>Ga0164318_10000783_pt1 | contig 26030 bp, 28 predicted proteins | sample GuaBasSedimGuay9_FD_113734 | JGI IMG/M metagenome (GOLD analysis project Ga0164318, IMG submission 113734) | Subseafloor sediment microbial communities from Guaymas Basin, Gulf of California, Mexico - Guay9, Core 4571-4, 0-3 cm | ecosystem: Environmental > Aquatic > Marine > Hydrothermal vents...
AACAGCAGCAGCTTGATGCGTGTTGATTTTTCTTAGAGCTTTCTTGTTTTTACCAAGTGCTTTCTCTTGACCTTTTAAGTACTCAGATCTTCCACCTAAGTCGTCAGCAGTTTTCTTCCCAGATTTTTTCTGAGCTTTCTCTACAGCACTTTTAGCACCTGTTTTAGGAGAAGGTGTTTTCTTCTTGCCACCAAAACTTGTTTCAGTTACCATTGAGTCTTTTTTCTTGTAGTTGCTAAGAGCTTCATTTCTAGCTTTGTGACCTTCAGCAGCAGTTGCTTTAAGTTCGTTACCTTTAGAGATGTTAGTCTTGCCATCAGAAATTTTCTTTCTTAAGCCTTTCTTTCCTTCACCTTTGATAGCTTTCTTGTAGCCTTCCCAGCCTTTTTTAGCTGTTTGCTTAACTGTATCTTTGATTGTGCGTCTGTCTTTAGATAAAAACTCACCAACATTTTGAACGATGCTTTTAGCTTCTTTGTCATAAGACTCCATTAGATCATAAGCACCCTCTGTGTCAGAAAGATAGTCAATAGCTTCAGCAATTTTATCAAAAGCCTCATCTTCAATATCTTCATACTCAGCAGCAACTTTTTCACTAGCTTCATCATCTTCAGCATTCATCATGTCTACTGCAAAGTCTAGTGCTGACATAGCGTCAAGCCCAGCATCTTCTAAGTATTCGTGAACTTCAGCAATCTTTTCCCAAGTCTCGTCATCAGCAATGATTCCAGCTTCTTCAGCTTCAAAGCCTTCAATTCCAGCTTCTTCAGCTTGCTTATCAAGTTGAGTAAGGATAAATCCGATTTCGTCATCTTCTAATGGAATTTCACCAGCAGCCATAACGATACCTTCTTCACCAATTTCACCTGATGCAATTTTTTCCCAAAGATCGCCAACCATAGCAATACGACTAGGCTCTGCATCTTCTGCAATTTTTTCAAGGCCTTCACCTGTGAAAACATTAGCGTTTGTGATGTTATGAAGTGCTACCATATCTGCATATGTTACATCCATATCTGCCGCTACTTTAAAAAGAACTCCGTCTTCCGTCTCTGTTGTGTTTGTATACTGATCTGCAAAACTTGCAACTTTCTCGAGAAAATTCATATCTGCTTCCTTTGTGTTTTTAATTTTTGTACGATGTATTGTATCGTATTTTACGACCTACATCAAATCCAGCCGAAGCTGGATAGGTTCTAAGCTACCGTAAGAAAGCTCACACGCCCGTTCACACCGTCAAACTCTCCTGGAGTTTCAACAGCTAAAGTGATAGTTTTCATGTCGGCACCAAGAGTGGCATCAACAATTAAATATCCAGAATCGCCAAGAACTTCTACAGAACCACCGATAATATCTCCTTCTGCTTCAACAGAAAGAACTACTTGATCGCCAGCAATTGCAGATGTTTCAACAGCAATAACCTTATCAGAAGAACTGCCAAGTGCAGAAATAGCATCAGCTAAATTCTTAACAGTCTCAGCAGATGCTGGTTTATCAGCACCACCAGTTGTTGTATCATTAACGATATCTGAAACTTTAAGAAATAATGATGTATCAATTTCTCCACGAAGTAATGCAGCTAATACCCATCCTGAATCAGTCATGATATAAGAAGCTGGTTGTCCTTCATTTTCTCCAAGAGAAGTGTCTCCATTTGTGTCCATAACAAAAGCCACAAGAGAAACATGTGGATCAGAGATAGAATCTCTTTCCATTAAATCTCCAACAACAACTGAATCATCTACGCTTGCGATGAAATTCATAATCTTATCAACAGACCATGTTACATCAGCACCGTTAACTGCAGAATCATCGATAATACCATTAACCCCATTCTGAATGTTATTAATAATAGTAGTTAAGCTTCCGTGCATTTCTGCTAGAGCTCCAGTTGACGCTACGGTTGATGCATTGTTTGCAGCTTGAACATCAGCAAAAGTTGTTTTGATATTTGTTATATCAAATTTTTTACCTAATTCTATGTTAAGTCCGAAGACTCCTCTTCTCGAAAGTGTTCTAATACCCATGGTATATCCTTTTTAATTTTGAAATTACAAGCACAAGTATACCATAAAATCAGTAAGTGAACTTAATTTTGAAGTAATCGTTTATTTTCATATTATCTTTTTCTGCATGAAAGTGCATAAACATAACCCCTGGTGTAAGTATGGTCGTATCAGTCTCAAAAACAAATAACGCCTCTCCTGACACTTGGGAGTTTGGAGTTTTCTTTCCTAGTGATCCAGAAAACCCATCAACGAAGCTGTATTCTGTGAATAGCTCAAGCTCTACATTTTCAATATTAGCACTAGCTCCAATATCAACAATAAACTCTATAGTGTTACCAACTTTGGATTCAAATTTTTCCATTACTTTTCCTATATATCTAATTTTGCGAAGTGTGCAACTGTTCTAGGTATGCCTGCTTCTGTGATCTCTTCAACTGATGTTACTAAGTGAGTTGCTGATGCCGTTGTAGTTAGTGTCACTGGGCTTATAGCACCAACCTTTGCTGATTGTATTGATGTTGCTCCAATAGTGATCTTTTGCCACGGAGAAACGATACCCACACCTCTAAACACAACGACACCATTTGATGCTCTAGACATAGATTCGTACATTGAAGTTGATCTAAATAAAGCTGACACGGTTGACATTATCAAGTTGTGTACTGGACCAAGGTCATAATCTCCTGACACAGGAACGGCTCTCGAGAAATCATCAGACAGTTTGTTGTCTCTTTTTGACAGCGTTATTGTTCCATCTATGCAGTTTCCAACCTTAATCTTAGCAACGCCACCATTGATAGTTACATTGCTACTCCCTATGGCAAGAATATTAACATACTTGAATAGACCAAAATCTATAGCTTTAGCAGGCATGAGTGATGTTGAAAGATGACTATACTGATCTCGCATAACCGTTGACCTGTTAACCATTGCATCTCTTTGCACTGCACTCGTTGTTGGAGAAGCCTGCTTTGTTGTCAGCTTTCCATTTGCATCTATTGATGTTGTGAACGAGCTTGGAACTTGTGAGTTATCTAAACTATGTGAATGGCTCATTATGTCTGATCCAGGAATGCTAATGCTGTTTGCAACAGAAAGCTGATTCGTGATATCCTTAAGCTTGGCTTGACCATCTTTAGAAAACACAATTTTCAATCCCATGCCTGAATACAATGTTCTAAACAGCATGTCTAGGCTAAAATTTTCATACTGTGTAAGGAAATTGAAGTTTTGCTGTGTAAGGACACTCATGTCTGCTAAAGCAAGAACACAAGTGAAGTTTGAACCAAGCGACTGATTTGCAGTAAATCCAAAAGCAGAAAGCAATTCCCTGGGCTTCATTGCATTCTTAGATAGTTTGTTCCATGCAACATTAAATCCATATATTTTTGGCTTAAGAAGAGGTGGCAACGATGCCTGAAGATCTGCATATGCACCAGCCTGACCTTGAGTACTTACAATTATACGCCTTCGTATTTCATATATACTCTTAAGCATAAAGGTTGCTGTCTCAACAGGACCAGAGCTTGACACAGAAGAAGAAGAAGAAGTTTTTACCCAATCTCCAGTAGGTGGTGTTATTCCACCAGGAAGAGCAGAGATTGTGTAAGTCCACCCGATAATAAGCCCATCATCAAAGCTTCTGTATTCTTGAGTTAATACCTTAGACACTATATTCGCCCCAAGATAACAATGTCATCTCTCTTTCAGAAATCTCCTTTTCTCCAGAAGCTTCACTGATGAAGCTAAAATCTGAGATTTCATTAGTATCTGCATTCAACACTGGTCTTGATCCAAAAACAGAATCAGATTCTTGAACTATAAGATTTATTTGACTAGATAATGCTAACTTTTCTGATGCGTTAATCATTAGAGATGGGAACGAAGATGCTAGTGTTGCAGAAACCATTGCATATAATGTTCGCATGGATACAGCTCTGTTTCTTGAGTCTCCAGTTGGATTTTTAAATTCTCCAAGGATACTACTTGCTTCTGCACCTATACCATTGACTTCACTTTTGTTTGCTCGCAATGCTGTTTCTAAAATATTATATTTCAAAATGTCTGTGAAGCATTGTTTTTCACCTTCTGTTCCATATGCAGGAAATGAGGTTGATGCAAAGTCAGTAGACAATCCATTTATTGTTGTTTGTGTTATCTCTGTGTTCTTCTGTAGAACCTTTTTTCTAGACGACAATAGCTCGTCAAAATACATAAGCGTGGCAACATTTGTGTCAACATCATTCTGTGGTTCCTGCATTGAAAATTTGTCAATGTTTTTTAAATCCTTATAGACAACAAACAAAGGAAGCATTTCTTGCAGTACTACAGACTTGTTTGATCTAGCATTTAAAATATCAGTGTCTCCTGATATTGAAATAACAGATGGATCTATTTTCATTTCAAGTCTATCTTCATTGGCATATAGAATATTGCTGTTGAAAGATCTCGCTGTCGCAGTTAGGTTCTTTTCGTTTTTCTTCGCCCCACTGAGTATGCTTCCTATTGAATAAGTAAGAACATTATTATAGTCATTAACATCTCTTGAACTGACGATTACATGCTTGTCAAATTCAACATCAGAAATAGAATAGTAGTTGTCAAAGAAATATTCCATGCTTGGTACATCATCACCTGCGAAAGAAGTTACGGATGGAGAATAGTAATGGTATACTTCAGCTTCCATAGCTAATTTAGTGATGAATGTCTCAGATATTTTAGAAATATCATCATCAGTCAGGATAATAGATAGCAATGCGTTTAAGGGCATATTTCCATCTCTTGTTATCTCTATCTCTCCTATTCCGTTTTGGTCCACAGATATTGGAGCAATACTGCTCCATGTACCTGATTCAAAGTCGATCTGGATAGAGCCTATATTGATCTTCCGTGTTGATGATCCAGAAGCCACTACATTAAGAACCGAATCTGCTCTAGTAACAAGAGTGTTTTCTATCAGCGTCTTAAGGCTGGCAGATATCTGACCAGTGTTTGATGTAATATAATCTACTACTGATTTGTATTTATCGAAAGCTAATTCATCTGCCGCCATAATATTTCCTTTTTATACATTATCGTTTATGTGTTTGTTTTTGTCGATAGTCCCTGTTTCCATAGCTGATATATTCTCGTACAGACCTCTGTCTAGTCCTGGAACTGGGAATGAAAACCTAAACATAGTTGTTACAGACAGATCTCGTCCTGACATTTTATACAATTCTGATTCAGACTTGCCTGGAGCCATAGTGTACCACTTTCCAGATTTAAAGTCACAAACAAAAAGGACACCCTTTCCATTTCTTAGAACAACTCTGGTTGAATCAGTGACAACAACCATTTTTAAAGTCACTTTTTTTGCTGGAACCTCTTCACTCTCACCATACTCAGAGTATCCGCCTATCTCATACTTTGCTGCTATAGATGATAACTCATATGAATCTTTCAGCTCATCACGGACAAGGACTCTGCCTTGTACTACTTCTAAATCATATGTAGTTACAAATATTCCAATGTTCTTACTATCTCCGACATGGTCATCGGTCATATAGATGGTGCTTTTATTTTTGTCATATCTTATCCCACATATATGTCTGCTTTGTGGGCCATACTTTATGTTTCTAGTATCTATCAGTCCTACTATCTCTGATCCATTAACAGATGCTGCTATTCCAGACACCTTATCTTCAAAATGTTTTACAATTTCTGCGTTTATTACAACATTAGCCATTTGTATACTCCTTTGGGTATCTGAACCCTACTTCCATGCCAAAAGGCAGTCCTACTATGTGCAGCTTAACAAATGCTTGGTTACTGTCTTCTAGCCTCATTGCAGATATTGCTTTCATGTGAATCTGAGACAATAACACCTGGAATACATCTTTTCCGAAGTTATCATCGTATGCTCCGTTAATATATGTGCTTATCCCGTTAATGTCATCGATGTATCCACTTCTGTCAATAATCCCGACATCAGTGTCTATCCTCTCTATCTTGAATATCTCAGCTAAAGCACCAGATCCATCAAGAAGCATTAAATTACTGCTCATCTCTACGCACCTTATTTTTAACTTCATACAGAACAACTCTGGTCATTTCAGCTTCCGTCCCCCAATTGAATTCATCAGAGATTATATTGAAATGTTCAAAATTTCTTATCTCTGTCAGAAGTTCTGCATACAAATCAGCACTTTCCTGATCAACAAGAAAGAATATCTTACATCGAATTTCTATTGAAAAGTTTTTGTCTGCGTTTGATACCTTATCAAGCATTGAGTTACTATTTTCGCCCATTGATACTATCCTTGATAAATGTCATTACTTTGTAAATACCGTTTGCAGCAGCAGGGCTACATTCTCTAACCTTATTGTATAGTGAAATAACCTCTTCCTCATTAAGATTATCCATCATCCATTTTGCCTTGTGGCTATCTAAAAAGTTTCTAACTTTCGTACAGCTCATATTCCTATAGTTCATTAAATCTCCTTTTGAACCAAAAGTATACCATACTACTTATGAAACATAGAGTATAGAACTGCATTGTGACCCTTTACGAACACAGTTGTTGCAATACCAACAAGATCTCTATTTGTGATTGCTTGCTTGCTTGTAAGCGGCTTAAAGCTGAGAGCTGATGTCTCAACTTCGTATGCTGTGGTCTTAGTGCTCTCACTTAATGTATTTTGTGTTTTTATTCCGTGCTGTTTTCCATAGAACATATTATTCTCCTATTGCCATAGCTATAAGTTTTGTCTCTGCTAAATATTTGTCAACTACTTTTATGGCGATACCTGCAACCCCATTCACATACTTAGGAGTGAGTGTGTATGTATCTCCGTCTATAGCAACCAGTCCTGTTCCGTTTCCGTTCCAAGATTCAGGATCACCAACGATTTGAACATTCAATTCTGTCCTTGTGGCAGAAGGTATTAAGTCTAGTAACTCTGCTTTGGTTATAACAAGGTCAGAATCAATAGGGATTGTGGCATCAAGTGTTCTATCATATTGAATAGGTTGTCTTTTTCTAACGAGAAGCTTTATCCCATTCTCATCTATTCCTGAGACAAATTCAACTCCAGTTAAATCTTCAAACACAAAATGACCAACAGTCTCTCTGTAGTCTGAAACATAATCTGCTGGATCAAAAGAAAAAGTATCTAACTCTGACTGAACGAGATCCACCCAACTATCAACAGTCGCGTCACCAGTATTTTCTCCAAGAAATTTTATCTTTGCTAAAAATGAAACGAACACAATAAATGGCATAACATTAACACCAGAATCAGTTTCATCAAATATTTTTATCTGAGTATCTCTAAAAGCAGATTCCCATGATGCGAGAGCAATGCTATTTCTTGTTAGATACATAAACATTTTCATACAGAAGTTGAACCCACCAGAAACAAGGTTGGTATCAACTATATTCTTTCCAGTTAAAACATCATATGGCATCATAAGAAGCATCATGTCTTTATTTGTCATAGGCTTATCTGTCTTACACTCAATAAATATCTCATGAAGCAATGTTTTAGCAGACCCTGCAGACACAATCTCTCCATCATCTTTTATTTCTATAGCCTCCATAAGGATATTCATGTTTGTGTCGCTGTATTTATCTGAAATTCCATTTCCGAAAGCCTTTACGAGTCCAGATATGTCATTTGGAAAATATCCAGTACGCAATAGTATTTCATATAGCTCGTCGCAAAATAAAGTATCATCAGTATCGTTAACAAAAGAACCTGTTGGCAGTAGCCCTGAGAAATCAAGTGCCCTACCTTCTTCGTCTTCTGGAACTATCCCTAGCATTCTGAAAGCCATAACAGCTTCAGATACATCCCTATTTGTCGTTGCATCACTGACATGTCTATCAGACCTATTTAAAACAATCTCTCTGAAGTTTCTGAAATACAATTTATCCATAGTTAATGTTCCATTTACTGGAATACCATCAATGCCGTTAGATATAACTGGCTCAACTGGTGCTTCATCAGTTCCAAACACATAAGATGCAGCGGTTGGATCAACTATTTGAACACCGAGTTGATCAGCATTTACTACTAATGTGGACGCAAGCTCAATAAATCTCTGCTCTCGCAACTCATCATCATTAGACAATGCTATGAAAAATAAATAGTTGAACCCACTAACACTCATATTGTTTCTGATGTCATCTGGAAGAATTGCTCTAAGCATGAACCCATCTAAAATGTCAACACTGCTGTGTCCAGTTCCAACCTCGTAAAACATAGTGTCATCTTCAGTATCAAACAATCCTGCTTCTACTGCTGCAAAAGGGCGATTAATCAATATAGGCAAATCACACTTAGGCTTTCCAAGAGGCTTTTCATTTAGAAGTCTAGAAATACTCTCGGCTTCATAATATCCGCTTGGGGTAGAACTATCTAGAATACTAGAAAATGTAGTATCTGAATCACCCAGTACTATTCTTTCAAATTCTTCAGGAGGAAGAGTATTTAAAACTATTTGAACAGAACGCTCTGATGCAAGAACAGTTGGCTTAGCCTCTAGGAAATACCATCTATCACTTTTTGACCTAGCTGAGGCAAAAGTTTGTTTTTCTAAAACAGGAAAAGACTTAGGAACAAAAGCGGAATCCTTAGGATCGTATCCTGCAGAATGCTTTGCTACAGAATTGTTTATTACATTTGTCAGGTTTCTTTGCGTAGTTATGCTGCCTGCATTTGTTCTGTATTCTATATTTGGCCACATCATTGCATGCTTCGAGTACAGATATCCTCTGTTTGACATATTCATCACATCTTTTCTTCCAAGAACAGTCCTGTCAGTAGATGGTAATCCGTCAGAGATAGAGAGAGGTTTTACGCTTCTCTCTGTTACTGACAGCGAATTTTCAATATCATGCTTAACCATAATGTCTCTCTGAAGAGCAATTGCAAAATCAGCTGACTCTCCAGATGTTGTCACAACAAAAGAAGCTCCTTGCGTTGAAGAAACCAATGATATGATTCCCTCTGCCGAACTCGCATTAGCACCAGATGTTCCGGCAGTAATCAACTCAACAAGTTTTTCTGTTGCCATTTGCACTGACACTATCGATTCGTTTTCCGAAAGAGACAGATCAAGCTCAAAGACTTCACCGTCTATAGTTACATTCATTACTGCATCAATATTAATAGCAATAACTTCAACTGTCCCAGACTGATCGCTTGCCTCAGAATATGAAGAAGTAGTCTCTTTTTGTGTTAGTAGAGGAAAAGATGTACCGCCAACAGTTGAGATTATTTCAACAGGAACAGAAGAATCTGATCCAACCTCAAGCCTGTTTGTTGTCTGAGCCAACTCTATCATTGCACCCATGTCGCCATCCATCGGTTCGTTAGGATCCTCTCCTGGCATAACAATTGCTCCACCATCCCAAAACGAAGCTCCATTAATAGCGTCAACCATTCCCTGTAGTGTTGAAGCATCAATATCTGTCGTATCTGAGTCGTCGATAGGAAGGTATACTGTAATCGCCGTCCCATCTCCATTTGTGTCTTCTACCGTGTATCCAGTTGGACCACCGCCCTCCATATTTTCTTCAATCATGACTTCATACATTTGACCAGAAGAAACATCATTGTTCCAAATACCAAGAGATTTCATACCGTTAATATTCTCGTAAACTACTGCATATTTTCCAGCAACATTTCCAACTGTTATCCCAGAAGTGTCACCAAGAAGCATTTCTATTTCCGACGCTATGATATCTGAAGTGTCACCTTCTAGTGCATCATAGGAATGATCTGCTCCATCTACAGTGATATTATACAGTCCATCATCCATTGACACATGGTCAAATAGGAAGTCAAAAATATAGCTTGCATCAGACGACGCAGATGCTTCAGCAACTGAAACATAATCAGTAAGCTTGCTTCCTGCTCCAACCAAATCGCCATCACTAATATTCAGGATAACTTCCTCTATCTGTGATGATCTAAACTGAATTGATGAATAAGACGGATCAAAACTTGCTATCACTTGACTAGCAATACCAATGCCATCCTTAACTATGAAATTATCCATAAAGTGATCAGCAGTAACAATTCCTTTCTCTGAAGTGTTTTGAGATCCAACAAGCATAGATGATGCGTTAATAGTTGCATCTGTCTTTTTTGATACATTATGAGAGTTTAAGATGTCAATGTTGTCTACGGATATAAGATTTGTTGTTCCAGCATAGCTTTCTTGAACTGAAGAAACCACTTCTTTGTTTATATTGACAAAATCAGGTTCCATTTGAGATAAGATTTTGTCCAATGTCCAAACTGAAGAGTCAGCACTGTTTGAGATTGCATATGCAGCAGAGATAGATACTCTGCTTCCTGTCATTATAAAATCTGTTCCGTTTGCAAACTTAGCTGAATCAACCAATTCTATTATGTTTGCCAACTTCGATGTTACGAGATATTCTTTATTGTCTCCTATTACGGTAGCCATGTAGTTCCTTTTATCATCACTGATAGTTTCCATCATTTTAAGATAGTCAGCTTTTAGCTTTTCGACAGAGAGGTCTAGTCCGCTAAGGGTGCTGCTATCAACTAAAGTATCGGCTAACCATGCTCCCTGTCCTCCCATTTTTAACCACCAAGGGCAACAATTCTATCTTGAAGCTCCGTTATTTTACTTTTGTGGTTTGATCCCATCTCTATAAGAGTGGAAGCAGTAGAAGCAAGAGTTGAATCAAGAGACTTCATTGTCTCCATAATGTCAACCATAGATTGAGCTGCCCTAGTTTGAAGTATAGCAGTATCAGTATCTCTAAACAATGCCTCAGCAGGAAGTAATGCCGCATCTATTTCATCAGTAACTTCTGCATAATGTAATTGAAAATCTTGTGCACCACGAATATATAGTACAACACGAGATCTTTCATATGGAACATTATTCAAGTCAATCACAGTGTATGGCATTTCATTTGCATAAGAGCCGCTTAGTTTTCTAAACTTCAGTGCTTTACCAAAAGGAGAGAATGTTACAATTGCTTCATATCTCTCTTCGTTATTGTTAGTTACGAATGCCTCAGCAACTGGTCTGTGTCCAGAGAATGTAAACGGATCAAATTCTGTCCCACTCAATTCGTAGCAGACATCCTTATTCTCTGTTGTCTTAGCAAGGATACCACCTTTGATTGCACCACTTAGAGATTTGAAAACATTGCTGTCTCCATTTTTACCAACGATAATTGGAAGAACTGTTCCGTCTTGAGAAACTGCTTTGTCGAATTCTGGACCAGCATCTTCATTTTGAATACCAAAAATTATATTCATAACATCTGTCTGCTTAAGCATTGGATGATTTTCATACTCTTCTTTCTGTATATCTAGGCTTCTTTGATTACCAACAGTTTCAGAAATATCTGAAATAGCCTGAGGAAGAGTACCAACTAGAGATATACTTCCATCTCTACCTGATGTTAAAGTGAACCCGTCTCCTGGAGATGAAAGAATAGCAACTGTAGAATCTGTAGCGTTTGCTTCCATTGCAGTTGACACACCTTGACCCCAAGATGATGTGAACCCAGCAGTACTAATAGCAACAGCTCTAGTTGGACCAGCTTTGATATACTGAGCACCAAATGCAGAATTTGGAATATCTGCTATCTGCCCATAAGTATCATCACCCCAACCAATTACAGAACCTTCAACAGTGATAGCTAAAGTGTATAAGTCACCACACGAGATACCAACGACTGGTTCATTAAATGTTGGAATATTCAGTTGATCACTATCTTCATTTCCCCACGCAGATACAGTAGCATCTTTTCTAGACACAGCAATAAAATTTAATCCAGCATCAATGCTGATAGGCATATCTTGGCTATCAAAAGTAGAGACGCTTTCTGGAACAGTAATTACATTTCCAGCAGAACTACCAAGAATAGTAATTGAACCATCAATTAAGAGGATAGCCGTAAAACCATCTCCAGCAGCCATGTCTTTAATGTCATGTATTCCACTTAGATCTAGTTGACCATTTGTATTGTCTCCATACCCAACAGCAGTTCCATCGTCCTTAAGAACAATCGAGTGCGTGTTTGACACAGATACAGAATTTGCATTCAGTACAGTAGCCTCAACATTATATGAAGAATCTATATTTCCAAGAACTGTTGCCTTTCCTGTTCCGCTTACAAAAGCGAATCTATTAGCAGATGCTGATGATTGCTTAGACGAAAGTGTCTGTGACTTGTATGGAGAAGCAGAAAAAAGAAACCTTACGCTCTTGTTTCCACCAGACATAGCAAAGATATCTCTAGAAGCTATAGCGAACGAGTAGTCTTCATTGAATTCATTCTCAACAACAAGATCCCCATTTCCATCTATCTGTGCATTACCTTTGATGAAGAAATCATTTCCATTTAAAATTTCAGAAGCCATTATTGTGCTCCTTCACCAGAATTAATTTTAAGTTGATCTTGAACTCTAGCTACGACAACATCAGCAAATGATCCTGCAATGTTTGCAATGTGAGCAATATCGTCGTTTCCAGACTCTTGAGCAATCTTAACAATTTCGTCAACACTTGTTGCTCCAGCCATATCTGATGCAACTTTCTCAAGCTCACCGCTTAGCTTAACTTCAAATCCAACTTCCGCTGATAAGTCTGATGCAATTTTTTCAATTTCAGACACAGGTCTTCCACCAAGATTCTCTGACAGACTAGCTGTCTTTTCGATTGCTGGTGTTGCCTCTGTTTCTTTTTTGATACCTTTTATTAGATCGGCTGTATTAACTTTTATCATTCTGTTTTCCTTTTAATTGTAATTGTAAATTCCACCAACTATTAAGAAAGCGTTGATGGTCAATGTATTTTTATATTTTTTCTCTGTCTGTTCAGTAAGATTGCTATCTGACCAGCTGACAAGTCTAACTCCACTTATGGACGGATGTAGCTTGGAAACAACAGTCTGCCCCGTAGCTAGAAAAGTCTCTAAAAGTATGTTTCCAATGTTCTCGGCTTCAGCATAAGAGTTGCCAAAACTTTCGAAGATTATAGCATAACTAAGGATATGTCCCGTTGAAGCTGTATTGAATCCTACACCTGACTGTATTGTTTCGCCTAATCCAATCGATGGAGCAGCGTCAGTTACAACACCTCTGCCTACAACAACAAGCGGAGCCCTGTTCACATCTTTTTCAGACCCAGTTTTAGCAATCACAATATCTTCGTTGAAGTTGTTGGAAGAGAGGTTCTTTTTTGCAAGATCCATAAGCACACCTAATATCTCATTGTACGGAGTTACTCGGGTAGTTGATAGAGGTGTTGCTGAAATCATGTTTTATACTTCTTGTTTATCATGTCTGCATAGGCTTTTGATCTAGCTGATTTTTTTCCAGCAATTGTTTCTCTGGCTCCCTGCTGTTTATTGTAATCTGACATTTGCTTTTTAGCACTAAGTACACCAGACCCTATTGCTCCAGCAAGACCGATAGCACCTTTTATCTTGTTATTTTTAAGCAATGAGCTTGAAGTAAGGAATGATAATGATCCACCTGTTGCAGCATCTCTTAATGTTTCAACTCCATCCAGTGGAGTAGCTTTTGTTTTCCTTGCATCTGCAGACATTTCCATGTTTGCCATAGCCTTGCTTGACTCTTTTTTACTAGAAGAATCATCTTTAGCTACCTTTTCTCCAGTGATTGGATCAAAATCAGAGAAGCTGGTAGAATTTGCAAATAGCGATTTTAGTGTTTTGTTCTTCGCCTTTGGCTTTTTGTTTTTTCCTGGAACTATTTGATTTTCTGACATCTTATGCTCCTAATAGTAGGCTGCTTGCCCCACCAATGTTTCCACCGATCATGTCTGCCATATTTCCGCCAGTAGATGTGTTCTTACCTATCTGTGCTAAAGTTGATGCAGTATGTAAGTCGGCTTGACCACCAAGTGCATGAACATTATTCAGATATGTAGAAGCTAACATTTTGTCTTTAGCAACACGAGGAGCCATTGCTCTAGCCGAATCAAGCCAATCACCTAGTTTCTTGTCTGGTATGTTTCTCAGTGCAGGGTTGTGCTTTTTTGCATACGGAAGAACAACATTGTCTTTCTTGTGTTCATACTTCATATTCTCAACAGCCTTACCTACTTCATCCATGCCTTTACCAACAACAGTTGTTCCTAAGCTTAATGCAGCAGCACCAGCAAGTATCTTAGGCAAATCGATCATACCCAGCTGCCCTATAGCTGTGCCTGCAGCTGCTATTTTTTCAATAGCAGAATTACTACTGTCTTCAAGACCGAATGTCTCTACATCTGAAGCTAGCTTCTCTAAATTTTCAGCCATCTTATTCATCTTCTATACCTCTCTTATAATCAAATTCATTAAATTTACTCACTATCTCGTCAACAGCTTTCGCATGTTCTTTTGCAAGAATTATCTGTCTCGTTCTTTTATTAAAATCAGAAACGGACATAGTAATTTTACCATCTTTTTTGATAGCCGAAACCGTAACATTATAGTCTCGGTATGTAGGGACGAATATCTTAGATTGTGGAATTACTGTAATCTCATTTGTGCAAATACATCCAGTAAGAAGTAAACTAAGTGGTAACAGTGATAGACTCGCCATTCGCAACATCTTCAATCCTTTTCTCTATAATCTGAATTTTATCCTCAGCAATACCGTGATGCTTCATTGTAGTCTTAGCAGCTTCTCTATGTAGATTAGCTCTGCCTTCTGCAATCTTTGCCTGAGCACTTGCAGTCTTTGCTTCTCTGTCTAAATTCTGATTCTCAGATCTGAGACCTTGAGATGTTCCTTTTTCCAGTTTCCATAATACAGCAAAAACACCAGCCACACTTCCTAAAATTCCGACCACAATAGCCATTAAATCAACACCAAACATTATTCGTCTCCTAATTCATTAAGCTTCATCGTTATTCCAATTAAGCGGTTTAACTGTTACTGAACGAAGAATAAAACCTATCATTCCAATAACGACCATGAATCCACCAAAGGCTTCTTCTGTTCCAAACATTCCAGATAATGAGCCAGAGTATGCTTCAATAGATCCAACCAATCCTAGTGCTGTATTAAACATTACAGTCTTGCTTTTCGCAATACCTTTCTTACTAAGAGGCTCTGTTGTTACGGACCTTAGAAATAATCCAACAGCAGAGATCCCGACTATAACTATCCCTGCATAAAAGATAAAGTTAAATCCATCGAATGCACCAGCTATAATAGATGACAGTCCTACTATCCCGAGAATTGTGTAAAACAGCACAGTCTTGCTTATACTGCCTGTAAGATTATTTATCATTTTTGTAAACATTTTAATTCCTTTTTATAATGTACCAACAGAGTATTTAGCCCTATCACTACCAAGTCTATTGAGATCAGTTCTTTCACCAAAGAGCAAGTCATTTTTAATGGCTTTGTTTATTCCTCTAAAATTTATCTTCTGCCACAGGGATCCAGAATGCTGAGGCTTCTGCTCGTATGTCTTAAATACAGGAGTGTAAGCCATAGGGGAGTGTGATACTTTAAATTCATTTACTCCGTGACTCTTTGCCTTCTTTACCATTGCTGAAGTAACTCTTGCCCCAGGAGAATTCGTCTCAAACGCATCAACAAGGAATTTATTAGTAACCTGTGGGTTGTTTACCTTCAGTGTTTGTGTGTACGGAGGAGTAAGAGTTTGCACATGTGAATCAAAATCAAACATCGACTCATTAGAAACATCATTCTTATTTTTTGATAAGTTTAAATATCCTCGTGCAATAATTTCAAAATTTCTTTTGTCTATCTTTCCACCATTGGCTTTATGTAGCTCAGTGGCTAGATAGTTTCTAGCTTCAAGAATGCCCTTGTGCTGAACAACATCTCTTGTTGATGTCAAGCCTGAGCTTATCTTCTGACCCTTAGTTATCATGTCTCCAGGCTTAACCAATGGAAAAACATCGTGACCAACATGATGTTTTTCTCCAGCCACTGAAATACTATATCCACCTATAGGAAGCTTTTCGATGCTGTCAACTTTTCCCTCTGTTGAAGAGAGTGTCGATTTGCCTTTGTATTTGTCAGTAGGGTTTAGTAGTATCTTCTGTGCCTCAAACCCTGTCGGAATAGTAGATTTTGATCTTCCTTGCACATTATGCTTTGCACTAAGAATAAGCTGTGTTGCTTTTTCAGATACGGTCTGTGCAGCTTCAATACCAGCATTGTGACCTATGTTCGCAGTACCACCAGAAGTAGTTTTCCCATAACACATAGAGCACACACCTTTCTTTGATCTACATGTCGTTGCTGATCTAACCAGTATTCTTTTTTTTCCACGCTTTTTTCTGTCGCTCAATAATCTATTTGTAATGAGACTGTTTGTTCCTGCTTCATATCGCCCAATAAGAGAACCGTCATCTATTCTCTCTTCTACACCATTTCTAGTTCCGCAGTCTTTTTCTGATATCTTAAGTCCTTCAGCATTAGCGATAAGTATTTTACCCATTGCTCCTGGCTGACTTGTTGATACTGCAGTCTGAACTGCTGCAAATCTGGCTTGACCACCTGAAGCATACTGTTCATGTGCGTTTAGACCCTTAGCTAGACTATTTTTTATAAGGAATGGGTACGGCTCAGAATTCATATCCACAGCAAACACAACGCTTCCTATTGATCGAGCTGCAGTTGCAGGATTACCTCGTCCTTTGGATTGTGCTTGTGTAACAATATTGTTTCCACTATTTGCTACTGTCATTTTTTGAATATCATTAAATGATCGAATAAGTATTTTTTTTGAATTTTCTTTAGTAGAGTGACTTATCTGTTTTTCTATACCATTCAGCTTCTTGTCTATTTGTGATTGGTTCTTTAAAAACATATCATCTAGTCCGACATTGTGTCCAGATTTATAGCCTACCTCTTCACCAAGCTCTCTGATCTTGTGAATATTTCTAGAATATAAATCTGGGTACTTCTTTGCGAACTCTATTAATTTTGGATTCATGTTGGTTTTAGACAAAGGATAGTCAGATCTTGAAAATCTGATATCCTTTGGCATTAATGCATTTAGCTCCGCCAACATGATTCAATTACCTACAGGTATTCTGCAGCTAAGCTATCTTTTTTAAGGATAATAAGTGCTTTATAATTTGCTAGTCCATTGATAGTCGCTTCCATCACTTCTGTTTGACTTTGTAGTGCGGCAACTCTATCTTGATAAATATCATCAGCACTTCTTGGCTCTAATCCGTTTCCTACATCTGCTTCAACAGGAACTGTAGTAGTGCTTACGCCAGGGATAACATATCCAGCGTAGAATTCAGAGCTGGCATTAACACCAAAATAGATACTTCCATTTGTGTGAGAAGTCATGCTCCATACTGTTTCTGTAGGAGGAGTAGATTCAACGAATACAACATCATTAAAGCCTGTGTCGCCAGTAGCAACATCTTCAATATCAGAAAGGGCAGCAAGAGCCTCTGTTATTTTTGCTACAATTGGGTCGATTTCATTCTCGATACACTGAAGTTTACATGCACTTAATTGTACTTTACTTAGAGCATCTGGCTCCCACAAAGAAACATTACATTTCGCTAGGTTTGTTTGAATTTGTTCAGCATTAGTTGCCATCTTTATATCCTTGGGTTAAATTTTCACAATATTATAACATATATTTTAAGAAACGGTGGAAACACCAGAACTGTCTATTAGTAAACCTCTACCTGCTGCAATAATTTTTGCCTTAGTTGGAGACTGCATTGTCATGTCTCCATGTGTTAATAAGTTTAGCTCGCCTTCTACAACTATCGTTGTATCTCCTGCGAAAGACAGACTTGCAAACGACACAGATTGTCCACACAGTCCAGTCCCTGATGCACCTATCACAAGATCAGTAAAAAGCTCTGCTGTGTGATCTCTATGGAATGTAGTTGCAGATGACTTGTGGGTAACTGCTGATATAAACAGATCTCTAGTTGCTATTGCTTGCGTCTCAACATATGATGTTAACTTTGTAGCAAAGGTTATGACATCCCCTGTTTCCAAATACGATATAAGACTTGTAACAACTCTTATTCCAGCTGGTGTTTCAGCCTCAAGCCCAACCATTGTATCTTGCATGCCGTAACAAGGAGGTGTTCCCTTGATTGAGCTAAAAGATCTTGCACTTGACCCAGCCAAAAAGAACTCCACGCTTACGGCAGCTGCGTGCGTGTGCGATGAATCATTATAATATCCTACTTGGTTAAAGTCTAATCCTTGGAAGCTGAAGTATTTTGTTACTGCATGTCCTACTCGCCCTGTCAGCTTAACCCTAGACCAGACAGCTTTACACAGTATGTCAGCTATGTGCAGTCCAAATAAATCAACCATTGCTCGTGTTTTTCCTGTGGACGAACCTATGACATCCTTCGATGCAGTTCCGTATGATTCACCAGCTTTCACTCTGGTGTGAATCTGATTTATCAGTGGTTGTATCGGAGATGCGTTTTGAGTTGCTGCACTTTGAGGAGACATATCTATCTCTATTCCAAAGCCTTCTGAAAAGCTACTCATCACAGCAGTTTGCCCAAGTAGTGCTGTGTAATGTGGAGTTACAAGCTCCATTGAATTATCATCTCTAAGTAATATTTTATTTGACGATGTCATAGCTATACCAGACATTACTTCGCCAGCCATAACTAAAGCTCCATTTTTTGCTTCTAGCATTTTTGTACCAGCAGGAATATCTCTAAATGAGTTAGTTGCGTGTGTAGCGAATTTAATATTTCCTTCACCTACAGTTGATGAGGAATTTTGTGTAGATTCTGGGGCAGACTCTTCTGGTTTGCTGAAATTCATATATCTGAACTTTGGTTCAGTTGCAGAAATTGCATCTACCATCGTGTAACCCAAAGGTCCACCAGTGATAATAGTATCTCCGACGGCTGGTCTAGAGTCCCCAGAGAATGATATTGTTATCACCTGGGGGCTACTATCGTCGCCAGACCTACATCTAAACTTACCTGATAGTAATTCAGTTACGGTCCAGTATGTTCCATCAACCACGATATATGACCTTTTCGTTACCGTTAGCCATTATCCCCATTATGTTTTCTGCATACCCTTGAGATACCAGATCTATATAGTATTCAGGAATCCCATATTTTCTAGCAGCATGAGAATTAATAGTTATCGATTCGCCATCATGAAAATTAACTTTAACCTGTGGAAATTTCTTTATTCCTCTTGCGTGTGAAGCCAATGGGTTTAAAGACATTGCACCACCAGAAGCTAAATCTTTCTTGCTTCGAACGGCATCCATTCCTCTGAATTTATTTCCAAACACATCACCTTTTTTATGGGTATATGATGCCTCTTTTATCAGGCTTGTTCTTGCCGCTAAATGTCTCAATCCTGGTTTATCTAAAGATGCAGATCCTTGTCTTAATGAGCAAGAGCAGTTCTCTGAAAACTTCTCAAACAGCTGCTCTAGAAAATCTTTGTTGTCAACAGAAGGGGAGCATTCGCTTATGTGGTCAAAATCAATAAGGTCAGCCAGATATAATGCCTCAGAAGGAAGAATGAATATTCCATTTCCTGCCATAAGCTTAGGCATCCCATGTGGTCCAAAGTCCTTGAGAGTATCTAAATCAGCCTTTGCTGGTCTCGGCATATTTGAAGCTGCATCTATATATTTGACTAGCTCAGCTATCTTCTCTTGTGCTGTATGATCGTCTTCTGTCACATCTTCAATATCTCCTGCTACTTTTGTAAAGAGAGCATGCCCTTGAGTATCTGCAGGTTTCCTAACAAAAGAAATATCAAAAAAATTCATTGGAGGATGATTTATTGCATAGACAACCTGACCATTTTCCATCTGCTGATGCATCTGATATTTTAAGTGGTCACATCTGTTTGCTATGCTTCCTTGTGTAATGTGTCCACAATATGCACAACTTTCCTTAGGAACTTTAACTCCCATGCTTACTGCTAGCCTTTCTCCTGACTTAGCTCTATCGTATATAGATGGAGATTTCTCTTTGCTAACTTCAAGAATAAGCTCAACTCTATGCATGTCATCATTGTATAGAACCTTAGCTACTTTACCTAATGTCTTTTCTGGGTTCTTATTGTCATGCTGAATAAATATACCAGCATTAGAAAATGTCTCACAATAATCCTTTAAATCCTTCTCATAGAAGAAGTCACCATTATTGTTTTCATTGTAATAGTCACCTGATCCCATTGCTATTACATGAAAATATGCGTGATCTTTTTTTTGCTCAACAGTATCAATAAGCCCAGATCCTTCTGATGCTATTTTGTTTAATGGGCAGTTTCCACCGATGCAACGCTCATGGTCAACATATACTTCCTGTAGTGAAAAGTCAACATATTTTTCTAACATAAATAATCCTTAGTAAGACACAGAAATAGACAAATTGTTATCTGTTGCTATCTGCTTTATCGATATAAGAAAATCTTTCTCTACCTCGAAGTTTTCACTTTTTTTTGTGAACTCAACATTAATCTCTGAACCATTCTGGTCTATAGACATCTTCTTGATTTCTTTATAATTCTTATACTTAGTAGAGATGTAATTGGAGATAACTATGACGGCAGCTGGGTTGTTTGTTTTAATTAGCACGGGGATCCTTTTGGCTAATTATACCATAAACTCAGGAACTTCCTCTGAGAGAGGAAGCTGTGAATTTACGCTTTATATTTCCCAGTCTATAGTCAGAGTTTCGTTCGAAACAGACTTTACTAGAAATGGAACAGGTGTAAATTTATCGTCAGACAGAGAGCACAATTTAAAATCGTTAGTGCTTCCATCTGGAGTAACATATCCGTTGGACACAACATAATTCATTTCATCACCAGAGACAGTATCTCTTGCAATAATTAGACTTATATTTTCATGAACTGCTTCACCATACTTGTCTGATAATTTTTCCATCAGAAAGTTTGATACAGTAGTTCTAGTTCCATCTTCAAGCACGGGAACATTTATAACAATAGCAGACCATTCATTAGGATGAATAACAGCAGTGCCATTTCTCATCCCTCTGTCGATATCTGCAACCTGATAGACAATCTGATCTTCAGGAACCGTAGTGCACTCAATAAGAACATCTACTGCAGTAACTGTAGACTCAACCATTAGGTTTAGATCACTTGCTTCGTTTCTGTCCACAGACAACAATATTTGTTCTCCATCAGAACAGCCAACTTCAGCTTCAAGGGATACTTGGAGATCTGTAACTCTTAAATCATTTGAGACAGCAAGCGTTCTTGAATCGACAGCTATACTATTCTCTGCATTGATTGAGACTTCTATGTCATTTGCAGGATGTACATCTCCAGTAATATAAGCTGTAGCCTCTTCTGTTATGTCCGCAGACATATCTAGACTAGCAACAGTATCACTATGAGTTGTTAATTCTCCGACATATAAAGGAAAACCTTTTCCTTCTTCCATATTGATTCCGATATTAAATTCATTATCAATAGAAAGTATCTCTGCAGGAATACTCATATCGAGAGCATAAACAATCTCTTCTGGAAGATCAGCCTCAACAACAATGTCATGTAATACAGGAACAGTAACGATTAGATCCGTTGCTGTTATCTGATTGCCTACTTCAAGGTTGAGATTAGTATCCCCTATATCTGGCGTGTTAAATATTTCGGCGGACATCATTAGTCCACCTCCATTTAATCCAGAAGAACTACCGATAAAAGGTAAGGAAAGATTCATAACCTACTCCTCAACTCCACCAGCAATGTGGTTGTATGTAAGCCATGCGTCATTGAATTTGAATACAATTCTATCTGCACCTGCTATTTTCGTGAACAGTCCATCTTGAGCTTGCTGTGTCGCTGAGACATCAGTTGCAATTGCATCAGTTGTAAGGTCAGCGTTAAGTTCAAACATATTACCAGCAGTATCTACAATCACAAGAGCACCATCAACAGAGTAAATCTCAGATACTATACCAGCATCAAGTCCACCATATCCAACAAGAGCGTCATTAGTAACCTCTTTAAGGTCTCCAGCAACAACAGCAAGAATTTTACCATGAGCTTCAACGATAGTATCAATAGCATCTTTCTCAATGATTATTCTGTTTCTGATTGCATTCGTGTCAGAGCCAATATTACCAATAGAGTGGATAGTTTCAGCAGTGATTACAAAAGCAGAGTTGTCATATACAAGAACCTGTTCCACTGTTTCAGTTGAAAGATTAAGGTCTGTAACAAACTTTGATGAGATGATATTTCCATTCTGGTCAATACCAAAAACATGATCACCATTAGAAGTAACATCATCAATCTTAACTGATGCAAATTCATTGAAAACAAGTTCGTTTCCAGAGTTTGTAAACTCAATGCTTCTGTCTAGGTTGATACCCATGATAGAGTTGTCACTAAAGATTTTAGGAATTTTAAACATTCCATCAGCAGTAGTAATGTTAGCAGAAGAACCAGCTTTAGTTTCAGTGAATCCTGCTAATGCAGTAATTAAACTTTTAGCAGCAAAAGATCTGTTGTTGTAAGCAATAAATAACTCTTCACTAGATGTAACACGAACAGCATAGCGTTGAACATTATTAACAGTCTGGATGAATGCATCGTAGAATCTATTTGCAAAAGTAGCATAAAGTGTACTTCCCATGAAGTAAGCAACAAGCTCGTCATTTCTCACAAAAGCAGAAAGAACATCTGAGTACTCATTATCATAGAAGATGTTTGAGATATTTAACGCAACAGAAGCTTCAAGCATTGTTGATGCCATTGTTCCGAAGCGACCATCATGATCAACAACAAATTTAGCAACAAGAGATGCTGGGTCAAGCTGACGAACAACATCGATATCAACAACAAATTGCTGTAAAGCAGGGTCGTTAGTAATCTTAGCCATAGCATCTGTACTGTTTTCAATCTCTGCAATATCAGCACTTCCGAATACATACATAAGACGAGCAGTAACACCATAAGCAGAATCACTCTCAACATCTTTTGAAGGAGCATCAATCCAGATAGCTTCCATAGCTGATCCGTCTTCTGCTAAATTGATAGCATGCTTATAGCGAGTAAAGTCAAGACCAATACCATTAGAGATATACTTAACATATGAAACTTCTGTAGTCTTAACTGAAGCCATAATGATTTCAGAATATGTAGTAAGTACATACTGATATACAGTATCGTTAGCAAGAAGACGATCCCAAAACTTAGGAATAGCCAAAGTAGCAGCAGTAAATGTTTCATCATTCGCTCCAAAGACAATGTCCATAATTGATTCGCTGATAAACAATGTAGCGAAAGTCTCATCAGAGAAAATACCACTAGCGAAAGTTCCGAAATCAGAAGAGATAGCTCTACCATTAACAAACATAATTCCGTTCGTATAGGTAACTGTGTTTCCTTGATCCACTTCGAAAGTATCATGAGCAGCTCTAAGGTCCGCTTCAATTAAATCTCTAGCCGCATCACTAAACTTGAATTCAAATAAAGTTTGAAGCTTTTTTCTAAACGATACTGAGTTAAGAAGAGCTTGTAGCTCTGCCCCAGTAAGGTCATCTCTATGTAAAGTATTAAGAATACTTACATCTGGTAACTCGCCAATAACGGCAGGGTTCGTGATTTGTGTAGTAAAATCAGACATATTTTTCCTTTATCTTAGTCTTGTTCTGGAGCAGGTTCGACTGCATCAGACATTAGTGGTAACAAATCCCAATTACTTGGATTAAATGCATCTATTAAATCTTCAGAAGAATTCATATTGAGTTCACCCTCTTCATCTAATAGTTTGATTGCTATATGAGTAAAGTCTGGCCACTCTGATTCGTCCGCCATCTCTGCAGGAGTCATAGACTCTGAAAAATAGATTCCCTCACCATAAGCAACAAGAACATACATGATTGCTAAAACTTGTTTAGGTGGAATTTTTCCACCAACAACGATAGCCTCATCAGTATTGTTTTCTAGAACATATGTAAGTCCAGATCTTAGATCCATTACATGTGCAGGGAAAACTAACTTTGTTTTATCCAACACATAGCCCTCAGGCTCTGTGCTTTTAATAGTGTAATAATTCATGATTATCCTTTCTTAACTAGAGTAAACTTCGAAATTTGAGTCACCTTGACTATCCACTGAATCTTGTAGTTGATTAAGCTGTGCAACAACACCTGCAAACTGAGTATCAACAGTAGTAGCAAGATCTGCTAATACAACATCCTCAACAGCAATCTGAATCTCTTTGATTCTCATATTTAATCCTGGATTAGAAATACGAACACCATATTGACCAGCAGCATTGATAGTGATAGGAATAAGATAAATACCTGTGTTTCCAACTTCTGTAAGAGTATCACCAAATGCTAAATCAGCAACAAGTGGTTTTCTTAAAGTAACAACATCGTTCGCAAGCTCTTCAATGTAATATTTATTTCCTTGACCATCATCAAAAACCATTCCATCTAAAAGCTCACCACCTGAAGAAAGAGTTACAACTCTGTCACCGATTGTTGCTGATGCAGCTACTGTTGATGTTTTTGCAGTATCAATTGTTTCAACTTCTTCTGTTCCATCGATTGCTAACGCATCTGAAACACCTGTTGCCAAATTACGAACAACTACTTTAAATCCTGACTTTGCAAATTCTCTTTGCCCACTGCTTACTTCTACGAAGAACTCAGTTCCTGTTTTTTTGATTGACATTTTATATTCCTTTAAATTAAGATACCGACACTGACCAGCCGTCTTCGCTGATAACATCTATATTTTCTAAGTCACACTCTACTGGAGTAGTGCTACCGCCGCCTGATCCTGTTGACACTTTATCTATTATATTAGATACTGTCATCATTACTCTAACCTTGAAGTTACCATCCGTGTCTCTAATTATATCAGAACCATCGGTTGCATAAACATTCCCATTTATAATGAGTCTATGATCGCCTTCAAAAGGCTTTATAGTCCATCCGTTCATTAAGAAGAAAGTTGAGCCGAGATTGTCTGCTGGTAGAGGATCTCCACCAACGACTCTCATAGCTCTTTTGAACTTCTTGTTTGCTGGTGACGCTAGCCACCTTTTCCATTCAGAATAGATGTCTCTTTGTACATCTAAAAAGATCACACCTGGATTGGCAATAATAATTCTACTATCGCCATCAAATACTACTTGTGCCATTATTCTTCTCCTTCTTGGTTAGCTGGATCCAGTTCTGGTCTATAGACAATAGAACTGTTTGAAGCTTGTGAAATAAGTCCGCTTTCGCCATTATTCCATGAATTCCCAGAAAAAGTAAGAATACTAGAAAATTCAAATACTATTTTTGTTGCTCCACTTAACCCAATCCCACTGTCGTCACCAGAATAAAGTTCTTGAGCAAAGACTCCAATAGAATAAACACCTGCTTCTAAATCTAAATCAAATCTAGGCATAAGAGGGTTTGGTGCACTAGCATATAATGAACCGTCTATCACTTGCAGAGAGCTTCCGCCATTATCTGTTCCAGTAACAATCTGTAGTATAAGGTCTTCATTAGGTTCAGTTGAAATAGCTCTACCAGCCAACACTCCACCTTCCCATTCAAAGGTAAAAATGGCTCCTGGAAAATCAGGGCTTAAACTAAAAATACCAACCGTTCCAGTTTCTTCCATTACTACTGCATCTGTTATAACAGACGCTACAGTTGCTTCTTCTAGTCCATCTGTACCAATGTTTGAAGATTTCATGTGAGTTGGGATATCACCAGTTCTATCTATTGCTATATGCATAGTAGGTGTTCTAGTTTCATTCTCAACTTTAATGTCTTGAAGTTTTTCTCCAGACTCAGAAATTACAGCAACTGATCTGTTATCAACAGTCCCAACAGTTCCAGCTTCAGTGGATCCTTCTGTTAGTGCCAGTAGTCTTCTAAGAAGAAGTACCGCTTCTGTTGCTGGAGCGGTTGCAAGACTTACGGAAGTTTCGCTGCCAGATGCAATAGCATTTTCTATCAGTAAAGCTTTAGTCTCGAGAGTGTTTCCGATTGATAAAGCTTTAGCACTTAAGTCAGC
>Ga0164318_10000784_pt1 | contig 26013 bp, 19 predicted proteins | sample GuaBasSedimGuay9_FD_113734 | JGI IMG/M metagenome (GOLD analysis project Ga0164318, IMG submission 113734) | Subseafloor sediment microbial communities from Guaymas Basin, Gulf of California, Mexico - Guay9, Core 4571-4, 0-3 cm | ecosystem: Environmental > Aquatic > Marine > Hydrothermal vents...
CAGCGACGTGGTTGGCCATCTGGTTTAGAATGATCCCACTCGATGCGACCTGTGAAACCAGTCAGCGCCGCAATTTTTTGTGCCAGCTTGTTGATTTCAATCTCGAAACCGGCACCGAGGTTTACTGGCTCACTCTCATCATAACTTTCCGTTGCTCGTAAGATCCCCTCTACACAGTCTTCTACATAAAGAAATTCTCGTGTTGCTTTGCCAGTACCCCAGCAAACGATCTTGTCTTCGCTGCGTTCAATTGCTTTCATGCATTTCTGAATCAATGCTGGGATGACATGGCTATTATGTGGATTGAAATTATCGCGTGGGCCATAGAGATTGACCGGTAATAGGTAAATGCCATGAAATCCATATTGTTCACGGTAAGATTGCAACATTACCAACAGCATTTTCTTGGCAATGCCGTAGGGAGCATTGGTTTCTTCTGGAAAACCATTCCAAATATCCGTCTCTTTAAAAGGGATCGGTGCAAATTTTGGGTAGGCACAGATGGTACCTACTTGTACGAATTTTTCTATACCGATACGCCGAGCCTCTTCAATGAGATGTAATCCCATTGCTGCATTGGCATAGAAAAAACGACCAGGGTTTTTGCGGTTTGCACCAATTCCGCCAACTTCTGCTGCTAAATGAATCACTATGTTTGGTTTGGTGTTCGCATATAATTGCCGCACAGTTGACATGTCGGTCAGATCGTATTGTGTCCGACGGGGTACGAAAATTTCGGATGGGTGGTACGTCTGTAATTTTTCACATAGAAATGAGCCGAGAAAGCCTGCTCCACCGGTAACGACGATCCTTTTCCCCTTGAAGAAATCGCCCACTTTTCTATCCCCACATCAAACGCAGCCGCAACCATAGAATTTCAAAGATTCCAGGACCTTCCCAAGACAACGGGATTTTCTTAAGAAGGCAATGACATAACTCTTTAAAATGTTTTTTAGCTTTTCGATAATTACTGCGCATCAATGCTTTTTTGATGTCTTTAAATAGAAATGACGCCTGCATTCCGATTAGGCCCTGATAGACGGTAAATCCGATAAGGTTTTGATCCGATTTCTGGAGCTTAAAGTAGCAGTAGAGATACAATCGATTCCACCAGCTGAGGTTGAGCAACAACCAATATACGTCTCTGATCCCTGAGAATTCTTCCATCTTCTCGCGACGCTCAAACGTCTGCATTCGCTCATTAAATTTCTGAGGCGTCATCATGATGTTTCTCCTTTCCAACGTTCCGTAGGATCTTTGGCAACTTTGGTCAATTGAAAAGATCAATTGGCTGAGAGCATATTGTAACTAAGCAATTTGCCGGTAGTACTAATAACCGGTACAAAAGAGGTAACCGAATTTCTGGCGATAAAAACTTTGCTTCGATCCACGATTATTCCCCATCCACCTGATAAAGCATTAATACTGGTACCTGATCCCACTATATTGACTATTGCACGGTGCAGTAGTTGTCCATTAGTATACTCATAAACTTGTGGCTTTCCGGTTGAAGAATCGTCAGCCAACACCAGCACGATTCCGTTGGAATTTACATCAATGGAACGTGCACTCAAATTAGGTGCCGTCAACTTAGTTAAAGCGGTAACGTCACCTTTTCTTTCAAGCACTGCGATGCCGTTTTCTATATTGCCTACAATTAATTCGGCAATTCCAGTAACGGCGGCATCAATCTCGTCAAATTGTTCCGAGAATTGACTGGCCAGAATATCGGGGGGTGCCAAGGCGATGGGACTATATCCTTGATACACAGTTATCGAGTCAGTTCCTGCATTGAGCGTTATGGGGAAGGTGTTGCCGCCAAACGAATCGATCAATGATTCCGATTGTAGATTGCCGATTAAATCATAGTGGGCAGTGCGAACATCGTCTCCATCCTCCCAGCTGACTGCAAAGCCATTGGTAATGGCCACGATATGTGGATTGATCCCATTACCGACGACGACGGTAGCGACATTGCTGCTGTTCTGGCGAAAGTTCATCTTGATGATTCCGCCGACGGCATAGGCAATTGCCCATCGATCTCCATTGGTGGCTACGCTCGGTGTGGAGCCGTTGTCGATCAAAATAGGGGTGCCGATCAGCGTCGTACCGGTTCCCAGCCGTTGAGCTTTAATTTCTCCAAATTCTTCCCAACCCATAATGCCATAAGCAGTTTCATGATGATCAAGAGAAATGACGTCTACTGCATCGGTACCGCCGATGCCGCCACCACTTACATCAATTTCAGCCGATTGGATTAGGGTTGGTCGTAACCGTAATATGGTGCCGTTGTCGCCTACGCAGTAGACGTCACCGTTGTGGACGCCATCAATATAACGGAGATGTTCTGTAGTACCGCTGGCGATCAATTGCCAACTAGAGCCGTCATAATGTAGCAGCGTTCCGAAATAACCGCATACAAAAATGTCGGTTGGGGAGTTTCCCCAGATGCCGGTAAGCCATTGATCGGTAGGGGTGATCATGGTTGTCCAGGTACTACCGTCGTAATGAGTGATCAAACCATCTTTACCGACGGCGAAAATGTCGTCTTCTGCAAAAGCATAAATGGCAAAAAGATCTTTATCGGCCGTAAATGTACTTAAGCTATTGGGAATTTCCAGTTCAAAGACATCGGTAAATTCAAAGCTGTCGGTAGTAATGCCGTTTCCAAGTTGACCATAAGCATTTGATCCCGATGCCAATAACTGATCGGCAGTTAGGGCCAGCGAATGATAATTGGCTCCTGCCAGAGCTAAGAATGACGAAGAATTGACTTTTAAGAACGTAAGTTGATTGTTGATGGAATCATCCAATCCCAGTTGTCCATTGGCATTCTCGCCAGCCACCCAAAGCCCAACGGCACTGCCGACCAATGAATGGTACTTACCGCAAGCAATGAACTGAGGTGTAAGGTCCGTTACCAATTCGGGAAGGGTTCGTTTGGCGGTGTCGCCCAATCCCAATTGACCATCGGAATTTCGGCCCCATGACAACAGCTGATTGGCTGTAGTGACTGCCAAACAATGGCCATAACCGGCTGCAATTTGTTGAATCCCGCCTCTTACATAGGTGGGTGTAGATTTATTCAATAAACTACCGATGCCTAAAGAGCCATCGCCACCGCGCCCCCATGCATATAACGTACCGTCGGTTTTGAGAGCTAATGAAAAACCATAACCTACGGCAATGGCTTTAACGTTGGAGATGGTTGGGTGAGCATAACCGTTGACGTCTGGCGTGCCGCCCAATTGACCATAGGAGTCATTACCCCAAGTGACGATTGAGCCGTCGCTCAATAAAGCAATGGAATGTAAGTCGCCACGAGCAATGGCCGTTACCGTTCCCGGTTGTGGATCAAGTTTCGTCGGTATAGATTGATTACCGCTGATGCCGGGATCGCTCTGATCATTGCCACACATCCATAATTCAGTGGCTTTCACCAACAGCAATGAATCATTGCTGGAACTTATTTGTTCCCATCCATCGCTTACAAATATCGGTTGATGTCGGTCAACAACATCGCCCAATCCCAGTTGCCCCTTATCGTTGTGTCCCCAGCTATATAATCGTCCATCTTCATCAAGTGCATAAGATGAATTCCCACCTGCCGCCAGCGTTGCTAATCTGGGCCAAGGCACCGTTTGCCAGGTACTGATGGTTGTGCCGGATTGCCATAACTGGCGATCTTCACCCACGGACCAGTGTCTGGTAAGGTTACCTTCAATCGTAGTGATGAATCGGGGATCGGTGTTGGCGCACTGATCGTCCTGGGTTTTCCAATTGTTGACCCAAGTGATATTGATTTCACCACAGACCAATACCTGATTGAGATGAGTAACGAATACTCGTGAAAAATCTGCACCGGTTTCTACCGGGTCATAACTATCTTGGCCCCAATCCACCGGTGGTGACCAATCGGAATTGGCTATCAATTCCGGCAGATTTCGATCGTTAAAATCTCCGGTTCCCAATTGCCCAGCGTCGTTTCTCCCCCAGGTCCAAACAAAACCGCCGGTCGTTAGAGCAATGGCGTGATAGGTTCCGGCCGATATGGCACTGACGTTTTCCAATGGCGAAGAATCCCCGTTTACGGTTACTGGAACATTGGAATCGACATTGGTACCGTCACCAAGCTGCCCATAAGAGTTGTCCCCCCAACTTTTAAGAGTATTGTCATCCATTAGAGCCAACGAAAAATGACATCCAGCTACTACGGCAGTTACCGTACCGGTACCCAACCCGATTTCAACCGGTGTTCTTCGGTTGACGTTGGTGCCGTCACCCAATTCACCGTCAGTGTTACGCCCACAGGTTCTAACCGTTCCGTCATCCATTAAAAAGAGAGAATGATGCGAACCTGCAGCAATTGCAGCAACTCCAGTCAATGCAATACCGGGCAATTGCGGAAGAATTGCCGTATGTGTTCCCGTACCCTGAGTGAAAAGGTTTTGCCGATTAATGTCGTTTTCGGCATCGTTACGCGTAGGGTAGACTGCTATGGTATTGGCAGTAAGAGCACGAACGTAATAATAGGTAGTTCCATTCAGTCCGCCGGGAAGAATGCCGGTGGAAGAGAACTTGATCTTGGTACCTGTAGTGAGACCGTGACCGGTAAGAGTAATGACGTCGGTGGTTGTATTGACGTCGGCAGGCTGGAAATTTTCACCATTGTCACGTCCCAATGCACCATAAATGTCCGAGCCCCAAGAAAAAACTGTTCCATCGTTGCGTAGAGCCAAAGTATGCCACGTACCGACTGCGATGTCTATGATGTTGGAAACGGAAACCTGCTGAGGAATGGTTACGTCATCATCCGTTCCCATCGGCAAACCCAAACCCAATTGGCCAATGAGATTGCTGCCGCAGGTCCAAACGTCGCCGTTGTCATCCAATAGAACGGTAAAATCGCCACCTGCCTCAGCTTTAACGACATTGCCAATTCCGGCAGTGCTTCCATCATATTCTACCGGTTCCGTACGTTCAATTTTATCACCGAGTCCCAATTGGCCGTCAGTATTGCGACCCCAAACCCATAATTGTAGAGAGGATCCAGCGTCTTTCAACGCCAGAATATGCGCACCAAGACTAGGATCTTTGGTAATGGAAACATCTACTACGTCATCCCACCAACTGGAAAGCTTGGTTGGAATTTCCATATCGCCGATAAAATCAGCAATGAAATCGTCGGCTCCCCAGCCATAAAGGCGAGGAACGTCGGTAAAGATAAACGAATTGTCTCTGGCTGCCAATATCCCTTGTTTTGTTTCCTCATTGAGTGTACCATGGTCATAGGGAATGGTTGTGTCGAGAGCCAAAATCTCCTTAGAGTCGGTAAACGTCAAAAACACGTTGGTGCCGAAACCGCAGAAGGTGGAAATTGATTTACTACCTATGGGTTCGGAGTAGAGGGGCTTCCAATCGGAGCCGTCCCAATGCAATACGACGTCACTTGGTCCTCCAGGAGAATATGAGATACGACTGCCGATATAAACGTCGTTCGACCCAGTGCCCCAAATGGCGTCTATTTGTTCCCAAGCAGCAGTGGTTGCATTTCGATCAAGAAAGATGAAATCAGAAACGAGTGAGGTTAAGGGGAGTTCAGTCCAGGTGCTTCCATCAAAATGCTGCAGTTTATAAGCACCGCCAACATATACGTCGGCAGTAGAACTGCCCCATACCGTCTCATAATCACCGGAAACGTTCAATTTTTCCCAGTAGGTCAATGAAGGTCGATGTCGATAGATGCCGGTAGATCCCACGGCGTAAACTACCGTATTGGGTGCTTGGCCAAAACCAAAGACGTCGCGCAATTCTGTTGGAGCAGGATCTATGGCTCGTTCGACCAGTGAAGATCCATCGTAATAGAATGTACTTGTCTTGGAAACGACATAAATTTCGCCAGCCGTGGCTCCCCAAATTCCCACTAAATCTTGATTGGTATCGGTAACGATCGTCTGCCATTTGGGATCGGTAGCATTGACGTCCAACGTAGCCATAAATCCGTTGTCACCGACTATAAAATAGTGCCCCAATTCATCAAACCATATGTCGTTCAATGGGTGATTGAGATCCCAGATGATTTCCCAATGTAGCCCCGTGGTGTCGGTTACCTGTCCAATAATCGTTCCCTTGCGATTAAGGAAGAGTAGGTCATATCCGTTGCACCAACTATTGACGATTGAACCTACGGATCCGGTGGTGAGTACTTGTTCGTGATCAATGATCTCCCAGTCGTTGCCGTATTGAAGTCCCAATGACTTCAACATGGCATGACCATCCCAGCTTCTGGCATAACCTAAAAGGGTTTGACCGTTCGACGTCATTGAAAGATCTAAGGCGTCGGTAGCTGGGTCGTCATTGACTGCCGCCGTCTCGCTTAAAGGTAACAATCTCTTGGTAAAACGGTTAAACCTAATTTGTCTGTCGGTCAAATAAGCAGTGGTTAAATGGTCGTCATCCGTGGCCATCGTTAAACGATGGCCGTTCAGCACGGTGGGTTCAACGTCTTCTATGATCACGTCACTACTGATCAATGGTTCCAATGAGAGATCGCGGACGGTGGCAATGAGATGGCTGCCAGGTTCACTCAACGTCCCTACCGGTTCATAGTCATAATAAGAATGCCACATAACTCCCATGATTGATCCATCGGAATCCCCGGTGGGATTACTTTGGCTGCCGGAAGTAGCACCGTTGATGCGGCGTTTGGCGTCGTCATAAAGAATGATGGCTGGATCAGGTGTCCCTACCAACATCATGCCTTTATTTAAAGGAACGATTAGAGGATAACCGGGAAATTGAGGATCATTGAACAGTAGTACTTCATCCAATGAACCCAACCATGATAAATCAAGGTAATTGGTCCAATTGATTCCACCGTCAGTACTCTTCTTGATTAAGTTACCGGATCGTCCCCACAAAATTCCAGAATTGGGATCGTCGGTGGTCTCTGTGATGGCCGTGAGTTGAATTGTGTCGTTGATGGAAGTCCAGGTGTTGCCGCCGTCGGTGCTTTTGCTGAGGCCCTGCGATCGAAGTGCTAAGACAGTCCCGTCGGCACGACGATATAATCGCTCTACCGGCTTATCGACGACGATGGTATAGGAATCATCCTTGTAAATGAGATAGACGCCACCTGAGCGAAGAAATAGAAAGGTAAAAGCACTGGATTCCACATCCAACCCGACGCCGATGGTAGTCACCAATTCGTTGAGAAAGAAACGCGAACTGAGAGGAGTAAGACCTAAACCCAACCTGCTGCCGCTGACTCCGAGCGAAAAAAGGCTGGAATCGACGGTGAGGCCGACGTCTCCGATGGCTTCCAGGAAATTAAAATCGAAAAGTGATGACGCTAAATCATTGCCTATTCCGGCCGTTTCTGCAGCAGATGGATTGAATGTGAATAATTGTGATTTGGAGGCGTTGCCGATACCCTTGGCCGATACGGAATAATTGAAGAAGAATTTACTGGATTTGACGGTGGGACCGGAAGCTGGAAACGTGCTCATATCTTAATCGTTCCGAATGTCCGTGGCACGAATCATCAGTGGCCCGAAAGAGTTGGTCCCCAGATCGGTCTCCGCAGACCACAGGAACGTATGCAACACTCCAGTAGGTGATGTAGACACTGCAGTGGTGCCGTCACTGGATCCTCCGGCATCAGTGCAGACTTGCCAAGTCAAGCCCTGATCAGTGGAATATTCCATGGTGAAAGAGATCGTTTCCGAATCGGAATCGTATGCGCGATAAGGAACGATTACAATGCCGTTGGCAGCCTTGGTAGTACCGTCCGGCGCACCATCTCGATCCAAGATGATTTGTGGTTCTCCCACATTCCAAGCTGCCACGGCGTGCTTGGGAATGTTGCCACTGCCGGTAAAATCATCATCTTCCACCCAATATTCCCCACTGGGATGATCCTGTTCCAAGCGATAGGTCTTAAAAGCACTGTCACCGCGAATTTGCACCAATAAGTATAACTCGTCACTCAATCCCAAGGTATTGTTTTCGGGCACCGGTACGTTGATCAGCGTGGCGACGTGCGGGATGATTGGGTTACCTAAGCCGTCTTCCGGTGGAGTAATCTCTTCCCACGTCTCACCAAAAGAATCAATGGTTTTGCGGTAAATGGAGATCTCACCACCGCCATAAGATCCGCCCCAAACGTAAAGTTTATCACGATTGACGACGAAATTGTTGCAACCGTCTTGATAATCTTCTTGACCGTCGCCGTGACGAACGTAAAGTTCTACCGTTTCACCGGCCGGCAAGTCAGCTCCAAAAGACGCCGAACTGATTAAATTGACGTATACCTTGCCGCTTCCACCATTACCGAGAGACGATACCCGCCATCGTTGATTTTGATGCCCATGTCCTCCGTTGTCGGTAGTAATCTTAACGATCAATTTTCTAGTTTGATACCAAGTGTAGTCCCAATTGGATGCAGCATCGATCATCATGTTGCCGCTGCCGGGCGTCGTAGTCGTACCGATGGCCAGTCGTTGCGTATAATCCAATTCGTGTTGCCAATTATCGGCATCTTCATCGTATCTGAAAACCGAAAAGCCATCTGCCGCGTAAAGCTCTCCTTTATATGAAATCAAACCCTGAGCATGCCCACCGACTACACCGGTGGTACTACCGTCGGCGGCCGTGTCCATGCCGGTAGTGGCCGTAACGTATCCGAAGGCTTTGGGATTGATTTTGAAGATCTGACCCAAATAATTGTCACCCAATGTTGAGCTGGTGTCGTCTTTAATATAGGCATAAAGATATCCGCGATGTGAAACTAAAGAATTGAAGAAACTGATGGATGTCGTAGTGAGGAAATCTCCAACAAAAGTAAGCGACTCAGAACCAATGCCGCCGGTAAATTTAAGGACTCCAACATATGCGGTGAGTCGTTTCAAATAGAAGAGATAAACATCTCCTTCGTGATAAACGGCAGACAAAAAACCAAAATATTGATCGTTGGCCGAAAAAGAGCTATAGAGAGCATAATTGTCGTCAGTTATTCCAGCAATCTCATCCCATTGATCAGTTCCATCGTTGTACCTATAAATTGTGGGACGCCAATAACTGCCTGGTTTTTTAGAAGCTGCAGCGTAGAGCCTGCCGTTATATTCAAAAAGATATGGTTGTTCCCACTTGGCACCAGTGCTTGTTGCCCATGGCTGATCGCCAACTTGGCTCCATCCAGTACCGCCGGCCAGTTGCCAGACTTTCAATCCCGCTACCTGATGAAGGTATCTCATGCGCTGCCGCTGCCTCCTATGTCTTCAAAACCAACGATTATTGCACCTACGGTACCGCCGGTCGATCCCGTTCCTATGGAACCACCTGTAGATCCTGTAGACCCCGTAGAACCGGTGGATCCCGGCACGCTGGAAGCGCTGGTTCCGGTCCCCGTGGACCCCGGCACGCTGGAAGCGCTGGGAGTTCCTCCGGTGCCTGGTACTGGAGGACATACAACGGTGCCGTCGTCTACGGCATTCCATACGTCGGTATAACGAAACTGCTGGTGGTTGGCATCGGGTATGGTATAGTAGAGATAGCCACTGCTTTCATATAGGTCAGGCCAGACTACGAGATCGTCGTCAGCCACTTCCGGATCAGCAAATCGTGGCCCACAATAGACAATCCCCTTTTCTTGATCTACCACGCTACAGTTATAGAGTGATTCAAAGACTTCCCCGATCGGTTGAGGGTGAGCATCGCTACAGGAAAAGGAGGTTTGAATCCAATCTACATATTGGGAAGTTCCCTCAGCAATGATGCGATAAGCTTGGTCCAACTCTTCCAACAATTGACGGGTAATCGTCACAATGCCTTTACGGTAAACCTTGCCGTTAATGATTTTACCTTCATCCGGCACCCCCCATACATGAGGGTTTTTTGAAGTAATGGTAATGTCCATCCTATTACCATGTCGTTCATACGCTGCTTCATAGAACGTTCCCCATTCATCTTCAATGAAGAACGATCCAGTGGGAGCAGTAGATCGCAAAGCCAATGAATTGATCAAGGTACCGTCGGACAAAGTGGAACACGTGCCGATCGTTTCATTAAGCACCGTCTGGCGATCAATTTCCAATTGATCACAAGAAAAATCAAGTTTCCCCGTAGTTCGTCGGAAAAATGAAAGCGGACAGGATTCGTTCAAAATCTCTGTTGAAGGAGTAATCTCCGTTCCACTGGCTTCCGTAACGGCAGTAATGTCTGAGCCGCAACCGAAGCGTAAACAGCCACAATCCATCCGATAGCCTTTATAATGAGGATATCGAGCGTCGCTTTCGTCTGCCAGAATGCCACTCCCTGATCGAAACAGTAATGTAACCGTTCCTACCGGCGGCGGCAATCCAAGCAGCTCACGTAATTCTTCAGATTCAGATGATTCGGATGAAGTATAGACGAAAGAACCGGTAACGGCCGGTTGCCCATCGATAAAATCGCCACACTCGGTTTCCGAGTCAAAGATGCCATACGGTTCATCGGTCGAAACCAATGTGGTCGGTACGATGCCGTCAAAGCTAATGGCGTTATGGGGATCGTCTTCACCCAATAAGATCGCACCTGTCGAAAAAACGGCATGAGTAACCAGAAAATCTCGGGGTTCATGACTGCCGAATGACGACACGTCTGGCTGTAAGCCATTGCCGCGATATATGACGTCGGCATCGTCATACTTCAACCATTCGTTGCCGTCTTCATCCATTTCCAACTTGGCATTGAGGGGATTGATCTCTCTAACTCCGTTACACACCCATTCCAAGTATGGGAAATCCCAGGGCTTAGCTCGCCATTGAGGATGAGTGAAATCCCGTTCAAGATTGGCTCCAGAAATGAAACGATGGCCAGGAAAGAAGCTATTGGCTTTTTGGATGTCCAACGACGGCCTAGGATGCATAGCTAGATAATTGTCGGCCAATCCATCCTGACTGAAATAAAGACGATCCGTATAATGCAAGGCAGGTTCCGGATCGTCATATGCCCATCGCCTATCGCCCCACCATCCACCTTTCTCTAATTCCTGTGGTTTATTGGGCAACGTGTAATAAAAACCTTGACCCATTCCTAAACGACAAGGTTTGCACCGAACCTGTTCATTGAGCAACAATACGGGATCGACATGGGGGTCGCTGGTTACTCGACCTTTATAACATCGATCAACTATGGCATCGTCGTCACATATCTTCTCACGATCATCGGTTTCATGGTCATGATCAAAATCTTTAAATTTCACTAGATCCTGACCGCGTTGGGTATACTGACACTCATTGCCTTCCGGCAACCCTGGTGCAACCCTAGACAGAGAATTGATGATGGGCAACAATGCATCTGGGATTTTATGTGTATCGTCGAGGGCTTTCCAAGCTTCATGTTCCAATCGCAATTGGTTGAACAGCGTGCTGCGTAAATGTTGATCTTTACCGGTGACGCCGGATTCCGATCCTACTGGACATTTTTCAGGATCCGGTGGAAGTTCATACGGCGGAGCCTGTATCTTCCCTCCAGCAAAATTTGGGTCCTGTAAATTGGCAGCACCCACACAAAAATCGGTGACGGCATAAGCTTCATCATAAGCCACGGTATAAGTGATTTTGCGCAATAAACTGTGAAAAGCCTTCAATTTAAAAACAAAATCGATAAGAAAATCAAAAAGTTCCGGTTCGACTTCGTTCCCATCCTGATAAAGAATAGTCACGTCAAATCGGTTGGAATGAAAATCGGTCAATTTCTCTGGAACATTGATTTTTTGACGACGATAATCGGCAAAAACAAACAGTACGTCGTCGTCGGTAAAAGGCAAATGGTGATCGAAGACGATGCGTGTAGTGTTGAAGTCAAATTGATAGGATACACCTTGCTTGGCAACCGGCGGCGTTCCTACTACCGTTTCAGCGATTCCACCGCGTTTTAAGTCCAATTGGATCTTGGATTGCCCAATGACCCCGGTGAGATTGATGTGATCCAATACATCGGAACTGGGATCTTGCGCTAAAATTTCTACTGCTTCCTGCAACTGGGTATAAATTGGTGTGCCTTTTCGCACATGATAAGAATCGATATAAATAAAGTCTTGATTCGGTCGATAAAGCAATGGTATCGTTAATTCACCAAAGCCAGCTTCGTTATATTCATTCAACATGACGTCAACCTGTCGAACGGGTTCGGCAGTAATTTGTTGATCGGCATATTGCGGTGGAACTGCTTCATTTGGAGCAATGAATCGTTCACCGTCCGTGGTAGACCATAAGTTAACCAATTCAATTGAAAAACCAAAGATGCGGAAGAGATCGATGATCGCCAGACGCGTGCCCTTCATTTTTTGGAGGCGCACTCCGTTTCGGATCATGGCGCGTCGAATGGCGTCGTAACTGGTTGGAAAATTTGGGAGATCCCAACCGATCAAATAAGCCAAGTAAGGCAGATATTGAATGGGAATCTTATTGATCCAATTGATGTCCAACATTAATTTCTGTTCGTCAAAAATGTCTTGCAATGCATCGGCGAAAAGTCGATAAAATTTGACTACGGTATCTTGGGTTCGATCTACGTCATCCAAATAGACGCTTGGCGTCAAATCGACCATCGTCTTATGGATCTCACCGGGATGAGCAATCTGCATACGAAAGCGAGCAATACGTTCCGTTTCAGTGATGCATATAAATTGATTGTCGCCATTAACTGATCGATTCCAATATCGACATTGCCAGACAAAATGATAATCACGTCCGTCCGGTAATCCATCTAAATTTAGCGCAAAACCGGAAAGGTCAAAGTAGTCGCCATCGGGAAAATAAGGAACTCGGCTTACGGTGCCATTAATCATCCGATATTCAAAATAATCCCCTTCAACGGCGTCTTCGTAATTTTTTTCAGTTCCATCGGCATTGAAAAAACGCAAACCGGGGAAAGAATAGTTAAGGCGAACGTCCATCAATTGCTGTGACGATGGAGTAAAGGTGAACAGCGAATGCTCCGGGATGGAAATCCCAATGTGATCTGGCCCGGCAACTTTGGCCGGTTTAGGTGCATCTTCGACAAAATAGGTCAAATCCCAAACGGAGGCATTGGAGAGTGTCGTTCCCGTCACGGTTCTGGTAAACGGTTGAATGAGCAACAACGGCAATGCCGTTGGTTGATATCCGGTTCGAGCATTTTGGACCGGGTACCTAAAGAAACTAGGCTGAAAACGATCTATTGCTGGAGCTTCTGGCATGCATACTCCTTACCAAGTCTTTATCTTACTTATCTTTGGATTTGTGGGGTGGAGCATTCGTTATTGCGGTGGACCTATAGCGAATCCGGTACCGGAGCCATGCAATTGATGCGATATAATTTACCCGACACATGCGGATTTTCACGTGCATATATGCAACGAGCACAACTCCTCGGCCGCTTGCGTTTATGTTTCAATTTAGCCATCTTAGTCGCTGAAAATGCCCATTCCAGATCCTTCGATGGGCTCATCCTCCTCAATGAGGTTGCCGTTTATCTCTTCTTCTTCAGATTCTTCCTCTTTTTCAGGTGCAACCATGTCAATAATCAATTCAGGTGGTAATTCAATGAATTTAGAATGCTCAATCAATTCCCGTGACGTGCTCTTCTTGATTCCAACGTTCTCGACTGCACAGCCGATGGCTTGTAGATGTTTGACGACGGGCAGCAACTCATTATCCCCACTGACCAATACGGCTACGTCAAGTTTAGGAGCTGCTGCCAACATATCCACAGCCATCTCGACATGGCAAGCTCCACGGACTATTGAACCATGTTCGGTTCGCCTGACTTTGGCTCGCTTAACACGGATTTCATATCCAATCCGTTGTAAGGCGTCTTCAAACCTTTTGGAGCGTTGATCGCTATCTGGCTTAGTGATGACGTAGGCCACAGCCTTAACTAAGCTGCGGTTTCGGCCTATCATGTCCAACAACTTACGATAATTCAACTTGCCGTGATGAACCGTTTTGGCGCTATAATAAATGTTTTGAACGTCAACAAAGACTCCTACTCTAGTCTGCATCTTGTTCTCCTTCTAAGACTTGCCATGGAAGTTCCACGCAATGAAACCCAGCCGCCCCTGGATGGCCGCCCCCACCGTGTTTCTGAGCCAATTCAGCCAGGTTGTGTGTGCTGTTGGGGGTCTGATACAAAGAAACTATGAACTGCTTGCCATCGTGGATGTATCTGATGAAGGCATCATATTGCTCAGGATTGGAACAGGAGTTGAACAATTCTGAATTGGCTCTGCTGGCATTACAGGCCAGACATCGGAGCCCCTCAAACGTCACGGGATGACCGAAATTTTTGAGATCCTCTTTATAAATGGCAGCTCTATACTTATTAATGCACTCACCATCGCTAATGATCTTCCCCAGCAGATCTCTGCCTACGGATTGCTTATTTAACAAAGTAGTCCATATCTGGGATTCTGGATTGGAATCTTGGATCATCATGCCTGCTTCAAAGGCAATGGATTCCGGATAATGATGAGTCCAGGTATCGTAGTCGGAAACGAGTTGAACGACAAACGGCATCGTTAGATAATTGAAGAAATGCTGCCATGTCAAGGCGGCTCCCGACGGTACGGTATTACTGCGAATGCCGTAAAAATGTTCAAATTTTTGGCACTTGTCGATGTTGGCTTGATGATGATCGATCCATACCGGTTTGGCTATTGTGGCATTGTCTATCTGCTCCATTACTTCCGGCGACGGTGTGAAATCAACCAGTACGACCTCTTCCTCAGGACCGATACGATCAATGGGCAGTGGATGCTCATAAGTAGCAGGAATCAATACGATTCTGCCTTCACAGCAGCAATCGACAAATTGCTTAACAATTGCTGCTGCGCAACGCCCATCAAGATCATCGTGGTAAAAAACGATCATGAGTCATCCTTTCGTTGTTCTTTGCGATTCCACCTTGGCCTTTAGGTGGAGGCGGTGGCAGAATCGTAGGAGGATTGTTAACGCCTCCTTTTCTCACAACACCCTCACGTAAAGGAATCATTTCTGATCGATTATTCAAGATTGCCCTTTCGTTCTTTCTCTATGATGGCCATTACGCAAGCTCCCAAATTGTTCAATACGTGTTGGAGGTATGTTGCATCGTATCCCTCATTAAAAAGGCGGTAGCTAACGAAACAATTGCCGTCAATCATTTGGTAATTGAGTCCAAACGACTCAATAATGACGGGAATCTCTAATGAATCTTTGCTTGTAATGGCATAACAAGCTTGTATCAGTGTATAAGGTCGATGCGGTGATTTCAAGACGACCAACCCAGGAGGGTTCAGTGTACCTCCTTCACTCCTAGCCAAGACGGCTTGAACGTCATCAGAGCCCAATACCGTATAGCCTAGTTCAATCAACATAGATAATATTTTTTTCATCTTGAACATATATACAATTGGGCAAACGTCATTAAGAGCAATGGAGAAAATCATGGATTTGGCTGATAAACTTGAGAAAATACTGTCGGAAGCGATCCCCATCCCAACTAAAAAGGATGTAGATCGGCTGCGTGCAGCACGTGAACGCGCCGCAAAAGAGCGCGAAGCTAGGGCTCAAGCACTAAAAATGCCGGAACCAGAACCGGAACCAGAACCAGAAGAGCCAAAAGAACCTGTGGAAGAACCTAAAGCTGAATTTGCACCGGAGGAGCCAAAAGAGCCTGCACCGGAAGAGCCTGAAGCTGAACCTATAAAAACTGAACCGGAAGTGTCGGCCAAGCCCAAAGAGATTAAAACTGAGCGAATTGAAATGAGAGTTTCACCGGAAGATAAGGCATCGATGCTGCGCGAAGCTGAATCATTGAATCTCACGTTATCGGCGTATCTACTGTTTTTGCATGCCAACCATATCAAGAAACAAGATTAAGAAGTGGTAAAACCCTTATATTCCAAGAGTTTATTCAGCAATAAGACGCAATATGCAAGAGTTTTGTCTCTTTCTTCCGGAGGCGGCTCTTTGGCACCATGTTGCCTCGTTTGCCACTCAAGATAGGCGACGGCCAGTCCTGCTACACGCAAATGCTCTCCTGGATGCTTATCGTCAAAATGAGCCAATGCTCTCATGATGTCTTTAGTGACGATTTCCTTCCACTCAGCCTTGATGCGATCGGGTGCCTCCTCGGGAGGCTTACAAGACGATAAAAGTTCTATCGCCAATTTATATCTGGCGCGAGGGGTAAAATCATACTCATTCTTTTTAAAATATTCGACGAACCATTTTCGACATTCATCCCGTTCTCGTGCAGTATGAAATTCTTTAGCCATTTCCAGCAATTCGCCGTCTGTAAAATTTTTCCAGGGAGTGCTTCGCTGGATGGCTTCGGCCCGCTCCATATCTTCTTGATCATATTCTTTTTTGTAGGGCGGCTTATCGATTCCAAGGAATTTTTCTATCTCAAGCACAGCATTCTCCTTTCACGTAGCCCTTGCGAGACCATTTTTTAATCAATTTGTAATGATGCTCCGGCCCCTTTAACGGGTAGCACTGGATTCGCCGTGTTGATCGATTGGCTTGCCAATCATCAAGAGTCTCCTTCAACAGTGACTCATCTCGTAACCCAAAACAGATATATTGGTCATTCGCAACCCATATATGATAGACCACTTCGTTGCGTCTATTGACCCAATGCTCCTTGAAGCAACCTACTTTTTGTTTTGGCGACTGCCCCTGTGCCAGCAGGTTCCGAACCCTGGTGCGGTGAACCCTCCTGGCGACTCCATCACACCATACCGTTATGGAATTTCCATGGACTACCGACACGACACAAGGCCAGACCGATCGACCATTGCAGTCCAGTAAGTCCACTATGCAGCCTGATTGAAATTGATCTGCCATGTATCCCTCAGCGGAAAAGGCCCTTGGCGTATCCTTGATCCAGTGACTTTTCATGTTCAATGACTTTATGGGTTCGCGGACCCCATCCTTCCGGTACGGACCGACGTCGTTTCAGTTCCTCCAGATCTTGTTCGACGCGAGCATTGCCGATTCGAGTGCGTTCTTCATCTTCAGCCTTCATTGCCTTCACCTTCTGTTTGAGTTCTTCCACACGATCACGCCATTTAAGGTATTTGTCGAGTTTTTCCATAATTTCCCCTTCTTCATCGGCCCGATCAACGTATTCCTGATTCAGTAAATCGTAAAGTTTCCGACTGATTTTGAAACGACTTGGTGCATCTAAGTCCTCCATGTTGCAATAGAGCTTTTCCATCCATTCTACTAGAATGACCAACCCTTTGGTATCCAGCCATGGTGCTATGATGTCGCGCTCATACGCCTCATTAAAAGCGTCCTCTTCCTTCCAGAATTCATTTTCTACTTCCCACAAATTGTGGGTTTCTTCCAACTGCATGTCATGTAGGCGCTTTTGAAAGCGCTCAAAAGAATCTTCGTATTCCTTGAATGAAGCAAACAACTTGTCTTCCATCAGTTGATCAAGAAATTGAGGGGATCGACCTCGACGATCCCACTCATACAATATTTCCCAGTCCAACAGTTGAGTGTGATACCATGATTCGATGGGAGTCGGCAGCCACAGGAACGGATGCAATTGCTTTTCTTCATCTGAAATCCTGGGGTCAAAAAGCCTATACCAATTGCCGTGATTGTAGTCAAAATCGGAAGGCCCATCCAACAACTGTGCTTCAACTCTTTTTTGGAAGGAAAATTGTTCCCATGAATATTCCCATATGACTTGCGGGTCAACCGTTTGCATATGATCGGCTATGGAGAGACCTATACCACCCATTGCGCCGAGGGTGCTTAGAATCTTGGCCAGTTTGTCGCCACCCAGTAAAGTGCCCGTCCCTCGACCAAATATCCATCCGGCCAAGACGTTTCCAAGCCACTCAGGGAGTTTGGCCCAATTACTCTGTTTCCAGCGATCATGGAATTGATATTCATGCAAGGGACGCAGGGCTTCATCAAATTGAGTTTTACGTCTGATGAATTCATCATATAGAGGGTGCCCACGATAATGGGCTACGTCTCTGGCACTTTTGGCTTTCATGGCCTGCCGATCAAAGATTGGACTAAAGGATCTGCGTAACTCCGGATTCCATTTAGCTCGCAACTGTGCTTCACGCTTCCATTTAGCTTCTTGCTGTGCAAGATGCAACGAGACGCCGATTTTCGGGATGGAAGAATTCAACGGTTGCTGTTTGGCGACCGCTTCCATAGGCAGATGATATCTCATCTTCCGCCAATTGGTTTCCTTCTGCCAATCATACATGGCCCATCTCCTTTCCAACACCGGGTATCGGGTATGGTGTGGATGGTCCAACGTCAACCGATATCCGGCAGAGTATCGGAAATCGGCGGCAAACCATAGGTATCGAAAAACGGCCGCTCTCGCTCGGCCCGTTCTCGTCGTGCCTGCTCATATTGAGACATCTTCTCTTCCATACGTCGGCGTTTGCGGGCCATTCCCTTTGCTTTGATGCGCTCTTGCTGTTTGCGTCCGCTTTCCAAGATATTCTGAACGGTAGTATGCCCCAAAATTGCGTCGATGTCCTCTCGGGTGCATCGTTTGAGCAGCTCCATCATCGTCCTGTATCTGAATTGAGTAAATGCCTGATGAATTCGCTGGCGAGAAACGTTCAAGCCGGGCTGTCTTGGTTGATCCCCATCCATAATCAACTTGCCATCTTTTTTAAGGCCTTTTGCGACGTCAATTGGATCATAACCTTTCATCATGGCCTCAATAATCTCGCGTTCCCGTTTACTTTTAGCCACTTCATTAAAAACTTCCATTACACGGAGGAAAATATGGCGCTTTTCAACCGGGAGATCGTTGGGAATGGCCATTACGGCTTCCAGCGTGGATTCACCGTCTTCATCATGAACGGGGGCGTCGATACTGACGATTGACGGCGGCCGCCGTTTGATCAGTGCAGCCCCGCATAACGGACAAACTCGTTGACCGGAAGAAAATAGAGAATCTTGTTTTACAGCGCCCTTGGTTTTGAACACGGTGTCGGGAAGCCGGAGACCGTGGGCGTTTTCACAAGAAGCGGTAGGGCATTCCCACCCAAGATCATACGCGGGTGATGCAATAAGATTCCGGTCATTCCTTTTTTCTTGTCGGATGGTCTGCTTAACCCAGTGCCTGGAATAACTGGGAAGCGGAGTCTCTGGACGAAATTGATCCCGCCGACCCGCCTGCCATACGCCATACATCGCGTCGGCAATTGCTCGTTCTTCATCATAATTCTTACTGATTGATTGTTTGGCAATTCGTTGAGCTACAGGTTTACATATCCGCCATCGTTCGGCGAACTCTTCATCGTCCACGAAATGCTTGCCTTCTTTGTCCTTGCAATCGTGAGGCGGCTTGGACAGATTTTTCCGTTTGTGCTTTTTGGAAATGCTCATGTGCAGGCTCCTTCTACAGTTTCCCCACTGCCCCCACTCCATTATACCACACGCGTAGTCGTTTGTCAAGTCGTATCATTAATATTCAAACCTCCTGATCTACAACCCTTTCCAGCCATAGGTCCAGCCCCGCAGGAGAATGCGGAACCGACAACAGCCTCGTCATGAGGCCCCATTGCTCCCGTATCGTCCGTATTGCATCGGACTCCGGTTGTTCAGGCCTGATGCACCAAGATCCGTCGGAATTAGAGGCAAGCTTGAAATCTTTCCCGTTGGAATAAATCCATTGGTCATTCATCTGGATTAGAATGCCGGTGGCCTTTTCCAAAGGAGATTCGTGAATTGCCTTTCCTTCCAATTGGACCATTGCTATTGATTGAAACATCAGATTGGCCTCCTTCCTGCCGGGATGTATCGGAATGAGGCGACATGCTCCGAATCAGATCTGGAATCGAGCGGCATACTCCTTGAAAAGCTGAGATCGAATGCTCTCCGGTACAAAGGTGACGATATCCTCTTTCCAGTCATCGGTCCCCATCGTATTCCAAAGTTGTTCCAAAACTACGCCGTAGAAAAGAGGGTCGTCAAAATGACCCATGTGATCACTGATCTGGCCGAAGCGGACCTCCTCCCTGAGAAGAGCCGCAATAATGCCGGGGTACCCGTATTCAGGGAATCTACGCACGGCCCGCTCGGCAATCCAACGGATAGTTGCCTCGGTGGCTTGCGCCAGATATTCCGTTTGGGTCATTAAATGTCTCCTTGACGCCATCTCTTATCGTCGTTAAAGGACGGCCGATGAACGACAAGATAGGAGGGAACCGATGCGCCGTTCGTTACCGATTCTACTGTTGCCGATCATCCTTGCGGCTGGCAAACGTGAACCAAAGCGTGATTTAATTTTGCTCAAGGCCATCGAGCAAGTCGAATCGGGAGGACGAGAAGATGCCGTGGGTGACGGCGGCAAGGCCGTCGGTTGCCTCCAAATCCATCCCATTACCGTGCGAGACGCCAACCGCATTTTGGGACGAAGGGAATTTACGCTCAAGGATCGGTTGAAACGGTCTCGGTCATACGCAATCTTCTGGACGATAATGGACCACTACAGCAAAGGAGCCAGCCGTGAAACGATGGCCAGGCGCTGGAACGGCGGTCCTCGGGGAGAAAAGAAAAAAGCCACTAGGTCATATTGGCTGAAAGTAAAGGCAATGATCCGGAAATTGGCTAAAGAAAGTTCCCAAAAGAAATAAGGGGAGCATTCGGTAAGCATTAAATCTTTTTAAGGTAACAGCCCTTGGAGTCATTTTCAAGGACGTAACTATCCATTACGGAACGCTATGATTAGGCGAGTGGCCACGATCCAAGGATGTGCCGTCACCTTTTTGGTGTTGGATGAGATCCTATTCAACAGTCTTTGCCGATCATTGCAGCTTGATCCGGTTGAAGGCTTTTTACCTCTGATAGCCAAAACATCGTTCAATCAATGGGTTTTTGAAAAATTCCAAATCGACACAGATTGGTTCTCGGCTTGTCTAAGTGGGGCCGGTCAACAGCTTCTAGATGTTGAAAAAACCTTACAGGAAGACAGCGGTCCCAATTAACCAAATCTCTCCCGGAATCATCATCTTCATTGCGACAACACACTCCTGTGGAACTGGACGAGAAAAGATCCTGCATTACTCGTGGAGAGAAAGGAGGTCTTTTGTGAGCACTGACCTGACCAATTACATCAGAGCCGGATACTCGGTACTCTACTTACAGACTACCGAGGAAAGCAGGGCGATTCTGGATATCGTAGCCGGAGTCAAGAAATTGGGGGAGAATAGAACCAAACGCCAAATCAAAACTTGGAGTTGTACCGAAGGTCTGGCTGAACCGGGCCAAAACCAAGGTGGTGACCCGGTTCATGACGATCCGGTGGAGGCTCTGGAATCACTCCTTCCTCAGGACAAACCGACCGTCTACATTTTCCGCGATTTGGCCCCCTTTTTCCAGGTGCCTAAAGTGCGCCGGCTGATTCGTGATCTGTCCACGCGTTTTAAGCAGGAACAGCGGACGTTGATCATCATCGGTGCTGAATGCCAATTGCCGCCTGATTTGGAGCGCGACATAGTTTTGATCGAATACCAGCTTCCCACCAAGGAAGAACTGCGGGTCGTTTTTACCAAGATCTATGAGCCTCTCAAGAAAAAGAAGCAATTGAGCATCAACGAAGAAGAACAAGACCGCATCGTAGAAGCGGCGCTGGGTTTGACCACCATTGAGGCTGAAAACGCCATGGCCAAATCCATCATTGAGCACATCGACATGCCCACTAAAGATCGAAAAGACAATCCGATTTCTCGGTTGCTGATGCGAGAAAAGGCATTGACCGTGAAGAAGAGCGGCATTCTTGAATATTCAGAAGCCTCTGAAAAAACGGACGACATCGGAGGGTTGGACAACCTCAAAAAATGGTTGGACGTACGTGTTCGCAACGCCTTTACTCAAAAGGCTCGCGACTTCGGTCTGCCGACTCCCAAAGGCATCGTCTTGGTAGGCCCGCCGGGAACGGGAAAGAGCCTCACTGCCAAGGCTGCCAGCAATCTGTTGCAAATCCCGCTGATCCGATTCGACGTCGGTAAAGTCCTGGAAGGGTTGGTCGGCAGCAGTGAACGCAACATGCGTAATGCATTGGCCACCATCGACGCCGTGGGCAACTGCATCGTCTTCATCGATGAGATGGAGAAGAGTTGGGCTGGAGCCGGAGGAAGCGGGGAGAACGATTCCGGCACTACCCGTCGAATCTTTGGCACGTTTCTGACGTGGATGCAGGAGAAGAAATCGGCATCCTTCATCATTGCTACCATCAACGACGTTTCAGCCATTCCGGCCGAGATGCTTCGGAAGGGGCGATTTGACGAGATTTTCTTCGTCGATTTGCCGACGAAGAGAGAACGCAAGGAGATTTTCAAAATCCAAATCGCCAAACACAAACGGAATCCCAATAAGTTTGCGTTGGATGATCTGGCTAAAAAGACGTCGGGATTTAGCGGTGCAGAGATCGAGCAGGTGGTAATAGACGGGCTGTATACGGCGTTCCATCGGAACGATGAACTTCAGTATGATTACTTGTGGAGTGCGATAGAGCGGACGGTCCCGCTTTCCAAATCGCGGTCTGACCAAATAAAGATGATGACCAAGTGGGCCAAAGTCCATGCCGTACCGGCCTCCTCGGAAGAAACGACCGATGCTGAAGAGTTGGAACGCAGCATTGACATTTAGGAGGAGAAATGAAAGGCATCAGTCGAAGAGCTGTCGATCTCCGAATATGGAGAGGCACGTTTGCCCCTCAACATAAACGAGAGGAGATCTTTTTGAAGGCTGTTCATTTTCGGTTTTCGGAATTTCCAAGATGGAAGCCGCAAATCAATGTGGGCCGACATCGACAAGATTGAATGGAGCTGGAACGGTGGCCGAGTGGTCGAAGGCGGTGGTCTTGAAAACCACTAGACGCTTAAGCGTCTCGGGGGTTCGAATCCCTCCCGTTCCGCCAAGCCGCCCTAGCTCAACTGGCAGAGCGCCTGACCTGTAATCAGGAGGTTCTCGGTTCGATTCCGAGGGGCGGCCCCGAAAAAGGAAACTGAAACTGTATGACTAAGCTTCCGTCTTGGTTAGGTTGGGAAGAAGGATTGTGTCTTTTTCGATTCATTTGGGCTGATTGAAGGGGAGTTTCATGATTACAGCCATTACACTCAACTCGTGCTACGTCGATTATGGGTTGCGCAATACCACGTTCAAGCTGCCCGGTTTGACGGTGGTGTACCCACCGACCTATGACGTAGGAAAGCATCTTGAAGACATGATCGGCATCGTTACCGACAACTTTTACGCTTCATGCATTGCAAATCTTTGGGAGCGATGCCACGTTAAACGGCGACGGGTAAGATTTACGCACCATGCTCTATTGCAGTCAGTCAGGTTGGCTAAGGGAGAATGGACGCAGCACGGAATTGACTTGGCGGTTCGTCCCATTTGGCTTGGGAAGCGTCGTACCGGTTACTATTATGCAGGAGTAACCAACACTCAACTCACCTTATCACAGTTGGTATTGGCTACGCGCAACTTACAACTCATCCGACTACAGGAGACCATGATTCCCGTTGGGCAAATAAAGAAATTTGTTGGAGAGTTGATTGCAGGCATCGCTCTAGGTAAACAATTCTTTCTCGTTACTCTCAACCCTATGATTCTGGCTGAAATTGACCGCAGACTTCGCGCTCAAGAATTAACGGACGGCATGGAAATCTTTGAGGCTAAAGGCCGTGCTCTCTGCAAATGCAGGTCTTCATCTAAGGGATTACGATCTCAACATTTGACGAGCGCATGTCGCCCATGGCGGACTTTCTTTAGTGGTCTGTAAGAACCGCATCTGCCGGTGATCTTGCTCGTGACATGGCATATCGGACCGCAAGAGAGAAAGGAGAAATCCAATGTCAAGTACGATTGCTGTGGGCGAGGTTGACGTTCCCTTGTTGGGAGAAGTCTGCTGGTGGAATTGTCAAGGCATTGAATTGACGCAAGAGATGCTGGCCAACGTACTGCATCAGTGTGGTTTTTCCGATCGATATGCGCGGGAGCATAATTATCGATCGGCCTTTATTCGCACTTTACGTCGCATGGAAGAGAAACGAATCATCCGATTGGTCAAAGAGTCATTGAAATACCTCATTTATCAGTTCACGGCTGAACAGCTGCAGGATCAGGATGAAGATACCGCGCATCTGGAGTACCGGCAAGAAACGGTCGTGGTGGTCAACAAAGAAACATATCGTGAAACTGGAGATTTTGCCTCAGCCCTGGTCAAAGGCGACCCCGGCATCAGACAGCGAATCATTGATTTTTTTGAGGTTGAGAAAAAGAAATACAACTCCTCAGACATCAGTCGGTATGTACAAAAGATCTTTCGCACGGAAGCCGACATAATCACTTTGCGAAGTCAGGGGAGCGTCTACTTCGTGCCCGCTACCTATCGTCACGTGGTGCAGAAGGTAGAACGATTGGCTCAGATGATCGAAGGATTGACGTTTAATTCGATGGTGATTGTGGACGTTGACTCCACCAGACAACTGGTTAGAGAAGCAGCGATCCATGAATTTGACGATTTGCTCCGCAAGATGGATAAAGCTTTTGCCAGACAGGAGTCGCTGACTGAGAAGGCACTTGACCATAAGCAGCAGCAACTGGAACAGTTGCAGCGACGGGTTGAGGAATATTCCAAGATGTTGGATGCCGACATCTCCAAGGAGATTAAGGACCGCTTCTCCAAGATGGAGCAGCGCATCATCGGTTCTCGTTCTTTAGATCTGTGAGGCAACCATGTCACCATTCAGCTTTCTTTCTAAAGATGGGCTGCAACGTCTGATCAAAGCTGCCAGAACCATCAACAAGAATTGGCAGCGGATGCATGACGCCATCATTCTTAGAAAGATGATGAAGATCAAAATCTTTGAACCTGCGGGGAGTTGGTACCGGCAACGATTGTTTGCCGGTCTGACCAAAACCAAAGGGTGGACCCAGGAACTGGCCACTTTGGCTTTGAATTCTTCGGTGTCATGTTTTAAACATGTTCCGGCGGAATTTATTGACGATGAGCAATTGCTCCAAATCTTTCTTGCTCATCGTACCAGCATAACAACGTTCAAAGCTCGTCTTAATGAGGATTTGGTCCGGAAATTAGTACTTGACCATCACAAGATAGAGCACATCAGTTATATGCCGTTGGGTTGGCAACATTATGTAGCATCCGAATGGATCAGCGAAATGCCGGACATCTTGGCACAATTGCCTGAGTCGGCACGATTGTGGGAATATTGTCTTGAGGCAGTAAAACGCAAACCAAAGTTGTTCTTACACGTACCTGTAGCGTATAGGCAAGCTCTGTTGGATTCTCTTGAAAAAGAGATCCTTGATGAGATTACGACGATTTTAAAGGACTTGTTCGCTGAGGGGCAATTGGTTACACCGGAACAGGGAGAATGGGAAGAGGGAGAATGATCATGGCGCGACTCATTTGCAACGACGGCCACCACAACAAATTCTGGAGTTATCAGATCCAAGACGATACCTCTGTAGAGATCATCTGGGGGAGAATCGGCACTCCTGGCAGTCGCCAAACCAGGACTTTTCCCAATCATCGTGCAATGATGAAATTCATCGATAAGAAAGTAAATGAAAAAATGGCCAAGGGCTACCATGAAATGGCTGACCAAGAATTCAATGAAGAGACGCAAAAAGCCAAAGCGATTGGTCATCAATATAAGATCATTGACGTTCAATGGGTAGAGCGTGCCGGACGGGGGGTAAAAACGGCCTCGGATAAAAGTGGGGCAATGGTTCAGGCGACGTTGCAGAATTCGTGGTCCAAGGAAACTATGACGCTGGTTATCTCTCGCGACACCGCATTTGTGCTGGAGAATGATCGTCTACGTCCAGCTCCCCCTAAGGCCCCGATTGAAGGCCTTCGCTCGATCTTTAAAAATCTGCAGACTGCAACGCAGAAAGTCTTTAAGAGCATTGTTGCCCTGCAAGTAACTGGCGGGCGTGTCCTGGATTTGGAGCAGGATGATTCTGCGGAAGTAGCTGG
>Ga0164318_10000785_pt1 | contig 25994 bp, 22 predicted proteins | sample GuaBasSedimGuay9_FD_113734 | JGI IMG/M metagenome (GOLD analysis project Ga0164318, IMG submission 113734) | Subseafloor sediment microbial communities from Guaymas Basin, Gulf of California, Mexico - Guay9, Core 4571-4, 0-3 cm | ecosystem: Environmental > Aquatic > Marine > Hydrothermal vents...
ACAAAAAGATACTTGGAATTCCGCTAAAGAAGGCCGGAAAGCTACTGATTTCAGGAGGACTCTTTTCAGTAATATTCGGGCTATTGGTTGGCGAATTTTTCCTAACTGAAGTAGAACCGTTATTTCCGGGTTTAACAATGGGCTGGATCGAGCACTCGGAGAACATAATTTGGTTACTAAAGATAGCTGTATTTATTGGCATGATTGAGATACTGGTAGGTATGATATTAAACACAATTAAGAATCTTAGACATGGGGAGATAAGAGAAGCACTTCTAAGCGAACATGGAGTAGCGGGGATTATTGGCTATATATCTTTCATATTCATTGCGTTTATGTTTCTTGGCGGAATTACAATAATACCAGGAGTCCTAAGGATAGATCAAAGTACATTTGGAACATTATGGTATTTACCATTTATTGGCTTCTTAGGTGGTATTGTATTAGTTATGCTGAATCCAATTCTTGAGGGAGAAGGTGCAGGTATGGGTTTTGGAGTAGTTCTAGAGACTTTGATTTCATATATGGCTAACACATTATCATATGCAAGATTGGCTGGCTTTGCTGTAGCACATGCTGCTTTTGCTGTTGTCGTTGAGACATTATTAAAAGCAAATCTGATGATTGGAATATTACTTGGACTGGTGTTCTTAAATGCATTTGCATTAACATTAGAAGTAGTTATAGTAATGATTCAGTCTCTGAGACTAACATTCTACGAGTTCTTAACGAAATTCTATGAGGGACAGGGTATACCATTTAGGCCTTTTAGACTATAATTTTTTTTAAAAATATTTTTTTAGAAATACATAAGGGATGTAAAAATGAGAATCTTAGCAATTGGGGATCCTGTTTTTGCTAGACCATTTCAACTAATAGGCGCTGACGCTAAAATTTGTACAAATGAGCAAGAGGTCCAGAGAGCATTAGAAGAACTTGTAAGTTCAGAAAAAATAATTTACGGTGTTATTATACTTCCAGAAAGATATGTAGAAAAAACAAAAAAAATACGGCAAAAGCTAATTAAAGAAAATAGAGCAATTCCTGTATTCATCTTTTTACCTGATCAAACAGGTATAAAAGATAAAAGAATTGAAGAGTTAAAGCAATTAGTAATATCCGCAATAGGAGCAGAAATTAAGCTCTAATATTTTTAAATATATATCATATCTTTTTTCGGTAAATTTGCGATTTATCACTTTATTAGAAGTTTTAATGAAGGAATATAATTAAAAAATTATAAAGGTAATATATAATTCAATATATGAATTAAACCACTTACTACCAACTTACTTTGTAGGAGGATAGCCCTGAGTCCAGTATATATGGGCTGGATAGGGGCAACGGGGTTTGGCCACCCGAGGCACCGCATTTTATCGGTGCCCAAAGAATCCCCCCCAAGAAACTGGGGGAGTGGGTCAAAGGAGTATAGAATGTTTCGATGCACAATAATAGTATACAATACAAAATTGCTAGTAACAGCTAGAACTGGTGCAAATTGTGAAAATAACATATTACTATACCCCAATTTGGTTGAGAGTCCCATACATAGATCTAAACAACATACTAAAGAATAAGGGGGTACCAGAAAATAATATGGTCCGAGAGCGGAGGAGATACATAAAAATTCTTGCCCTCTTAACAGATCTTAAGAAGAAGGGCAAGATTAGAAGTTTTCAAGCGATAAATCTTATGCTTCTTAAGGGTAGCGAGGATGTTCTTGGGAATATAATACTTTCATTTGCAAAAGGAAGAGCAATTAGATATGATTGGGTAGATTTCAAAAATAATTCGGTTGATTTCCCATTACATATAATTATTGCATCCGAAAGTACGAATATTCTTACAATCCTCCCACTAAAGAAAAATGATTATGAATCTTTAATAGCTTTTTTAAGAGAGCTCCAGATCTCCGAGAATTTTATTGGCAAGAAAATAAATTCATATATGGAGATCTGAACCATTTGACTTATTTTGATTTAAAAACCCCGAAGGGTACTATTGTCTCTACAGGAAGAAGGCCACCATGGTATACTACGTTTTTATACTTAATTCTCGAAATACGAAATCTCTTTTTCCCATGAATGAAAATTATAGCTACCTTTCGAGCATCAACTAAATCCCAGATATCGCTTTCTTTCATTTTAAGAGTAACATTTTCAACATGTAACTCTTTAAGCGGAAGCATTAAGATCTCTCTATTAAACGATTTTCTAACCATATGAATTGCATTTTCCATGGTTTCTTCATTAAAAAAGGGGATAATTGCGAATCTGTTTGAGATATATGGGTCATGGACCAGATCTAGTAAATTATTCTTTCTAAATCTTTTAATTAGATCATAAATATTTACTTCACATAATCGTGTAAATTTCTCTAAACCATGATCTGACGTCACAATTAGGTAAACTTCCTTTCCAGTACTTCTTCTGAAAAGATCAACAGCCAATCTACCAATTCTAGCGATTTCTGAGGCATAATCTCTGGTTATCCTAGCAAGAAAACCTTCTGCAGCTCCATGCGCTGCTTTTTCGAGTTCGCTTAATACGATAGCTATTAAATCAGCCTTAGATAGTTCCATACTGCTAGCTTTTATCTTTATGTTTGTTGCAATTATGCCTATTGGTCCGGATAGATATAACGTTCTTCCATTAAATATCTTGTTTAGCAGTCGATCTTCTGGGGGGTAACTGTAGTTTAGGATTTTTCCAGGGTGCAATATAAGTACAGATGGTGGTTTTTCGGCACTAAAAATGGCTCTCCTAGAGATTTGAGTTATAGAGGGAAGTAGTGATAACAATTGTTTCTCTTCAATCATATTAAAGCCAAGTGATATGAATGCTTTTTTCAATTTTGTATGGAAATCATCAAATCTCAAGCCATCAATTACAAGCAGTACGACCTTTCTGTTCTTATTAGATAGGATATTTTTTATTAAAGTAGTAACATCAGAAGTCATTTTCAGATCGAATTGGGAATTTCTAATTATGTTCGAATAGTTTTCAATTAGTTTCAATTCCCAAGCCGATTCAAAGCTTTGTTTAAATTGGTCTAACAGTTCCTTTAGATTACTGATCATTTTTGGAAAACAGCCATCACATAGTCTTCTTATTCTAAGGCTGAGATTTTCTAAATGATATTGAGATTCAACTATTTTTCTATTATAATCTAAAAGAACTTTAATAGGTTGATCCTCGAGTAATTCTCGTTGATTGTATAATTTTGGAATATGTTCAACACAGCGATACAAGCTAATAAGCTCAAAACGGGGAGGTATTCCAGCATCGTTAAAATACTTTAGTGCTAGCTTTACCCAATCCTTTACCTTTTCCTCGAATTTTATCGTTAATTCCCAAGGTAATGGCGCAGTAACCCCTCGAGGCCTAAGAACCGAGCTAATCTTTTGAAGCGATGCATTTATTTCATATAGTACATCAGAGTTTTTCATGGCTGTAGCTATAATTTTCCTATTAATTATGCTTTTTCTATTGGATAATAGTATATCCAGAGCTACACATAATGGTTTTTTTCCTTTAAGTAAATTATCCAAAATTACTAGATATGAAACTGGACCATGAATTTCCAGAATCCTTTGGGCATATACAGCAATTCCTATATCGATCTCCTCAAACTTATTTAAGCTCTTCAATACAATTGAAAGTAAAGGTATAGGATGATTTCTAAGACGCTTTTCCATGCTTAAAATATATCTTGCAACGAGTTTCTTTACATCGCCAGCTGTAGAAATTCGAGAAAGAGCTAAATAAATACCAAATTTGATAAGATTCTCTAGAGATTCCGGAAACCTCTCCATAAGGGTAGTACGATCAAAAGAGGTCATTTTCTCAATTTCAGATTTAATCCAATTTAGTATAAGATCTTCATCTAATTGTTCGATCTCTTCAATTCCAAGTAATTCGAAAAGACTAAGTTCAGGACTCCATAAGATCTCTGCTCCTACTAGACTTTCCCGTATCTGTTTAAGACTTTTAAGCGGATCCGCACCTTCACTTAACATTTCTATAACATATGTTGATGGATATAATCCATGATATATTAGGGACTCGATCTCTTGGACTCTTGTTTTAAGCATTAGAATTATGGAATATAGATCTCTTAGAGTGGCTTTACCGGTAGTAATTTCAGCTAATACCTGAGAAATTACAACCATAGGATCGAGTTTCGGTAAATTTGTTATAAAATAACGAAGTTTTTCTTTTATTATCTCTGGAAATTTCCAGATTCTTGTAGCCAAATTATGAACTTTTATCTGATGTTCTATAAAATCTAATCTAGCGTAAATATCGTTGATATGCATTGATGCATGGATTATTGGTAAAATCTCCCGAATCGGCGGTGAAACATCAACTCTATTAACTAGAGCCAATTCTAATTGAGTCCATAGTCTGTTTTCGGTGTCGTTAAATAGATTCAGGAGGAGTTCTTTACCTTTCCCAAAAATTTCAGAAAGAATCTTTAGAAAAGCGTTATATTTCTTAAAAAATTCAGTCTTTACGATTAGAAGAAAAGAATCTTTTTCTGATATAGCAATAAAATTTACAATTGCAGGAGTAAGTTCCCGGTATTCTAAGATTTTTGTGTGCTCGATTACTGCCTGTAATGTGTCCTTCTCTTTCTTTCCTACTATTATCTCTACGTTATTGGTTATCTTAACGGCTTTCTTGATAATCCTTGCTATATGCCCATAAAATGTTTCTGGTATTAGTTTTGCTAGTCTTGGTAGTTTATCCGATAAATCTAGAACTAATTGTTCTCTTAGGCTATTGATAATCGAGGTGAGTATAATCTTCATTTCAAATTGGTTTTTAAAGTAATTTTCAATTAATTTTGTAAGTTCTGAAAGCTTTTGAGCTTTCTCTAATGAATGTAGAAATTCGGAAAAATCAGATTCAAAATTAACCAAACTAAATCACCAACGGATACAAGAGTTATCATTTACTCTAATTTAAAATATCTTTTAAATTCTCCTTAAAAATCTTGTACTCCTATTACTACCTTTTTAGTGTATTTTGGGCCTGGGAATCACTGAGGAGAGAAAATAGAACCTAGAATAACATTTCTAATATTTATTATCTCAATATATTCTTAATTTAAGCACGTGTTTATCCTATTATGCAAGAGGTGCATGAGAAAATATGTTATAATAATCTAATGACAAGCCTTTTCAATCTACCCAACGTTTCTCTCATCATATTTTTAGTAAAAATCTATTCGATATTACTATAAATTTTAATTTTAAAAAGTTAACATTTGATTAAATGTATTCGGGGTGAGTACACTTGGCCAAAAAGATAAGAGCACACGTTTTTGTGTCCGGAATGGTTCAGGGTGTATTCTACAGGGCTTATGCTGCAGAAATGGCAAAAAAACTGAATATAAAAGGCTGGATTAGGAATTTAAGAGACGGACGTGTCGAAGCTGTTTTTGAAGGAGATGAAGAAAATGTCAAAAAGATGGTAAAGTGGTGTCATAAGGGATCTCCTGCAGCGAGAGTTAAAAAAGTGGAAGTCAAATGGGAGGAATACAAGAAGGAATTCAAGGATTTTAAGATAAAATATTTCTAAGAGGAAATAATTTCAGATAGTATATCGTATCTACAAATTGAAATCCAACATTATTTGAATAACCTTTAAAAATTAATTAATATATCATGAATGTAGAAATTATACCCGATTACTAGATATCTGTCTACTTCTCTGTATGTGATGACAAATGTCAGACTCTACATTCGAAGATAAAAAGGATAAAAGATCGGTTGGGTTCGTTACAGCACTAGCCTTCGGAATCGGCGGAATGATAGGTGGAGGAATTTTTGCTCTTTCTGGCGAAGTTGCGAGGATGGTTGGTAGCGGTGCTATACTTGTATTTTTACTAGCGGCTCTTTCCGCGATAGTATCTGGACTGGTGTATTCTGAATTTTCCACGATTATAACAAGTGCAGGTGGTGGCTATAGTTTTGTTCAGGAAGTTTTTCCAGAAATTTTTGGTTTTGTTGCTGGTTGGTGGTTTTTATTAGCATATACATTTGCAGGATCGTTCTATGCAGGTATTTTTGGGAAGTATTTAGAAATAATAACCGGAATACATTATCTCTTTTTTAGTATAATCTTAGTTATATCTTTTTGTTTAATAAACTATTTAGGTGCTAAGGAAAGTGGTTTATCTGAGCTTCTTCTTGTTTTAATTAAATTAAGTATAATTTTTATGTTTATTCTTTTGGGCTTTTCTCAAGTAGGGTTCAACTTAAATTGGGAAGAATTACTACATGTTGCTCCTATGGAGGTAATTTTTCTAACTTCTGCAACATTCGTTGCCTTTCAAGGATTTGATGTGATAGCCACTTTAGGGCAAGATCTAAAAAATCCAGAGAAAAATATTAGTCGAGCAATAGTTTACTCTCTGATTTCAGTAACTATAATATATATAATTGTCGTGATTTTAGAGTGCTCGGCGATCAAGCTTGGGCTAGTCCCAAGTGATGCGCAATCGGAATATATAATCTTATATGTTATGGGAAACTTTGCAGGTAGTTGGGGCGAGTTAATTTTAATTTTCGCAGCTGTTGTATCTGCAATGAGCGCATATAATGCAACAATCTATGCGGGATCCAGAATCGGCTATACAATGGGCGAGAATCGCGCATTACCAAGAATTTTTAGGTTGTATCATCAGAAATTTAATACACCATACGCATCTATAATCCTAAGTGGCGGGATTTCCTTGGGAATACTAATTATTTTAACTCTTTTCTTATCGCCTGAGATGATCACAATAGCTTTAGGTCAACTCTCAGGATTAGCATTCGCCTTTTCCTTTGCGATGGTAAATCTTTCACTTATCGTTCATAGAAGTCTATTTCCAAATATAGATAGATCATTTAAGGTACCTTTCTACCCAATTTTACCGATATACGGGGTTCTAACGGCATTCTTATTTGGGCTTATAACTGCTCTTGAGAATATAATTCTCTTCCTTATCTTTATTCTCCTTTCAATAGCAGGTGTAGGCTACTATCTATTCCTCATGAAAGAAGTAAGAAGTTACCATCAATTTATAAATATTCTTACAGGAGACTTTAACAGGGCAAAAGAAGCGATATCTTTGCGTAAAATTTTAAATGAGATAAAAAGAAAAGAATAATTATTTTGTTACTCTATTAAATTTTATTCTAAACATCGAGTTCATCATAATCTCGAATAGAGATGAATCGTACCCATCGCCCTTTTCTTTACTAGATATATCATAGACTTGAACTCTTTTACGAGCTCCTTTTATTGTTTTTTCGGTTGCTCCAGCACAAACAATAATACAGTTGATTTTATCTTTATTTTTCTCATCATCATTAAAGAACAAATCGTATTGTAAGAGCGTTTTCTCAGTAAGAATATCTGGTATGAAAACGTATGCTTCTTGCGAACCTAAGAGAGACCCTTTTTCTTTTAGAATATCAACCATAACATTATCAAATTTAACATATTCTTTGAATTCTATGTTCCTCCTTATGAATATATCTATCAATATTTTCTTAGCCGTTAAGACAATATATTTGGCATCCTTAATTGTTGGTCTTTTTAGTTTCTCTAGAGCTACTATTATCCTTTCGGTAGCTTCTGGGAAAATATCTAATTGATATCTCTTGTTATCATTGGATAAAAGAAATAGTATGAGATGTTCATCGTCTGATACCGCAACTCTAATTACTGATTTTACTCTTATAATTTCCATTTAAATCGCCTTGTTATTGTATGTTAGTTTTAGTTAAAGACGTACGAAAATAAAACATAGAATTAGTTAAATAGCTCTATAATCTTTTACATGAATATCTAATTTAAAAATTACTACACAAATATGCAAATTTATATATAAGTGATTCGTAGGTTATACGAAAAAAACTAAATATACTAAATATGATGAATATATGGCCTTATTATATCTCCGCTATAGATATCTAGGAGAGTATAAATATCGGGTTTGTACTTTATCTTCCATTTAACACCAATTTCTTTCAGTTCCTCTCTTGCACCCATAAGATCATCCATATCAAGAAAATCCTTAGTGTAAACCGCAATTAGATATTTTTTCTGCGGTGGTGTCGAAACTTTTGCTCTAAAGATATGGTTAAATTCTCCCAGCAGAGTCTTCTTCGCTACTATTTCCCACAATTCATCAACCATGTTTTCATTAACGAAAATCAGCCACTTGCCCGTTTTTATATTTGTTAGTTTAGCTGCTTCAATAATATTCTCCGGTGTTAGTTGAAACGGTATTTTCTCTTTAATGTTAATGGAGTCCTTTGTTTTTTCTAGATAAATTACATAGAAAATCTGCTTGTTTTCTGGATCACGTTCAACTATTTTATCTAGAAATGCATATTCGTATGGTCTCCTGATGTGCCTAAGTTTTGGGTTATTGACATAAATCCAATCTATATCTGGAGAAACAACTCTTGTGGGAAGAAATCTCTTTATCTCGGTTAGGTCTTTTAACTCAAGGAAATTGTCTATGTTCATAAAGAATCACCAGGTATTCATGAGAATAAAGTTGTATTTGAGTATAAATTTTTCTGTTATTTTAATTAAAAATGAGATAATAGGTTTACAAACAATTTTTATGTAGTTTAAATATATGTCACGATAAACATTATTTATGAAGAATTTTAACTTTAATTTTGAATAAAATAATACTTTAAAAATAGGGTAAACACTAATTGTTTAATTAATTTGGTGTTTTTAATGGTAAGTTCGGTAGGAACAGAATATGAAGATATTTGGGAGATCGTTCGGGAGCAAGTAGATATAAGCAGAGAAGAATTTGATAAGAAAGTAAATGAGGTATATTCGAAGGGTAAGGCGTTTCTAACGAAGAGAGCTGCTGCCATAATCGTAGCAAAGAAACTGAACATAAGTACGCAACAGATACTTTATACACCAATAATCGGAAGGTTGCTTGAAGTCGGTGCTACTAGAATGGCGAGAAGTGCTAGAGGAGAGACTCCTTATGTTTTATTTACAATTGTTAATGAACAAGAAAGAATTCCTTGTGTAGCTTTTGGTGAAAAGCATATATCGACCTTAAAGAAAGCGGATGATAAAGTTGTTCGTCTCAAAAATTATCTCAAGGCTAAGTTACAGAAGTATAGTATTACAAAAATTACGGAGGAATCGATCATAGAGATACTTGATGATAATGCCTTACCGCCAATAACGGATTTGAAACCAGCTTGGGCTGAATCTCTTAAAGATATTAAAGAGAGAAGAGGAACCCATATTGTAAAAGTATTAGTAATTGATGAAAGTTCTAGTGAATACTTAAGTTGCCCTATCTGCGGTAAAACTTTAGAGTTTGTAAGCGATGAATGGCTATGTCCTGAGCATGGTAGCGTAGAACCCGAAACCAAAACCATCCGGAGATATATCTTAAGTGATCGGAGCGGTACATTTCCTGCAGTTTACTTTGGAACAAATGTTCAAGAAAGTATTTTGAACAGATTAATTGTTGCGAAAGGCTATTTTAGAAATGATGAATTTCAGATCCAAAAGATATACTGGATATCCGATAATGAGATAATCTAATCTGCTATAGATCTCTATTGGTGTTGCTAAATGAATGAAAAGATTCCAGCCCAAAGTTTCTATCTGTTAGTATTTAGTATATCCTATTTTGCAATAGTCATTGCTTCACATATTGTTTTTGGGATGCACCTTAGACCTAATGAACTTGTATCGCTTCCGGATATAATTGACTTAATCTTTTACCCGCCGGTCATCGGGGTGCTACTTTATCTTCTTTATGATAGTACTGTTAGTAAATCTGCTAGTATGTACGAGAAGATCCTATATCTAATTTTCCTGATTTTACATATTGAGGGGCACGGAATTCACTGGTCTAGTAATGCCCTAGACGTTCTTATAGAACGCGAGGGGATCTCTGGACTGGTATCTGATTTTGCGTATTTTATTGATGAAATCTTTAGTCATCTCATAATGTTTAGTTCACTATTCATTATTATGGTTCTTCTTATAATCTATGAGGAGAAATATGATGCTCTAGACGCGTCAGAATACTATAGATATCCTCTTATTTCTGGTATGATAATGGGTTTTAATCTACTTGTGGCATCTATAGAAGCGCAGGTTCCTTATGAAGCAATATCTGTAGCTTTAATTCTAGTTGCACTGCCTATTTATTTTGCCAAAAGAAAGGGGAGATCGCTTAAAGAAAAGCAGGCTCAGTTATTCTCCTTGGTAGTTGGAGCAGCAATTCTCCTATTATCTCCAATATATTACGTTATGTTTGGGGGGTTTATCCAGCCTTCAGAGCTTTTCTAGGAAAATTCAATTTAATACCATTATTTCCTTTTTCTCTTTTAAGTACAGTATTATCTGGATTCTCCTATTTACTCGAAAAATCGATTTTCTAGATACTTCTATGCATAATATTTAAAGGTCTACAATATTAAGATTACAAACTTATTGAGACATTATTCCGGGGGGCCAAAAATGGAGCAAGAGGGTTACATGGTTACCAAAAAAGTATATGTCTTGGCCGTACTTGTGGGAATAATCGCTGGCTTGGGCGCTTTGTTTTTTTATGTGCTACTTCAAATCTTCACGCAAATATTTTTAGGTGTTACAGGGTACATACCACCAGGCCCTGCTAATGAGGTTAGTATTATTGAGTTAGGAATAGATTTTCCCTTCAATCCAATAATGCTGGTTTTAATTCCTACGATTGGTGGTCTAATTAGCGGAATCTTAGTTTATACATTCGCACCAGAAGCTGAAGGCCACGGAACAGATGCGGTGATTGAGGTTTATCACTATAAAAGTGGTTATATTAGAAAACAAGTTCCTATAATCAAAACGCTAGCATCTGCAATTACGATAGGTTCAGGAGGATCAGCAGGTCGAGAAGGACCTATCGCGCAAATTGGCGCAGGTTTTGCTTCATATTTATCTTATAAATTAAACTTAAGCGAACGTGAAAAAGAAGTTTTACTTCTCTGCGGTATGGCTGCAGGAATAGGAAGTATTTTTAAATCGCCCTTCGGTGGCTCCATATTTGGTATTGAAGTTCTGTATCAGAAAGATTACGAAGCAGATTCATTTGTACTTGTTATAATTTCAACATTTATGGCCTATGGAGTTTTTGCATTGGCTACTGGCTGGGGCGTTATATTCAGAACGCCGTTATATACATTCTCGCCATATGAACTACCATTATTCGCAGTATTAGGTCTATTTGCAGGAATATTAGCGAAGGCATATGTGTTGTTTTTCTATGGACTTAGGGATAATTTCTTCAAGAAACTAGGTATTCCAAACCACGTAAAACCAGCAATTGGAGGATTAATGCTCGGTATTTTAGCATATTTTGTTCCCGAGAGCTTAGCATCAGGTTATGGTTGGATACAATTAGCGATGTATAGTAAGTTGGCTTTGAATACGATGTTAGTGCTAATTTTTGCGAAAATCCTAGCGACATCCTTTACTATCAGCTCGGGTGGTAGTGGGGGTGTCTTTGCACCATCCTTAGTAATCGGGGCAATGCTTGGCGGTGTTTCAGGCATACTCTTCAAGGATTTGTTTCCAAGTATAGTTGTAGAACCTGGAATATTTGTATTAGTAGGTATGGCATGCTTTTTTGCCGGCGCTGCCAAAGTTCCTCTTGCAGCAATAGTAATGGTTTCTGAAATGACCGGAGACTACAATATCCTAGCTCCAGCAATATTAGCATCAACGGTTTCATACTTCATATCTGGATCAACATCTATTTATGAAAAGCAATTAATGAATAAAGCACAGTCACCAGTTCATATACCGGAGTACATCTCTTGCTTATTAGAGACCTTCAAGGTCGAGGATGTTGCAAGTCCGGATATTACCATAGTTTCAGAAGATATTACTCTCAAAGAACTAGAGAGGAAATTCCTAAGTACTAAATATTCTAGTTTACCAGTAGTAGACAAGAATAATAACTATATAGGCATTGTTTCTTTGTTTGATCTATCTTCGGTTCCCATCACAGAATGGGATAAAAAAACTGTTAAGGATATCATCAAGAAAACGGCTGTTTACGTAAGGCCAGACGATACACTTTCTAAGGCCATATCAGAGATGCTATATAATGGTCTACCAAACATACCTGTAATAGATGGGAAGGATAAAAACAAAATTATTGGAAAGATCTCCTTCAATGATATTGTGAAAATTTTGTATTATAAATCCAAAAGATAGCTATCAAAATAAAAAATATCTCCTTCCTCTCTATTCTATTGCAAAAAAATCGTTTTAAAGTGTGTTTATGAATGATTTTTAAGAGAAAAACTTAAAAAGAGTTCCATATTTAAACTATGAATATATACCCATAACTGAATATCTCATTCATCAACATAACTTTGGTGATGCCCTTGGAAAACGTATGAAGAAACTTCAGATCCCCATTTGGGATAGATTATATCGCCCTGATATATTTTTAAGAGACCCTAAAGTTAAAGCAATTATAAAAGTCCAAGATACTATCCTAGAAGCGACTCGTAAATTCTTACATTCTAAGGGATTCATAGAGCTCCTAGTACCTGTTATTGCACCAGTAACTGACCCCGGTATACGGCAAGCACAATTTTTTGAAATGCAATTCTATAACCAGCGTGCCAGGCTCGTATCAAGTGCAATTTTATACAAAATAGCGTCTATGATCGCATTTGAAAAAATCTATACTATAGCAATAAACATAAGAAAAGAACCTATAAATTTAGAGAATTTCGATAGAACACTTTCAGAATTTCGACAAATTGATATTGAAGTTAAAGAAGCTTCCAGAAAACAAATTCAGAGATTATCTGAGGATCTTATTATTCACATTATAAAAAGCGTTAAACGTGAAAACGAAGAAGAATTGAAAATCTTAGGAAGGGATCTGCGAACTCCACATAAGCCTTTTAGGGAATATACGTTCAGGGAAGCTGTTGAATTCGCAGAAACATTTGGATATTGTATTGGACCTGACGGTGAGCTTTCAAGAGATGCTGAAATTGCCCTTTCTAAAGTTCACTATGACCCATTTTGGATTTTAGATTATCCGAAGGAAGTTCGTGGCTTTTACTACAAAGAAAAAGAGGATGGAACATTGCTTGATATGGATCTAATATTTCCAGAAGGTTTTGGAGAAGGAGCATCCGGGGGAGAACGCGAGCTAGAACCAGTAAAAGTTGTTCAGAGAATGAGAATTACAGGGGTTGAACCAAGTGAATATGAATGGTTTTTGAAAGTATTAGAATCCGGAATAACAAAGTGTTCAGGTATTGGATTTGGTGTAGAACGCCTCACAAGATGGATTTGTGGCTTAGAAAGTATAGTTGAAGCAATACCGTTTCCAAAGCTTCCTGGATACCTTGGGGTCTAAATATTAATGTAATTTCATGATAGAATAATATATTTTTTATATTTTTTAGAAATATAATAATCTTTGAAGATGATGGAAATGAAAAAAGACTTGTTACTAGAGCGAATAATCGAGTATATTATCGGTAAGATTCAATTGAAGCTAGAGACATCAAGGGCATCTTTTGAAGAGCTGACATCAATGCCCCCAGAATTCGCTCCGAAAGATCTTGAGGATCCAATAAGACGTTCTTGGTATCAAAAATTTCAGATGCTTAAGGAAACATATAAAAAACCAGTAGCACTTGCAATTCTGTATTTCTTTGAAAGAGTTCTTGGAGTTTCTGTTGAAGAAATTTATTTCCAAGATTTAGTAGCGGGAGATCTTGCTTGGAATCAGGGTATTTCTGGAAGAGATATAGACTATATTGTGGTGGTTAATGTATTACCACCACCTGAAAAAGTAAAGCAAGTCGAAGAGTTTCTTGATAATCTTGTTGGCGAAGCCATTACTAATTTCTTCTGGAAGAAAGGACTAACAAATACTTCCGAACCATTTAACAAGATAATAAATCACAACTTAGTAGAGATTCATGTGATACGTCCTGAGGAAAAACCAAAATATGGACTTGTAAGATCCATGTTTATGCCTCCTGTCGAGAAAGCTGATGTTAAAAAATATAGGCAGAGAATTCTTAATGCAGAAAGTATTTTAGATGAAAAATTCGATTATATTGAAAAATATCTTTAATTCGCAAATTCCAATGAAACATCTAATCTCGAATTTTATGAATAGCATGCATTTTTCTGAAGCTTTATTTAGATTAAAATCTCTTCTATATAGCCTTATAGTCATGTTTTAAATATAGAATTAAACTAATATTCTGAGAAATAATGCTTGAGGGCCGATATTAATGGATGAAAAGGATCTACAGTTCCATATACCAATATTCGTCTTTTTAGGATTAATAATTCTACATGTAATACTTTGCATCATATATTCCTTTGTTCAATTAATACCTCTGGCACTACTACCATTATCTCTTGCAGTAATTTATATTATCGCAGTAAAACGAAAGGGGTGGGAAAGTAAATGATACAGAATATCTACTTTACGTTATTGTCAGTATTTGTATTTGCAATTCCATTAATTTATCACAGCTATAAGTTTCAGGGCGTGGAAAATACTATTATATTACTTTTGAATATCATGGGCATAGCGATCATTGTCGAGCTAATTGGTGTAACATCGGGAGCATACATATATACTGGGCAGACATTGATTCTCGTAACGATATTCGTTGGAATTGGTTGGATTCTAAATACATACCCGTCAATGCATATTGCCCTTTACCTACTAGGATTATATCACAAAGAGAACCTGAAAACAAAAGAAATTTTGATAGCATCGATTCTTAGTGCTTCCTTTGGCGTAATATATGATCTTTTTATAGATCCCGTTGCTGTAGCCTTGGAAATTTGGGTATGGTCAAGAGAGGGTCCTTGGTATGGTGTTCCTATTTTTAACTTTATAGGATGGTTCTTTATTATCTTCAGTATGGTTTTCGGATATTTATTCACACGTACTCGAGGTGAATTCCTTAAGGATAAACTTCTTATGTCTCTTGTATCAGTAATATTAGGCTCTCTATTTGTCTATTTAATGATGATGCTTTGTGTACACTTGGGAATTTAAAATAAAACTATAATTGAGTTATAATTGGCTATATTCATAGATCATTATATCTTCGGTGAATAATCATGGTAGATATAATCACGATTATAATAATGCGAAGTAATAGATCTATAAATAGTTTAAGAGACCTAGCCATGTTTCTCAAGAATAATCTAAACTTAACTAGCTTTGAAGTTTCAAAAGAGGAACCGGGCTTAATACCATTGTTTCCTAAAAGAAGTAGATCTATCGTCCACAACGCAGTACGATATGGTGGAGTAAAGAAGTTACTGATTAGAGCATTTGACTTGACAGAAAAACAAGCAGAAGGTGCTATCGATTTACTTGAAGGCGCAGGATGGATCAAAGTCGAGAGGATGCAACCAGATTGGTCTATGGGCTGGCGTGATAACTCATTAGTTATATTTAACATTTAAAGTACGCTACTAGAAGAATAATTCGTAGATAATATTAGTTGTATCTTAATGAGATCATTATTGTAAGTTAAAAACTTAATACTGGGTAGAATCTTAATTTCCCAATTTCCTAGGAAAATCCGCTTACAATTTACGATTTTTCAATAAATTTCAAATTAAAGTTTTTAAATTAATTTACTTAATTCTACGCAATAGGGTGATTGCCATATGGCTGAGGAAGGCAATTATGTAAGAGCGCATGTCTATATTTCTGGCCTTGTCCAAGGCGTTGGTTTTAGATATTCTACATATATTCATGCGAAGAGATTAGGTTTAACTGGCTGGGTTAAAAATAGAATGGATGGACGTGTTGAAGCCGTCTTTGAGGGGCTAAAACCAAATGTCCAAGCAATGATTGATTGGTGCCGTCGTGGACCGCCTGCTGCAGTAGTTGAAAATGTTGAGGTTATCTGGGAGCCGTATAAAGGAGAATTCGACGATTTTGAGATCACTTTTTAATTCTTATTTATGCTCCCGATACAGTAGAATTTTGAATTTAGAAATATATTTCCTATCTCTATTTCTACCTTAGAACATTGCCTCATATATGCTTATATATCTATATAGCGATATATTATATGATGGATTAAAAGGATAAGGTGACCTTTGTGGGAACAACGGTATTTGTGAAAAAAGAGACCATAAAACTATTAGAGAAAGCAAAACGAATCCTAGGCGCAAAATCTTTCGATGAGGTGATTCGGAAATCCGTAGAGGCCTATCTTAAGATACCAGATGACCTCTTTGGCATTGATAAGGGAAAGATCTCACCATTTACTGAGGAAGATCGCTTGTATGGTGAATTAGATTGAGTATTGTATTTGATACATATGCTTGGATTGAATACTTTATAGGGAGTTCTCTTGGAAAGATTGTAAAAAGATACCTCAAGAAGGATCATTGCTTAACGCCATCGATTGTCATGGCAGAATTGGCATGGAAATATTTTCGTGAGCATGTTAATCCTAACGATATAAAACTAAGACTGCTTTTCATATTAAAAAAGACAGATATAATTAACATAGATCATGATATTGCCATCACAGGTGCGAAATTCACTTTATTTCTGAGGGAAAATGCCAAAAAATTAAAAATAAAGAAGAAGCCTGGATTGTCTGATGGGCTAGTTTATGCTATAACTAAAATGTTTAATGGAAAATTACTTACAGGTGGTCTGCATTTTAAAGGATTACCAGATGTTATCTTCCTTCCTGAAGAGAAAATTAAGTGATTCTAAATTCTATTTTTCGATAAAAATTTAATAAACGAAGCCATTATAGGTCTCTAAGATAAAGTATTGAAGGAAAGCAAAATGAAGAAACTTGTTATTAAAGCTAATGGTTCAAAACAAATTTTTCAGAGAGAGAAAATTATTCGAACTTGTATTAGATTGGGTGCGAAAAAGAGAACTGCGGAGGAAGTCGCAGAAAGAATTGAGAATGAGATACCAAAAGAAGTTTCAACAAGTATTATTTTAGATCTAATATATAAACATCTTCAGGAACTTATGCCTATTCTAAAGCATGTAGTTGATTTGAGATATTCGATAAGTAGGCTAAGATCAAAACCCGAGTTTGAGACATTTGTTAGACTTGTTTTAGAAGAGTATGGCTACATAGTTTATCCAAATCAGATTCTACAAGGAAAATGTGTAGAACACGAGGTCGATGGTGTTGCCGTTAATAATGAAGGTAGCCATCTATTAGAGATCAAACACCATGAAAAATATCATACAATGGTAGGTCTCGATGTTATACGGAACGCTAGGGCCATATTTGAGGATATTTTAGATGGCTTTTATGAAGGCTTAAGTTCGATCGAACCTGTTGGTTATATTGTGGTATGTAACACAAAATTCTCTCTGCATGCAAGAAGATATGCTGAATGTAGGAATATAAGATTAATTGGTTGGAGGCAACCAAAAGATTTTGGGCTCGAGCGAATGATAGAGGAGAAAAAAATTTACCCGATAACGATGCTAAAAGCATTTGAAGTTTCAGAAATTTATAAATTAGGAGCCGCAGGAATAGTAACGCTAAAGCAATTCGTAAATTATTCGCCTAAAAATCTTATCGATATATTAGGGGCCTCTCAAGAAAGAATTAATAGACTATTATCACTTGCTAACAGAATTCTTAAGGAGACTTAATTTCTTAAACTCTAGGAAAAAATGGGATATTGAAAGTCGGAAAGTGAGATTCATTAACTAAAAAAGCTAAATGATACTAGGATCTAGCACTAATTTTTCGTGCATAACTTCTAGCTAGAAACTCTAATTCATCAGTAAAACCTACCATATTTACAAGTCCAATATCGAAGGCCTCTATCGAACCAATTACCCGCTCGTTCATCAGGAGTTCATTCGAATTTGTTAAACCAATAAATGGCACGAGATTGCCTCTAATTTCAGAAATTTCTTCCCTAGGATATCCGAGGAATCCGAATGTAGAGTAAATATCTGCAATTCTAATATCTGCTAGCAGAGAGAACAATAAGCTTTCATTGAAAAATCTTCCTTTTAAAATAGCTATTTTTGGAATTTTTATCTGTCGTAGAGTTTCTATTAGTTCTTTATACCTATTAACTGCATCTTTATCAATTTTCTGGGGGAGTGAAGAACGTATAGAAGTATTATCTACGTCGAAGATAATCATTTTTACATCTTTAGTATCCTCTAATAAAATATTCTCCAGCTCATTAATAAGATCCCTATTACTTACTAGGAGATCATTGAATATAAGCCATAGATTTTCTTCCTCTCTTCTGATAGCGATTTTATTTCGTTGCTCCTTCTTAACAGAATATTTGTAAAAGCCCTCGCCAACCTTAATTCCCAAGCGTCCATCTTTTACCATTTCTTTTAGTATTTCGTGCGGTTCGTATAAAGATATGCCCCTCTTATTCTTAAGTTCATTAAGTTTATTAACGATCACATCTATTCCTATAGTATCTGCTAATTCAAATATCCCTATAGGATAAAGATAGCCGAGTCTAAACGCTTTATCAATTTCTTCTTTGCTAGATATCTCCTTTGCTAATAGATTAACTGCCGAATTTATAGGAAGCGCATAAAATTCTACAAAATTCACTTTAAGCCCCTCTCTTCTTGTAAGAGGTTGATTAATAAAAACGCCAGGTTCTGGATACTTATAGAAGCCTTCCCCCGTTTTGACACCCAACTTGTTAGTATTTACTAACTTTTTTATCATTTCAGCTATAAAATCGAATTTACTGCCTATTAAGTACTTCATACTAGGAACAAACGAGGAATTTATAACATCAAGTCCTATCAGATCCATAACTTCAAAGGGACCTGCAGGAAAACCTCCTTTAAATCTATATGATGCGTCAATTTCTTCTACTTTGTGTTCATTAGATGCTACGGGCCAAAAAGCTTGTAGGAAAATCATACCAATTATGTTATTTACTATAGCTCCAGGAAAATCTTTCTTTATTAAGACCGGCTCTTTGCCGATTTTTCTCGTTAATTCCATTATTATATTAACAGTTTCATCGCTTGTGTTGTCACCTTTTATAATCTCTACTAGTTGCATAGTTAACGGTGGGTTTAGAAAGTGCATTCCAATAAACTTATCTTCCCTTCTAGTGAATGAAGCAAGCTTGGATATCGACAGACCACTAGTATTAGAAGCGATAATTAGATTACTAGGCGCTATTTTATCAATTTTCTTTAATACAGATTTTTTTACCCCTAGTACTTCAGGTACTGCTTCTATTACGAAATCACTATTTATTACAGCATCCTTAACATCTTGCGTAAAGTGAATTCTTGAAATTATTGTATCTGGATCTTCCTTAATAAGGCCACAGAGGAATCGCTCTTTTAGACTTTCAGTGATTCGCTTCTTAGCATTCTCTAGAGCATCCTTTCGCACATCCACTAACCAAACATTAAAACCATGTGCGGCAAAAATTTGGGCAATACCACGTCCCATCGTTCCTGCACCAAGAATTGTAACATTCTTTATTTGAGAAGACACATCGACCCCCCGTGAAGAATAGTTAATAAAGGATTATGGTAAATACTATAAAAATTAGTTTTTTACCAAGAGAAATCGTTTAAAAATTTAATTTCAATCCCGTTTCTGCTGTATTTTTTATAGACTTTATCATAGTTTTTATTGAAGAAGATGCCTAAATTCCTTAGGACTAGTACGAGAAAAACTAAACACATAAATTAGATAAAGAATGACTTATCTCATTTTTTAATGCCTCTTATGACAAGAGAATCGAATGTGTGTAAATTCGTGATTTCTTTTAGATCATCTGAGAGAGTGCCGGATAGATATTGCTCGTATAGGTCTTCTAATTTTTCGAGCTCGCTGGGAATTAAGTATACACTATCGTAAAAAATACTGGCCAAATTTACCTCAACAATTTTCCTTGCTTTAAGTAATCTATGCAAAATCCAACTAAGTTCGTAATCAGGTATTTTTAGGAGATATTTCAGATTATATTTAGGAATCGGTGAGAACCATTTAATGATCTCATATACAAACTTTGCTAAGAAGTAGTCATGAGATTTTCCGCTTATGTCTACTTTATTGGTGAAGATTTTTGCCGGTGCGAACTGTATCTTGTTGCTCTTCTCTTTTTCGGGAAGCCAACGGACAATTAAGAATTTGGATTCTAGTGAATTTAATGTTCTATTGATAATTTCTCTACTTAGGCTAGACTTCTCAGAAATACCTGATTTATCGATAGGCCAGAACTTTTCAATAATCTTAAGCACAAGCTCTTCTTTATCGCTTAGTTCTGGTCTAGGATTATAGACCTTTCTAAAAAGAAGTAATTGGGTTGGTAACATAAAGAAAAGCTTATTCTTCCAACCTTTAGCAAGCACTAATTTTTTAGACTTTTGTAACTTCAATAATTGCGAGTAATCGAAGTTTTTTAGCCGTGCCCTAAATTCCTCAACATTTCTTAAAGGACCCAGCTCTTCTAGAAGCTCTAATATATTTTTCTCTATGCTCTTAAGTTTTCTCGAATTGATTAGTCTGTTTTTGATCAGTAAAAATCCCTTTAAGACATCTTCTGGATACATTTTTTCTCCGGTTAGGTTTTTCTCTATTATATCTAATATGGCTTTATCCTCGAAAAGTATGTACTGGGGTCTCTTTTTCAGAGCATAGAAATAGCCACTAATCACTAGACCTTTATTTTCCATTTCATTTAAGATCTTTTCTATGAATTCCTTTGGATGACCGGTTAAATTTGAGATTTCTTCTGAGGTAGTGGGGCCATTGGCTTTTAGATATTTTCCAATTAGAATCATTAGGGCTTCTTTCTGGTCTAAGGTATTGAGATCCTTTCGTAATTTCTTGGGTACAAAATCTTCAGTCAAACACCAAATGACTATGTCTTCATAATCATCAGTTTCGATAAACCCGGATTTACATATGATTTGTTTCTGCTCTAAAATCTTTAGGCTTAATCGTAATCTAGAGAAACCAACTTTAAACTTATCAAGTAGGTCTTTCGTACTTGCTTTACCGACTCGCTTTAAGTAATCAATTACTCTCCGACCGAGTTCATCTATTATAAAATCTCTATAAACAGCATTATAGTAGATTGGAAAGTCCTTTATTGCAATCCACATTGCATTACCATTAGGGAACCTAAAACTAATAATTTTTCTTCTCTTTAGGAGCTCACGAGCCCATTTAATAACATTTTCTCTTTTTGCATTCATTCTTTCGAATATTGATGGTTTTCTTTCTCTGAAGAGATATAATGGACCAACATTCTCAAGAATTCTTACAATATCCTTCTTGCGAAGTCCTTTAGATTTATCAGTTAGATGTTGTCGTATAGAAACTAATTTTTCAATTGTGTTTGTATTATAAAGTGGCTTTGAGATAGATTCTCTAGATAAAACTTTCTCTAAGATCTTTCTATGTAGTTCTCTGAGTAAAGCATCTCTGTCTTCTAATATTACGACATCCTCAGCGCCCACTAATATGAGTGAATGTGCAAATGGTGAGGGGATCCCTTTGCTATGTAAGAATTCAACTTTAGATTTTCCGCTTTCGATCCATTTTAGTACTTCTTCCGCATGTTGGATGTCCATTAAATCCTCGAAGATTTCTCTAAATGTTTCAGTCAAAACAGGGAAATCGGGATATTGTTTCTTGAGAATATTTAGAACTTGTTGGGATTTGAGTTGTTGCCTGTTAACAGATATTGAATGCCCTTTGTAATTTCTTAATACCATAAAGCTTCTCGTTGCTACGTGTCTGAATCTATGTTTAAATAATTCAGTATTGAATACAGCCCTCTTAAGGACCTCTCTAAGTTTGCTAGATTTTAGTAGTTTAGGAACTCTTTCGATATCTATATGCTTGCCTTGCGGTAATATCAGCATAAAACCATTATCAGTAAGCGAAGTTGCCACATTCTCTTTGATTTCTTTAGTGATAACATAAGCATATGCTTTGCTTAAAGCGTCATTTGTGCGTCTTCCAAATGGGAAATGGAAAATAATATTTTGCCTCCCTTTTAGATCATAATATTCTTCGATAACTAGTCTTTTATGAGTTGGAACCATATTTGCAACAGCAATTTGTTCCTTAAAGTATTCAATTATACTTTTGGCAGCATTTTCATCGACTCTGTACTTCCTTATAAGTAGGTCAATAAGTTTCTCATCAGGAACTTTATCTTTTATCTTCTTCTCAATCATTTCTCTAAATTTGCAAACTTCAATGGATAAATCGAAGCTTCGAGGGAGCATTTCGCCGACCCAAGATGGTACTGTTGGGCGTCTACCCTTCGCTGGGATAACAATTACACGCATTCCGCTTACTCTCTTGAATACATATGTTTTCCCTCCTAGAACGAAAACATCCCCGGGTGCCAATCGCTCGACAAATGGTTCTGATAGATGCCCTAAGGGTCTATTAACATTTTCAAGAACAACAGTAAAATCTGCTTCGTCAGGTATCGTACCGAGATTTAGATAATAGATCATTCTACTACCTTTCTTCCTTCCGAAAATACCATCTTTGGGATCAAACCAAATTTTTCTATAAACCTGTCTATCCTCTAAATCTGCGTAAAAACCAGCGAGGTATTTTATCACACTCATAAACTGATCGAACTCTAGTGTGTGAAAAGTATATGATCGTTTAATTAGCTTGAAAGCCTCTAGAATGTTCCATTTTTTAGTTAGGCTCATTCCAACAATATGCTGAGCTAGAACGTCTAATGGATTTTTAGGAATTTGTACTCTATCTATTTTTCCTTCATAAGCGGCTCTAGCGAGGACTGCGCACTCTATTAAATCATCCCTATCAAATACAATGATTCGTCCCTTAGAAACTTTATCTAAAGCGTGTCCAGATCTACCAATTCTCTGTAGCCCCTTAGCTACACTCTTGGGTGATCCTATCTGAATAACGAGGTCGATATATCCAATATCAATACCTAATTCTAGGGATGATGAACTCACTACCGCTTTCATATCACCTTTCTTTAATTTCTCTTCAACCTCTAAACGTGTATATTTGCCTAAACTACTGTGATGCGCTCCTAACGCGTCAATATACTTGCTACCAAAAATTTCCCTAAGTTTAAACGCAACCCTTTCGGTTCCGCTTCTCGTATTTGTGAATATTAATGTTGTTCTGTGGTTTTCAACCAATTTTCTTATTAGATGATACATTTGTTCAGTAGCATCTTCAAAGGAGGAACCCAATAGGTTTTCAACAGGTGATAATACTCTCATATCAATTTTCTTAGTAAAATAAACATTAACAATAGTGCAGTCTCTAGTTTCACCATTATCTCTATAGCCTACTAGCCACTTAGCAATCTCCTCTATTGGTGCTTGTGTGGCGCTTAATCCAATTCTTACAAACTCTTTTTCACCAACAAGATCTTGAAGTCGCTCCAAACTTAAGCTTAAGTGAGAACCTCTCTTATTATCACTTAATTCATGAACCTCATCTACGATAACCCATTTAACATTAGTTAGTAATTTGCTAAATTTGGGAGCATTCAGAACAATAGCTAAACTTTCTGGCGTTGTTATTAAGATATGTGGAGGTTTCCTAAGCATTTTGGATCTCTCACTCTGCGAGGTATCTCCCGTTCTAACTGCTAGTCTTATCTTTGGTTTAGGATAACCCAGTTCTTCTGCAAGTACTGTCATCTCCCTTAAAGGCTCCTCAAGATTCCGTCTAATATCATTCGATAATGCCCTAAGTGGCGAAACATAAACACAATAGACCTGATCTTCTAATTTATTTTTTATTTCCATGTAGTATAATTCATTAAGAATGGATAAGAACGCAGATAGGGTTTTTCCACTGCCTGTCGCGCTGAAGATTAGAACATTTTTGCCTTCGGAAATCAAAGGTATGGCATACCTTTGTGGAGGCGTAAATGTCTTAAAACGTTTCTTAAACCATGTCCTTAGAAGTGGATGTAAGAGTTCTAGGACTTTCTCATCGGTTTGAGCTTTCTTTGCATACATTATGCCCAATCCGATGCACCTCATTTAGGAAAATCTTGTACGTTCGGGGATCCCTCTCCAGAGCCTTAATGGGGGGAACTCTAGAATTTCCTTTCCTCTAAGTATTCCATATGGCTTTAAGAGGTCAACATTGACATATTTTCTTATAATTGGTGATAGGAATTCGCTCTCAGAGATAAGATTAACTTCAATTCCAGACATTAAAGGTGATACTGCGGGTAATACTAAAATTTTTCCATTAAGGGTAGTATCTCCATATAAAAATGTAGGAATCTTTATCTTTCCGCCAATATCATCGTAAAGGAGAAGTGCGGGGTGTTCGTGGCCTATTACAAGAGTTTTATTTACAGCTTCTTTCTCGATATCTTCATCTAAAATGTGTCCATGAGTAAAAAGATATCTTCCTTCTATATAATAACGATCTATAAAATCTATGTTTTCATACCTATTAAACAAGCCTCTTATGAAATTATCATGATTTCCTCTAACAAGGATGCCTTTATCAAAGTTTTGGTTAATGAATTCTAAGATTTTTAGGACTTCTCTTGTCTCCTGTCTGGTTCTTCTACTAAATTTATGCTTTAAATCCCCAACAATAACTATTTCTTTAGCTCTAAACTGCTTAGTAATTCTTTTTAACTCGTCTAAAATTTCATGGAATTGGGCTTGAGGCAAGAAATAGCCCTCTTCATCGGCTAGGACGACTTCGTAGCCTAAATGGAAGTCCGCGCAAACAATTGTGTCAATGGATTTAATGTAAACATAGGGGAGCCCATCTAGGAGAATAATATCCTCATTGATGATCATATGGTCACCTAAATATGATTATATATCATCTCGAAGAAATATGAATAATTACCACAAGTAGTTTTTTTAGATAAACTATTGTGAAGTAATAATAAGATAATATACGGAGTTTCTCCAAGTTAGTCATTGAATGGGACGTGAATATTATGGCTCTAAAAATTAGAAATATTGAAAGGAATATCAATGAAGTTATTGATTTTATTAATAAACACATAGAGCAACTTGGCTTTATTCTACCTTTGCCAAAGGAAAAAATCCTTAAGTATTTTCCTCTAGAAAATTCTTATCTGATTCTATTAGAAGACAAGATTATGGGTGTTTTCTCATATATACTTGGTCGAGAAAAGACAGCACCAACAGGCTATTTCAGATTAATTACAGAGAGAGCTGAATATTTAGAGGGCATTCTTAGTTTCATAATTAAAAAGGCAGTGGCGAATGAAAAATTGTTTCTCAGAACAGCTATTTACGGCTATAAGAAAAACATCATGTCTAACCTAATAGCTCATGATTCTAAAGTGGCTGCAGAAATCCCAGAAATGGTCTCCTTCGATGGGAAGCTCTATTCGAGAATAGTCTTGTATGTGGATTTGCGTGATAAGTACAAATTTGATGTTACAAGGCTATACAAAAGTGAGGAACTGTATCCTGTAAAGGATGTAGAAAAAGTTGATGAGTATTCTTTTAAAGTTCGTGGGCTTAGATATCAAGACTTGAGTATATTCGAAGAGATATTCAACCAAAACAACGTTTATAGAACGATGGGAAGTGGAGTTTTTGAGGGACTTCAATATATAAATAGAGAAATCATTTGGCAGAATGTTCTAAGAAAGAAGCTATATACACTAACATGCATAGATGAAAAGAAGGGCATACCAATAGGCTTTCTATCTCTCTCGTTATATGATGAAGATGTTCTAAAAGGAGTTGCTAATCTAGGAATGCTCGTTGACGAAAGATACCATGGCTTGGGTGCCGGTTCTCTTTTAATGGAAAAAGCAATTCTCCTCGCAAAAAGACTTCATTTAAGACGAATCTGTCTATCAGTATTCAATGTAAATCCAGCTGGGATACGACTCTATAAAAAATTTGGATTTGAGGAACATGGGTCTTATCCGGGCTGGTTCCAGAACGGG
>Ga0164318_10000786_pt1 | contig 25976 bp, 21 predicted proteins | sample GuaBasSedimGuay9_FD_113734 | JGI IMG/M metagenome (GOLD analysis project Ga0164318, IMG submission 113734) | Subseafloor sediment microbial communities from Guaymas Basin, Gulf of California, Mexico - Guay9, Core 4571-4, 0-3 cm | ecosystem: Environmental > Aquatic > Marine > Hydrothermal vents...
AACAATAAGACATACAGAAACAGGAGAAATTGATTTAGATGATTTAAATACAAAGATTGATGAGGATACTGCAGGAGTATATGTAGAAGTACCATCATATTTTGGAATTTTAGACTCACAGTTACCAGACATATCAGATATTGTTCACAAAAAAGATGCAATATTCATAGTAGGAGTAGATCCCACATCATTAGGAATCATTAAATCACCTGGAGATTACGGTGCTGACATTGCAATTGGTGAGGGACAGCCGTTAGGAAATCTTGTAGGGTTTGGAGGACCTTTATTAGGTATTTTTGCCACAAGAGATGACCGTGATTTCATAAAACAAATGCCAGGAAGAATTATTGGATTAACAACAACAGAAGATGAAAGTGAATACGGATTTGTAATGGCACTTCAAACAAGAGAACAGCACATAAGACGTGAGCGAGCTACATCCAATATATGTTCTAATGAAGCACTTTGTGCTGTAGCAGCTGCAATATACACAAGTTTGCTAGGACCCACTGGATTTAAACAGCTAGGTGAAAACATATTGTATAATACATATTATGCCATAAAGAAGTTAAGTACCATTGATGGTTTAAAGGTACCTCTATTCAACGCAGCGCACTTCAAAGAATTTCTAGTAAACTTTGATAATGTAAGTGTAAACTCAAAAACAGTCCATAAAGAGTTATTGAAAAGAAACATTCATGGAGGACATATCATTTCTGATGAATATCCAAAGCTAGGTGATAACATGCTTCTTTGTGTAACAGAAATTCATTCTAAAGAGGATATTGACAAGCTTGTTTCAGCTTTGTCTGATATTATAAGGGGGAATTAAGATATGGAACCAAAATTTAGGCAAGCAAAATGGGATGAACCACTAATTTTTGATTTGAGTAGAGAAGGAAAAATTGGCCACAAGTTCCCAGACATTAACGATGAAATTAAAAAAACTGTGGGAGACATATACAAACTAATCCCAAAAAGCTTAGTAAGAGAGAAAAAATTGAATTTACCAGAGCTTTCAGAAGTTGATGTAGTCAACCACTTTACCCGTTTATCTCAAATGAACTATGGTGTCGATCTTGGGCTATATCCTCTTGGTTCTTGTACAATGAAATACAATCCGAGGATTGATGAAATTGCTGCATCTTTAGAGCAATTTGCATACATTCACCCGTATCAAGATGAATCTACAGTTCAAGGAGCCTTAGAGATTTTGTATTATCTACAAAAATGGACAGCTGAGCTTACAGGTATGGATGACGTATCACTCCAACCAGCAGCTGGTGCTCATGGAGAGTATGCTGGCGTAAGGATAATTTATGAGTATTTTAAACAAAAAGGTGAAATTGATAAACGGCGGGATATACTTGTTCCCGACTCAGCCCACGGCACCAATCCTGCTAGCGCTGCAATGGCAGGATTTAGAGTTGTCGTTATTCCTTCAACGGATGAAGGAACGATGGATCTTGACGCATTAAAGTCAGCTGTTTCGGATCAAACCGCAGGACTAATGCTTACAAATCCAAATACACTTGGACTCTTTGAAAGTGATATAAAGGAGATTGCAGAAGCAATGCACAATGTTGGTGGTCTTCTTTACTACGATGGGGCTAATCTGAATGCAAACCTCTGCAAAACAAGACCTGGTGATATGGGGTTTGATATTGTTCACGTAAACTTTCATAAAACCTTCGCCACGCCACATGGAGGCGGTGGTCCTGGGGCTGGTGCTGTAGGAGTAAAAAGATTTCTCAGAGAGTATCTCCCAGTACCAATTGTAGAATTTGATGGCAAAAAATACTATTTCAACTATGACCTTAAATATACTATAGGAAAAATAAAAGCCTTTTATGGCAACTTTCTTGTTCTCATTAAAGCTTTTGCATACATACTTACATTAGGCAAAGAAGGACTTGAAAAAGCCGCAGAAGATGCTGTTTTGAATGCAAATTATCTTGGAGAGAAAATTAAGAAATTTAATGGTTTTTCACTTCCATATGGAGAAGGAAAGCCAAGAAAACACGAAGCTGTTATTAGCGCCGAACCCATGCATAAAGAGTATGGTGTAAGTGCAAAAGACGTTGCTAAACGTATTTTAGATTACGGTATGCATGCACCAACATTTTACTTCCCACTGATTGTGCATGAAGCACTTATGATTGAACCTACAGAATCTTATGATAAGGATGTAATGGACATGTACATTAGAATTTTCGAAGAGATTTCTAAAGCAGCAAAAGATAACAAAGAGCTTTTACATAATGCACCACATAATACTAGTAAACGACGGCTTAATGACGCAAAAGCATCTAAGCCAAGATATTTGGCAGTAACATGGAAGATGGCAAAAAAGAAAAATCTACTCTAAAACTCCAACAAGATAATTTGCCCCGTTATCAACTATTTTTATTTTTTTGATTTCTCCAAAAATGTTTTGACCATCAAATTCGCGTAGAACTATTGGCTTGTATGTATAATTTCGTCCAATCATCTCTCCACGATCACCAACTTCTGAGAAAAGCACATCACCGGACCAACCAATCCAAGTTTTATTTATATTATAACTTATTTCAAGAACTTTTTTAGTTAAAATTCGACTTCGCATCTTTATTATCTTCGATGGAACATGATTTGGCATTTTACTTGCTACAGTATTTGGTCTATCACCATACTTGGAAATATTAACCAAATCTGGCTTAATATTCTCTATCAAATCTAAGGTTAATGCAAAATCTTCATCAGTCTCACCAGGAAATCCAACAATTATATCAGTAGAAATTGTAATTCGTGGATTTTTTTTCCTAAACGTATTCACTATATCAATGAAATCTTGCACCGTATAAAAGCGTCGCATTAATGACAATATTTTATCACTTCCAGACTGTACAGGAAGATGCAGGAATTTATATATATGTGCATCTTTGAACACTTCTGCTAATTCATCATAAAAATGTAGTATAGAAGCTGGATTCATCATACCTACACGAAGCCGAAAGTTACCATCTAACTCAATGAGTTTGTTAAGTAAATCAACTATAGTTAAGCCAATATCTGCACCATATACACCGACGTCTTCTGATGTTATCCATATTTCTTTATATCCAGTAGACACTAAAGAGTCTACTTGGTGTACTATATGTTGCAAAGGAAAACTTCGAAGATTACCTCTTGCGAATTTAACAGAGCAATATGTGCATGCGCCTAAACATCCTTGTGAGATGGGAACTATAGCACTAACTTTAGAAAAACGATAAGTAGGCAGCAGTAGGCGATTCTCATTCAGTGGACTATCTAACAAAATAATTTTTTCGTTAGAGGATGTAGTTATTCTACGAACTATATCAACGATGTCATAGATTCCATTGGGCCCTATTATGGCAGAATAATTTGGTATTGCTCGTTTTATTTTTTCTAAAGTCATTTTAGGTAAGCAACCAGCAACTATAATTTTCTTATCAGTTAGTTTATTAAGCTTTGAGAGATAACTTAAAACACGATGCTCTGTTGGAAGTTTAACGCCACATGTATTCACTATAACTATTTGTGCATCATTTATAGAATCAACTAGCTTATATCCGTGCGACGAGAGTAATCCGGCCATTACTTCACTATCATTAACGTTCATACTACATCCATAGGTTTTTATAAAAAATGTTGCTGCTGTCATTTTTAATCTATGTGCTAAAATAAAGATATGCTATAAAAAAATAGTGTTTTACAAAAGTTACGAAAGAAACTTCATTTTGCTGTTAATTTATAACAATAGCGCCACAGTGTAGTAAACTGATTGTTTATTTTTTAGATTATCCAGAGGTTTGACTTGTTTGTTAAATAAAAGATGAAAAACATCTGTATACAGAAAAATAAGTTAATATGAGACTTTTATTACTAAGAGTAATAAACTCATTTTTAAAACAAATCAGCGCGAGACTAGCTTTAAATATGATACAAATGAATTAACATTTAATTTATACAATTAAAGGCACTGATACTGGGATATAAACATAATACTGTATTAGTATTTATAGATACGTTGTACTATGTTACAGATTCTTTTTAAGAGGGGAATTAAAATGAGTACACCTCCAAGTTTCCTAGTTAGAGATGCTTTCCAAAATGCTAAACTGGAAAAGAAAATACGTTCTATTGATAAATATAGAGCCAAAATTGTTGTTGTTGGTACAGGTGGGGCTGGCTGTAATACTATCAATAGATTAATGACTATTGGAATTAAAGGTGCTTATTGTATTGCATGTAACACCGATAAACAACATCTGGATGTAGTCAAGGCCCATAGAAAAATCTTACTTGGGCCATCCACCACACGTGGTTTAGGCGCTGGAGGGTTTCCCCAAGTAGGCGCTGCTGCTGCTGAAGAATCAAAGGATGTAATAAGGGATGCACTCGATGGTGCTGACCTGGTCTTTGTAGCAGCAGGCATGGGCGGTGGAACTGGAACTGGCAGCGCCCCTATAATAGCACAAATCGCAAAAGATGAAATAGGTGCAATTGTTGTTGGCGTAGTAACAATGCCTTTTGAAGTTGAAATGTCTAGAATTGAGAAAGCTCGGGAAGGGCTTGAACAACTTAGAGAACACACAAACACAGTAATAGTTATTGATAATAACAAATTACTTGATTTAGCAGGTGATCAGCCGTTAGAAGAAGCTTTTAGCTTAGCTGATGAAATTTTAGCAGCCATGGTAAAAGGTATCACGGAAACTATAAATGACCCTAGTCTTATCAACCTAGATTTTGCAGATGTAAGAACTGTATTAAGGAGCGGCGGTGTTGCAATGGTTGGCATTGGCGAAGCTGGCGGGAAGAAAGAAGATGGTAGAGCTAAGATGGCACTTGAAAATGCACTTAACAGCCCATTATTAACAGTAGATATCACAGGTGCTAAAGGCGCCTTAATTCATGTGACTGGCGGTAGAGACATGACCCTCAGAGAAGCAGAATCCGTGCCGCGATATTTACACACAAAGATGGATCCAAATGCAAATGTTATATTTGGCGCACGCGTAGACCCAAGATTTAATGGTTACATAAGGGTTATTGTGATAATTACAGGAGTAAAGTCACCGAACATATTGGGCCCAAAACAAAGGAGATTATATGCGTACCAAGGAGTACAAAGACGATTTGCAATAGATGATGACGGCACAAGTGGTACCTTCACGGAATATGAAGATGACCAATTTGACTTTAAAATCAGAAAGTTTAAGTTCGATTTCAAAATAAAGAAGCTGAAATAAATAAAGAAAGACTCTTCCTTTCTTTTTTTAGTTATCATTTGTAGAATATGTCAATAAAAGAAGTTGGTGGACCGGCCGGGATTTGAACCCGGGGCCTCCGCGGTGCAAGCGCGGCGATCTACCGCTGATCTACCGGCCCATATGTCAGATTATGTGTATGAAATTACGACTTTTTAATTTTACTATTGAGGGCGAGGGGGGGGAGTCGAACCCCCGTCTAGGGATCCACAGTCCCCAAGCCTAACCGCTAGCCTACCCTCGCCATATGTTATTGAAAAATTAAGACGTTTCATTTTTAAAAGTTACGATTTTTAAGAAAACATATTAAAAACGCTTTAATTCATGTGACTGGCGGTAGAGACATGACCCTCAGAGAAGCAGAGCCTGTGCCGCAATATTTACACACAAAGATTGATCCAAATGCAAATGTTATGTCAAAAATATTAGCAGTACGATTACAATAAAATAGAAAAGTGTTAATTGTTGTAGATTCATCTCATCTTTTATATTAATTCAAGATCCTTCAGCTCTTTATGAAGCGCATTAACTGCTTCAATAACTTGTTCTTCAGATTTAGCACCTGTACATACGATTTTTCCAGTACTGAAAAGCAAAAACACTACACGATATGGTCTGAATCGTAGAATTGCCCCAGGAAATTGCTCTGGCTCATAAAGAATGTTTTCTAGTGTCATGACGGCTTCATCTAAATTTAGTCGTGCATGAAGATCTCCAGAGGCAACAATATTCTGAACTTTTACTTGTGGTTCTTGTTTAATATTGATTCCTAATTTCTGAAACAGTTTTACCAACCGTTGTACAGCTTTTTGAAGATCTTCTTCACTAGTAGTACCAGTACACACAAGTTTTCCAGTTTCAAATACCAAGAATGTTGCTTTTGGTTTATCAAGATAATAAACTAATCCTGGAAATTGCTCTGGAATGTATTTGCATCTTTCAAGTGTTTCTGCAAGGTAATTCAAATCAAGCCTAATACCCAGAGAAATAGAAGCAACAATATTTTCAACTTTAGCTTCTGGTTTCTTATCCATTTAAATACCTCCACTTATGTCTTTAAAAATATTTATAAATCCCTTTATAAATAAACCGATTAATTATCTCTGTATACCATATAAGAAATAAGTATATAATTAGTTCATTTTAATGAAAATGATATTGCCGCATAACCAACAATCTGCGATGATGATCTATACGCCTCGTTAGTATCCCAACTAGTTGCATATTTCAAAAGTGTAGCATTAGAAATTCCTAGTTGCTTTGCAATCACTATTAGTGAGGTAATAGGTGCAAATCCACAGATTGTCATGTCATGTTCTTTCACATAGTTGAAAAATCCTTTTTCATCTAGTTTTATGATATATTCTATGGCTTCTTGGTCATGAGTATACATCCAATCCAATATTTTGGATACCGGACCTGAACCAGCAGGCGCATATCCATAACCCGCACCATAGTGGGTAAAATCTGAGCTTGTAATTACAATGACATCATCTAGTTTTTCTTTAATAACATCAGCAATGCCAGAGCCTATTTCAGTCAATGCATCGAGATTATGGCTTCCAATGGCAATAGGTACTATCTTGAATTCGTTCCCGTAAATATACTGCAAAAATGGGAGTTGCACCTCTAATGAGTGTTCGTTTTTATGCGCATAATTATTCTCCATGATATTATCAATAGAGTTAAGTATTTCTAAAACCAACATATCATCTATTTTAATGACTCCCAAAGGGGTTGCCCAATCTTCCCCTCTAGCAATTGCAGCACCATCAACAGGGTACATATGACTTGGGCCTAAAAGTATAACAGTTTTTGGTGGCTTTTGTGATGCTAAAGCATAATAAAGATGTGCAGCAACCGGACCTGAAAATATGTATCCAGCATGAGGTGATATGCCACCAAACATTATCTTTTGATTCTGCTTTTTGTCAGTTGGTAATTGTCCAGGACCATAGGGATGTAGAAAGCATTTTTCAATTTCCTTAATTAGATTATCACGATCTGCAGGATAAAATCCAATCGCAGCAGGATATCTCACCATAGCTCATTCACCAACTAAATTTATTACATTTTAATGATTTAAAAATAGTGTAACTCAATACTCCTGAAAACAAAAAGTATATATTTACAAATAGTGTAATCAAATTTCTGCTGGGGCCGTGGGGTAGCGGTAGCCTTCACGGTTCGGGTCCGTGCGGCCCGAGTTCGAATCTCGGCGGCCCCACCATTTACTATACATTCTAACTTTTGCGCAAATTTTTAATTGTGACAATAAATTCATGCTACTACCAAAAAGTAATTAAATATGAATTTCAAACCAAAAACACATGTTTGAACATCTATTACATCTATGTATTTTAGTTTTAGCAATAATATTTTTCATTAATTAACATTTAATACTAACAAGCAAGTAGAATAAATAACACAAATTCTTTTATGGAGGCTATTGAATTTGTTAATGAAACCAAAAGAAGATGTAGGAATTTATGGTTGGGGCGGATACATACCACGATACAGAATACTCTCAGAAGAAATTGCAAGAATCTGGGGTGACGATAAGAACAGAATAATCTCAGGGCTGGGTATTAAAGAAAAAGCAGTTGCTGGTCCTGATGAAGATACAGCAACACTCGCAACCGAAGCCACACTTAATGCTTTAAAAAGAGCAAATATAGATAAATCATATGTCGGTGCAGTCCTTATTGGAAGCGAATCCCCACCATATGCTGTCAAAGCAACTGCATCAACTGTGGCAGAGGCAGTAGGTCTACCAAGACATATTATAGCAGCAGATCTCGAGTTTGCATGTAAAGCAGGAACTGATGCTATGATTAGCGTCATAGGCCTTGTTGGCTCTGGTATGATCAAATATGGAATTGGTATTGGAGCAGATATAGCACAAGGAGCACCTGGTGATGCATTAGAATATTCTGCTGCTGCAGGAGCCGCAGCCTATGTGATAGGGCCCAAAAGTAAAGATACAGTAGCATATTTTGAAGGAGTAACTGCATATGTAACAGACACTCCAGATTTTTGGAGAAGGCCGCGGGAAAAATATCCACAACACGGAGAAGGATTTACTGGTGAACCAGCTTATTTTAGACATATAATTTCTGCTGCAAAAACTCTGATGGAGGATTTAGGACTAAAACCAAATGATTTCAACTATGCAGTTTTTCACCAACCAAATGGCAAATTCCCTAGAAGAGCTGCTAAAAAGCTAGGATTCAACGAAGATCAAATCAAATTTGGTTTATTGACTCCAAGAATTGGGAACACATATGCAGCATCAACACCACTAGGATTAGCTGCTGTATTAGATATGGCTAAACCAGGAGAGCGTATATTAGCAGTCAGCTTTGGATCTGGTGCAGGAAGTGATGCTATGAGTATACTCGTACAAGATGCAATTGAAGAGAAAAGAAATCTAGCGCCACTGATAGAGAGCTATATCAAACGTCGGAAGGTAATAGATTATGGATTGTATGTAAAGTTCCGTAAAAAGATAGATATCATAGATTATATGGAGTAATGGAGGTAGTATTTTGAGGAAGGTATATATTTCTGGGGTTGGAATGACAAAAATTGGTGCACATTGGAATCAGTCATTGCGAGAACTTTTTGCAGAAGCTGCTAAAAAAGCGCTTGACGATTCAGGTAATTTAACTCCAGAAGCGTTGATAGTAGGGAATATGTCAGCAGGTGAGTTAGACAATCAGGCCAATTTGGGAGCATATTTAGCTAGTTATATCGGACTTACAGGAGTTGCTGCATTTAGAGTTGAAAATGCTTGTAGTTCTGGAGGAGCTGCCTTTCATGCAGGTTATTTAGCTGTAGCTTCAGGGATATATGATATTGTTCTTGTAGGAGGAGTTGAGAAATTAACTGAGACACCCACAGCAATTACAACAGCAGCATTAGCTGAAGCAGCAGATCAAGAATATGAAGCATACTTTGGTGCATCATTCACTACGCTCAATGCTTTAGTAATGCGAAAATATATGGAACACTATAATGTACCCTATGAAAAAATTGCAAATTGGCCTCTTTTAATGCATGAAAATGCTGCAAATAATCCATATGCACAACTTCCGTTCAAAGTTTCTAAAGAAACCATATTGAAATCTCCTGTAATTGCAGATCCTATTAGACTATTTGACTGCTCACCTACAGGAGATGGCGCAGCTGCAGTTCTTCTGATATCTGAAGATAAGTTAAATGAAATATCAATGGATGATAGAGTTGTCGTTGCAGGTGTTGGTATGGCAACAGACACATTGCCATTAGGACACCGTGAGAGTCTACTTACATTAAATGCAAGTAGAATAGCTGCAGAAAAAGCATATAAAATGGCAAAAATAACACCAAAAGATGTTAATGTAGTTGAACTTCATGATGCTTTTTCAATATTAGGGATAATCTCCCTGGAAGATTTAGGCTTTTCTAAACAAGGAAAAGGTGCTTCTGATTTAGAAAATGGAAAATTTTCTCGTGATGGTGAAATTGCAGTAAACAGCAGTGGAGGATTGAAAGCAAGAGGGCATCCTGTAGGCGCAACTGGGGTATATCAAATTGCAGAAATTACACTACAACTAAAAAATGCTGCTGAAAAAATGCAAGTTGATAATGCAGAAGTAGGTCTCGCACACAATGTAGGTGGTCTCGGAAGCGCGGTTAGCGTTACAATTCTTAAGAGAGAGAGGTGATATTATGAGTGTCCCAAGATACTGGAGAGAGATACCTCATCATTTTAGACTTGTCGGAACTGTTTGCAAGAATTGTGGTGAGGCATTTTTACCACCCGTAAAGAAATGTCAAAAATGTGGCAGTGAGGATCTTGAAGAGAAAGAATTCCCAAGAGTAGGGAAGGTTTTAACTTATTCGATAGTATATGCTATTCCTAGGGGATTTAAAAATCAAAAACCATATCCAATTGCATTAATTGAACTGGAAAATGGCGCTAGAATCGTTGCACAACTTACTGATTGCGATTTAACGGACATCCATACTGGAATGCTTGTAGAGGCTGTCTTTAGAAGGATTACATCATATGGAGAGAGAGGTATAATCAAATACGGTTACAAATTTAGACCAATTATGGAAGAAAAACCAGATCAGGAGTAACAACCAATAACAGCATCTACAATACACAAAATTTTATATTTTTATTTTTACATAACGTGTTGTATGGTCAAAAGTATGAATAGCACAAAGACTAAAGAGATTTTTTCCATACTGGCATCTAACACAAGAGTACGCATATTAAAAATTTTATCTAAAGAGCAACCATTATCATTTACATTACTTATGAAAAAGTTAGGGCTTGATCCTAAAAAAGATGCTGGAACATTTTCGTATCATATAAATAATTTACTAAGCCTTGGTCTTATAACGAAGTCTCGAGAATATAAAAGAGGATATCAACTTAGCGACTTGGGTTATGAGATGGCTCATTTCATAACGCGAATTGAAGAGTTAGCTGAAGAAAAATATAGCATAGAGGTTATTGATTATACTCAATTGCTACGATATCCATTAAACGATAAGATAATAGAGGATTTATTAGATGTTGCAGATCTTGTAGATAATGAAAAAACAGAGTTGCTAAGAGAAATAAAACAGATACTGAATTTAAGACGCGCAAAAATTATTACATCAGAAATGTTAAGCGCAATAATAATGTATAAGTTACTAGAAAAAGGCATACCTATTGAGAATATTAGAAACATTGAAAAATACAAATACAACGCTACTGTCAAAAATAAAATATGGCCTAATAAATTCGATTTTTTAAGAAATATACATAAATTAGATTTTACTACAGCATTGAGCTTGGCAAATAAAGAATTTTTACTTTACGAATATTTTCCGAATTTAGTTAATTTGACACTAGATATTAGAGGCCTTTATTCCATTCTAAAAAATCGTGTTCACAGAGATCTTCTAAAAAACTTGGATACATTTTTTCTAGTTCTATACGAGTTAGTACTGAGTAACCCCAGAATAGATATTACTTTAACTGATTTCAACTTTCAAATTTTACCATTAATTGCAAATGTGCCATTTGAAATACTAAAAAAATCCATTATGAGATTTCTATATCGATTTGCATGTCATATCGAGAATTTTCCAAAACTTGCACTGATTTTCACAACATCATTTTCAAAAGATTTGATTAACTATAGTAATAGTTCTGAAATATTCGGTAAAAATCTAACCTTTTTCGATGTTGAGGATTATTATGAAGATGCTATGAAGTTTATGTACGCGTTTTTAGAGTCATATAGTGAAATTTCTAGAAAATATCCATTACTTTCACCACGTATTATTTTCAAGTTAAATAGGAATAGTTTTAATAAAAGTCAAGAGATACTAAACGATGAGTTAAGAGTTTTTCTTAAAAATTCAATGAGTAGTGTCGGTTTTATAAATACAAACCCAAATTGGCAAGACTCTAGAGTTGCATATACATTTAATTTTAACAGAATTTATTCAAATGAAGAAATGCTTGTAAAGGGCATACATAACAGACTATATATAAATATTCCCAGGATTGCATATATGGCGAATTTTGATGAAAGTTATTTTATAGATAAACTTATAGATTCGGTAAAATTAGCTGTAAGAACCTTACATGCCGTATCACAAAAAACAACATATTATGTATCATCAATCATTAGTGAAAGAAATTTAAAGACGTATTCAAACGAGCTACATAACTTAATTGTATTGGTTGGTCTTAATGAAGCTGTTAAAATTCTAACAAACTCTTGGCCTTGGGATGAGAAGACATCAGAAAAATTGTTGTACAAAATAATTGTAAATGCCAATGATGCTATCAATAACATTGAAAAAAACAATACTATGAATGAACGTGCTGTTATAGCTTCGAATTATCATCCAGATATCGGAGTATACTTTTCTGATATTGATTTTAAGGATGGATTTAATATTTCTCATGGCAATAGGAGACGCTTTTCAGTATATACAAGTAATTCACAATTAGCAAACATTTCATTATTATCAAAGATTAGATATGAAAGCTTGATGCATCCTCAGCTTAGTGGAGGACATGTTTTTACTTTAGCAGTAGATCGTGAGATAAAAATAGACAACAAACAAGATATTTTTGAAATAATAAATAAATTATTAACAACATCAATTGGGTCTTTTCTATTTAGCAAAAAGTTCACATATTGTATGAATTGTGGATTTTTTTCTCATGACTTCTTTCAAAGGTGTCAAAAATGCAATGAGGCTGAAGAGATCATTAGCATTAGGAATTATAACGGATATATTAGTTATCTAAAATAATATAAAGAATTGAAGAAATTGTTTTCTGAAATATTTATCTACAAGTGCACAATAGAGAAATATTAATAGAGAACTTTAACAATAATGTGTTAGTAAGTAAAATCAAAAGAAAGTGACATAAAAATGCCAACATATGAAACAAGAAAACTTGTCAAATGGGGAAGTAGTAATACACTCATCGTAAGTATACCACGCCGTTGGATTCGTAGATACGGTTTAACAGATGATGATGAAGTTAAAATAACAGAGACACATGATGGTAGATTGATAATATCACCTGTTAAACACACAGCAGTAAGAACAGAAGAAGTTACAGAAGTTAATTTAAAGAAGTATTCAAATTTTGAGGATTTGGAGAGGATATTACAAAGTAAATATATTCAAGGATACGATAAAATTATAATAAAATCTAATGAAATCATTTCATCAGCCATTGTTAAGAAAATATCAGAATTCGTGGCAAATCTTTTCGGTTTCGAAGTTATTGAGACTACACATAATGAAATTGTCTTAAAGGACATACTATCAATAAAAGATGCTGATGTCGGCCTCTTAGTAAAAATTGTCTCACAGAAGACGGCAGACATATTTAAACTCTTAATTGATGCAATTAAATCATTGAACTTAGTTACTTTGGATAAAATGAAAACACAGCATCATGTAGTCTATCAGTACAGTATGAGAATAAGGAGACAATTAAGAAAAGCTTTGCAAAATCCCACTATACTTTCTGAAATGAGTTTAGAATATGTTGATGCTGTTGACTATGCATTTTTTGTTCGTGATGTAGAAAATATAGCAGATGCAGTCTTATCCATGTGTAGACCCCTAGAAAAGAATATACATCAGTTATCACACTCGCCAAAAGAGATAATTAGCTTGCTGGAGTCTGTATTAGAACTATTTGTTGAATCAACTCGTGTATTCTTGTTTCAGAAAATTAAAACAGCATCAAAAATTTATGATAGAACAAAAGAGCTTTTGAATCAGAAACGAAAAATTGAAAACTACTTAGATAAAGAAAGCTACACTAGACCTACTGTTATACTTCAAATAATTCTTGATAACGCCGAGAAAATAGTCGAATATTGTAAAAATATCATTCTTACAACACTAAGAAGGGCATAGTTTAAAAAGAGATATTTTATATCATTTTATTACTAGTATAATAAATTAGGGTTCGCAATGATGAAAATCCGGTTCACTGAACTATGATGTAATGTCTAGGAGCAGAGCGAACCTACTCTTCTAAAACTTTACCAGGATTTTTTATTGACTCTATAACTAGTGAGGAAAGTGATATCTTTTCATTTTTCCAATCAATTTTTATTAGATTCCTAAGCTCCAACCATCTTAAATAAGCTTTTAAATCTGAAAGAGGAATATCTAATTCTGTCATAATGTTCTTAAATGAATTTGGTACATTCTGGTATTTCACAAGCCTAGATAGTAGGGGATTCATCGATATTATTACTAAGATAAGTATATTCAATACTCTAAAAACATTCTCCCCTTTTAACGCACTAATTGGAATTGTGGGTATTCCTGCGATAAATTCAAGTTTCTTTCTAATTTCAAGTATATTTAATCTTGAAATTAAATCAATTTTGTTTATAGCAACAATACATGGAACACCACTAAGATACTGTGTTACCTCTTGCCAAATACGTCTAGTTCGCGTTTCGTTTATATTAGTACCATCAATCATGAATAAGACACCATCCGCGCCTTGGGCTAACACCTTTCGCACCAATCTAAAGCGTTCAAGACCTGGTGTTCCAAAGATTCTTATTCGTACATCATTCTTTACAACAATGCCAAAATCCATTGCTATCGTAACACCATTACGTTCAAGTTTTAAACAATTACCCCCAGTAATTTTTGAAATAAAAGTACTTTTACCAACTTGTGTTGGTCCAGTTACCAATATTTTCATATTTTACCACCAAACAGTAAAACCTACAAAATGATAGACTAAAAGTACAAAATAAAGAAGATAGTTATAGCTAATATATTTATTTATTCACTGTTTTTTAGTTATTAACTGGCTGTATTTGACCATATTAGCTAATGCACGAACTGCTCTCTCAGCTGTTGGATAGACTGGTATTCCCATGGATTCAAATTTCTTTTTTTCTTCGAACTGAACATCTCCGCCTCCTAAATAAACAATTGCTATAGGTATGGTTGACTGTTTGACAATAGAGCCTATAAGATCCGCAGCCCCGCTAATTGGGTCTCCAAAGATTGCAACAACTGCATCGTATTCGTCGGTTTTAAGAGCCTCGCTTAACACAATCTGGTACAACTCCGAATAAGCATTCCCTGTTAGGTCTAGTGGGTTTCTTAGAATTACATAATCAGGTACTTTTTCTTTTAGTATATTAACAAGTGATTCACTTGGTAACGGTACATCTAACCCTCGTTCGGATGCTTCATCTGTTGCCAGAATACCACTTCCACCACTACTAGTAACGATAAGTAATCTATTTCCCTTTGGTATTGGTAGCGTTGCAAATGCTTTCGCCGTATCATAAAGTTCTTCTAAGTCTTGTACTCGAATAATTCTTGAACGGATAAATGCAGCATCAAAAATCTGATCTTTACCTGCAAGACTTCGTGTATGAGATGCAACTGCTCTGGCGCCTAATTCAGTGCGTCCACCTTTTAGTACTATCACAGGCTTATTTTTTGTAACTTTTCTTGCAGCATCTACAAATCGTTTCCCATTTCTGACTCCTTCCATATAAATCGCAATAACTTTTGTATCAGGATCTGCACCGTAGTATTCAACTAAGTCATCAAAATCAACATCAAGCTTATTACCCAATGCTGCACACTTGGACACACCAACATTATCATCTTTCGCCCACATTTGTAAAGTTGCAAAGAATGTACCACTCTGAGAAGCTATTGAGATAACCCCAGGAGCCTTAATCATAGGCCAACTTGCATTAAGACCTATTTTTGGGTTATTGATACCTTGACAATTAGGACCAATCATTCTAATACCGTACTCTTTAACTGCCTTTACCAAATCATCCTCCAGTTCTTTATTGCCTACCTCACCAAATCCACCACTTATAACAACAATTCCTCGAATACCTTTTTTACCGCATTCACGAACTGTATCTGGAACAAATCGTGCAGGAATTACAATAACAGCAAGATCTACAGGTTCTGGAATTTCAGTTACACTTTTATACGCCTTAAGTCCAAGAATTTCATCAGCTTTTGGATTCACAGGATAGAGTTTTCCAGAGTAGTTGGCATCGATAATATTCTTCAGAATTTCGTATCCAAGCTTCCCAGGAGTTCTAGATGCACCTATTACTGCCACACTTTTTGCATTGAATATACAATCTAATTCTTTCATGAAATCACCAAAATTAGCCTTTAGCACCTTTTAATAAATCTTTACATGGACAATTTCGTTCCTCAGGTATTCTCTTTATTGTTTCTATGTACAATCTTTTAATATCTTCTAATTTTTCTCTCATTAATTCTACAACTTCTTCATGCGTTAATTTCTCAGGTGAAATCCCAGCTGCAAAGTTTGTAATTACTGAAAAGGCTCCATAGCACACTTCAAGTTCTCTAGCAAGAACCACTTCTGGTACTTGTGTCATACCTACGACATCAGCACCAAACAATTTGAATAATTTTATTTCTGCAGCAGTTTCAAAACGCGGGCCACTAGTACAAATATAAACACCAGTAGGATGATAACTTAAATTCAAACTTTTAGCGGCATCAATTATCGCAGTACGTATTTCTGGGCAATAAGGTTCTGTGCAATCAATGTGAACAACTCCACTTTCACCACCATCATAAAACGTCTTTGGTCGACCATCTGTCACAAAATCTATGAAATTGCTTAAAACTACGATGTCACCTGGCTTCATTTTTTCATTTACACTACCAACTGCTGTATTAGCAATTATTCTTTCCACACCTAAAGATTTCAATGCCCATATATTAGCACGATAATTCACTTTATGTGGAGGATAAGCATGGCCCTTACCGTGACGTGGTAAAGATGCGACTCGTTTGCCTCCAACAGTGCCTATGATTATTTCTGGGCTTTTTCCATAAGGCGTATCTATAATCTTTTTCTCAATAGGTGGTTCAAGTATTGCCGCAATATCATATCCACCAACAATAGCAATCTTCACCTTTTCAGACATAATAATCCCCTTTGTATTCTTTACCATCTGCATTTACATTGTTGTTTATTGATATACAGCTAATTTACTTTATAAACATAAGCTAATAAATTTGAAAATAGCTTGACAGAACAAAGTTATAACAATACAAGATCATTTTTCTTTTTCTTTGCAAGAGACAAAGCTCTTTTTGCAAGTCGACGAAGTGGTGTATTGAATAATGACTTCCTCGATGAGGGCTTAACAAAAATAGACTCGTATCCTATAGCAACGCCTATGCTTAGAGTGGCATTTGTTCCAGTTTCTTTTCCAAGAGATGCAATCTTCTCTTTTATGGCTTTTAAATCAGAAATCAAGGAAGGCATATCTGGTTCTGTAATTTCAATTAATGCTTCTTCAGTACCACGCTGCCAATCCAATCCATGTAACACTACTGCATTATATCGCTGAACTAAAGAATATACAAGGTGTGTTAGTGTTCCAGTAATGATATTAGGTGTATACTTAGATAGAGAATGCTCAGTAACAATCTTTCCAAAATTGTCTAGATCCAAGAATACAACAGCTTTCTTGATACGCTGTGTTGGTGCTTTTGAGGCACTTTTATTCATTAAGGACACCAAGGTTCATTAAATATGTACTAAGTTCATCAATAGAGTTGGTAATAGATATTCCTGGAAAGATATCTCTCAAACGTAACTTAAGAGATTCTGAGAAAGGATTGTCGTAATCTGAATAGAAAATAATCGACTTGTAATTCTTTTGCTTCAAATACGTAAGTATGAAATTAATACTCTCTTTTAGAACTTCATAATCTACCTGATCTGGAATCTCATGTTGCGATAGAGGATATATTTCGGATAGTTCGTAAGGGATTACTCCAAAGAGTGGTGAAGCATAAACAATGTGCAACTTCTGAAATAAAGATTTATTCTTATTTATCAACTTCATAATGAAGCGATTTACACTGTTATTATATATGATACTATAATAGTCAATCAGGAGAAGATTCTTAGGTAAATGGGAAGGTATGTAGCTTAGCATCTTTTTTCTATGGCGAACAATGGCAGGCCTATAAACATCTTCCGGGCCACCATAAAAAATAGCTCTAAGTTTAGTTACAGGGTCATGTGTTAATAGGGATTCTGTAAAGTTCTTAAAATTTTTAAACGCGGACAGTAGACGTGGATGGGAACGCATTTTTATATTAAGATACTCCCAAAGACGCCCTTCATAAATTGCTTGCTTAATGTTATGTAGTTCATATAACGCAACATATAAGTTATGCTCCGCCAAATATCGTTCTCGTTCGGCTTTCGGTAATGCACGAAGCTCATCTGGAGAAAATTTACGGCAAACTGGACAATTACAAATACTTTCTTTAAGATTTTCTAATTTAAGAGTGCCTGTGGGGGTTATATATCGATCATCTTGAGCAAAAAGTGCGTATAATGCGGAATCAAACAAATCACACCCTAAAGCAACCATAAGTGAAAAGACCATAGGATGACCTGCGCCAAAGAGATGGATTGGTTTTGCAATAGACACATTTTTCTTAACGGTAACAATAATATCAGATATTTCTTTATAACGATAATTCATCATGAGTGGGGTTTGACTGCCAATTGCAATTATATGATAAGGCAACTTGTCCATTTCTCTTGCGGAATAAGATAATAATTGTAAGTTAGTTCCACCTTGTACAGGAGCTACCCATAAAATTGTCTCATCTTTCCTAAGTGATATACTTTCTCTTGCTCTAGCAATCGTAGTATCAACTTTTCTCTTTCCTTCGTTAAAATCTGGCCAACTTCCAGTCGGTTCATCAAGTATAACCGCAATATCTGATCCAATTTTTTCCTGTAGATAAATAACCTCATCGGGGGTTATATCAACATCACCATACATTAGTAATTGATATGCACCACTATCAGTCATAATAATTCCTGAAAAATCCAGAAGCTTGTGCACCCCCTCTTTGATGGCAATATCATAAAAATTCTTCTTTATAAAATAAGCATTAGTGATTATTGCATTAAATCCAAATTTCTCTTTAAGCTCCTTTGGTGGTATTATTAGCTTTGATGGATTGATTACAGGAAACATATACGGTGTTTCAATTCTTCCACGTCTTGTCTCCAAGACACCAATACGGCCAAGCAGATCATGTTCTTTCACTTCAAAACTCATAAGCTCACCATCATCATATTATTAAATATTGTAATACATTCCATTGATGCATTTCTCTCAAGGTTAATATTTTGTTTGCTTGAAATGCATCCATCCTTTTTCTTCCACTGGAATTATCTTTCCATTCTCATATAAATATACACCAAGCTTTCTAATAACTCGTCCTACAGGATATATAGTAATACCAAACTCCTGAAATTGTTCATAAATTGCATCAAATTTATCACTACGTACTCCAATAATTAATTCAAATTCTTCACCACCATATAAAGCGAACTCTTTTGGTGATAATTTATTTCTAGATGCAAAAGAAATTACTGCGGGATGTATTGGAATATTTTCGATTAAAATGCCAAGCTTATTAGCCCGTGATAATTCATAGAGGCTTCTAATAAGTCCATCACTACTATCGATACTAGCCACAATTTCATCAATTTCATTCAATGCGTTTAATACATCAATTCTTGCAACAGGATGGCATATTGATTTATAAAACAAATCTTTTTCTTCTTGTGAAGATATATCAAATGTTTTATTAGACAATGACAAATGAAGCCCCACTGCAGTTAAACCAAACAAACCAGTTGATATGATTAAATCACCCTCTTTCAGTCCTTTTCGCGGAATTAAACGAGAATTAGAAAAACCAAAGGTTATTCCATCAATAATCAAATCACATGCTTCATTAGTATCACCGCCTAGTAGATACATATCATAAAATTCAAGTGCTGATGATATTCCTTTAAGCAACTTAGTAAAATTAGATAAAGGCAAGTCACGAGGGAGGCCTAAAGACATTAAAAATCCATAAGGCTTTGCACCCTTTGCGATTATATCACTCACACTCATTGTAACTGCTTTCCAACCAGCGCAAGAATAATCTAAAGATTTAGGCAAGTCGGTCTTTGCAATAAACATATCAGAATTTATTATTAAGTACTTCCCCCCGCACAAAGTACCAATACTATCATCACCGAATGGTAGTATGCCAGAGATTATTCGAGGAAAGATAATTTCAGATATTAATTCGATAATTTCTAACTCAGATAAATCTTTTATAAAATTCATTAAAATCACCTTTCAAAAAATTGAGAAAGTAGAGCCGCGGCCGGGACTTGAACCCGGGACCTGCGGATTTCTCGGTCCACTTATAACTTACGAGTCCGCCGCCCTACCAACTAGGCTACCGCGGCGTATAATGTTATTCAATATTAGTTGAGGATTACACATAAGCTTAGACTAAAATTTAGATTCGTAAAATATTAAATTTGCTATTTTTCGTGATTCGTTGTAATATAAATGAAATAAAAGTAAAAGACTTTGAGATTTAACCAAATAATGCGCCTAAACCTTCAACTACTTCTTCTTCTTTCTTTTCTTCTTCTTCCTTCTCTTCTTTCTTTTCTTCTTTAACTTCGGCAGTTGGTGCTGCAGCTGGAGCTGCTGCAGGAAACGCGGCACTTTTTATTGCCTCATCAATATCAATTTCGCTAAGTGCTGCAACTATTGCTTTAACCCTAGCAGGATCAACTTGAATTCCAGCAGATTCGAGCACTTTAGATAAGTTTTCTTCATCAACTTTCTTGCCAGCTTTATGTAGTAGCAAAGATGCATATACATATTCCATAAAAGTCACCCCTATTGGAAAATTGTTCGTAACTGGTAGGTTAACTTTTTACTTATCAACCTATTTTATTTTTAAATTTTTCTTAAACTGCTAAGAATCACTAAAACATGGTGCGGGGGGAGGGATTTGAACCCTCGAACCTCTACAGGACGGGGTTTCTTCGTCAACGACTCCTAAGCCCCGCGCCGTTGGCCAGGCTTGGCGACCCCCGCAATATATCTAGTCATTTGTTACAACATAAGTATATTTATTTTTAACGTTTTTATAAATTTAAGCTGTATTACAATTATTGTAACAAGCACTAATAAATCATAAACAGGAATAATCTTTTATACGATAAGTAGAATCATCTATTTTCTCAAGCAAGCCCAACTCAGTCAGTTCACTTAGTCTTTTTGCTGCAGAAAGTTCAATAGATTGATAGACGTTATAGCCATACTTAAAATGAATAATATCTAACTGAGTAAATGTGTCTTTTTTTTCTAGATATGCCATTGCTAGAATGTCTCTATAAAAATCTAATTGCATGCTATTAAGTAAGATTGTTGTAATGACTTCAGAAATATGTAAGTTGCACTGTTCATCAGGAACACTAAGAAAGATAATATTTTTATGCTTCAGAACAGCTAAGCAAAGTTCATTTATTTTCCGCAACCATTTTTTTGGAAAATCTAAAATCTCTACAGGTATGTAATATTCAATCATTAATAGCGAATCATTATTGCGTTTAATAAAATCAATGACATTCCAAATACGTTTTTCCAATTCCTCTAACAACAATTGTATTCTTCGATCAATTGATAATTTTTTAATATCATCCAATATGTAAGAATTCAAAGCTTTAATTATATAAGATGGTATACGTGATAAGTTTTCATTTGTATATCCTTGTAATAGAGTGTCTGACAAATAAGTTAAGCTAAGAAGGTATGATGATAATGCATGATAAGTAGGAAACAAGCTTTTATCTTTTATTCGTAACCTATTTAAAAGAGGTTTCAGTTGCACTATTATATAGGCTAAAATAGAAAAAAAAACTCGAATATCTGTAACGCGTACACCCGAAAATATTCGAAAAATTAGTTTGTTGCCTGTTGTTTCAACATCCCATCTTACCTCTATGGATGATTTTTCAGGCCAGAATATCTCGATACGATGGTCTATAATATCAAGTTTTTGTTTCTTTGGAAGTAACAGATAATTGCCGATAAAAGAGATTATTTTCAACTATAGTCCTCCTGAACGACAATGCTGTGGTGTCAATAACAAAACACAAATTTATCCTTAAAAATGTTAGCTCATATATCTTGTTTTTGTTTAAAATATCGTGCAATAACATACATTTCAGGACTTTCTTTTTTGGATGCTTTAGGTTTAAATAATCGTACATCTTCGAATGCCGCTTTTATATGCAATAATAGCTTATTTAGTTCACTACTTTGGAAAACTTTTGCAATAAAATGACCCTTGGGTGCTAAAAGTTGCTTTGCTAATGTTAAACATTGCATAACAAGATCTGCTTGTCGATATGCATCTAAAGACTTTTGGCCAGTTAGTTTAGGAGCACAATCAGACATAACTACATCAACTAATTTTTTTTCAAGTATTGAGTGTATACGCATAGGTAACTCAGGATCATATATGTCAGCCTTAATAAATACAACACCAGTTATGTTTCTTATTTTAGATATGTCAACACCTATAACTAAACCTGTTGGTCCAACAATACTTTTTGCAACTTGCAGCCATCCACCAGGTGCACAGCAAAAATCGATAACTATATCGCCTTTTTTAATAATTTTAAATTTTTTATTTATTTGCAACAATTTAAATGCTGCTCGTGATACATAACCTTTTTGTTTTGCTTGGCGATAATAAAAATCATGTTTATGCTTATGTTTCCAATCATTAGACATAAAGCCACCACGTATAGTAAAAATATCATTTAAAGGTGTTAGGAGAGTATGTGTAATAAATTTATCGAAATAAAAGAAGGTGCAATAACAATAAAAGTACCGTCAATAATAGAGAAAAAAAAGAATATGCTGGTATTTTACAATCCCGAAAAGGTATTTGACAGAGCACTTATGATTAGTTTATTGAATGAATTGTTAAAAAATAAAAAGAAGGCAAAGATTCTTGATGCTCTTTCAGCAAGTGGCGTAAGAGGTCTCAGATATGCAGTTGAAATTAATACAAAGACTGTAGATGAAGTCTGGATAAACGACATAAAAAGCGAAGCATATTATCTAATGACTCAAAATGTATTACATAATAGGACCAAATTAAATACATCAATATTTATCAGAAATGATGACGCAAACAAACTCTTTTTAGAGAAAATAAATTATTTCGATGTTATAGATATAGATCCATTTGGTTCACCTGTATACTTTTTGGAGAACAGTATAAAGGCTTTAAAGAATAGAGGATACTTACTCGTTACTGCAACTGATACAGCGCCGCTTTCTGGCAGTTATCCAAAGACATGTAGAAGGAAATATGGGTCTATTATTCACAAAACTGAATTTTATCCCGAACTTGCACTGAGAGTATTAGTAAAGAAAACAATAGAGATAGGTGCCAAAAATGATGTAGCAATGATACCGATTTTTTCTTATTGGAGAAAAGATTACATTAGAGTAATGTTTAGAAAAGAAAAAGGAGCAAAAAAGGCAAATGAACTTTTGAATAACTTTGGATATATTATTTATGATAGAAATAGTCTTTTCAGAAAGGCAATTCGTAGTGTATTAGAAATAAAAGACATCTACAGTAGAGAACTAAAAAAATTCACACTTCTCGGAGAGATATATCTTGAAAATATCTGGAATTTGGATTTACTAAAGAATGTATTAAAAAGGAAAGGGTTAGATAAAAAAATAAGATGCTTTTTATTAACTATTTATGAAGAAGCAAAGGTAAATGTACCATTCTTCTATACAACGGACTCTATCGCACGTACATTTAAAATCAGTGAGCCAAAACTTAATGAGATTATTAAAACTTTTACCGTAGAAAATTATGAGATAGCAAGAGTACATTCATTACCTAAGGGATTTAAGACAAATTGTGAACTCAGCAATATAAGAAAAATTTTCCTAGAGAAATGGAAGTTTACTCGTTAGAGGACATCTTTTTTTCTACAAGAGTTTCTAGAAACTCGTCAGCGTCTTTAATTTTCTTCAATTCGGGTATTGAAATAATTGGCACAGAAATTGTTAATTTTTTGAATTTATCTTTCGTAATAACTACAGCATCATGCTTAGTGAGTTTTGATATGTATGAAATTTCATTTGCTTTCTTAACGATAAATGACTTTGTTACATCTTTAGTTATGCCAGCAATCAGGTAGTCATGCCTAATTGATGAAACTGCATCAAAAGGTGTATACTCTGTAAACATTATTTGCATACCCATTCGCATGAAATGCTTCTTTATCTGTTGCTCAAAAGCACTTTGTGGTGTTAACAACATGTCTAATGAGAATTTGAATATCCAATCAAAAATTTCTATAGGCTGGAGAACTGATGTGTTCAACACCTCTTCAAGAGAAATAGCAGTCTCTAATGTCGCATCCATTTTATCTCGCTCATACTCATAGATAGCACGTCGCGAAACACCTATCAAATCAGCAAGTTCACCAAGCGATAGACCCATTTGTTCTCGGAGTTTTTTCAATAACTGACCATTTATCTTTACATAATAGCCGCCTCGTTTTGCATATATTAATGGATATACTTTATCTTTCAGTATATGTCTTAATGTTTCAACATTTATTGCAGGTAATCCATATCGCAAATAAATTGTATCAGTCTCGAGTTTTTGTCGTCTATTCTTTTCACCCACTACAAGTGATTTCGCATTAAAAACAGATGATATAAATTTTAGTTCATTTGCTTGTTTTTCGTTTATGCAATCAATGTTTACTAATGTTTTTATTAACAATATTAATTCATTCTGCTTAGCAAAAATATCAAAACAGTAACGTCTAGACCTATCAGTAGTATAAGTTTCAAATCCTGCAGTAGTTACTACATCTAGAACTTTCTTAAGTAGGGTGTTCTCTGGGCCCTCAATCATATAGACACCTTTTTTGTCTAAATAAATGATTTTTGAACTTCAATAAAAATTTTTAGTTTTATGGTATGCAAAATTCATAGAATCTAAAAATTGGGGGAGTAAACTTACTGTACTGAAATGTGGGTGCCGCGCGACTCCACTAGCTAATTCTAGCCTTTCCAGTTTATGCCCAGCCCTCTCGACAGCTCTCTTTTTAACCCGTGCCTGCAGATATCCAATTATGACAACAAAAACAACAAAACACAACCCACGAGAAACAGAGCCTCATATACGGCTCAGCTTACAGCCTCATGAGTTAATCTGCAAGCACTGTGGGCAAAGATTGCAGTCAAAGGGCTGGCAGAAGCGCACCATCAAGCAGATTAACAAATCAACAGGGCGTATCGAGACACTCACAATTGCATATCAACGTGCCCACTGCGTCAATAACAATTGCCCACTTTATCATAAAGTGATTCGCCCCAATGCCTTGTCTCACTTTACCTTTCGAAAGATGCAGTACACCATCGACACTATGGCAGATATTTTTGTTCGCCGTAATGAGGAGAAGCTAACTTTTGAGGCAATACACAGCCAAACAGGTATTCCGACATCTACTGCTCACAATATTTATCACCGAAGTATTATATTATCTTTTTGCATCGCCAGACATACTACACACGGCAATTACCCATCTATCGATGTCTTTTATAATGAGGACCTCGTGGTTGCAGTTCGTGCACCCCCACAGAAAGCAGATCTGAGTAAAGCAAACAATGTTGCTGTTATGGTGGATGGCACATCTGATAAAGCCAGTAGATACGAACTCCTCACTATACTTGACAGCGGGACAAAAGAATGTTTACTGAGCGCTATCCTTCGCGATAAATCGCACAAGAGTTACGTAAAGGCGTTCTCGCTACTTCAAAAGCATTACACCGTTTTAGCTATCACGGCAGATATGGGCTCTGCCGTGAAAAAAGCAATTCGTATAGCGTTCCCGGATAAGCCATTCCAATATTGCAATTTTCATTTCCTACGAAATGTTGGCAATGCATTACTGAAAAAATCACACGACAAGCTCCAGCGCCAGATTAGAGCAGTAGTTGCCGCATTGAATCGAGTCGTCGAGCATGTCAGTGCAAAAACGCAAGATAAAGAGATTCTCAACTTGCTTCGGGAAATTCGGCACATCGCTAACGCAAGGCCACGAAAGCCTGACAGCAGCAAAAATAGTTTTCTCAGCGGCGAACCATTTTTCCTCCGCTACCTGACCCACGGAAAGCGCTTGGTAGATGTGGTAAAAAAGATTCTGCAGTACGAAGTTCGTGAATCAGC
>Ga0164318_10000787_pt1 | contig 25964 bp, 16 predicted proteins | sample GuaBasSedimGuay9_FD_113734 | JGI IMG/M metagenome (GOLD analysis project Ga0164318, IMG submission 113734) | Subseafloor sediment microbial communities from Guaymas Basin, Gulf of California, Mexico - Guay9, Core 4571-4, 0-3 cm | ecosystem: Environmental > Aquatic > Marine > Hydrothermal vents...
CTTCGCCTGCGCGGCCGGCGCGGCATCTGCTTCCGTGGCGCCGGCCTGCTTAACGCCTCGCTGCCCTCCGCTGCTCGGCAAGCTCGCAGCTCCGGACAGCTTCGCCTGCGCGGCCGGCGCGGCCTCGGCCAGGGCCCGGCGGAGCGTTTCCCGGCCGCTGCCAAGACGCATGGCCAGCTCGTCCAGGCTCAGTCCCCGTCGGCCGGCGTGTCGCAGCAGGATCTGCATGCGCTCGGGCAGCGAGCCGCCGGCGAGCACCGCCAGTTCCCGGAGCAGTTCCTGGCGAGAAACCGACCGCCGGCGCGGAGGCAGTATGGTGATGATGCGGCCGCCCCCCAGGGTGGTGCCACGGCCGGGGATACGCGTGAATCCGCGCAGTATGAAATGTTGTCCCGGCAGGGCCACCAGGGGCTCCTGACACCTGACCCGGGCAAAGGCCCGCTGACCGGCGACCAGCGACTTGCCCTCCAGCAGCCTGATGCGGGCCCCGCTGCGGGCGGTGCCAACGTGCATCAGCAGGCCGCTGTCGGTTCCCAGGGGACGGGCACCGTTCACCAGCTCCACGGTGACTTCGAAATCACGCCCCGCCTCCAGGGAACCGGCCAGGACCGCAACCTGTCCCCGCGACAGCGCTTCCCGTTCCACGGTGGCCAGGTTCAGCGCTACCCGTTGGCCGGCCCCGGCACGCTCCATCGTCTGGCCGTGAACCTGCAGGGTGCGGATCTTGAGGCGGCGCAGTCGACCCTCGTCGTCGGGCAGTATGTCCACCAGGTCGCCCACGGCCAGTTCGCCGGATACCAGGGTGCCGGTCACCACCGTGCCGAATCCCTTGACGGAAAAGGCCCGGTCGATGGCCAGATAGGCCGGGGCGTCGAGCCGGCGGGACTGGATGTTGCCGGCCAGCAATGCCAGCTGCCGGCGAAGTTCCTCGATACCCTGGCCCGTGCGCGCGGACACGGCCAGCAGCGGCGTCCCTTCCAGGAAAGAACCGGCGAACTCCCTTTGCAGTTCCTCCTGCAACATCTCCAGCCAGTCTGCGTCGTCAACCAGGTCGATCTTGGTGACCACCACCAGACCCTGCTCCACTCCCAGCAGGCGGCAGACATCCAGGTGCTCGCGGGTCTGGGGCATCACTCCCTCGTCGGCGGCCACTACCATCATCACCAGGTCGATGCCGCTGGTGCCGGCCACCATGGTTTTGACGAAACGCTCGTGGCCGGGCACGTCGACGATACTGGCGAAGTTGCCGTCACCGAGGTCCAGGCGCGCAAAACCCAGCTCGATGGTGATTCCCCGTTGCTTTTCCTGGGCCAGGCGATCGGTGTCTACCCCCGTCAGGGCCTTGACCAGCGAGGTCTTGCCATGGTCGATGTGACCCGCGGTACCGATGACCAGCGTCTGCATGTCTTCTGTTATGCAGCATGCCCACCGGCCGGTCAAGGCCGGGACAGGCTTTTTCTTGCCAAACCAGCCCGTTGCGCACTATGATCGAATCTCGGATCGACATCCGCTGGCAGGTGCTGCCTGGCGGAGGAATACTGAAATCTCCCTGCTGGACTGGAGATGCAAGATGGAAGCGGTGTGTCCCAAGTGTAACATGCGTTACGAGGTCAGCCAGGAACTTCTGCAGCAAGGTCCAGTAGCCTGCCCGACGTGCCAGGTGGGTCTGGTCTTCGTGCAACCGGGCACCACCACACCGCTTGATCTCCAGCCCGGACAGCCGGCGGTCGCGGACACGGGCGAGCCGGCCGGAACGGAACAACCGGCAGTAGCAGCGGAAGCGCCGGCGGCGACGCCGCCGGTCGCCGGCCAACCGGCGGGCGAGCAACCGGGTGACGAGTCGGCTGCAGCCGGGCAGCCGTTGCCACCGCAGCAGGATGCTCCGGCAGCGGCGGAGCCGGAGACGGGCAGTCCGGCCCGGCAGTCGCCTCCGGCCGGCTGGGGGGCGGGGGCGCTGCTATGGGGAGACTCCGGAAGCGGCTCCGACGTATCGACGCCAGCCGCGGAAGCGGCGCCCGGCGGCCAGGCTGCTGAAACTGCCGGAGAAAGCCCGGCCGAGGAACCGGCTCACGACGAAAGCGCGCTGATACCCGAACCACAGCCGCAGGCGCCGGTGGTGGTCGAACAGGAGCCGTCCCCGGAGCAGCCCCCGGCAGGTGCGGCTCCGCCGGCCGAGACCATACCCGAAGCGGCGCCGGCAACGGGAGAGCAGCCGGCAGCAGCGGAGCCAACGCCGCCACCGGAAGTCGTTGCCGGGCCTTCTGCCGGGCAGCCGCCGCCTGGGACGGCAGCCGAGCAACAGGCAGCGGAGCAGCCGGTGGAGGCCGAGACCATACCCGAAGCGGCGCCGGCAACGGGAGAGCAGCCGCCAGCAGCGGAGCCAACGCCGCCACCGGAAGTCGTTGCCGGGCCTTCTGCCGGGCAGCCGCCGCCTGGGACGGCAGCCGAGCAACAAGCAGCGGAGCAGCCGGTGGAGGGCGAGACCTCCCCGCTGCCGGCGCAGTCCGGGGCGTTCGAAACTCCCACCTGGCAACCGACCTCCGCGCCGCCAGCAGCGGAGGCCGCCGGCGCACCCGTGCCGGATGCCGGAACCCAGCAGGCTGGCGGAGGGGCCCAGCGGGATGACTGGGCCGCGGCTGCTGCCCGCTGGGCCGCCAGTGGTTTCTCGGCCGAGGCCATGCCCGAGTTCGTAGGCAGCAAGGGTGCAGGCGGGGCGGCCGGAGCGGCTGCTGCTGCGCCGGAAACGGCCGCTGCCGGAGAAGCGGCTACACCGCCGTCGGCCCAGCAGCCCGCCGTCGAGCCGGCCCAGGCCGCGCCCGAGCCGGCCGCTGCCACTCCGGCGCCGGAAATGGGGGCCCAACCGTCTCCCGCGGCAGACTCTTCTCCTCCCCAGCAACCGGCGGCAGCCCCGACGGTCCCAACGCTACCGGCGACACCGGCGGTACCGGAGACACCTGCCGCTGCACCGGCACCCCCGCCGCTGCCGAAGGAAGACGGCGGGACGGCTGTTGCCGTGGAACCGCCGCCGTTGCGCCGAATCAGTACCTATGTCATGCGTGGTTCCGGAGAGGGAAAGTCCAGCGACGTTCCCTGGGCCGGGGCCCCCGCCAGCGAGCCGCCCCGGGTTGCGGTTCCGGTGAGCCCGGTAAAACCGGCGGCGGAGATCCGGGTGCCGGTTCCCACTCCGGAACCGACGCCTGCCTCGAGCCAGCCGCCCGTGGTTCCCCGTCCCCGCCAGGGCAGGGGCCTGTGGTGGCTGCTGCTGGTACTGCTGGTTGCAGGTGGGGCCGTGCTTGCCTGGTGGTGGGTCAAGAACCATCGCCGGGCCACGCCGCAGGAAGACAAGATAGAGGTGCCCGCCACACCGCCGCCCCCGGTGAAGGTGGAGCAGCCGCAACCTGCCCCGGGTGAGGCCGGCGGCCAGGACGTTGGTGACAGCGCCGGCACGGCCAGTAAACCCGCCGGTGAGAAACCCGGTGGTCAGAAAGAGCCCGCTGCCACCGTGCCGGGCGGGAAAAAGGCCACCGCCAAGACCGGTAAGAAGACGGAAAAACGTGGCGGCAAGAAGGTCGCCTCCCGCCCGAAGTATCGCACCAGGGAAGCGATCGACCTGGTCAAGCAGGGCAATGCCATGGTCAAGTCCGGCAAGTTCAAGAGGGCACTGGTGTTGTTCAGGAAAGCCCTGCGAGCCGATCCCCGGGTGGCCCTGGCTCACCGGGGGCTGGGAGTGGCTTACGCCTACCTGAAGAGGAACAAGGCCGCCTGCCGGGAATACCGCAAGTACTACCAGATGCTGCCCAGGAATTCCTCGGAGAGGCCGCAGTTGGAGCAGATACTGAAGGGTTGCAAGTAACCCCCGGATTTCCCACCTCGGCCGCGATCTCTTCTGTCTATGCTTCGAAAATGGTCCTCGACGTAGGTGAACTACGACTGCGGCCTGGTGGTGATCACTTGCCGGGAGGCAGCAGGTGCTGCGGGGCCACCTGCCACTGGCTGCCCTCGGACTCCAGGATGAGCAACATCTTGTCCAACTGCTGGCTGCTTCCATCCTGCCTGCCCAGGTGGACCTTGGCTACGACCGTCAGGCGGTAGACATCACCGTGGGGGCGGGGGCGGCCGGTCTCCATCACTTCCACGCTGGCCTTGGTGATGCCGTCCACGCCGGAATAGGCCGCCTGCAACAGGGTGGTTATCTCCTCCGGGGTGGGGGCCGGCATGCCGCCTTCCTTCCAGGCGCGCTGCAACTCGCCCAGCTCCACGGCCTGCAGGCGACGCTTGCGGTAGAACACCCGGGAGCCCCGGTGAATGTCATAGCGGTAGCCATGCTCGAAGTAGATGTCGGCGGTGACGAAGCAAAATCCCCGCGGGCTCTTGTTGCCGGAAAGTTGTTCCGGCAATTGCTCCGGGCCCACCTTCTGGCAATCACCGAGTTTCTTGACGTAGCCGACCTTGCGCCCGGGCCATTGCTTCTTGGCATGGCGCTCCACGTCCCGGAACAGGCGCGCCTGGGGAGGCCAGCCACCGGCGCCGGCGGAGAGGGTTGTCAGCGTGGCGGTGCCGGCCAGAAGCAGCATCAGCACCAGGCGAACATGGTTGAGTTGGCGTCTCATGATGACCTCCTCTGCCGGGGAGGGAAGATAACATCCCGGCCGGGGAGATTCCACAACAAAGGAAGCCGCTTCCGGCCGGTCCAATTTCCCGTTCCGCTCCCGGCGGGGGCATGCGAATATGTGGCCCATGGAAACGGGCAGCACCGAGACGTCTACGACCCCGGCCGGGAACCTGGCCACGGCGGCCACCTGGACGGCGGTGGGACTGGTGGCATTGTTCTACCTGTGCCTGAAGTCGTTCTCCTGCCACTGGCAGGTAGGTGATGAGAACATCTACCTGTACATGGCCTGGGCCTTCCAGGATCACGGGGCGCTTCCCTACCGCGACTACTTCTTCGCCCACCCGCCGCTGCACCTGCTGCCGGGGCTGCCGCTGTTTTCCCTGCTGGGGGTGAGCCCGCTGACGGCGCGGCTGATACCCGTATCCGCCACCCTGGCAGGAGCGCTGGCCCTGTTCCTGGCCGCCCGTCGCCGGGGCCGGCTGGGGGCGGTGGTCACGGTATTTCTGTACCTCACCGCCTTTTCCCTGGTGCGGGCCTCCACCCACTGGACGGGGATTAACCTCTCCGTGATGTGGGCCTGCCTGGGGTTGTGGGCGCTGCTGGGCGGACGGGCGCTGGCGGCCGGGGTGCTGCTGGCGCTGGGGGTGGGCACGGGCAACTACCTGCTGCCCGGCGCCATCATGGCCGGGGGACTGTGCTGGTTGCAGGAGCGGCGCTCACTCCGGCGCTACCTGCTGGGTTTCGTTCCGGTGTGGCTGGCGGTGCAACTGCTGGGGCTGGCGCTGGGAGGAGGCGGCTACCTGGAGGCGGTCTATCTCTACCACGTTCACAAGCCACAGGCTCCCGGTTCGGCTTATCGCATGACGGTGCGGGTGATCTCGGACAACTTCACCCTGTTTCTGCTGGGTGCCCTGGCGCCGCTGCTGGCCCGGCTTTCGGCCGGGCGGGGGGCGGTCGCGCCGGCCAACCGGGTGTCCGGGAAGAAGCGCTCCGGCGACACGGCCGTGCCCTGGCTGGAGCGCGGCCGGCTGGTGCTGGGCCGGCTGCTGCTGGCCGGTCCGGCGGGCCTGGCTCGCCTGGGAGTGCTGTGGGCAGCGGGCTACCTGTTGTTCATCTTCCTGTTGCCGAAAGTGTTTCCCTTCTACTTCCTGCTGCTGTTCCCCGGCCTGGCCCTGGCCGGGGGTGCCGGGCTGCAATGCCTGTACAACCTGCTCGGGCGACTGTGGCGGGGAAGGTGGGAACGCGACCGGTCCTGGCGCCGGCAACTGGCCTGGCTGGCGGGGCTGCTGGTGGTCTCCCTGGTGTTGTCCGTTCTGCGCCTGCCGCTGCAGCGTACCTTGCTGCCCGGCTACGTACGCCGGCACGACGTGGCCATGCGCTGGAGCGACGGCCTCCTGCCCGGCTGGCTCAACTCGCTGTTTCGCGCCCTGTGGTGGGAAGACCGGGCGCGGGCCTACCAGGAGTATGCCAAGGTCACCGAGCTGCTCTTTCACGAGAGCCGCTACTTCGAGGCCGCCGAAAGGTTGGCCGACTACGTGCGCCGGCATACCGGCCCTGCCGACACCATCTTCGGTGATTCCTCGACGGCCGGGCTGGTGGCCCTGCTGGCCGGCCGGCGCCTGGCCGACGACTGCGCCGATACCAACACCATGCGCTTCCGCTCGGGTACCACCCGCCCGACCGAGCTCATCGCCCGCATCGACGGGCCGCAGCTGAAGCTGGTGCTGGCCGCGGGTACGCTCCGCCGTGACCGGCAGGGGAGAGAGCGGCTGCGACTGGGCAAGTTCGCCTCCCTGCCCGGGTTCCGGCGCTGGCTGGCGGAGAAGTTCCAACCCCGTTACCGGGTACGCGACCGCACCAAGGGCTGGTTCTTCCTGCTGGGACGGAAGTAGGGCTCCTGGTTGCCGGTGGGGCCGCAGCGGCGGCCGCCGGGACTTCGTTCAGCATCTTTCCTCACGGCGCTGCTGACGCAGCTGCTCCAGGTAGAGCCGCCGCAGGGCGGACAGTTCCTGCTGGTAGCGTCCGTCGCGGAAGTCGGGAAAGCTCCAGGGGAAGGGCCTCCAGGCACCCCGTTCCCAGCGCAGGATCAGATCGGCCCACACTCCCGAGCCCAGGTGGATCTTCTGCCCGGCGAACTTCATGGAGGCCAGCACCAGCTTGCTGTGGTCCAGGTAGCCGGCATCCAGGTTGACCAGGCGCCGCCCGTCGCGCGACAGCTCCCGTTCGATGTCGTTGCAGGCCAGCTTGAATTCCCGCAGCTGCTCCGGCGGCATGAGCCGGGCGAAGGCCAGCAGGCGCCGCTGCAGGCCGGGTCCCATCTCGGGGGTGTAGTAGTCGGTTACGTCGAAGGGATGGGCGTCGCCGCTGAAATCCAGCGGGCCCCATTGCCGCTCGAGCAGCCGCCGGGCCCGCTGGCAGGCCGCTTCCTCCCGGCCCAGCAGCGCCACCAGCCGTTTCACCGGCTCGACTTGCTGGGGAGCCGCCACGTCACTGCCCCCGCTGGCGCAGCAACTCCAGCGCCGGCGCTACCACCCGGCGATCGATGCCGAAGAGGCGGATAATCTCATCGCCCAGGTGCTCCCGCTCCAGCTGCAGCGCGCGCGTCCCCCGGCGGTGGCGTACCAGCAGGCGGTTGCCCTGCAGGTAGAGCTGGCATCCGCCACTGACCCGGGTAAGCACCGGTCGGCGCATCATGGGCCAGTCGAACGACGCCTCCCAGGCACGCAGGAAGTCGTGCTCGCTGGCCGGCCCGGCGTGGAAGGTGAGCCGCTGGCGCCACTGCCGGCCGTTGCCGGTATGCAGCTCGACGCGTCCGCAGCCGGTGGCTCGCAGCTCGATCTGGTTGAAGGGACCCTGCCAGCGGGTGTTGCCGGTCCCGGGCCAGGGCAGGGGACTGGTTACCAGGTAGCCGGGATCGAGCAGGTGGGGTCGTCCCCGCAGCCACACCAGCAGGGCACAGTGGGTGTCGGTACCGTAGTGGCGATCGGCCAGCAGGGGAGCGGCCCGGTAACCCAGGGCGCGCACCAGGTGCAGCAGTGCCGCGGTCAGGGAGAAGCAGGTGCCGCCGGTGCCCAGGCGCAGGTGTTCGTCGATGACCCGGGCGGGGTGGCGGCGGGAGCGGCTGACGAAGGGACCCTGGTGGCCGGAGACCACCTTGGACAGGTTCTCGTAGGGCAGGCGGGCGAAGGCCGCCGCCACCTTTTCCAGCAACCACTCTCTCTCCGCGGCCGGGATGCCGGCCGGCTTTCCTTGCGGGTTGCCCATGATGCGGGCGGCGAGGGGGTGTGCTCTCGCGCGGAGCGAAGTGAGCACGAGAGTGCGGCCCCGAGCCGCCAAGCACGCAGCTCCTGCCGGCGCGGCATCTGCTTCCGAGGCGCCGGCCTGCTTAACGCCTCGTTGCCCTCCGCTGCTCGGCAGGCTCGCAGCTACGGACAACTTCGCCTGCGCGGCCGGCGCGGCATCTGCTTCCGTGGCGCCGGCCTGCTCCACACCGGCCGGGATGCCGTGGTGGCGGCAGAAGCGCAGCAGCAGTTCCCGGTCCCGGGGTGGGGCCAGCGGATCGTTGTCGGCGGGGGCAACCATGACCGGGAGATTCAAGCACGGCGGCGGCCGTGGTTGCAACTGTCGTGACAGCGTGTATCATCGCGCCATGCGGCTGCTTTCCGTGGTCATGCCGGTGTTCAACGAGGCGGCGACGATCGAAACCATAGTCGACCGGGTGCTGGCCGCCGGATCGACGCTGGACCTCGACATGGAACTGGTCATCGTCGACGATCGCTCCTGGGACGGTTCCTACGAGCTGCTGCAGCGGCTGGCCGCCGGCGACGACCGCCTTCGGCTGGTTCGCCACGGCAACAATCGCGGCAAGGGCGCGGCGGTGCGAACCGGCCTGGAGCGCGCCCGCGGGGAGGTGATCGTCATCCAGGACGCCGACCTGGAATACCACCCCGACGACTATTCCCGCCTGCTCGAACCCATACTCCTGGATCTGGCCGACGTGGTCTACGGCTCGCGGTTGCTGGGCCCGGGACGCAACCGCCTGCGCCCGGCCCAGGCGGCAGCCAACCGCTTCCTGACCTTCCTGTCCAACCGGCTGACCGGGTTGCGGCTGACCGACATGGAGACCTGCTACAAGATGTTCCGGGCCGAGCTGGTGCGGGGGGTGCAGTTCTCCAGCGAGCGCTTCGGCATCGAGCCGGAACTGACCGCCCACTTTGCCCGGTGCGGGGCCCGCCTGGTCGAGGTGCCCATCGACTACCGCGGCCGCGATCACGGGGCCGGCAAGAAGATCGGCTTTCGTGACGGTGTCGAGGCCATCTGGGCCATCATCAGGTTCAACCGCAGTGACAAGCCCGACCTGGAGCGGGATGCATGAAGCGGTCATCCGCACGGGCACCCGCCAGTCGCGAATGGCTGGTGTTGCTGTTGCTGGCCATGCTGGCGCTGGCCGCCCGCCTGGTCTTCCTGTCGGCCTGGGCCGGCACCCCGCTGTTTCACGTGCCCCAGGGAGACGAGAAGAACTTCCACGAGACCGCCGTGGCCCTGTTGCAGGGTGGACAGCTCGACAGCTTCCTCTACCAGCCGCTCTACACCTACTTCCTGTTCCTGCTCTACTGGCTGCTGGGACCCAGCGTGGCCCTGGCGCGCACGGTGCAACTGTTCCTGGGAGTGGGTACCACCCTGCTCTTCTACGGCCTGGGCCGGGAGCTGGTCCGTGGAGACGACATGGCGCGGGCCCGCTGGTCCGGGCGGTTGAGCGCCCTGTTCGTCGCCGCCTACGGTCCCCAGGTCTTCTTCGAGGCCCAGCTGCTGGCCCCGGCCCTGGTGGTTCCCCTGCTGGCCGGGGGCTGCTGGGCACTGCTGGCGGCGCGCAACCGCCGCCGGCCGCTGTTGTTGCTGCCTGCCGGGATCTGCTGCGGCCTGGCCCTGATGGGCCGGCCCAACCTGCTGCCGGTGCTGCCGGCGGCAGTCATCTGGTGGTTGTGGGGACGGATGCCGCTGCGGCAACGCCTGGCCGGCCTGGGGCTGGCGCTGGCCGGCCTGCTGCTGGGGGTACTGCCCTCCTGGAGTCACAACATTGCCCGCGGCCAGTGGTGGGTACCGGTGTCGAGTTCCGGGGGACACAGTTTCTTCATCGGCAACAATCCCGATGCCACCGGGGCCTTTCACGTGCCCCGGGGCTGGCCCATAGACGACAGCTCCCACGCGGCCTACCGGCGCTCGCTGCAGGCCATCGCCGAGAAGCGCCAGGGCCGGCGGCTGACGGCCGCCCAGGTGTCCTCGTTCTGGTATCGCCAGGGCCTGGCCTTCTGGCGGGAACATCCCGGCCAGGCGCTGTCCCTGGCGGGCTGGAAGGCCATGTTGCTTCTGAACGACACCGAAAAACCCATACATCATCCCTACAGCTTCGCCTGCCACCTGGTACCGCCGCTACGCTACTACCTGCGTTTCGGCTTGCTGTTTCCCTTCTTCCTGCTGGGCTTGTGGCCGGCCGCCGGGCGCTGGCAGGGCCGGCGCCTGCTGGCGGCGAGCACCCTGATGTACGCGGCCGGCCTGGTGGCCTTCTACGTGGCGGACCGTTACCGCATCGTGTTGCTGCCTTTCCTGGCACCGCTGGCGGCGGTGGGAGTGGTGGAGCTTTTCCTGCTGGCACGCGGGCGGACGCTGCGGCGGGCGCTGGGCCGGGTGCTGGTGCTGCTGCTGGGCTTCGGCCTGACCCAGGTGCCGGTCACCTCGGAGTCGCAGGAACGCAAGGACATCAGCGATGGCTACAACCTCCTGGGGGTATCGGCCGCCGCCCAGGGTGACATGTTGGCCGCGCGTCGTTTCTTCGAACAAGCGGTACGCTGGGCGGGACCGGATCATGGTATCCTGGCCCGGGCCAACCTGGGGTTGTTCTACGAGAGGCTGGGCGATCGCGACCGGGCCCGCAATCTCTACCTGGAAGCGGCACGCATCAGCCCGCGTGCCCGGCTGGCCCGCGAACGCCTGGCCCGCATGGCGGAGTTGGCCGGCGACTGGCAGCAGGCTATTGACTGGTGGCAGCAGGTGGCCCGGCTGGAGGCAAACCCGGAGAAGACCCGCGCCCACATCGAGCGGTTGCGGGCCCGCTTGCGGAAAGGAGCCGGCCGGGCCGGTACCCCCGCCGGCGACCGGCGGCCCGCCCCTCCCGGCTCCGGAGAAGAGAGCGACTAGGCGTTGTGCTCCTGCAGTTCCTCGGCCGAGGCGAAGCGACTCAGCACCGTGGCCGGGCGCGGTACCACCATCCAGTCGCCGGCGGACAGCTCGGCCGGAGTGCGCGCCGGCGGTTGCCGGTCGGCGGAGGTGATGGGCAGCACCTGCAGGCGGGTACCCTCGCGGGCGAAACGACTGTCCAGCAGCGCCATGCCCACTTGGCGGGTGCCGGTGCTCACGCAGGAGGTGACCACTCCGGCATACTCGTTCTTGCGACCGCCCAGCACCGGGCTGCCGGCACGAATGACCTTGCCGCCCTTTTCCCCGATGGCGAAGCGTACCACCGTGCGCCGGCGTTCCAGGTGCCAGCGCAGGGCCTGGCGGCGGCCGGGGAAGAAGGGCTTGTGCAGTTTCACGTAGGAGCCATAGCCGGCCTCGATGGGGTTGATGGCGTGCGGCCCGGCCAGTTCGTGGCCGTGCAAGGGAAAGCCCGCCTCGCAGCGCAGCGAATCGCGGGCGCCCAGGGCGCAGGGCTTGAGGCCGTCTGCGGATCCCAGCTCGAGCAGGTCGTTCCACAGTCTCGGGGCCTGCTCGGGGTGGACGAAGATCTCGAAGCCGGTGTCCTCGCCGGTATAGCCGGTGCGGGCCACCGTCACCTCCAGGCCGGACAACCGGCCCGGGCACAGCTCGAACTTGCGCAGCCAGCCCAGCCGGCGCCGGAAGTCGTCTCCCTCGGCCAGCCGCTGCAACAAGGCCAGGGCCAGCGGACCCTGCAGGGCGAGATCCACGCGGGCCTGCTCACCGCAGCTGGCCACGTCCTTGAGATCGCGCATGTGCACCGTTCCCGAGAGCTTGATGAGCCGGTCCTGCTCGTCCACCACCACCCGGTCTTCCAGTACCGCCCGCAGCCAGGCCTGGTCCTCCTCGGCGTTGGCGGCGTTGACCACCACCAGGAAACGCTCCCGCTCCAGCCGGTAGACGATGATATCGTCGATGCAGCGGCCGTCGTGGGCCAGCAGGTAGGAGTAGTGAGCCTGGCCGGGCAGCAGCATGGGCACGTAGTTGGTGGTGACCAGGTCCAGGAAACGCTCGGCATGCGAGCCGGTGAACTCCAGCACTCCCATGTGCGAGACGTCGAACAGCCCGGCCGCCCGGCGCACCGCCTGGTGTTCGTCGAGGATGCCCGAGTAGAGCACCGGCATCAGCCAGCCGGCGAAGGGCACCAGGTGCTTCTTGCTGGCCAGCTGGCGATGCTGCTCGATCAGGCAGGTGTGGCGCGGCTCGCCCTCCGCGGCCGAGTAGCTGAAGGTTGGCCGCTCGCCGCTGCCGGCATCGGCCAGGTGAGCCCGCCGGCCCACGAAGAAGGGTTTTTCCAGGGCCAGCAGTTCGCTTTCCCGGCTGCCTGCAGGCAGCCAGTCGGCGCCCAGCACCGTGCTGGCCACCTGCCAGCCCACCGGCCGGGCCCCGCTTTCGACCAGCTGCGACCACACCGCGGCCGCCCGCTCCAGCGGCACCAGCAGGTCGAAGCCCGCGCCGGTCTCTTCCGGGCGGGCGATGACCAGGGTGTCGGCGAACATGCGGCTGTGGCCGGCCGCGGGTGCTTCGCCGCCCAGCCAGGCGCCGGCCAGGGCCCGGGACCGCGGGCCCCGCAGCGCCAGGCAGGCCCGCACCGGCCGCCCCTCGGCGGGCCGGTACAGGTCTTCGATCACCACCGGGCCCTCGGCCTTGATCCACACGTCCTCATCGTGGAGCACGTAGCCGTCGGACAGCTCGCGCAGCCACTCCACCACCTCGTCCGGTTGCTCGGCCTGCAGGCCCAACAGGTAGACCCGCTGGCCGAACTCGTCGTCGGGCTGGCGGGCCACCAGCACCCGGGCCAGGGTGGAACCATCGGGGTTGAGCAGCAGGCCGGGTCGAACCCGGCCCACCTCCAGGGCCAGGGCCGGCAGGGAGCTGGCGCACTCGAGAAACTGCCCGGCCCGGCCGCAGGACAGCTCCAACCACAACCAGCGGCTGCCGTCGAGCAGGGCCGTACCCTGCTCGAGCGCCTGGCGCTCCTGGGCCTCGTCGGAGAAACGCGCCGGCAGCAGCCAGGAGCCGAACTTTTCCAGCGCCACCGCCTGCGAACGGTGCAGCGATTCCAGGGGGCTGGAGCGGGGATGGTCGGCTCCACCGGCGGTTAGGAAGTGGGGATAGCCGCTGCGGCGATCGTCCGGCGACAGGTCGGTGACAGCGTCGTCGAGCAGGCGATCAACCTGCTGGCGAACCTCGCGCAGTATCTGGTGAGCTATCTTGCCACGGCCCCGGTCGCTGCGCCCGGCAATGTAAGTGAAGGGCACGATGGCCTTGAGAACGCGGGCGATCAGCTCGGCCAGCCGGCCCATGTGTTCGGGGCCGAAACCACGTTGGCTGGCCCAGGTGGTGCCGAAACGCAGGCCCGAGGGATGAATGGCGTTGCTGTCGCCGTGGATGGTGTTCTTGTTGCAGACGATGCCGCACAGGTCGAGGATGCGCGAGGCGATCTCGCCGGTGAGCGGCTGACCGTTCGCCGTCTTGATGGGACGCAGGTCCACCAGGCACATGTGGGTGTTGGTGCCGCCGTAGGCCAACGTCAGCCCCTGTTCGGCCAGCTGCCGGGCCAGGGTGGCGGTGTTTTCCAGCACCCGCTTTTGCAGGGAGCGGAACTCCTCGCTGGCGGCCAGCTTCATGGCCACGGCCTTGGCGGCCATCTGGTGGATGTGTGGTCCGCCCTGTTCCCCGGGAAAGACTCCCAGGTCCACCCTACGGGCGATCTCCGGGTCGGTCGACAGCAGCATGGCCCCGCGCGGACCGCACAGGGTCTTGTGGGTGGTGAAGCTGACCACGTGGGCGGTGCCCACCGGGTTGTTCAGCAGGCCGGCCGCCACCATGCCGGCCAGGTGGGCGATGTCGGCCAGCAGCACCGCTCCCACCTCGTCGGCGATGGCGCGCAGGCGGCTCCAGTCGATGTCCCAGGGATAGGCGGAAAAGCCACCGATGAGCAGCCGCGGCCGGCACTCCCGGGCCAGCCGGGCGATGGCCTCGTAGTCCAGCTGGCCGCTGCGGGCGATCTCGTAGTGCACCACGTTGTGCAGCAAACCCGAGCGATTGACCTCGGAGCCGTGGGTAAGGTGGCCGCCGTGGGTGAGCGAGGGCCCCAGCACGGTGTCGCCGGGTTTCACGAAGGCGTTGTAGACGGCATTGTTGGCGGCCGCGCCGGAAAGTGGCTGGGTGTTGACGAAGATTTCCTCGGCGGAGGCGTTTTCATTGGCGAATACCTCGGCGGTGCGCCGGCGCAGCAGTTGCTCGAGGATGTCGACGTACTCGCAGCCCTTGTAATAGCGGCGGTTGGCGTAGCGACGGTAGTGGCTGAGCTGGTGCCCGAAAGAGCTCAGCCGCTGGGATGGTTCCAGCAGCGTGCGCGGAGAGGGATAACCCTCGGCGTAGATGTTCTGCATCTCGCAGGAAAGCGCCAGCCGCACCGGTTCCGGGCTGATGCTCTCGGAGGCGATGAGGATGAGCTTGCGTTTCTGCCGTTCCTGCTCGTGGCGAATCACGGCGTCGATCTGCGGATCGATGTCTTCCAGGCAACCGGCGAGGGGAAGGATGCTGTTCATTTTCTGCTTCCTCCGTGGGGATACCAGCTACGGTCCGGCACTCGACGTAGCACTGGTGCCGGTAACTGTCAAACCCTGACCTCGCCGCCCGCATCATGGGTGATGTGGGTGTTGGAGCCGTGCCGGTGCGGGGCGTGTATCGTGAGTAGCGGGGCCCCTCTCCACAATGGAGAGGGGCAGCCGGTGGAGCCGGGAACCGTGCGGGGGTGAGGTCTGCGCGGGTGTTTCGCGCCGTGCCGGTTTTTCCGGACACCTGTCCGGATTCCGTACCGGCCCGCCGCTCTTGTCCGGGAGCCAGCGGGTTGATCTTTCAACGGGAAACAGCCGGCGTACCGGCCGGCACGGAAATTGCTGGGATCCGCCTGGCAGTGGTCAACGGGAGGCGTTCGTGGCCGAGTCATCAGGAGAAAAGAAGCACCCGGCCAGCCAGCGCAAGCTGCGCCGGGCACGGCGGCAGGGCCAGGTGGCTCGCAGCCGGGAGCTGGCCGGTGCGGCCGCGGCCACCGCCGTGGTGGTCAGCCTGGCCTGGCAAGTGCCCGGCCTGGTACAGCGCCTGTTGAAATTTACCCAGAGTTGTCTTTCCCGCCAGCCCGTCCCGGCCGCGGAGCCGGTCTGGAGCGGTGTATTGACCGAGTTGACCCGCACCCTGGCCCTGGTGGGGGGAGCGGGCATGCTGGCGGGAGCGCTGGTGGCCGTGGCCCAGGTCGGTTTCAATTTCAACCTGCGCCTGCGCCTGTCCACCATCGATCCCGTGCAGGGTATGAAAAGGATGTTCTCCGCCTCGAGGTTCGTGGACCTGGCCCTCATGCTGCTCAAGCTGGTGGCGTGTGCCCTGCTGGGGGCGGCCCTGGTGGTACCGTTCCTGCTCGAGTTGCTGGCCGAGGCCCGGGAACTCGACGTCCTGGTGGGAGCCACGGCCGGGATCCTGCTCCGGCTGGCCGCGGTCATGTGCCTGCTGGGCCTGCTGCAGGGTGGCTTCGACTGGTGGTTGCAGCGGCGGCGTCACCTGCGCCGCATGCGCATGAATGACCAGGAGCTGCGCCAGGAGAACAAGGAACAGGAAGGCGATCCTCACATCCGCCAGGAAAGACGGCGCCAGCACCGCCAGCTGCTGCAGGGGGTGGGGATGTCGTCGCTGTCGCGGGCCCGGGTGGTGGTGGTCAACCCCACCCACGTGGCGGTGGCCCTGGCCTACCGGCCGGAGGAGGACGAGGCCCCGTGGGTGATCGTATCCGGCTGGGCCGAGCGGGCCCGGGCCATCAAGGGCGAGGCCGAGCGCCTGGGCATCGCCGTGGTGCAGCAGGTCGGCCTGGCCCGGAGCCTGGTGCGGCTGGAATGGGGCGAAGAGGTCCCCGAGGAGTCCTACCAGGCGGTGGCCGAGATCATCAGGGCGGTGGAGAGCCTGGATCGCTCTGCCGGTGCCGATTTGCCCCGGACTCGTGTCTTGCAATAGAATCATCATACATGGAGGATAGCCGTGCCCGGGTACGGTGGAGGAGGTTTGACGATGAGGGCGCCCTGCGTGGTTGTTGCACTGGTGCTGGCCGGGTCCGGCGTGGCCCGGGCGGCGCCGGAGACCATGACCAGGCAGCAGATAATCGACCTGGCCAAGCCGGCGGTGGACTACTCCTACTGGTGGGGTCACGGCTGCTGGCGCACCGACGGTACCCAGCACGGTTCCTGCTCCGGCTCCTGTCCCGATTGCACCCACACCGGCTCCTACGGCGCCGATTGCTCCGGCTTCGTGGCCAAGGTCTGGCAGGTGCCCGGCCCCTCGCCGGTGACGGAAAACTCCCATCCCTACAGCACCCGGGACTTCCGCTACTCGGAGACCCACTGGGACCAGATACCCCGGGACCAGGCCCAGCTGGCCGATGCCTTCGTCTACCGCAACAGTTCGAACACCGGCGGGCACATCGTGCTCTACGAGAGCGGTGATCCCTGGGGAGACCTGTGGACCTACGAGGCGCGCGGCTGTTCCTACGGCATCGTCCACAACCTGCGTACGCTGACGTCGAGCTACGTGGCCATCATCCGTCACAACCTGGAATCCACACCCACACAGGGAACCCTGCAGGGCGTGATCTACGAGGACCAGGGCAACGGCGACATGAGCGTGCGCATTCCCGGGGCCACCGTCCAGGTGGAGGACGGCCCGGCGGCCAGCGCCCGCGACAACGATGCCTTCTGGTCGTTTCAACTCGATCCCGGCGGCTACACCGTTACCGCGGCGGCCCCCGGCTACCAGCCGGCCAGCCGCAGCTGCACGGTGACGGCCGGGGCGGAGACCTGGTGCTCGATTGGCCTGACCCGGTCCTGCCAGCCCGACTGTTCCGGGCGGCAGTGCGGCCCCGACCCGGTCTGCGGCACGGACTGCGGCAGCTGCCCCGCAGGCCACCAGTGCCAGCAGGGACAGTGCGTCTGCCAGCCGGACTGCACGGGCCTGGAGTGCGGTCCCGATCCCGTCTGCGGCACGGACTGCGGCGGCTGCCCCGACGGCCACCAGTGCCAGCAGGGACAGTGCGTCTGCCAGCCGGACTGCACGGGGCTGGAGTGCGGCCCCGATCCCGTCTGCGCCACGGAATGCGGCCAGTGTCGCCCCGGCCAGGAATGCCGGCCGGATGGCTTGTGCCAGGCCCAGCCCGGCTGCCAGCCCAGTTGCCAGGGGCGTGCCTGCGGGCCGGACGGCAACTGCGGTCTCAGCTGTGGCTACTGCCTGCCCGAACTGTACTGCAGCCCCGATGGCAGCTGCCGGCCGCTGCCCGCGGAGCAGGGCAAGCTCTACGGCTACGTGCTCAAGCTCTTCCGCCGGGAAGGCAGCGGAGAACCGCTGCTGGCCGGCCCGGCGGCCCGGGCGCGGGTGCGCCTGCCCGACCAGCGTACCCTGCTGACCGACGAGAACGGCTACTACGAGGTGTTGCTCGCTGCCGGCGACGTCGAGTTGATCGCCTCGCTGGAGGGAGCCGAGCCGGGCAGCTTCCACTGCCGGGTGGTGGCCGGCCAGGCGGTGGAATGTCCCCTGCTGGTGTTCTTCGACCTGGCCGGCCGGAAGAACGTCAGCGGTGGCTGCTCCAGTTCCGGCCCGGCCGGCGCGGGCTCGGCGCTGCTGTTGCTGTTGGTCCTGGCACTCGCCCGCCGCCGGCACTGAACCGGGTCCGGGTGTCCGGAATTCGTACCGGCCAGTCCGGAAAATCCGCACCAACCCCGCCGCCGCTTCCTTTCAACCTCCCGGAAAACCGGCACTACCGACCTGGCACGATGTTTGCGTAACCACCCGCAAAAAGACGGGAGGTGTACATGCGGGTTGACTTCGAACGGGTGCGCATGCTGGCCGGGCGGGCCGAGTTGCTGCTGGGAGGAATGACGGTGCTGGCCACCGCCATGATGATCCTGCCCCTGCCCACCCTGGTGCTGGACGTGCTGCTGGCCCTGAACATCTCCATCGCCGTGCTGCTGCTGTTGCTGGCACTGCAGGTAGGGGAGGCGCTGCGGATGTCGGTGTTTCCCACCCTGCTGTTGGTGACCACCTTGTTCCGCCTGTCGCTGAACGTCTCCACCACCCGCCTCATCCTGCTGCAGGCGGATGCCGGCCAGGTGGTCAGGGCCTTCGGATCTTTCGTGGTAGGCGGCAACCCCCTGGTGGGAGGAGTGGTGTTTCTCATCCTCACGGTGGTGCAGTTCATCGTCATTGCCAAGGGAGCGGAGCGGGTGGCCGAGGTCAGCGCGCGCTTCTGCCTCGACGGCATGCCCGGCAAGCAGATGAGCATCGATGCCGACCTGCGCGCCGGGGTCATCGACCAGCAGCAGGCCGGTCGGCGCCGCACGGAGCTGGAACGCGAGTCGCAGTTCTACGGGGCCATGGACGGGGCCATGAAGTTCGTCAAGGGAGATGCCGTGGCCGGCATCATCATCACCCTGGTGAACATCACCGGGGGCTTGCTGGTGGGAACACTGCAGCAGGGACTGGAGGCGGGCGAGGCCGTGACCCGTTACACCGTGCTCACCATCGGCGACGGCCTGGTATCGCAGATCCCGGCCCTGCTGGTCTCCACCGCCGCCGGGCTGGTGGTCACCCGCGTACGCGGTGGCGACGGTCCCCGGCAGTTGGGCCGGCAGGTGCTGGGTGAGATCTCCGCCCACCCCCAGGTGGCACTCATGGCCGGGGCGGTGCTGGGCCTGCTGGCCCTGGTGCCGGGTATGCCCACCCTGGCCTTCGGCTTGCTGGCGGTGGGGCTGGTGGTGCTGGGGGTACGGCTGGCCGGGCGCCTGGAGACGGCGGAAAAGCAGCAGTCGCAAGACGGCGCCGAGCGGGAGATCATCCTGGAAATCGACGGCGCCGGCAGGGTGTCCCTGGATGATGAACGGCTGGAGCAGATGCGCCGGGAGATCGAGCGGCGCCTGGGGGTGGCGGTGCCGCCCATCCGCCTGGTCCAGGGCGGGCGCCGGGGCCGCTGGACCCTGTGGCTCGACGGCATTCCCCGGGCCGGTGGCGAGGTCGCTGCTGCCGACCTGGACGAGCAGGTGTTGCAGGCCCTGCTGCGGGTGGCGCCGCAGCTGCTGGGAGTGCAGGAAGCCCAGGACATGCTCGATCGCCTGGAACGCCAGCAGCCGGCCCTGGTGCGCGAGGTGGTGCCGCGGCTGGTGCCGCCGGTATTGCTGGCCGAGATCCTCTCCCGCTTGCTGGAGGAGCAGGTATCGGTGCACAACCTGCGCGGCATCCTGGTGGCCCTGGCCGAGTGGGCGCGGGTGGAGGCCGATCCCGCGGCCCTGGCCGAGAGAGTGCGCGCTTCCCTGGCGCCGCTGATCACCCACCAGGTGGCCCCGGAAGGCCGGCTGGAGGCGCTGCTGTTGGATCCCGGGCTGGAGGGTGTCATCGAGCAGGGCCTGCAACGCTCCGAATCCGGCACCACCCTGGCCCTGGAACCCGATCACGCCCAGGCCATCGTCGCCGCCGTAACCGGGGCGGTGGCCGGCCAGCAGCCGGAAGCGGTGGTGTTGACCCGTCCCGACATCCGCCGGCCCCTGTGGCGACTGGTGTCGCAAGTGCTGCCGCGCCTGCGGGTGGTCAGCTTCCTGGAACTGGATGCCCGAACGGAGATCGTTCCCCGGGGCCGCATCGCCTTGCCGGCCCCCGGTGGAGGTGGCTCATGAAAACTTCGCGGATCTTTCTGGTGAGCTGGTTGCTGGCGCTGGCAGGCGGCGGCTGCCTGGCCACCGCCCCCATAAATCCCCAGGCCGCCGAGCACAACCTGGCCGGGGCCCGGGCCCTGGCGCGGGGCGAACTGCACCGGGCCGAGGTATGCCTGCGCCTGAGCCTGGAATACAACCCCTGCTTTGCAGACGCCCTGCACAACCTGGCCCTGGTGGAGCTGGCCCGGGGCCGGCTGGAGCTGGCCGAGCGCCGCGAACGCGAGGCCCTGGAGTGCCGCCCGGAGCTGGTACAGGCGGTCAACGGGCTGGGGGTGGTTAACTGGAAGCGGGGTCGCATCGAGCTGGCCCGGGATTTTTTTCAGCGGGCGCTGAAGATGGATCCCGGCTACCTCGATGCCCGGCGCAACCTGGTGGTGGTGGCCCTGGAGAGCGGCGACCCGGCCACCGCCCGGCGCCAGCTCGAGCGCCTGCGCTTGCTGGCACCGCACGATGAGTGGGTGGAGCGGGTGGCGTCGTTGCTGGCCGCTCGTCACCCCCTGGCCGGCGATCGAAAGGGAGAAAGGAAAGGAGAGGGAAGATGAAACTGAAGTTGCAGGCCGTGGCTGCCGAGGGAACCCGCCTGGGGTTGCTTGCCGAGGTAGACCTGGACCGGGAGCAGTTGCTGGTGGGCCGGGCCGCCGAGGCTGACCTGCAGTTGCCCGATGCCTCGGTGTCGGCGCGACACTTCCTCGTTGAACGTTGCCAGGAAGGGTGGGAGATCACCGACCTGGGCAGCCGCCTGGGTACCCGCCTCAACGGCACCCGCCTGGTTGCCCACCAGGCCGTGCCCTTGCGCATCGGGGACCGCGTGCGCGCCGGGGCCTTCCTGTTGACCTGCGCCGCTGCAGCCGCCGACCCGGCCCGGCTGCTGGCCGAAGCGGACGCCGCGGAAGACCGCCATCCGGTACCGGCGCGGCTGCTGCTTCTCAACGGCCCCCGGGCCGGCTCCAGCCTGGAGCTGGGGCCCGCCGGCAGCCTGTTGCTCGGCCGCGGTGCCGACTGCGACATCGTGCTGGACGATTCCTGCGTGTCGCGCCGGCACGCGCGCATCGAGTTCAGGCGCGGGCGCGCCTGGTTGCGCGACCTGGACAGTGCCAACGGCTGCCTGGTCAACGCCCGCCGCAGCGAACTCCGGCGGCTGGAACACGGCGACGAGTTGCTCATCGGCAGGCTGCGCCTGCGTTACCTGCAGCCGGAAGCATGCCGGGGTCGTTGGCTGGACATGCTGCGGAATGGCTGCCGGCGGGTACCCGCCGGCGGGCTGTGGCCGGCGGCTTGCGCCCTCGTCGGGCTGGGTAGCATGCTGGTGCTGCTGGTGTTGTGAAGACTCAGGACAGGTCCACCTTGAGTACCTGGCTGCCCACCTGCAGGCGATCGCCGTTCTGCAGCTGGCGCGGGCCCGAGATCTTCAGGTAGGTGCCGTTGGAAGAACCCAGGTCGCGCAGTTGGCAGTCGCCCTGCTTGTTGGTGAGCGCGCAGTGCCGGGAGGAGATGAAGCCGTCCTCGGGAAAGCGGATGTTGCCCTCCTCGCGTCCGATGATCACCTCGGGCAGCACCAGCAGGTGGATCTCTCCGATCTTGCCTCCCTCCAGCACCTGCACCAGCCGCGCCCAGACGGTGGGCGGGGGGCTGCCCCAGAAGCGGCTGTCGTCGCCGTCGGGTGCCTTGATGTCCAGGGGGGTGAACTCTCCTGGCAGTTCCAGGCGCAGCAGCTGGCGGCCGATGCGGAAGGTGGCCCCCGGGGCCACCGCGGTGGGGGCGGTGAGCTTGAGGTAGACGCCGTTGAGGCTGCCGGCGTCGCTCACCGTTATCCGGCCCTGGCTGTATTCGAGTTGCGCGTGTTGCGGAGACATGTAGGGATCGTCGCTGAACTGGATGGCACCCTGGCTGCGGCCGATGACGGTCTTGCCCTCGGCCAGGTTGTAGACCGCTCCCTCGGTGCCGTCGGGGTTGATGAGAATGAGCCGCGCCCGCGGCTGGGCGCCCGCCTCCGGGCCGGCGGTGTGCAGGAACATGGTGCTGCGCGGGCCCGAGTCGCTCATGCGGTGACCGCAGTGTGCGCAGAAGGCATCGCCGGGGTTGACCGGCTTGCCGCAGGAAGGGCAGGGCAGGGTCGGTTCCGCGCCCGCTGCAGGCTGGGCCGCCTGGCTGGCCGGGGCGGCCTTCTGCTGGGCAGGAGAAGATGCTGCCGGGGCCGCGGCCGGCTGGGCCGCCGCCGACGGCGGCGAGGTGGAAGCGGCGGCCTGTTGACCGCTGGCGGCCGGCTTGGGAACCAGCGGCTCGCCGCAATCGAGGCAGAAAGAGAAGGAGTCATCGTTTTCCCGACCGCACTTGGGACACTTGCGCATGGGCCAAACCTCCAACTGATGCCGCACCGGGACATCGTGTTTCAGGATGGAGATAATCAAGCACGCCGCGCAGCCGGGTGTCAAGCGGCCGGGCTCACCGGATTTCCCGGCCGAGGCGGGAAACCCTCGGTCCAGGATTTTCTTGCTGGAGCACGTGCAGGCTGGCTATGCTGGCGCCTGTCCAGACAAGGAGAGAGACATGAAGCAACAAGCATGCAGCCGATTCGTTGGCCAGGTCCTGTTGGCACTGCTGCTGGCCGGGCCGGCCGCGGCCCAGGATACCGGTCCCTACGCGCTCACCTTCGACATGGAACTGCCGGCGGTATCGGTGGCTTACTTCCCGGACATGCTGGCGCCGGTGGTGAATCCCGCCGGGGTGGGCTTCGGCCGGGGGCTGGAAGTGATGTTCCTGCACCAGCAGAACCTGCTGGTGGAACCGGGACAGGCGAGCCGACCCAGCAGCGCCGGCGCCGAGGGACTGTTTTTCCGGAGCGGTCACCTGGGCCTGGGCATCCAGTGGCTGCGGCCGCTCGAGCAGGACGACGGCTTCGACTACCTCAAGTACTCGTTGACGTTGCCGGTGCTGTCGGTGGAGCGCAGTTTCGCTCTGGCGGGCTCGCTGGAGATACTCGATCCCGCCAACAACGATGCCGACAACTCCCTGGATTTCTCCCTGGGAGCATTGTGGCGGCCCTTCCGCTTCCTGAGCCTGGGCCTGGTGGGTCGCAACCTGGGGCGGGCCAGCCTCAACGGCGTTCGTTCCCGGCGCCTGCTCGATGTCGGGGTGGCGTTGCGGCCCCTGTGGTTCGCACCCGAGCGGCTTACCCTGGCGGCCGACTACCGGATGGTGGAAGGGGCGGACGATCCACCAGCCCGCTTCTCGGCCTGGCTCACCCTGTTCGCCGGCTTGCGCCTGTTCGCCAGTGCCGATCTCGACGGCAACTTCGGCGCCGGCCTGGCGGTGGACTTCCTGCACATGGGCAGTTCCGGTTACGTGGGGGTGAACAACGGCCCGGATGGTCTCGATGCCGCCTACTTGCTGCTGGCTGCCCGGGCCTCCAACCTCTCGGGCCCGGGTCTGGTGGTGGGGCACGGACGCACGGTACGCATCGTCCTCGACTCCAGCCTGAGCGCCGGGCCGCAGCCGTCCCGCGGGTTGTTCTTCCGCCGTCGTACCAGTGCCTGGCAGGTGGAGCAGGCCCTGGCCCGGGCGGTCGACGACGAGCGCGTCGACAGCGTGCTGCTGCAGGTGGAGGATCCGGAGTTGAGCTGGGTCATGGTCGAGGACCTGCGCCGGCAGCTCGAGCGCCTGCGCCGGGCGGGCAAGAAGGTGTTCGTACACCTGCGCGACGCCGACAACCTGCGCTATTTCCTGGCCTGCGCGGCCGACGCCATCCTGCTCAACCCCGGGGGTGGTTTCATGGTGACCGGGCCCAGCGTGGAGGCGCTGTTCCTGGGAGGAGCCTTGCAGATGATGGGGGTCCGGGCCGAGTACCAGCGCGTGGGAGACTTCAAGACCGCGGTGGACACCCTGACCCGGGAACAGCCCAGCCAGGCTCACCGGCAGGTGCTCGACAGCCTGGCCGACGAGGCTGCTGACACCTTCTTCTCGGCCGTGGCCAACGGTCGCGGCATCAGTCGTGAACGGGCGCAGCAGCTCATCGACGGCGGCCTGCTCACCCCCCGGCAGGCGCTGGCCAGCAAGCTGGTGGACAAGCTGGTCTACCCGGACGAGTTGGAAGACTACCTGGCCGAGCAACTGGGGCACCGGACCAGCATGCTGGCCGGCTACCTGCACGAACGCCGGTCGCCGCGGCGCTGGGACCGGCCGCCGCAACTGGCGGTGGTGCACGCCAGCGGCACCATCGCCTACCGGGGCACACCCTTCGGGGGCATGAACGCCCACCGGATCGCCGCCATCCTGGAGCAGCTGCGCGACGACGACGAGGTACGCGCGGTGGTGCTGCGGGTGGATTCCCCCGGCGGCAGCGGGGCCGCCTCGGACCTCATCTGGCGCCAGGTGGTTCGCCTGCGCGAGCGCAAGCCGGTGATCGTGTCCATGGGCAAGGTGGCCGCCTCGGGCGGATACTACATCTCCGCCCCGGCCGACGTGATCGTGGCCGAGCCTTCCACCATCACCGGCTCCATCGGCGTCTTCGCCATGTTCTTCGATCTCAGTGATCTCTGGGCCTCGCTGGGGATAAGCAAGGAAGTGGTCAAGCGCAGCCGGCTGGCCGATCTCGACAGTACCTTCCGGGGACGCACCCCGGAGGAGATGGAGCTGATCAAGCAAAACGTAGAGGCCTTCTACAAGAAGTTCGTGGAACTGGTGGCCCGGGGGCGACACCGCCAGCCCGAGGAGATCGATCGCATCGCCCGCGGGCGGGTGTGGACGGGCCGGCAGGCCCGGCAGCGAGGCCTGGTGGACGAGCTGGGCGGCCTGAGCCGGGCCCTGGAGATCGCCCGCCAGCGGGCCGGCCTGGGTTCGCGGGAACCCGTCGAGGTGGTGCACGTGCCCCGTCCGGGGTTTTCCCTGCGGGCCCTGTTGACCGAGCTGGGACTGCTGCCCCGGCTGGATGCTTCCTTGCTGGAACTGCTCGATGCCAACCAGAGGATGTTGCTGCAGCTGGCCACCATGGGTGGCAACACTCCCATGACGGTGACGCCGCTGCTGGTCAGGTTACACTGACGGTAATAAAAAATGGGAGACGCTTTCCCGGACCGCGGGCGGGGGGGGAACCCACGGCCCGATGGGCGCATCTCCCAAAAACGAGGAGTACTCGTGCAGGCAAACAGGCGGGGGGGAAACCATGTACACCCGCATCGATTCCTCCTCTAAACGAATACACTTTGAAAAGAGCCCGGCGATTTCCACCGCCAACTGCGGCAATAAACCTAAGCATACTTCGTGCCATGATTTGTCCTGTTTTGTAACCATCGGATCTGTATGCAAAAACCTCCACGTTGGGGGTGTTTTTTTTCTTGAGTTTCTGCCGTAATTATGGTGATAATACCACATTGCATCGGCTTGGTGTGGTGTTTCTCTTGATTTTCTGTGGCTTGCCCCGTGGTAACAATGCCCTGGAGGGTGCATGGCAACTGACAGGTTGAAGATACTGGTGGTCGACGACGACCAGACGGCCCTGGAGATGGTGAAGACGTTCTGTCGTAACGAGCCCTACCGGTTGGAGTTTGCCACCAACGGTGTAAAGGCCATCGAACGACTGCGGGCCGGCGACATTAACCTGGTGGTGACCGACATCCGCATGCCGGAGATGGACGGCGAGGACCTGCTGGGGGCCATCAAGGATCTGAACCCGGAGATCCCGGTCATCGTCATGACCTCTTACGGGAGCATCGACAGCGCCGTGCACTTCATCAAGTCCGGTGCCCACGAGTATATCAACAAGCCGCTGTCACAGGATGATTTCCTCCACCGTCTCAAGAAGGTCATCGAGAACCTGCGCATGTCGGAGGAGATTGCCCACCTCAAGTCCATGCTGCAGCGGGCCAAGAAGATCGACATGGTGGGCAACTCCGCGGTTATGCGCCGGGTGATGGAGCAGGTCAGCTCCATCGCCCAGACCGATGCCGCGGTGGTCATCTACGGCGAGAGCGGTACCGGCAAGGAACTGGTGGCTCGTTCCATTCACCAGCTTTCCCGCCGCGCCGACAAGCCCTTCGTGCCGGTCAACTGCGGTGCCCTGCCCGAGACCCTGCTGGAGAGCGAACTGTTCGGCTACAAGCGGGGTGCCTTCACCGATGCCACCACCGACTACCCCGGCCTGGTGGTGGAAGCCAACCGGGGCACGTTGTTTCTCGACGAGGTGGGCGAGATGAGTCCCAAGGTGCAGGTGAAGCTGCTGCGCTTCCTGCAAGACAAGGAGGTACGGGCCCTGGGCAGCACCAAGAGCGTGCGGGCCGACGTGCGCATCATCTCGGCCACCAACCGCGACTTGATGGCCGCCATCGGCGAGGGAGACTTCCGGGAAGATCTCTATTACC
>Ga0164318_10000788_pt1 | contig 25959 bp, 18 predicted proteins | sample GuaBasSedimGuay9_FD_113734 | JGI IMG/M metagenome (GOLD analysis project Ga0164318, IMG submission 113734) | Subseafloor sediment microbial communities from Guaymas Basin, Gulf of California, Mexico - Guay9, Core 4571-4, 0-3 cm | ecosystem: Environmental > Aquatic > Marine > Hydrothermal vents...
AATGCCAAAGGCAGGAATTTGGGGGGAAGTCGCTCTCCTCCCCTAAATTCGACCGTTTTTTGTCGCATTTGGGGGAGGCAGGGTGGGGGCAGAACTTTCCAACAACCTTTGAGTGCTCCCGGTTATTTTTTTGTTTGGGGGATAAAAGCCCGCCCCCAATGTTGGCACTTCGCCCAATTGTGGAGCCACCCCGAACCAGGTTCCTCCCCCTAACGGGCAACCTGGTTTGGGGTTGGTACAAACCCTCTATCGCAGTGCCATCCCCCAACCATTCCACAAACAATCCCTCAAAGAATTTTACTCAAATTCAAATTTCCACAACGCAAAGCCAAAGAACACTACCGAAAAGCCCAATAAAACGCCTATTTCTGGCAAAACGTCCCCAGCTCCCAGGCCGCGTACAATTATGTCTTGGTATCCTGCCAATGCCCAATAATGGGGAGAAATTTTGGCTAGCGTCTGCATAAATTCGGGCATTGCAAAGGTGGGAACCATCATCCCGCCAATGGCGGAAAGGGTAATGGCTAACATGGTTGAGACGCCGCTTATTTGAGCTGGGGTTTTGCCCAGGGCGGTCACTAAAAGCCCCATGCCGGTCGCGGCGGCGGCCACTCCCAAAGAGACTAAAAGCAAGCCCAAAGGCGCGTGTCCCAACCCCATGCCGAAGAAAATTCTCCCCACTGCAAACATGGCCGCAACTTGAATTAGATTTACCAAATAATAGGGTAAAAGTTTTCCCAACAATAGCGCGGTGCGCGGCAAGGGAGCAACTAGAAGCCGCCGGAACGTGCCCTCTTGTTTTTCTTGTAATATGCTGCCAGATAAAACTTGCACGATGAAAAATATTCCAAAGACGGTGTAACCGGGAACGTTTTGCTCAACTGAGGTGGGGAATTTTTCTATTTTATAGTCGGCGGGAGCGACACGTTCGAATTGCACAATGGAAGATGCTCCGCTTTCTGAGTTTTGTTCAATTTCAAAATTATTTATAAATGCCGTTCCTATTTCTTTGACTATTTCTGCTTGTTCTGGCGGGGCGTCTTGAGCGAGGCTTTCGAAGCTGGCTTTGATTCTGTTTTCTATTTGGGCGGGAGCTTGAGAATAGGCCGCGGTGCGTTCGATGAATCCTTGCACTGTGCCCCGAATAGGAGCTAAAAACTGGGTGGATGTGGTGGGGTCAGCTATAAAAGTGACGGTTGGTTGGACGACATCTGGCGTGGTGGCCGATTCTAGAATTAGGTCTGTAAAGTTGGTGGGGAAGACAACTCCAACTTCATATTTTCCGGTAGTGATGAGTTCTTCTATTTTTTGGCGGTTGAGGGGAGCAGCGGCATCAGTTTGAATGACCACCAACCCATCGAGGGTTTCTAGTTCAGCGATAGTTTCTTGGGCCAAGTCGCCGGTATCAGAGTTAGCGACCAAAATCTCAATGGGGCGGTCGCTGCTTCCAATTTCAAAAACGCCTTGAAGGGCGGTACTCATCACCAAGATGAACATGGCTGGCATGGCAAATAAGATAATGATTCCCCCTCGGTCGTTGAATAAAATCTTTAGGTCTTTGAACGTAATGGCTAATATTTGGCGTAACATACCTTTCTCCAATTGTATTATTTTGCATGAATGATCAGTTTGGGACTGTGTTCTTGGTATCTAATTGTTGCGTAATTTTTTCCCAGTCATTTGTAAAAACACGGCTTCTAGGTTAGGTTCTAAAACTTCAACGGCTTTAATTCTGGCTCCTATTTTGCTGGCTATTTCCAAGATTCCGACCAGCGCGTGCTGCACTTGATAAGCGTGGATGACCAGTTTCCCATCCTGTTGGGTAATGTCTTTCACGGCTGGGATTTGCTTCCCTTGTTCCGTGATGGCTGAAAAACGCCTAGGGTGCAGTTTTAGCAAAACGAGTCCACCGCCCAGGTTGCGAATCAGGGATTGGGGTGTGTCTAGGGCGATGAGCTTGCCCTTATCTATAATTGCCACACGATGGCACAAACGCTCGGCGGCCTCCATGTAATGAGTAGTATAAACAATGGTCATCCCCATTTTGTTGAGGGCTTGGACGCTCTCGTAAATAGCGTTGCGGCTTTGCGAGTCTATGCCTACGGTGGGTTCATCTAAAAATAAAAGTTCTGGTTCATGAAGCAAGCCTACGGCCATATTTATACGCCGTTTCATGCCTCCAGAATAGGTGTCTATGGCGTCATTAGCCCGCTCTGTTAAGTCTACTAGTTCTAGCACAGAGGCAACCCGTTCCCGAAGATGTTTTCCGCGCAGGCCGTAAATTCTCCCATAGAAGAGCAAATTGTCTCTGGCGCTAAGTGTCGGGTAAAGGGCTAGTTCTTGGGGCACAAATCCAATTTTGGTTTGCGCATGGAGCTTATTTTGTTTAAGGTCTTCACCATCTATAACCACGTTCCCTTGGGATGGCTCAAACAATCCGGTAAGAATGGAGATGAGAGTCGTTTTTCCTGCTCCATTGGGGCCAAGCAAGCCAAATACCTCGCCCTGCGGAATTTGGAATGAAACTCCGCTCACGGCTTGTATGTCATCATACGATTTATAGATGTCTTTCGCGATCAAATATGGTTCTTTCATTGGAACTCCTTGGTAATGGGTGGTGAGTGATGCACGTTTTAGCTTTCTTGACCATAGTGTAGCAAAAGACAGGTCACATCAGGGAGTGCCAGAGGTCACAGTGCAAGTCATGTGTTGGAGTTAAGTCGAAAAGTTAAACGATATGAGCTTTCAGCGTTGTTTAGCCGCCAATCTAAAAAGACTCTAGTAGTGCTTTGTCAAATGTGAATTGATGGTTTGTAGCAGCGAATGAAATTCGCACACGAACAAGAGTTCGCCTGTGCCTGAAACGGGCGCTCTCGTGCCCTATATCCTTAACACAACACTAGTTACCCGACACTTATGCTAAAAGATTTTTTTCGAACACGGAAAATGCGGATTTTTCTGTAAAAACCGTAACCGTTCACTCCCCTCAAGCCAAAAAGGTTGGATATATCACTCTGAAGGAACGTTTTGTGCGACTGAAAAGTCTCCTTGCTCGTGGCGGAGGAGATTCTTCGGGCAAAAACTGCCCTCAGAATAACACGTCATTAAACATTTGTAGGAGGGGGGATAAATAATTACAAAAAAAGAAAAAAGAATCCGTGTCCAAATTAAAACTGTCAGGTGGTTAGAAAAGACATACAATTCCCCCTTTTAACAGAAAATTCCCCAAGAAGTTGTGAAGCACCTTGGGGAATGATAGAGTGACATTATTTTAGTAATTACATTTAGCAACTACATACCAATTTTGGTTAAATGTATGATCGCCTTCAAAGTATTGTTCACCACCGCAGAAATTAAACACATAATGATACATACCAGGTTGTAACGTAATATATGATCTAGCCTTCGGAGCGCCGGTGAAGAATTTTTGCTGGCCTGTTTCAAGATAAGTGAGAGTAATTTGGGCCCAAGAGTCAGTCTGATTTCTTATTTCTAGCTTTCCGCATCCCACATGATCTAAACACCATTGCTGCATTACCCATGGATTCTCAGGAGTAGGTTCGAGAGTCGGCGTAGCAGTGTCTTCTGGGGTATTTGTTGGTTCTGGGGTATTTGTCGCAGCAGGTGTGTCTGTCGCAACAGGTGTATCTGTAGGTGGTGGCAACGGAGTATCTGTAGGTGGCGCGGCATCAGCTAAGGCCTTGGCAACAGCAGTCTCAAAAGCAGCTGTGCTAGTCAAAGCATCATTCACTTGCTGTGCTATATCTACCGATCCATCTTCGGCGTTAGATGATTTTGAAGGTAAATCGCAAGCGGAAAGCGAGAAAAGCATCAAAGCTAAAACAAACAAAAGCCAAAATCTTTTTCTGTTCATATTTCCTCCTTTAGGAAACTAAAAGTATACCTTTGTTATAACATAGACATTACTCAAATTCAACCACTGGATTCGCTTTTGTTATAGCGATAAATGCTCTCCTGGAAACGAGTGTAGCTATACAAATCTAAAAATGAACACCCCGCCACGGGCTAGGTGTTAGGTTATTTTAGCAAAAATATTAACAGATGCGCTAAAAATTTCTGTATTAGCAAACTTTAGCGCATCTGTTTCCATTCACAATTCTAAATTCGTAAACGATGGCAGAATGTCTAATCTACCTAGTCTTATCAATCCTCCCAGCCTCCTCTCCAAATAGAGTTAGAATATCCTCCTGGGCATCTAAAGACATCTGTCCAATATTGGTTTGCCGGCCAAACCGTAGTCCATGTCTCCATCTCACCAGAGCACCACCATACGTAGGTTGACTCATATTGGCCAGGTATCAAAGTGATATACGCATTGTCGTTTGGGCGAACGGTAAAAAATCCAGTCTCTCCACTATCCGTTTTGGTTAGATAAACCTGCAGCCAATAATCAGTTCTATTTCTCAAGCCATATTTACCACAACCAGCATGTTCTAAACACCATGGCTGTAATACCCATGGGTCTACAGGGGGATCTTCGCTCTCTGCTACCGCTACACTCGGTGTAGAAGCAAAAAACGCAAAAATCAACAAAATAGTTAGCGAAAATAGTATGCTTTTCTTCATTTTGTATTTCTCCTATAATCATCAAAAAGTTTTAAAACCCCTATTGCCATCCTTGTTCACAGTTAACTTTTTTTGCGCACATCACCTCCTTTTATTTTTTTGGAATCCAATAAGCTGTTTTCCCCACAAAAACAATAACTCTCCCCCTTAATGCGCTGCATACATATATTATACAGCAAAAAGCTGAACCTAACAGAATTTTCTTTACTCACCTACCACACCATGAAATATCATTCGAAAGTCTGAATCTCCACTCCTTGGGAAAATACCTGAAATTCTGAATAGGTCTCCTTGCTTCCATATAATGATAGTACAATACCGTTCTACCTTTTCTTACATTCGCAGCATCTTCTCAATAAACAGGGACAAGACCTCCGAGGTTTGCACTACAAAAACCTCGGAGGTCTTAGCCTCACCCCAAAATATTGAGATGATACCATTCGCAAATAATCGTTCTGGAGAACTACATGCGTCCCCTCTTCCCGAAGATACCCGTACTAAAACGGCTTAAAAACTACCGTCACGAATATCCCTCACAATTTTGGCTTCTTTTTTGGGGAACATTGGTTAGTACACTCGGCTCTAGCATGATATGGCCCTTTCTAATCATTTATATCAGCGAGCAACTTAACCTGCCCTTGACTGTTGCCGGGAGCTTGATTACGCTCAATGCCGCCGTAAGACTCCTGACCTCGTTCGCAGCCGGACCTATCACCGACAAAACAGGAAGAAAATGGGCTATGGTAATTAGTTTAGCGTTCAACGGGCTTGCTTATTTTGCCATGGTGCCCGCTAATACACTAATTGCGTTTGCTGTCATCATGGCTCTCAGGGGAGCGTTTCAACCGCTATACCAAGTGGGAGCGGACGCTATGCTCGCTGACCTTATTGCCCCTAAAAAAAGAGCTGATGCTTACGCTCTCTCCCGTCTGAGCAAAAATATTGGTATAGCAATGGGACCAGCTCTGGGCGGGATTATGGCAGCCACTTCCTACAACGCCACATTCTACATCGCCGCCATTACTTCGATCCTCTTTAGTACGCTAATCGCCTTCTTCGCTTCTGAAACTCTGCCCAAGAGCACCCGCGAAAAGAAGACAAAAGAACGCGAACTATTGGGCGGCTACGCCAAAATATTCCAAGATAAAACTTTCCTCGCCTTTATTTTGGCGTTCACGCTAACAAAAGTCAGCGGCTCGATCCTTTGGGTATTGCTCGCCGCCTACACAAAAGTAAATTACCAAATTCCAGAAAGCTTATATGGTCTAATTCCCACCACTAATGCTTTAATGGTCGTCTTTCTTCAAGTTTACGTAACCAAACGAAGCAAAAAACAGCCCCCTCTTTGGGTCATGGCGGTGGGAGGGCTTTTCTATGGGCTGGGCGTGGGCAGCATCGCGCTGGGAAACAGTTTTGGGGATTTTTGGATCAGTATGGTCATTGTCACTATTGGAGAATTGATGATCGTTCCTACCGCTATCACTTACACGGCAAACCTGGCCCCAGAAGATATGCGCGGGAGATATATGAGCATTTTCTCTCTCACCTGGGGAATAGGAACTCTAATTGGGCCTTTGATGGGTGGCCTGTTGAACGATTACTTCCATCCTTCCGCCATGTGGTACGGAGGCGGAGCAGCCGGCTTGCTAGGAGGTGTGGTTTTTATCCTGCTCATCCTCAATCAAAGCAAAAACCAGGTATTAGATAAGCAAAATATAGTATTCTGAAATTAAAGCCATAAAAAAGAACAAAGGAGAAGAAAATATGAATGATAAATTCGAAGAAAAACTAAATCACATTAGAGAGTTAGAAAAAGAGCTTGAACGGGAACTTGCCGCCAAAAGCCAATTAATGAAAGATAACTTCAAAAAACAAAAAATGGTCTTTGGAAAAGCAATTAAGGAAAAACACCAAAAACTTAAAATTCCCTTTTTCAAATATCTTGCAAGAGCTAAACTGCGAAATGTTATTTCAGCGCCTATTATTTACGCAATGATAATTCCGCTAGCTTTCATAGATATTTGCGTCTTCATTTATCAGCATACTTGCTTCAGATTATATAAAATTCCAATTGTTAAGCGGAAAGAATATTTCATAATAGACCGCCAATATCTTTCATACTTAAATATCTTAGAGAAAATTAACTGTATCTATTGTGGATACGGGAACGCTGTCGCGGCCTACACAAAGGAAGTAATTGGACGCACAGAACAATATTGGTGCCCTATTAAACACGCCTCTCGTGTGAAAGATCCCCATTCAAGATATTATAAATTCTTCGAATACGGTAATGCTGAAGATTATAGAGAAAATTTAAAAGCAATCAAACAAGATTATACATAATGTGAATTGGTAAATTAGGGCAATATTGAACATGCCAAAATTTCACTGCTTAAACATTCAGCCCCGGAGTCAGCAAAACCTCCGGGGCAATTATCCAACTACAAAACTATTCAACTAACAAACCAAACGTTTTGGCTCTTGTGTAGTATTTGTGCAAAAGAGCAAGATAAATCTTGCGTTACGGAACATAGCACGACATTTATGTCACCCTGGCACATTTTTTGTAGATAAGCCAACGCTTTATGTTTGACTTACCTCTCTAACGCCGCTTCCATCAATTCTTGAATACGGGGAATCATGCCGGATGGGTCTGGGTGTACGCCTTCAATTAACAACGCGCTTGCGTAAATTTGCTCGATGATTGTCTTACTTAGGGCATCATCCTCAGGAAGCTCGCTCAATTTCATTAATATTGGATGCTGAGGATTCAATTCCAGCGTTTTGGCCGGGACACGGTAATCACGATCCATCATGCGATATACACGCTGCATCTCTTGGCCGAGGGCGCCATCCACGTCTACCAAACGAGCCACGGAAGACGTTAGACGTTCTGTAACGCGCACATCGCTCACCCTCTCCCCCAACTGGGATTGGAAACGCCCCACCAACGCGGCCACCTCATCATCAGACATCGGCTCAATTGCGTCCTCCGCCTCTCCATCTTCTTTCGTCTCTTTGGGAACCGGAAGCTCTAAATCGGCAGCCGCCACATTTTGCAACTCAAAATCCTGATACTTGCGCAGACCCATCAGCATAAAAGAATCAACCGGATCGGTCATAGTGAGTACTTCGTAATCGTGCGCTCTAAAATAATCTAAGTGCGGGCTACGCGAAACCGAAAGCTCGTCATCACCCAAAATATAATAGATTTTCTCCTGACCCGCGCCCATGCGCTCAATATAATCCGCCAAAGAAATCCATTCTGTAGGGTGCATGGTAGAGTGAAAACGAAGTAATGGATAAAGTTTTTCGCGGTCAGTTTCATCGGAAGCCACACCCTCTTTGATAAATTGCCCAAACTCATTCCAAAAGTCAATATATTTTTCAACCTCTTTTTTAGCCATCATCTCCAATTTGCGCGTAACCTGATTGGTAAGTATCTTTTTCAAACGCGTCATCAAAGCATTGGCTTGCACATTCTCGCGTGAGACATTCAAAGGCAAATCTTCGGCGTCAACCACACCCTGCACAAAACGATAGTAAGGAGGAAGCAAATCTTTAGTATATTCTTCAATTAATATCTTGCGGGCATACAGTTTAAGGCCATCATCCGCACGCAAAGCGAACATTCCCTGGTCAACCTTGGCCGGGAAATAAAGCAGCGCGTAAATCTTCAATGGAGCGTCTGCTACAAAATGCACTTGCGTTAAAGGGTCTTGAAAATCTAGCGTCAATTGTTTATAAAAATCGGTGTATTCTTCGTCTTTAACTTCAGACGGACTCTGCCGCCAAATGGCATTCTGTCGATTAGTTTGTTCTTCATCATCGCCAATATAAATGGGATAAGCCACATAATCTGAATGTTTCTTAACAATTTGACGTAAGCGATATTCCTCAGCGAACTCTTCCGCGTCAGCGTTAAGCTTGACAATAATGGTCGTCCCGCGTTCTTCTTTTTCTGCTGTGCCAAGATGAAAAGTATCGGAACCGGTCGCGTACCAGCTAGCTGCCTCAGCGTCTGGGCGGTAAGAACGTGAAATCACTTTCACCCACTCCGCAGCCATAAAGACAGAATAAAAACCAACCCCAAACTGCCCAATTACATCATTGGCAGCAACGTTTTCCGCCTCAACGGCATTCAAAAATGCCCGCGCTCCCGACTGGGCAATTGTCCCTAAATTGGTGCGCATTTCTTCGCGCGTCATCCCCACACCGGTATCACTAATAGTAATGGTCTTTTCGTCCGCATCCACCGTCAGGCGAATTTCCAGCTCGGCCTCAGGATCAAGCACTTCACGCTCAGTCTGCTGGATAAAGCGCATCTGCGTCAGAGCGTCCGAAGCGTTAGAAATCAACTCGCGCAAAAAAATCTCCCGTTCCGTATAGAGGGAGTGAATCAAAATATTCAATAATTGCTTTACTTCAGTCTGAAAAGCAATCGGATCGCTTGCGTCTTCAATCTTTGGGTCAACAGTCTCGTTCATAGTATCCTCCAAAATATATTTTCATTGTCGTTGTTCCCACTATACCGCACGAGTATTAAAATGACGTAAGAAAGAGAGGAAAAACAATCAAACCTTTGGGGGATTAAAAATCCCCGTGGCAGCGTTTTCGCCCCCTAAAAGGCAATTCCACCATTCCGCGGCCCCACCCTTGGGGAATGGTGAAACTAACCAGAAACGTCTTGCAGAACCTCACCCACGCCGCACCACGGCATCTGTCATACGCGCCACACGAGTCATTTCCTTTACATCATGAACGCGCACAATGTCCGCACCGCGCGCAATCCCCACCGAAATAGTAGCCGCCGTGCCCTCCAGCCGCTCATCCATCGGCAAATCGAGAGTATAGCCAATAAAAGATTTTCGCGAAGGCCCTAATAAAATTGGATACCCAAAAGCACGCACCTCGCCTAAGCGGTCTAAAAGCTCCAAGTTTTGCTCAACCGTCTTTCCAAAACCAATGCCTGGGTCAAGGATAATGCGCTCCTCTGGGATTCCCGCCTGGTGTGCTAATTCAACGCTTTCCATAAGCTCGCGTTTAATATCAAGAAGTAAATCATCATACTTCACACCCACGTAGCGCCCGCCTAATTGCTCGCGCACCTCGGCGTTATTGGGCGTACTGCGGTTATGCATTAAAATCACCGGAACGCCATGCCGCGCCACAACCCCAGCCAAATCAGGATCGGCCATCAGCCCCCACACATCGTTTACCATATCGGCTCCCGCTCCCAAAGCGGCCTCCGCGACCCGCGCCTTATACGTATCAATTGAAATTAGAACATCGAACTCTTCGGCTAAGCGGCGCACCACAGGGATTACACGCTCCAACTCTTCCTCGTCCAAGACCGTCTCGGCGCCGGGGCGGGTGCTCTCTCCACCCACATCCAGGATATCTGCCCCAGCTTCAACGAATCCCCGTGCCTGTTCAACGGCAACCTCCACAATATCCTCATCCCGAACCAAACCATCCCCCGAAAAGCTGTCGGGGGTGACATTGAGAATGCCCATTATGTAAGTGCGCGTGCCCCATTCAAATGTGAAATTTTCTACTTGTAATTTGTTCTCCATAATTTTTATAACTTTGAGCCTGAAATCCAATATCAGAACAGGCGCAACTCCACTAGATGATAGTCTATTTCTCTAATCCACTTTTCCAGATACTTTTGAGAGCAACGTAGTTTGCAACCATAGTTATCTTCTCTAAAAAGAATTTTTTATTTTCAACATATTTTGATATCCAAGAAGAAAAACCAAAAATGATAACGGCTAACAAAACAAACACCATACTCCGAAATAAAACCCCATATTTTACGAAATATTGATGCAAAAAGCTAAAACTTAACAATAAAATTGGGAATTGAGACACGTACAAAGTATAGCTGTACCGAGATATTTCTCGAAAAAATTTGTGATTTAACAGATTTCTGATTTTCTGAAACCACATTAGAGCGGCCAAAAATGCCACTGCCAAAAATTGAAACCTGTATTCTCGATAACCTATATATGGAAAAAGTACACTTTCCCCTTTAGCAACTGCCTGAATGAGAACAAAGAATACAAATATCAATATTGGGTAAACAACAATGTTCTTAGCTTTAATTTTTTTATGATAGATAAGAGCACCTACAGCCCCTATAATCCATATTGAGGTAATGAAAAAAAACATGGTATTAGTCGTCAAGCAAAGGAAATAATTGATAGCCAGAAAAGGGACAGCACCCTTTATAAGTTTCTTATTCTTGAACCATAAAACAAAAAACATGGCCATAATATATATCCAAAATTCATAAGTAATAGCCCACAAAGGACCATTAATAGAGATTGATTTCCATTTTCCGACAAACCCAGGCAGCATGAAAAGATTTTTTACATATCTGCCAATGTCAATAATGATCTTTTCTCGCGCCACATATAAATCTCCTGGCAACCGAAACGTAGTTGCTCCATGAAGATTAAAAGATGTGATAATAAAATAAACCAAAATGGATAACAACAAAGAAAACAGAAACGGGGGATAGATTCTTGCTATTCTACTTACAAAATATTGCTTTACATCAAATTTGCCATTTCTTTCAATGTTCTTTAAAATACTTGTTGTGATCACAAAACCACTTAATACAAAAAAAGACATAACTGCGTAACTGGCAAATATCTCCGAAAAACACCAAAAATATGTCTCTGTTCCTATGAGAGGTATAAGATATATTTGAATAAAATGGGATAAAAAGATAATAATCGCCGATACCCCTCTTAAGCTATCTAAAAATTTGGAAAGCTCTTCGTGGATTTGGATTTTTCCCTGCTGATCTTTTGATGTATATATTAGACTATCTGTAACCATATAAGCGATTCCTTAGAAAATAGATCTCTTTGCTGGCATGGAACATTATGCGTTATTTCCGTTAAATCGTTTCTGCTCCCGGTTCACGTTTCAAAAATTGCCCCATGCCGGCTTTTCCCAGCCACACATCACCATCTACTATCAAGTTGCCGCGCAGGAAGACTTTTTCTGGATAGCCTTTCAGTTTCCAACCCTCGTAGAGGTTATAGTCGGTGCGATGATGGGCGTGAGCTGCGCCATACGTCAACTCGCGGTCAGCGTCCCAGATGACAATATCAGCGTCTGCGCCGGGGACGAGTGCGCCTTTGCGGGGGTAAAGGCCGAAGATTTTGGCGGGATTGGTGCTGGTGAGGGCTACGAATTGGTTGGGGGTCAGCCGCCCCGTTCCCACGCCCTCCGTCCACAAAACGGGGAGTCTGTCCTCCACGCCCGGCAACCCGTTGGGGATTTTAGTGAAATCCCCTGCCCCCAGCTCTTTGCCGGGGATGGCAATTTCCTCCCCCTCGTAGAGGATGGGGGTTGCTCCATCGTAGAAAAATGGGCAATGATCCGTGCCCACAGTTTGGATGAGACCTTCTCCTAAGGCCTCCCACAAACGGGCGTTATCCGCCTGGGAGCGCATGGGCGGGGAGCAAATCCACTTGGCGCCATCGGGGCGGCAGAGGTCATCCACGGTGAAAAACAGGTAGGGAGGGGTGGTCTCGCCCATGATGGGCAAGCCGCGTTCCCGAGCGTATTGGAGCATATCCACGCCCCCGGCGGTATTCATGTGAACCACGTAAAGGGGAGCGCCTGCTTGCGCGGCTAAGGCTGCTCCCCGCAAAACGGCGTCTACCGCGCCCCAAGCGGGGCGGGTGCGGGCGTGCCATTCTGGAGAGGTGTGCCCGGCGGCTAAGGCCTCGGCTACCAGCGTCTCAATCACGTCTCCGTTTTCGGCATGGAGCATGGTTAGCATCCCATGCTCTTTGGCTATACGCAGAACCTGGAAGATTTCGCCGTCATCCAAGCGCAAACGCCCGTTGTAAGCGGTGAAAACTTTGAGGGTGGTGATCCCAGCCGAAACCAGATCGGGGATTTGCGCGGCGATCTCGGCGTTAAACTGGGTGATGTTCATGTGAAAGCCAAAATCAATGGCCGCTTTGGGGTCGGCTTTTTCTCGCCAGGCTGTCACATTCATTAGTAAATCGGGCGCGTCTTGCGGGACAAAATCCATGACCGTGGTTGTGCCGCCGAAAGCCGCCGCCTTGTGCCCCGTGTAATGGTCATCAGAAGAAACGGTACCGAACATAGGTAAATCTAAATGTACATGGGGGTCAACTCCGCCGGGCATGATTAGTTTGCCGGCAGCGTCAATGGTTTTGGCATCGGGAATATCCAAGTCTTGGCCGATGAGGGCTATTTTTTCATCTTGGATAAGAATATCGGCGGTGAAAGTGTCTGAGGCGGTGATAAGGGTGCCGTTTTTAATTAAAGTATATGAGGTTTGTGAGGAATGTGAGGTCATTTTGAATTCCTGTTGATAGAATTTATAAGTCGATGTAAAAGATAGCCTGTTTCTTGACAAAGATCAGTAGATTTTTCGTACTCAATATCAGATATATATTCTAAATCATGTGCGAGCAATAAATGGTATTCTGTTTCGGCTAATGAGCCACGGGCTATATAGAGAGATGGCGCAAATAGTTACTTGAACTTCCCAGTGCATAGCATTCAACAATGTTTGCAGGCACAGAGGCCGCCGAGCGGCGAAGCTGGGACTTCAGGCCAAAATTTCTTCTTTAGGAAAATTCTTCGTGTTTTGATAAACCAACAACGTTAATTCATGCGCCCTTTACCAAACAATCAATTTTCAAAAAGCTTTCTTGTCTTTATCCATAATTTTCTCTCCTCTCTAAACCACATCATATCCCTCAGAGCCCTCATAATCTTCAGACCCCTCCCGAATCCCCAACAAAGCCGCCAATACCATTGGATCGAGATCAACTTCTGGGGTCTGGTACGCTTGGGATGAGGCCGCCCGGTCGCGGAGAGCTTTCCAAAGCATGTTTCGCTCCTCGGAGTGGACGGTGAGGTCGTTGAGGGTTTCGGCCTGGGCGAGATATTCGCCGGTGGTGTATAGAAAGGTGAAGCGTTTCCAATCCCCGGCGTGGATGGGGCGTGGAAGAGCCTGAACTGGGCCTAGTTGAATTTTATAATATTCTTCATGGGCGCGGGGATGGTCGGGTTCTTCTTTGAGGATTTCGAAACGGGTGGTCAGCTCGTGTCCACGCACGGGAGCGAGGTATTCCACACGCCATTTATGTTCCTTCCCAAAAGAAGCCGGCTGGTAAAAAGCTAGGTAATCCACGCTGAGGACACGGGGCGCGGTGCGGGCGGGGATGCGGTACCAACCCAAAATGCGGGCAATTTGCAGGTCGCGCGGGGATGGCATGAAGGCAACAAGTATTAAGTCAGTGGGGGTAGGTTGAGAGTTCATAAGCTGCACCTTAGAGACGGGTTGCGGGCAAGCGAGTGATACGTTTTCTGCATCTTCTACAATCAGCTAAACAATGCCCGCACATCCTCGGTAGTAAGAGATTTGAAAAAGCCGCTTTCAGTGGTAATAATTTGATCTACAAGCGCTTTCTTTCGCTCTTGTAATTGTAATATCTTTTCTTCTACTGTGTCACGGGCAATGAGCTTATACACAAAAACCGGACGTTCCTGACCAATGCGATGCGTGCGGTCTGTGGCTTGCTGCTCGACAGAAGGATTCCACCAGGGGTCAACGTGAATAACGTAATCGGCTGCCGTTAGGTTAAGCCCTACCCCGCCGGCACGCAGACTAATGAGAAACAAAGGGATGTCTTCATTATTCTGGAATTCGTCCACCCTCTCTTGACGATTGCGCGTTTTGCCATCTAAATACGTATAGGGAATACCTCTCTCGTCCAACTCAGTTCTAATGAGTTTAAGCATCTGAACGAACTGAGAAAAGATTAATGCTTTGTGGCCTTCGCTGCAAATGCTTTCAATCCTTTCTAGCAACAACGTTAATTTAGCCGACTGACCCCGAAAATCTTTCTCTACCAATTTGGGATGATTGCTAATTTGACGCAAGCGCAATAAGCCTTCTAGGACATTCATTCTAGCCTTATCGAAGCCTTCATCTTCAATAAGGCCCAGCAATTTGGCGCGATAATAATCCCGCGCGCGTTCATATAATTTGCGCTGCGCTGGCTCCATATCGGTATAGAGTATGCGTTCGGTACGGGGGGGCAATTCAGGAGCTACTTGTTTTTTTGTGCGCCGCAAAATAAAGGGATAAACCATTTTTTGCAAAAGTCGCGCTGTCTCTTCATCGCCATCGTTTTCGATGGGACGGGCAAATTCGCGCTTGAAGTAAGATAAATTTCCCAGTAAGCCAGGGTTCAAAAACGCGAACTGAGACCATAGCTCTAAAGTTGTATTTTCTACCGGAGTTCCGGTAAGAGCCAAACGGTGATCGCACCGCAATAAGCGGGCGGCCTTAGCCGTTTTTGTTTGCGGATTTTTAATAGCTTGGGATTCATCTAGCACCACGTAATGGAACGGATATTCGCGGAGCTGCACAATATCGCTGCGCATGGTTCCATAGGTGGGGAGCACCAAATCGTACTCATCAAAAATATTGGCGTCTACCTTACGGTTGGGGCCATAATGGAAGTAAACCTTTAGGCGCGGGGTGAACGCTTCCGATTCGCGCTGCCAGTTAACTAGTAAGGAACGTGGTAAAACGAGCAGATCGGCTTTTTCGGTGTGCCCGTTCTCACGCAGGGATTGGATAAGAGCCAAGGCCTCTATGGTTTTCCCTAGACCCATGTCATCGGCTAGCACTCCGCCAAAGCGATAGTCATGCAAAAAATGGAGCCAATTATAGCCAGCTTTTTGGTACGGGCGAAGCTCCCCGCGAAAACCATCGGGAAGGGCCTTGCGCTCAATGCTGGTGAACTCTAACAACTTGCGACGACGCCGAGAAAATTCGGCATCGGCTTGGGCTTGGTCTGCCTCCTCTAAAAGTTGGTCGATAAGGGTTAGGTGATGCCTTGAAAAACGCACTCCGTTTTCGGTCTGCTCTCCCATCCCAAAAAGGTGCTTGTAACGGGTAATCCACTCCGCTGGAATCTCTCCCACCGAACCATCTGCCAACTTGACATAGGTTTTTTTCTGACGCAACGCTCGTCTAATTTCCTCCAAATTGACTTCAATTTCGCCAAATTCAACCACGGCTTGCACATCAAACCAATCTATCTCGGAAGAAACGCGCAAAGAAAGCGTGGGGGTTGAGCGATTGACTTTAGCAATTCGCAAGTCCTCCTCACCAAAAATCTCGAAACCTTCCTTGGTTAAAAGTGGGACACGCTCCAGCAAAAACTCAATGGGGGTCACGTGGGCGCGTAATGAAAACTCGTTTGCCGCATATGAAGCCCCGCGTTTTAAGCCATGCGCCGCCGAAGAGACATTGGCATAAACAATGTTTTCTAAGGTCAATTTGCGGTAAATTTGCACCAGTTCCCACTCGGCTTGAGAAACCCGCAGTTCCATTCGAGCGGAATATTCATTATAGTCAAATTCATACGGCCCGTATCCAAACCGCAAATGCACCGCCAGTTCTCCGTCAGCATCGGTGAGATACAAACGCTTGACCGGCGATACATCAATCTTTCTCCAGGCTGGCAAATCGCCCACTAGGTGAATGTTCTTTTTTACCTGCCGGTAGTAAGAGGTCAAAAACTCTTCAATTTTGTCGGAGGGAATTGTTATTTGGGGCGATTCTATCCAATCGTAAAACTTAGTTGAAGAAACTTCGTTGCTTGTAACGCACAATAAACTTTCCCCGCGCATAACCCACAGCGCATCCATTCCCCAGGCGACAGCCTCCATTTCATCCGCCGCCCAGGTCAACACTTCGTCTTCGCTTCGCAACCGCGCTTTTAGAGAAACCTGAAATTCTTTGCGGGTGAGCTCAAGCTGAAATTCAAATTTTTGAGGATGAAATTGCAACCGCCGCCCGAGGGCGTTTCCATCCTCCTCGGCGAACAAAAGCACAGGCTTTCCCAAAGAAGCAAATGTCTTCAGCCAGCGTGATACTCTTTGGGGATTGTTTGTTGTGGTGGGGGAGAGGGAGATAGCCTGGGCCAATGCGCCGATTTCCGGGCCATTGACACAATCTTCAACGCTAAGCCGCTCATTGACCGATTCGAGAGAGGGGGAGGTGTTGCTAAAACCCTGAACGTGGCTGCTAAGTTTGGCGTAAATGGCTTCAGCGGCGTTTAATCTGCCCAACTTTGTAACCCAATAAGCGGTCAAATCCCATCTGCGTCCCATCCGATAATGCCGCTCTCTGAGAGAAAAAACCACTGTATATTGTCCAGTTTGCGGGAGAGAGGCTGGCAAAGAGCCATAAATAAGTTCTCGGACGCGCTCTGTCCAGCTTTTGTAAGCTGGTTTCGTTCGCGGCAATCTCTCGGCGGCTGCCAGGCCAACGGCTACCAAATGTTTGCAAAAATGCCCTTGCTCGGCGTAAGGGCAAGTACACATAGCCTCTAGCTGGCCCTCGTTTTCCCAAAAGTTCACCCAGTAGAGCTTGGTGCCCAACACACGGGCGCGAACACGAGAAAGCGAGACATCTTCCAATTGCACTCGGTTCTGGCGATAATAATTCAGCCCGCGTTCATAACTCTGTGTTCCGGCTGCTTTTCTCAAATATGCGGTAGTGAGATGGTCTGCTAATGCCATAAAAACCCTTGTGTTCCTGGAATTCATAAAGATTTAACTGGCTGTTCACGTGAAAACTGAACAGGAAATTAACGTATCCATTATACGAGAGAAATCTCCTTTAGACAATCAAAGTCAGATGCGTTTTTGGTGATTAAAGAAAAAGTGGTGATAAAAAAGTAAGTGATGTCGTTTACTATCTACCAATCACCAAGAGAAAATGGGAATTGTTTGGGGGTAATTATTCACTCCCCTCCCGCAAATGTTCAATGACGTGTCATTCTAAGGGCGTTTTTCCCGAAGAATCTCCTATGTTTACGAGAGGGAGACTCTTCGTTCACTCTATCTCAGCTTTGCTGAGACACGTTCTCTCAGAGTGACACATCAACGCTTTTTTATTAAGGGGGAGTGAACGGTTACCTTTCTTATGGACGCGTCTGTCCTGAATCCGGGTCAACCATTAATGATGAAACATCCACAGCTTCAAAAGCCGAACCAGGAATCTGGTGAAATTCGCGCAAGCTATCGTTATTCCAACGCGGGTCTGGCGCACCAGAGATGAACCACGGCGCACCATTATCGGCCAAAATCATCCCGTATGTTTTTAGAGCTTGTAAGATAACCTGCATCTCATGCGAAAACCCAGAAATATCGAAATCTGCCCGCAGGCGGAAACGCTGTCCCATGGGGGGATAATCAGAATCGGTGATGTCAGAGGCGTAGTGCCGCGCGGGCCAAACATAGGCTTGCTGTGTTTGTGAAGCCGTGAAGCGCAGGGCGTGCTTGATCTCTCCGGCGATGATTTCATCGTAAAGCACCAAACCAGGGAAAATAGGCAAGCCCGCAGCGTCGGCAGAAGTCCATTCGTCTGGTCGGAGGGTGTAGCTGCCAAGGTCGAAAATTGCCCCTGAGCCAGCATGCCAACTTCCATCATCATAAAGATAGGCATCATAGATTTCGTACAAAACACAATTATCTTGGTCAATGAGCAAAATATGGCGATCGCCGCTGCTATTGGGTCCGCCTTCTATGCTCACGTTTTCAGGGATGGGGTAAGGACCGGGGTCGCTCTCGTCGGCGTAGTCAAATGCTACATTCACTTTGGGTTGGTCTCCGGGAACAAGGTTAAAAGGAATGCCAATAGGCTCTCCCTCCCATTCTCCGGAGCCAAAGTCGGCGTGGGTGTACTCGTCTCGTCCTATGGCACTAACGTAAGCGTCTGAATTGGGATGCACTGGTAAATTATTTACGCGCACGTTCCAAATGTGGTCTGCGGGGAAGATGGCGCAACCGCCCACTTCGGGACCACTTTCCTGGATAGAAGACTCACCCCCCAGGGAAAGGTCTTCTCCCGTAGAGGATGTTTCATCAGCCGGGGCAGACTCTCCCGGTGAGGGTGTTTCTGCAGCCTGTTTTTCATCCGTTTCTGCTACTGGCGCAATTTGAGTCACTTCCACAATTCTGGTCACATCCACCACACTTGTAAGTGGCTCTGTGACAGCACAAGAAGTTATTAACAGAACAAGTAGTGCTATGAGGGTTGTGGTCTGTTTCATTTTTCACACTCCATTATGATAAAAAATATTGGGATTACCGACATACTTCGTGTGCCAGATTTCTACAGCCTGGGGGCAGGTCACGTAAACCATCTGCCCAGATTCGACCAGGGAGCTTAGCTTATTTAAGACGGACGGTAAATTTCAGGCGCAACTGGGATATACCATGACTCTTCTGAAAATACATCGGGGTTAAACACTAGAAAAAGCAAGAGTAAACAATAATCCATTTACACAATTATCTTGACACTCCCTAGTTTATTCGTTTCTACCGGAAGAATTTCTAATTGTTCGTCTGTAATCTGCTCAAATATTTTCTCAAATAAGTTTTCCCCTGTTTCTTGCTGATGCTCCACCAGCCTCCGCCGAAAATTGTATCTGGTTCTCAATTCTAAGTGTCCGCTTGCCAAGTCTCTGCACCCTAAAGCATATCTCACTTGCACGTATAGGTAAAGTTGTCATACATCTCATGATCTGTCCACCCGCAGCCATATTTTAGTATCTCCAGACCCACCAGCATATTTATGGGCACGTTGGGACGGGATGGCTTTTCGGAGTATAGCTCTGCAAAAATGGATTCATTATACTTCTTGATAGAAGGTGTTTGCCCACGACGCTTCTAAGCGAGCTAATTGTTTGTCGGGTAGTTCATTGATGGTCTCAAACATTCCTATTTGGCGATGCTCTTCATTTGGCTTGTACATAGACTCTTTCTCCCTTTGTTTTACATTACGAATATGAGTCTATTCTATATTAATTATCTAGTTTTTGCGAGTGTTAAAAATCACCTTTTTTCAGTAGAGTCATGTATGAAAAATGCGCAAAACGACATGAATGTCGTCCTACGAAACCGTAACGCTATATCTATATCGCCTTTTGTTGCACACATTCAACAGATGAGCCAAGTTTTTTGCTTGACATTCGTCAAGAAATTTGCTACCCTTAACCTACCAAACGGTCGGTAGGGAGAAGTCGTTATGAGCCGAGAAAAAATTCTGGACGCAGCCGCGAAAATCTTTGGGGAAAACGGGTATCACGCCACATCTATGAATGATATCGCTAAAGCGGTGGATCTCAAAAAAGGCAGTCTATATCATCACGTTTCAAGCAAACAAGAAATTTTACTAGCTCTCCTTGAGCAAGCGCTCGACCTGCTCATTACGCGCGTGGGAGAAGTAGCAGCTCAAGACCTCACTCCTGAAGTAAAACTCAAACAGGCCATAAGCGTTTATCTCAATATCCTCACCGAAAACAAATCCCTCTCCGCTGTGCTGCTCTTAGAGCATCGTTCCCTTAAACCCGAATTACACGCCGCTCACCTTCCCCAACGAGATAAATTTGAGAATATCTGGCGCGAGATCATCCAAGAAGGAATAGATGCCCAGAAATTTAACCATATTAACCCCGCTCAGGCAGCCCGCTATTTGCTAGGTACGCTCGGCTGGACAATTACCTGGTATAACCCAAATGGGCCTCTAAGTTCAGCAGAAATTGCCGAGCAATACGCAAACCTTTTCCTACACGGCTTATTAATATGTAAAAACGGCCAAAGCCAAGATGTCGCAAATTAGTCCTGCCCTAAAAACATTTACTACATCCTCAGGATGCCCCATTTATAGGTTGACTCTGAAAGCTTTCGAGAACTTCTGGACTTATGCTTACCTAGTTCTCGTTGATGATATGCAAGTGTTAATTGATACCGGCTCTGGTTTTGGAGTTTGCAACCAAGACCTTGAAGATGGCCTAGCCCTGGCTGGGAGCGAAGCAAAACGCCCCATCAACTTCTCCACGTTGACGCACGTGCTAATCACGCACGGACACATTGACCACTTTGGAGGATTGCCCTACATCCACAAAAACAGCCCCGCCAAAATTGGCATCCACGAACTTGATATGCGCATCATTACAAATTATGAGGAACGGCTGGTAATTGTCTCCCAGCGTCTGAACGACTTTCTTCGCAGCGCAGGGGTTGCAGACGCCCAACGCGAAAATCTGCTCAAGGTTTACCGAATGGCGAAACTCACCTACCAGTCTGTGCCAGTGGATTTTTGTTTTGAGGAAATTGGGATGAGTTTTGGACCTTTTGAGATGCTCCACGTTCCGGGGCATTGCTCGGGACATGTCGTCATTCGCCTGGAGGATGTGCTTTTTGTTGGCGACCACGTTCTGGGAGACATCAGCCCCCACCAATCGCCAGAATCCATAACTGCGTTCACAGGGTTGGGGCATTACCTAAAATCGTTAGAGGTGCTTCGCGCCTGGGCGCGGGGCTCTCGTCTGGTGCTGCCGGGGCACGGCATCCCCATCCCCAACCTGAACATCCGTCTGGACGAGATAAAAAAAGTTCACGCCGACCGCCTGACAGACATCCAAAACATCCTCAAAGTCCCCCACACCATCACCAAGATTGCCCACGAATTATTTGGCGATGTTCAAGGATATTATGGCTATAACCAACTTCTCGCCTTAGAAGAAGCCGGCGCTCATGTAGAATATTTGTGCCAACGCGGATTGCTCCACATCCACAATTTAGAAGAAATTAAGCATACTTCTGTCCACTGTCCCATTTATTACTCACGTTCGACCTAGGAGGAAACTATGTACGCATTTAGTCCCACAGAAGAACAGCAAATGCTCCTTGACGCTATCAGCCGGTATACCGAGAACGATCTCGGCCCAGCCGCTAGAGATGCCGATGAGGAGGCTCAGCTCCCGCCCGGGCTGGTAGAAAAGGGCTGGGAAATGGGCGTACTCCAAGCCTCTATCCCAGACGAATATTTTGGCTTTGGGGAACATTCGGCAGTGACTGGCGTGTTAGCCGCCGAAGCCATGGCCTACGGAGACCTCTCTGCCACTATGGCGGTAATGAATCCCAATTTGTTCGTTCTGCCTCTTTTGTTCTGCGGCACAGAGGAGCAAAAACAAGAATTCATCCCCCCAGTGATTGAAGCGGAGTGGAAAGCCTACACAGCCGCCCTCATGGAGCCAAAATTCGACTTCGACCCCAACGATCTGGCTACAGTTGCCGAAGCCGATGGTGATGACTACGTTTTGACGGGCGAGAAATCTTACGTCCCCTTTGCCAATGAGGCGGAAATGATGATAGTTTACGCTAACTTAGAAGGAAAAACGCAGGGATTTATCGTCCCAGCGGGCGCGGAGGGACTGGAGGTTGGGGATCGGCAAAAACTGCTGGGCCTCAACGCCCTGCCACTCTTCAACGTCAAACTAGATGGCGTGCGAGTGCCACAGGGGATGCGTCTTGGCGGCTCTGATGGTCACGATTTTGCCCCCATAATTGATTCTTCTCGCGTAGCCTTGGCCGCCATGGCAGTAGGTCTATCGAAAGCCGCTTTTGACTACGCGGTTGAGTATGCTAAAGACCGCGATGTTTTCGGCGTCAAGGTAGCCCAAAAGCAAGCCATCGCCTTCATGTTAGCCGAGATGGGCACCGAAATAGAGGCTATTCGCATGTTGGTTTGGGAGGCTGCCTGGATGCTGGACGAAGGCATGGAAGAAGCCAGCAAAGAAGCCTATCTAGCCCTCACTGGCGCGGCAGATATGGCCATGATGGTCACTGACCGAGCCGTGCAAATCCTCGGCGGACACGGGTACATCCGCGAGCATCCCGTAGAAATGTGGATGCGCAACGGACGCGGGTTTGCGACTTTTAGCGGATTAGCGATGGTTTAGATTGTTAGATAGTTTAGTAGTTAACTAGTTAGGTAGTTGAACTGCCAAACTAACAACAGGAGATAAAAACATGATTGATTTCAGCCCCCCAAAACCAATAACACAAATGAACAATGTAGTAGAAACTGTAGCCGTCAATATGATGCGGCCTGTTTCCCGATATTTCGATGAGAATGAACACGAGATTCCCTGGGACTTCATCAAGTTCATGCACACGGCTGTTAAAGCCATGGGCGGAACGTCTATGGCGCCCAAGGAAAAGAAAGAAGAGAAAAAGGATGACCCCAAGAAGAAAAAATTCCCACCCATTGGCTATCAACGCTTAGGTCACATGGTAGAGATGCTCTCTTGGGGTGACGCGGGAATATACCTGTGTACCCCTGGCGGAATGCTAGGTTCGGCAGCCGTCTCTGCTGCGGGCACGCCCGAACAGAAAAAACGCTTCCTCACCCGCTTCATGGGAAAAGAACCCGTCTTCGATGCCATGGCTATGACCGAACCCCAAGCCGGTTCCGACACCTCTGCCATCCGCGCCACAGCAGACCTAGATGAAGAGACCAATGAATGGATATTGAATGGCGAGAAAATTTTCGTCACCGCCGGAGATAAAGCTCTGAACCAATCAAATGGCTTCATAGTCGTTTGGGCCACCATTGACGCAGAAGCAGGCCGGGCCGGGATGCGCTCCTTTGTAGTTGAGTCTGGCACACCGGGATGCAAAGTCACCAAAATGGAACACAAACTCGGCATTCGTGCCAGTGATACCGTTTCCATCATCCTCCAAGATTGCCGCGTCCCTTATGAAAATGTCCTCGGCAGCCCTACCGTGAAGAAAACCACCAAAGGCTTCAAAGGTGCCATGAAAACCTTTGACGCCACTCGCCCCATCATAGCCACGCAAGCCATGGGCATTGCCAGAGCTACTTTGGAACTCCTCAAAGAGGAATTAGAGAAAAACGGCGTGACCATCCGCTACGGTATCCCCAGACAAAAGCTAACCAACATTGAACGAGAAGTGATTGACATGGAAGTACAGTTCCGTTCAGCGTGGCTGCTAACCCTCAAAGCGCTATGGATGGCCGACAACAAACTCCACAACCCCAAAGAAGCCTCTATGTCAAAAGTTAAAGCGGGAGATGTGGTAGTCAGGATTACCCAAAAAGCAGTCGCGCTGTTAGGCCCCCTGGGTTACACACGCGACATGTTGCTAGAAAAGTGGTTCCGAGACGCCAAGATTACCGACCTTTACGAAGGAACCGGGCAAATCAACCGCCTGGTGGTGGCGCGTCACATCCTCGGATACCGAGGCAGCCAATTACGTTAATAGAATCATCCAGACCATACCTGACAGGTTTTGAAACCTGTCAGGTATTAATAAAAGGAGGTTTATATGACTTACAAAGTGCACAAAGCCGTAGTCGTTGGCGCGGGCACGATGGGAGCAGCCATTGCCGCCCATCTCGCTAATGCCGGCGTACCAGTCACATTATTAGACATTGTTCCCCGAAAGTTAACCGCTAAGGAAGAAGCCAAAGGTCTCACTTTAGAAGACACCGCAGTGCGCAATCGCATTGTTAACGATGGTTTGCAGCGTGCCATAAAATCTAGGCCGGCCAGCTTCTTCAGCAAGGAATTAGCCTGCCTGGTGAACACCGGCAACCTAGAAGACGATTTCGGCGTCATTGCCGAGGCCGATTGGGTTATTGAAGTTATAGTCGAAAATCTAAAAATCAAACGAAGTTTAATGGCCCGCATTGATGAAGTTCGCCCCGAACACTGCATTGTCAGTACCAACACCTCTGGCATCCCCGTCACCTCCATTGCGGAGGGTCTCTCTGAGGGATTCCGCCAGCACTTCTTGGGAACGCACTTCTTCAATCCGCCCAGATACCTCAAACTATTGGAGGTCATCCCCACCGCCGACACCCTCCCCGAAGTGGTCAAGTTTATCCATCACTTTGGCGAGTACCGCCTTGGGAAGGGCATCGTCCCCTGCAAGGATACGCCTAACTTCATCGGCAACCGCCTGGGGTTCGGGACGGGGGCCTTTGCCTTGGATTATATCCTCAAAAACGGTTACACCGTCCAGGAGGTGGATACCATCACTGGCCCCGCCATTGGGCGGCCCAAGACGGCCACTTTCCGCCTCATTGACCTGGTGGGCGTTGACGTGTGGGAACACGTAGGGGTAAACCTCCAAAAAGCCATTCCCCACGATGAACACGCCCAACGCTATCTCAAATCCGAAAAGGCCAACGACCTCATCCACACCATGGTAGAAAATGGCTGGTTGGGGAATAAATCTAAACAAGGTTTTTACAAAGTAGTTAAAAAAGATGGTAAAAAAGAGTTCTGGTCACTGAACCTGGAAACGCTGGAATATGAGCTAGCAGAAAAGCCAAAATTCGCTTCAATTGGCGCGGCGAGAGGCAAAGAGACCTTGGCTGAGAAAATGGAGGTTTTACTGGCCGCCGATGACCGAGCTGGTCAGTTGGTGCAGGCCATGACCTACCAAGGATTGGCATACGCCTCCGAATGTATCCCTGAAATTGCCGACACACCCACACCTATTGACGATGCCATGCGCTGGGGCTTCGGTCACCAGGCTGGACCCTTTGAACTTTGGGACATGATCGGTATCACAAAAGCCATCAAAGCCATGAAAGAGGCCGGATTCCCGCCCGCGGGTTGGGTTGAGGAGATGGCGGCCAATGGTTTTGAGAAATTCTACCAATACAACGGCGATCAAAAGACCGGCGTCTACAACCCCTCCAAAGGAGGTTATGAATCCTTTGAGCCAAATCCAAACCTGATTGTTCTCAAAGAGCGCAAGGACGCTAAAAAGTTGGTCTCTCGCAACTCGGGCGCCTCGCTTGTGGATATTGGTGATGGCGTAGTCTGCGTAGAGTTCCAAACCAAGATGAACGCGATTGACAACGATATTATGGCAATGATGAACGAGGCCATGGATCGCGTGGAAGCGGGTGAATTTGAGGGTGTTGTCATCAGTAACGATGATGAACGCGCCTTTTGCGCCGGAGCCAACCTCTTTGGGGTGGTGATGGCAGCCCAAAGCGGCATGTGGGATCAATTGGAGGAAATGGTAGACGTTCTCCAAACTGTTAATATGCGCATGAGGTATTTCCCCAAACCAGTCGTTGTGGCCCCCTTTGGCCTGACCCTGGGCGGCGGCGGCGAGATCACCATGCACGGTAATCGCGTTGTAGCCGCGTCTGAATTATATATCGGACAAGTTGAGCTTGGGGCTGGAGTGATTCCGGCTGGGGGCGGCACCAAAGAACTTCTGCGCCGGATCGTCAATCCTCCCATGCGAGTTAAAGACGTGGCTGTACTTCCTTTTATGCAGAAAGTCTTCGAGTTGATTGGCCAAGCCAAAGTCGCCACCAGCGCGGTTGAGGCCCGAGAATTTGGTTTTCTCACCCCTCAGGATCGAATCGTCATGAACCGCGATCATCTCTTAGCTGAAGCCAAGAAAGAAGTCCTGCATATGCTGGATTCGGGTTATACCCCGCCC
>Ga0164318_10000789_pt1 | contig 25958 bp, 17 predicted proteins | sample GuaBasSedimGuay9_FD_113734 | JGI IMG/M metagenome (GOLD analysis project Ga0164318, IMG submission 113734) | Subseafloor sediment microbial communities from Guaymas Basin, Gulf of California, Mexico - Guay9, Core 4571-4, 0-3 cm | ecosystem: Environmental > Aquatic > Marine > Hydrothermal vents...
GAAGACAACACCGATGGTGGTGAAGAGCTTCGCATGAAATACCGCTATCTTGATTTACGGAGAAATCCGCTAAAAAACAATCTGGAGCTGCGCCACCGTCTCTCTATCGAAACACGTAAGTTTCTCGACAGCGAACGTTTTCTGGAAATTGAAACCCCTTACCTGATTAAATCCACTCCCGAAGGAGCTCGTGACTTCGTTGTTCCATCCCGTATTCACCAGGGAGAGTTTTACGCGCTGCCACAGTCGCCTCAAACCTTTAAACAATTGTTAATGGTGGCCGGCTACGACCGTTATTACCAGCTGGTAAAATGTTTCCGCGATGAAGATTTACGTGCCGACCGTCAACCTGAGTTTACCCAAATCGACTGCGAAATGGCCTTCGTGGAACAGGAAGATATTTTATCCACTTTTGAAAGGATGATTAAATACCTGTTTAAAACAGTTAAGGGAATCGACATCGAATCGCTGGAGCGTATGCCCTACGAGAAAGCTATGAAACTTTATGGCTCCGACAAGCCCGATATCCGTTTCGGGATGGAATTTGTTGAGTTGAACGACGTAGCTCAAAACAGGGGTTTCAAAGTTTTTGATGAGGCAGAATTGGTAGTGGGCATCAATGCTGAGGGCTGTGCCACCTACACACGCAAGCAACTTGACAAACTCACCGATTTTGTAAAACGTCCGCAAGTAGGCGCTAAAGGGCTGGTTTATGTTAAGTACAACGAAGATGGCTCCTTTAAATCCTCCGTCGATAAGTTTTTTAATCAGGATGCGCTGAAAGCGTGGGCCGAAAAATTTGATGCCAAACCCGGCGACCTGTTACTGGTACTTTCCGGCGAAGCCAAGAAGGTTCGCAAGCAACTCAACGAGCTGCGTTTGGAGATGGGTAACCGTTTGGAATTGCGCGACCCTTCCGTTTACAAACCCCTTTGGGTTGTTGACTTCCCGCTACTGGAGTGGAACGAAGAACACAATCGATATCAGGCCATGCATCATCCTTTTACCGCCCCCAAACCCGAAGATATTGACTTGCTTGACAAGGAGCCCGGTAAAGTTCGAGCCAATGCTTACGACCTTGTTATTAACGGGGTGGAAATCGGAGGAGGGTCTATCCGTATCCATAACCGAGAGCTGCAAAAAAGGATGTTTGGTATTCTTGGGTTCACCGAGGAAGAGGCTCAAAACCAGTTTGGCTTTTTGATGAATGCATTCGAGTACGGCGCTCCGCCTCACGGGGGAATTGCTCTGGGATTTGACCGTTTGGCAGCCATGTTCGCCGGACAGGACTCCATACGCGAATTTATCGCCTTCCCGAAAAACAATGCCGGCCGCGATGTGATGATTGATTCCCCTTCCATCATCTCGGAAGAGCAACTGGAAGAGTTGCACTTAAAGATTAAAAAATAATCTGTTTAGAATGAGGCACGAAGAGTGCGATTTCACCGCGAAGGCGCTAAGGCGCGAAGAGAAAAGTCACACTGCCACTCTCTGTATTACTATTTCGCGGTTTTCTGGCATTAATCCTAACAAAAACATCTAACTATATAATTATGTTTGTTTTTCTGTTATTTTTGCACCTTCAATAAAACAGTAAAAAAATGGTTTTTTTAAAAATATTTCTCTTTAGTATCGTTCTTTTAGGGTTTGGTTTTGCCGGCATTGGCATCAAGATGCTTTTTAAAAAGAATTACACCTTTAAAAAGCAGTGTTCCACCGTCGATCCAAGAACCGGGAAACGGTTGGGCTGTGCTTGTGGAACAGGGTCGTGCCACAACGATAAAACTAAAAAGAAAGTTACGGTAACGCCAAAGCTTGTTTCAGTTCAGACATATTCCGGGGCTTCGAAATAATTTTTTTATCCTTATCCAACACAAAAAAGGTGGGTGTGCCGGTAATACCATACTCCAATGGGATTTTTCCGTCCCAACCTAATCCTTCGGCAATGTTAATCCAGTTAAAGTCGTTTTCCTTTACAACTTGTTTTAATGCTTTTATGTCATCGTCAACCGAAACAGCAACCACCTCGAATGCTCCCGGGTTTTCGTCGTAAAGTTTTTTTAGCTCGGGCAGGGTGGCAGTACAATGCGGACACCAGCTGGCCCAAAATACCAATACCGTTTTTTTAGCATTCAGCTTATACAAGTCGAACGACTTTCCATAAATATCATCGGTGGCTATTTTGGGAGCCACGGCACCCATTGCCAATTTTTTAGCTAAATCCAGTTTGTTTTGAACCTCTTTTCGGGTTGAATGCTCACAAATATTTTCGGCAGCATCGGCATTGTCGAGGTAGATAAGCAGCTTGTCAAATCCCACAGTCTCAAAGCCTCCAACAAGATAATCCAATACATAGCCATATACTCTTCCATTGAGGGTGGCTTTTTCAAGAAGGGTATCAATGGCAGGTTTCATAGCCTCTTCAGCCTGCTCTTTGGTCATGTTTTTATTTTGATAAAGCTGTAGGTAGCCCACCAGGCGTGACGATAAAATAGAGGAGTTTATCAAGGCAGTATCGTAAAAGTCGATATGATCGAGAAAGTGCTTTTTAAGATACTCGGTCTCTTCCTCCTCCGATAAACCCGCCGGGGGAATCACCGGCCAGTCGGAGCGAATATACCTCGTGGCTAATTTGTCGGGATCGTTAAGGGTGGCAACTTTTACCGTGTTGGCAATTTGATCTGTGAGCAAATTGTACTGCTTTACCATTACGTTGTAAAACGTATCCGCTTTGGGATAGTTCCTGATGGTAGGACGAAGCAGGTTTAACTTGTTTTGGTTGTTGACCTTGGTATAAATATAGTCGTAGTAAATTATGTTCTCTTTTGAGGTTAAAAAATGAATGTCATCCTGTGTGGTTGAACCGGTTGTTTCAAAGCTGATGTTTTCGTTGTTAAAAACCAGTTCAAGCATGTTCTGAGGGCTAACATAAACTACATACATACCAGGTTTTGCATGGGAGAGCGTGAAAGCAAAAGCACCCTGCTGATCAGTCTTGGCGGTGTCCTTAATTTGTTGGTTACCCTCGTGGTATTGAATAAGGTAAACATTTTTATCGGGGATACCCGTAAACTTTCCATCGATGGTGTACTGTTGGGAAAAAGCCGTTAGGGTTCCCATTAAAAGAAGAAACAGAGTCAGCTTTATTTTCATGGTATTTTATGTTTTGGGTATAAAAATTGGGACAAATTTATAGAAGTTATGTTATCAATACGAAAAGCTGGTTAATTTTGTGATTATTTAATAATTGTATGAAGTTTATAAAAACAGAGGAACGCGGATTTATTGGTATTATCACCCTTGATAACGACCGAAAGCATAACTCGTTAAATTTTGAAATGCTGGATGAAATAGTGGAAGCAGTATCGGTTTTTGAAGATTCGGATAAACGAGTAATCGTTATCCGAAGTAATCCCGGAAAAACCGTGTGGTGTGCAGGGTTGCGCATCGACCAGCTTCCCAATCCCGAACACGACCCGATTCCTTATGAGTATAACTTAGAAAAGATACTGAAAAAGTTAGAAAACTTTCCGGGTGCTGTAATTGCCATGATTGAGGGTAGCGTGTGGGGTGGCGGATGTGAGCTGGCTTTCTCGTGCGATATTCTTATTGGTTCAGCTTTGTCTTCGTTTGCCATTACGCCGGCAAAACTTGGTGCGCCTTATAACCCTATCCAGGTGCAGCGTGTGTTGAATTTGGTTGAAACCAATATTGCCAAAGAACTTTTTTTTACCGCTGAGCCAATAAAGGCTTCCAGAGCACTGGAACTGGGCATTTTAAACCATATTGTTGAAAAGGATACGATTGAAAGTTTTACCTTATCCATGGCTGAAAAAATTGCGGCCAATGCGCCGTTAAATATCAGGTTGATTAAAAAGCAGATAAACGCGCTGAGCCGGTCCACGGTGGCGTTAGTAAATACCGAAGAGATAAAAAAGATGGTAGCAGCATCATTTTACAGCCGCGATTTTAAGGAAGGTAAAAAAGCCTTTCTAGAAAAACGAAAACCGGAATTTTTGGGAGAGTGAAGATATTTACCGATTATTTTGCGTTTGTAGAAATTGAAGTTGTTTAAAGTTAACTACGTGGATGATTATGAATCTGAATCTTTCAAAAAGAATTTATTTTGTTCATCTCCAGTCGGAACCCAACAATGCCGTGCAAAAAGTGGTGGCAAATTAATTTTGAATTTCAGGGCAAACCTTTTGCAGTAGTTTAATGTCATTATTATAATAATGTAAGTAAATGTTTTTTTATTATTTTTGACCTCATTTTCAGTAATAAAGGGTATCTTTTTATTTTAGTTATTATTCCGGCACTAAGTTGTCGGCTCTGCTTACTGATTTAAGATTTTACTGAAAGGGTCACCTTGAAACACAATTGTTATGAAGTCGGTTTTTATTAAATTATTGCTCGTTAATTTTTTTGTATTATTTTCTATTGTACTATGGGCTCAAGAGCCTACTGATCAGGATTGTCTCGGCGCTATCACGGTTTGCCAATCGGTGTATATTCAGCCCAACTCTTATTCAGGTACAGGTAATTATCCCAACGAGATACCTCATCCCGGAAGTTGCCCTACCAACTGTCTTAATTCAGGAGAAAAAAACGATGTTTGGTACATCTTTACTGTTAACTCGGGAGGAAACCTGGGTTTTCAAATTACACCAAACAATATGAGCGATGATTACGACTGGGCGGTTTACAGTTTAAACGATTTCGACTGTCAAGATATATTTAACCATGTTGGACAGATGCAGGTAAGCTGTAATTATTCAGGCTCACCCGGAGTTACAGGAGCTACGTTGGTAACAGGTTCTACCTGCGTTGGCGGAAGCGGTAGCAATAAGTGTGTTTTTATTCCGGTGGTAGAAGGTGAAACCTACGTTTTGAATATCAGTAACTATTCCAGTTCACAATCGGGGTACACGTTAGATTTTGGACTTTCAACGGCCAATATATACGATGACGTTCCTCCAGAGATTGCCACCATTTATTCTGATGACTTGCAATGCGGCTCTGCTGAGATAGAGTTTGACTTTTCCGAAAGGGTACTGTGTAACTCGGTGCAGCCAACCGATTTTTCACTTACCGGCCCGGGAGGTCCCTATACCATTACTGACGTTTACGGCTATACTTGCCAGCAGGGAGGGTCGGCCGAAGATCACTTTACCATGGTTTTTGATCCCCCGATTTACGAGAGCGGAGCCTATTCAATTAATATTTTGCCTTTTAGCGGTATTCAGGATGACTGCGGAAATACTGCTGCTGTGCATAGTTACAACTTTAATGTGGACTTGAATTCACCTGTTGCCGATGCCGGCGAAGATCAGGATATTGGTTATGGTTCGTCAACACAATTGGATGGTACGGTAACCGGCGGAACCGGTAGCTTTAATTTTGATTGGCAGCCTGAAGATAAGTTGCTTGATCATACCCTGGAGGATCCCTTTACCATTAATTTAACCGAGACAACCAATTATTTGATGACGGTTGATGACCCCGGAAATAACTGTAGAAGCACCGATGATGTTACGGTTAACATTGTTGGCGGGGCAATGTCAGTTTCTGTTACTGCCGACCAACAATCGGTATGTTCGGGTAACTCTGTTGCCATTCAGGCAGTACCCAGCGGGGGGGCGGGTGCTTTTACTTACAGTTGGACATCCGATCCACCCGGGGTGAATTATACCAGCCAGATTATTACAGTAAATCCCGAGGTAACCACTACCTATTTTGTTGAGGTTACTGATGGCTTTACTACCTTAACAGAACAGATAACCATTACGGTTTATCCAACGCCGGTTGCCATTGCCGGCCCTGAACAGGAAATTAATTTCGGAACATTTACCTTTTTAGAAGGCTCAGCCTCCAATGGTGAAGCTCCATACAGTTATAACTGGTCACCTCCCGATAAAATAGAGGGTGATATCACCATTCCTAACCCGCAAACGGTTATTTTGGAAACAAATCAAATCTATCAGCTTTATGTAGTAGATAATCACGGCTGCCCGGGTGACCCTTCAGAAGTTAATATTAAGGTTACAGGAAGCGCTTTAGGGGCACAACCCATGTCGTTGCCTGCTCAGATATGTTATGGTGATAGTGCCGTTTTGGTATCCAATGTTTCCGGTGGTGGTGGTGGTCCGTACACGCTGGAGTGGAGAGAAAAGGATGGTTCTTGGAACACCACAGGCGATAGCGTGGTGGTGAACCCTACTGAAACAACAAAATATTTTCTTAAAATATCTGATGGGTTCACCATAGTCGATTCCATCCTTTATACCCTACAGGTAAACCCGTTGCCGCAAATAAACCTAATCCCCGAAGGGGCAACACACAATGGCAATGTTATTAAAATTTGTGTACGCGATACAATAGCAATTGATGCCGGTAATGACACCAACCCGCCTGATATGGGATATGTTTGGTCAAACGGATGGCCGGGTCGTTATTTGGTAGCCAAAACCAACGGCAATTTGCTCGATTTCCAAAGCTACAACGTCACCGTTACAAACAATGTAACGGGTTGCCAAAATGCTGATAGTGTTTCTATACTGTTTGACTTTAAGGAGTGTGGAACCGGCATAGGCGAAAATAGTGTGGACAACCAGCCTATTTTTGTTTATCCTAATCCCAACAAAGGAGTTTTCCAGCTGCAAACCGTTGAAGGGATTAAAAAGTTGAAAATTAAAGTGGTGGATATCCAAGGCAGGGTTTTGATAGAGCATAACTATTCATCGATAAATCCCGGTGGCTGGACTAAGGATATTGACATCAGTAACCTAGCCAATGGAATATACTTGCTAAAGTACAAAGCAGACAGCAAGGCCTATATCCGAAAGATTGTAAAAAAATAATTTTACCAAAGCGTTAAAGAATGAAGACGACCCCCCGATTTTTAAGAGTAGTATTAATACTACTCTTTTTTGCAGGATACAATTCTAAAACCTTTTCTCAAATAACCCCATGCGATTATCATCGCCCGCAAGAGGCCGATCAATGGCGTTTTGGCGATGACGCTGGCATCGATTTTACCGGTTTGAGTAATCCGGTTGTTGTGGATGGAAATTTTTTTGGAAACTATACCGCGTTAGCTCCCGGTGGCGTTTCAACTATTGCGGACGAAGATGGGAATTTGCTAATGTATTGTAATGGGTTTAATATTTGGAATGGCAATTCCAATATTATGAGTAATGGTGATGGCCTTAAAGGTAACAATGGTGCTACCATGACATCATTAATTGTTCCCAATCCGGGTAACCAAAACCAGTATTACGTGTTTACTCTCGATATGTATTTCCCGGGCTTTTTCGAGGATGGAATCCGGTACAACCTAATTGATTTTACCAACAATGGCAATGGTGTTGTTACCGCAAAAAATGAAATGCTATTTGAGCAGAATACGCAAAAAATTGCTGCCATCAAACACAAAAATGGCAAGGACTATTGGATTGTAATGCATGGATTTGGCGATAACAAAGGGGGTAGCTTTTATGTATTTCTTTTAAGCGATACCCTGAATACGACACCGGTTGTGTCAAAAGTAGGGCTTAAGGAAACTTATAACGAAAATGATTTCCAGTCGTTTAATAACGAAGCCGGTTATATGATGGCCTCCCCCGATGGGAGCATGCTGGCACAAGTGATAAACTTTGATGGTTATGTCGAGCTTTTTGATTTCGACAATGCTACCGGGAAGGTTAGTAATGCCCGAAACAGTACACCGGGCTTGATAAAAGGGCCTTACGGTGTCGCTTTTTCAGCCGATAATTCTAAATTATATGTTACTACTGCACCCCTTGATAACACGACCAATTTTCTTTATCAATTCAACTTGTCGCAATCCAACCCTTTGGATAACCCGTTTGTGGTGGATGCCATGGAGGTTACGGCTACTACACAGGTTTTGTTTGGAGCACTACAGTTGGCAACCAATGGCAGAATATATGTAGCAAAATTTATTAAAGGGTTGCCCGATAACAACAAGTACCCTTCGCTGGGGCGTATTAACAACCCCAATCGTCCGGGGGCTGAATGTAACTACAATAGTATTGATGGGTTAGCGCAAGAGGAATTTGATCTTTCGAATGGAAATAGCTTTTCGGGCTTACCGGCTTTCCCTAACGATTTTCTGGATATTCCTCACTTTTGGAGCTATCATTGGTGTCATCACGATACCACGGCATTTATCATTCGTAATAATGCGAACATTACTACTGCTTACTGGAATTTCGCGAAAGTGGATGCTACAGGAGAACTGGTTGATAACAGTATGTTATATCCCGGCTATATCTTTAGTGAACCGGGAACTTATCCTGTCGAATTAACGGAAGCGTTTAACGGACAGCAATATGTTTCTAATCAAACGGTAGTAATTCATCCGTTGCCCGATGTCAAGCTCTCCACTTCGGATACAATATATATTTTGCCCAATTCATCCATCAAGCTGGATGCCGGTGAATACGATTATTATTACTGGAAACCGGATGGCTCTACCGATCGGTTTTTGAATGTTACCGAAGAGGGACAATATAGTGTAACCGTGGTTGATACCAACTGCTGTAAAAATGCCGACACGGTTTATATAAAATATGCCAACCTCTATTTTCCCAACGCGTTTAAACCGGAAAGCAGTTACGAGGAGAACCGTTTGTTCCGTGTTGCCGGTCCTTTACAGTCGATTGCCAAGTACCAGTTAAGGGTGTTCGATCGCTGGGGTAAGATGTTATTCGTTTCTGAAGACCCTAACGAAGGGTGGGATGGAACCCATAACGGTCAACCGTTGCCGGGAGGCGTTTATGTTTGGAGTGCCGTGATAGAGAGCTTTGCCAGCGATGTAGCCGATCCGGTAACTTTAAAACAGTCGGGAACGGTGTTGCTGGTACGCTAAAATATTTATCTGAAAGCTGCCAGCAATAAATCCAAATCGCGGTATCGTAAATCGAAATGCTCGCCAATTTGTTTGCTGGTAAGGGTTCCATTAAAAATGTAAACCCCTTTGCTAAACGCATCATCTTGTTTTATATACTGTGTCAGTCCTCCCGCTTCCCCAATATTTAACAGAAGCGGTGTAAGAAAGTTGTTTAGTGACACCGAGGCCGTATGTGGCACTCTGGATGCAATATTGGGAACACAATAGTGTGTAATGCCATGTTCAATAAAAACAGGGTCGTTGTGATGGGTGGGTCGCGATGTTTCGAAGCATCCACCCTGGTCGATACTCACGTCAACAATAACACTGCCCTGTTTCATTTTTTTGACGGTGTCGGCTGAAATTAAACAATCGGAAATACCTCTTGAAGAGTGCTTGGCGGCAATTACCACATCGGCATTCAACAAGGCCTCTTCCAAAACAACAGGTTGCAACACGGAAGTATATATTCTAACGCCTAAGTTTTTTTGTAAGGTACGTAATTTATAGATTAAATTATCAAAAACTTTAACTGTTGCCCCCATACCTAAGGCAGCTTTGGCAGCATATTCAGCTACTGTTCCGGCTCCGATAATTACTATTTCGGTAGGTTTTATGCCGGGAAATCCTCCCAGGATAACGCCATTACCAAACAACCTGTTGCTCAAATATTCGGCTGCAATTACTATGGAAGTAGTACCCACAATCTCGCTCATCGATTTTACTACCGGCAAGGCGCCCGTTTTATCCTGAATATATTCGTAACCAATGGCTAACAATCGTTTTTGAGAAAGTTTCTCGAAAAAATCTTTGCTTTGGCCAAGCAAGTTGACTGATGAAAAAAGTGTCTGATTTCGAGTTAGTAATTCCGTTTCTTCCAGCGTGGGAGGAGCAATTTTTAATATGATATCTGATTGATAAACTTCTGTGGGTGTATCAACAATCATAGCGCCTGAGTCGGCATATTCCTGATTGCTGAAATTGGCATTCATGCCGGCGTTGTTTTCCACAACAACCTGATGGCCGTTTTCGGTTAACAGTAGGATGCCCTCCGGTGTTAACGGAATACGGGATTCATTTTTTATTCTTTCCATAGGAATGCCTATGGATAACTTTTTACGGGGAGCAGTCGATTCCAGCACCTCTTCTTGTGGCATCAGCTGCTCTTTGCTAAAATGCAACATTTCATTTCCTGAATCTTCCATAAAACTAATTTATCTTAATCCGGAACCTTGTAGTTTATCACACGGGTTCCATTGTCATTTTCTTCAATGGATAGATATACGAAGGTTTCGGGTAAAAGTTCCACAATCATCTCGGGCCACTCGATAAAGCAATAATGACCACTGTAAATATACTCTTCATATCCGATGTCGAATACCTCTTCAATGGATTCGATTCGATAAAAATCAAAATGAAAAACAGACTCTCCGTCACTTGAAAGATATTCGTTAACCAGTGCGAAGGTGGGACTGCTAACCACATCTTCAACACCCATTTGCTGACACAATACTTTTATCAAGGTTGTTTTACCCACACCCATTTTTCCGAAAAAGGCTACCACTTTATGTTCGCCGATATCTTTTAAGATTGTAGTTGCTGCATTGGGTAATTCAATTAAATTTTTAACAATTAATTGCTTTTCCATTTTTGGGTATTGTAAAATTTCATTTTTATAATTATTTGTTGTTTATTACGATTTTGATTTAAGGGTGATAACCGGAATCATTACCTCCTCCATCGAGATACCTCCATGCTGGAAAGTGTTGCGGTAGTACTTTACATAATAGTTATAGTTGTTGGGATAGGCAAAAAAGTGACCGTCACGGGCAAATACCCACCGGGTGCTAACGTTTATTTTGGGTAGATAATAATCATCGGGATTGGCCATCTCAAAAACCTCTTTGGCATTGTAGGCAAGATTTTTACCGTATTTATACCTAAGGTTGGTGTTTACGTTTTTATCGCCAACAATTTTTACCGGTTCATGCACACGCACCGAACCGTGGTCGGTGGTGATAATCATTTTAACATTTTTGTCAGAAAGATACTTGATAATCTCAAACAGCGATGAATGTTCAAACCACGAGGCCATCAGCGAGCGATAAGCCGGTTCATCATTAGCAAGCTCTCTGATTATCTCCATCTCGGTACGGGCATGCGAAAGCATATCTACAAAGTTATAGACGATTACATTAAAATCGTTATGCATCAGGTTGGCAATATTGTCGGCCAGCTTTCGGCCAAAGTCGAGATTCAATACCTTGTGATAGGATGTTTTTAGATGTTTGCCATTTCGTTTAAGTTGCTCTTTAAGCAAATCGTATTCGAATTGATTTTTTGACCCTTCTTCTTCTTCATCGGTCCAAAAGTTAGGGTAGTGCTTGCGTATTTCACCCGGCATCATTCCCGAGAAAAGAGCATTACGAGCATATTGCGTGGTGGTGGGCAAGATGCTGTAATAGATGCTGTCGTCTTCAACCCTGAAATAATTTTCAATCATGGGCTGAATCATTTTCCATTGGTCGTAACGCAAATTGTCAATCAGCAGAAAAAAAGTTTTTTCATGATTGTCGATGAGCGGGAACACTTTCTCTTTAATAAGTGTTTGCGACAAAACCGGTTTGTCATCGGTGTTGCTGTGCAGCCAGTCGTAGTAATTGTCTTCGTAGTATTTTATAAAGTTATTGTTGGCTTCTGATTTTTGCATGTTGAGAATTTCCAGAATATTATCATCTTCTGATTTTTCCAAATCCAGTTCGTAGCGCACCAACTTTTTATAGATATCAGTCCAGTCGTTACTTTTAAGCCTGTCCATCATGTGCATCGATAACTCGCGAAACTGCTGCTGGTAGTTCATGGTGGCTTTTTCGCCGACAAGTTTTCTGTTTTCCAGATTACGTTTCAGCGAAAGTAAAATTTGAGTAGGTTTTACCGGTTTGATAAGGTAATCGGCAATGTTAGAGCCAATGGCATCTTCCATAATCGACTCCTCTTCACTTTTGGTAATCATCACTACCGGCAGGTTTGGAAACTCTTCTTTAATTTTTTCCAGCGCCTCAATTCCCGAAACACCCGGCATCTGTTCATCCAGAAAAACAATATCAAAATGTTGTTCGTGTGCCAACTCAATAGCATCGCTACCATTGTTAACAGGTTCTACCTCGTAACCCTTTTCGCGAAGGAATATGATATGCGGGCGTAACAGGTCAATTTCATCATCTGCCCATAAAATTCTAATTTTACTCATCGTTTGCTGTTTTTTGGAAATTTAAATGATAGTTTTGTAAAGCAAAAGCAAAAATCGGTTTAATATTGCCTAACGCGAACCGGAGCAAACAAAATTAACAAAAATTATGAGCGTTAAAAAGGTCAACAAAAGGAAAATTTTCAACGATCCTGTTTTTGGTTTTATCACTATTCCCAACGAAGTTGTTTTTGATGTGATAGAGCATCCCTATTTTCAGCGCCTTCGCCGTATCAAACAGCTCGGCCTTACACATCTTGTTTATCCCGGTGCGCTGCATACCCGATTTCATCATTCGTTGGGCGCCATGCACCTGATGGGAAAAGCCTTATTTGAATTGAGGCTGAAAGGCAATGATATATCGGATGAGGAAATGTTGGGTGCTCAAATTGCCATCTTGTTGCATGATGTCGGGCATGGTCCCTATTCGCACGCATTGGAACATGCCATTGTTACTTCACTTCACCACGAGGAAATTTCGGTTCTTTTTATGAAACGGTTAAATGACCACTTTAAGGGGGCGCTTGATTTAGCACTATCAATTTTTGAAAACAGGTATCCACGAAAGTTTTTTTATAAATTGGTTTCAAGCCAGTTTGATATGGATCGGTTGGATTACCTGAAGCGGGATAGCTTTTTTACAGGGGTTTCGGAAGGAGTGATTAATTACGAGCGACTGCTTAACATGATTGAAGTGGCACACGATGAGCCGGTTATTGAAGCCAAAGGAATTTACTCCGTTGAAAAGTTTATTACCGCCCGTCGTTTGATGTATTGGCAGGTGTATCTGCATAAAACCGTGCTGGCAGCAGAGTATATGATTACCCGCGTGTTAAAGCGTGCCAAAGAACTGTCGCTTAATGGAGAAAAACTGTTTGCCACACCGGCGTTATCTTTTTTTCTGAATAATACGATTTCTAAAGAAGATTTTGAAACAAACCCTGAAGTGCTATTTCATTTTTCCAATCTGGATGATTATGATATTTTTTCAGCCCTGAAAGTCTGGGTAAATCACGATGATCTTGTGTTATCAGAGTTAAGTAAAGCCCTGGTCTTCAGAAGGCTCTTTAAAATTGAAATGGGTAATAACCCAATTGATAAATCTTATTTTGACAAGTTGCGTCAATTGACCATGGATAAATACCACTTGAAAGAGGATGAGGTTGATTATTTTTGTTTTATCGACCACACTTCCAATTATACCTATCAGCCGGGCTCCGATCGGATTAACATTTTATTTAAAGACGGATCGGTACAAGATATTGCTGAGGTTTCTGACCAGTTGAATATTACCTTAATGGACAAGCCTACCACCAAATACTTTGTTTGTTACCCGAAAGGGCTGCTGTAAGGATATGGTAGTTTATTGGCGTCTTCGGTTTTTAGTTTACTGTTCTGTAAGCGAAATGAATCTATTCAATATTATGATGTACAACACCTATTCCAACGAAAAAGTGTAAATAAACACAATAATACGTCCGTAAAAGTGTATATTTGCACAATAATACGTCCGTAAAAGTGTATCCTATGAAAAGAAAAGCAACTAATTATCTATTAAACTGGAAAGAAAACCCAAATAAAAAACCTTTGATAATAAGGGGGGTACGTCAGGTAGGAAAAACATGGTTAATGAAGCAGTTTGGTAAAGATCATTATGCCAAAGTTGCTTACCTTAATTTTGAAAGTAAACAATTGTTGAAAAATCTTTTTACTGATGATTTTGATATTAAACGAATCCTTACTGTCATTGAGATTGAAACGGGTGTTAAGATTGAGCCGAAAAATACCCTTATTATTTTTGATGAGATACAGGAGGTAGAGAGGGGAGTTACGGCACTCAAGTATTTTTACGAAGAGGCACCACAATACGATATTATGGCAGCAGGCTCATTGTTAGGAGTTACCATGCATAAAAACACTTCTTTTCCGGTTGGTAAAGTAGATTTTTTGGATCTGTACCCACTTGATTACATTGAGTTTCTCGAAGCAACCGGTAACGCTAAGTTGTCAGAACTGTTGTTAAATAAAGATTGGAAATTAATTACAACATTTCGAAATAAGTTCATCGAGCTATTAAAATACTATTATTTTGTTGGTGGTATGCCGAATGCTGTTTTGGAGTATATTACTACAAAAGATTTTTCTAAAATCAGAATAATACAGAAAAATATATTAACCGGCTATGAGCAGGACTTTTCCAAGCATGCCCCTTCATCTATTATCCCTCGAATACGTTTGCTTTGGGGCGCTATTCCGGCGCAACTGACAAAAGAGAATAAAAAGTTTATTTATGGAGCAATCAAAAAAGGGGGACGTGCCAAAGATTTTGAAATGGCATTGAGTTGGTTGTCTGATAGCGGACTTGTTTACAAGGTTCATCGAATTACTAAGCCGGGAATTCCTCTTAAGGCGTATGAAGATTTCGCTGCCTTTAAACTTTTTGTTGTCGATATGGGTTTACTGAGTGCTATGAGTGGGTTGAGCGCAAAAGTAGTGATTGAAGGAAATAGAATTTTTGAAGAGTTTAAAGGCTCGTTGACAGAACAGTATGTTTTGCAGCAACTTCGTCTTAAATGGCATTCTGACCTCTTTTATTGGTCAGCAGAAAAATCTATCGGTGAAATTGATTTTATTATTCAAGATGAAAAGAGCATCATCCCTATAGAAGTGAAAGCAGAAGAAAACCTTAAGGCAAAAAGTCTTAAATCATTCTTTAAAAAATATCCTGAAGTTAAACCTGTTAGAATCTCCATGTCAGATTATCGTGAAGAGGATTGGATGACAAATTTACCTTTGTACGCGGTTAGTACCTTATCATTTCCTCGTGGCGAAAATAGGGAAGCAAGTGTTGAATGAGGTTTGTTGTTGTTCACGGTTGTAAACCTTGTCTTGAGATACCAATAAAATATTTATTGTGTTCATTTGTTAGCAATATCGTAGCATTCAATTATCAACGAGCACTATTTTATTCCGTTTCGCTTACACCACTCCAGATCATCATGCAAATTGGCCTTACCTAGCTTGGCAGCCATTTTCCAGTCGGCACAAGCACCTGCATTATCACGATTGTTTTTCTTAGCTTTTGCCCTATTGGCAAAAGCATCAGCATAATTACGATTTAGCTCAATGGCTTTCGTATAGCATTCGATGGCCCGGATGTGATCGCGGATATTTTCAAAATAGTTTCCCATCCAAAACCAAGCCTCAAAATTCTCATCATCGGCATCAAGCGCCTCTTTAAAAAGAGCAACCGCCTTTTTGTACTGCCCATGATAGTAATAATCCACTCCCTGGTCCAGTAACTGTCCCGATTTTTCAGGATTAACGCCGCAAGAGGAAAACACAAGCAGCACAAGGAAAACCGGTAAATATTTTACTACTAATTTAAAACTTTTCATCGTACTTACTCCAAAAGTTATCACCCAGTTTAACAGCCTTTTTCATCACCTTTTCCGCCGTTTCTTTTGAAAAACCCGTCAGATACTGAACCGCCTTTTTCGGATTTTTTTTATACAAGCTAAGGGCATGCTCATCAATTTCAGACTGGTTATCGATAAAGCTTTTCTGCAACGGATTCCAAACAGCATCCACATCTTTATGAGCGTCGCTCCACCGGTGAGCCGTTAGCGTTCCCAAACGGTTGAATATCCACCAGGCCGATTCAAGGGTATAGCCGTTTATTCTACCCGGGGTTTTGTATTGAGAAGCCAGATCGGTTACGCAGCCATATACGGGCACATAAATGGAAGTGGCAATGTTATCCATGGCCAACCACTCAACCCCTCCAATTTCGTCAGGAAGCCAGTTTCGTAATTGAATAATGGTTCCGTACATGGTGTACCAACGGGCAATAGTCCGTTCGCCAAGCCAGCCCCAACCTCCGTTGATTTTAAAAAGCTTGTTGGCATCGTAGGGCATAAATGGGTTGGCCAGGGGTGAGATAATCTCCTTTCCATCTTTATCGGCAACGGTAAGGGTTTTGCGCATATCGAACGGGGTGTTTTGATAGTAATCTTTAAACACGCTAATCAGCGCTTCCATGGTTATTAGTGTATCCGGTTTTACCGAAAAAGGGAAATCTTTATCATTGGCATTCAAATGTAGCGAAGGAGCCAGCAAATTGTAAACCCGCCACTCGCGCCGACGAGCCGCCATCGAGGTACGACTGTGAGGTGCGTAGGCATAGCAAAATTTAAAAGTCTCTTTTTCAGGATTCCACCAGCCCTTTTCTCGGGCAACGCTGTAAATATTTTTGGAGGCGATAAAAAAATCAGGATTTGACAAATCAATTTCTTTAATGGTACTGGCGTTAACATTAACCCCAATATGATCGTCGGGTACACGTTGAGCAACCCAAACAGCTCCTCTTCTTCCTTTTCCGGAGCCAACAATTTCCATGTGCCACACTTCGTTTTTATCGGCAATGGTAAGGGCTTCGCCGGCATCATTCCAACCGTATTTTGATATTAATGCGCCTCCTGTATTAATGGCATCGCGGGCATTGTCGCAGCGTTCGAGCATCAGCTGGCACAAGCGCTGACAGTCTATCAGTCCGCTATCGCTTTGCAGCTCTTCACGCCCGCCAAACGTCGATTCGCCAATACCAAGCTGTTTGTCGTTTAAACTCGGGTAAGCGGTATTTATATAACCGTGGGTGTATTCTACCTGCGGAATTTCCCCTATCGGGAAATGGCCGTAAGCAGGCATGGCCAGAGTATCAATGGGACGCCGTTTGTACATGGTTACGATTTCGCCCTTTTTATGTTTTTGTGCCGGAACGATGTCAATCCACGAGCGGGTGCGATGGCTGTCGTCAGTATGAGAAGTAATAACCGAACCATTCCATGAAGCAAGTTTCCCTACTGTAATACTGGTACAGCCTTCTGGATAGCCTCCCGCCCAGTCGGATTTATCAATTTGAGAGTAAACATTTACCGTTAAAACAACTAAAACAGAGAGTATTATATTTTTCATACTTTGTTATTTAAGGGATACGAATATACCTTTTTCCTTGTTATCTTTTTGAATATTATGATAAAAAAACAATGCAAAGTAACTATTTAAATTTTATTCAGAAATCGTAAAAATATCAATCTGCTTTTTAGCTAACTTAGGTGGCCTTACTGAGCTAAATTAAACCGTAACGAAAACCCGCCGCTGGTTGAAGCGGTTGGGTATTGTGCTGATATGTATGGAGTGTTGTTGTTCCAACTGTAATAAAAGCGCAGCTGAAGACTTTTGCTAAGCATGTAATCGGCTGTAAAGTTAAAAGTAAACTGTTTTGCTCCTGCCGATATTTGATTGTTATCGTCGTCGATACGGCGCAAAAAGGTGATGTTATCGCGAATACCAAAGTCTGCTTTAATATTAAGGTCGCTGTTAAAACTATTCTTTTTCCCTCCCGTGATGACGGAAAATTTTATGTTTTTAAAACGGTAGCCAACCCCAACCGAAATTTCGCTACTATTTACCTCGGTCATTTGGTTGTTTACAAAGCTCATGGTTATCGACCGGCTCTTTTTGTAATCCAGTCGGGCATTAAAGCTGTTTTGCATGGTTACGTCAAAGCCTATTAATGGCGAAAAGGTTTCCATCATGGCCACCACACCTGCATCATACTTGTTCACGAAATTCATGCTATTTTCATACATCTGGCCGGGATCGTTGGGGTTGTACAACAGGTTTTGTTGCCAAGAGGCAATGGTCATCATAGATCGGTAACTGTGCTTGATATTAAAACTTCTAAAGATTTTGCCGATAAATCCGATGTTGGTAAGTCCGCTAAAGGTAATATTCCAGTTTGGAAAGGGGAAGGTTGGGAAGATGCTGGAGACATCTATCTTATTAGCATCCTTACCGCCATAAGCAGCTAAAAAAGCATAATAGAGTACTTCCTGTTGGTTCGACCCATATCCCTGTGGGAAGTTGGTGCCTGCCAATGAATCGTAAAAATACTCGTGATTCCAGTTAGGATTTTGGTTTGCCAAACGTTCGGCAACGGATAGCCTGTTATCACGAAACTGATTAAAGACGGGGGAGTTGGTAGAATCGCCTTTTGAAGAGAAAGAGGTTCTGATCAGATTGTACGAAATACTAAAATTACCTTTCTCGATGGGTGAAAAATCGTAAAAACCGCCAATGTCATTGTTATACCGGTAATAAGACCGGCGACTACTGGTGAGCACCCTGTCACCACTTAAATCGATTCGAATGACTGACCATAAATCAAGATTTGCTTTGTAATTAAGCTGTTCGGAATGTTTTTTAATGTAGGGGTTGTTAAGGGCAGTGTCAGTAGTAATCCAGCCCATGCGTGCTGCATCGCCACGAATGTCGCGCTGGCTACCGAAAACAAAATCCCACCCCGGGGCATTTTCAGCCATGTTCATTCCCAGGAAAGTTGGCTCGGGTATATAACCCGGCAGCAAAGTACCATCAGCCGTACGATAGTTTAAGCTTACCTTTTTAACTACCATGATGGTTTTTAAGAAACCATCCAGGGCAATTTTACCATAATTTACCTTGGGTTTGGCATTGGTGGAGTCATCAGGATTGGTTTTGGCGGCTTTTTGTTTGCCTCTTGCGTTTCCATTATTTCCCCTCCCTCGCGATGACCTTCGATTGTTGGAGCGGTTAAGTTTTTTAAAATAGGGCACCTTATTATATAGCTTGTTCAGGTCAGCTCCCGAGTTTAGTTGAATGTCGTTGGAGTTTTCCAAGGTGTTGCCAAAACGCTGCTGTATGGAAATTGGTGAGGCAGTCCAGGTAAACAGTGCCTGATAGCTGGCGGTTAATTTCACCCAATCAACCAAAGGAATTTTTTTAAGTGGCACATTATAAGTGGCCTTAAAGGTTTGGTTGTAGTTTTGTTTGGTTCCAAACTGACGAATTTGACTCCATACCTCTTGCTTGTACTCCTCCCACTGCTGTGTTTCTTTGTCGGGATAAATGGTAGGCTCTTTGATGTACGCACGCGAACCTGTTGACAGCTCAAAAGTTAACGATTTTGCCAAATCATACTTTAAATTAAAGTTGTTATTCCAGTTCCACACTCTATTATAAGTAGGATAGGTGATGATGTCGCCAAAACTTTTATCGCGGTATTGCTTTTTCATAAAGTTTCGGTTCATATCGGTTCGGAATGAAATAATCTTGGGCAGGTAGTAAAAGTTAAAGTCTTTAATCAGTTTAAACCATTTCGATTTGCCAAGAAAGGTAATCTTATTAAACGGTTTTACATTTTTAGGACTGGTGCTATAATTATAGCCCAGTCCACCCTGGTATTTTTTTTGAACTTCTTCTTCAATATCGATGTTTTGATGATTTATTTGCGAGTATGCAAACGAACCGTTAAAGTTTTCAATATCATAAATTCGCGATTTTCGTCTGGAGTTAGTTTTGTCCTTGCGAACGTTCATGAAATTTATATTTTGTCTGGTAGTGTGATCGATGGTCAGGGCTTTTACCGAATCACGGCTGGATTTAGTGGTGTAGGTATCAAGATCATCTTTAAGCAGGATGTCAGGGTTAAGCGGGTTGTATTTTGGTGTGATGGTTTGAATGCCGTAGTCGTAGTGCATGGGTATCCGGATACCACTCTTTTTTCCAAAGAATTTTCCCAGACTCAAATCAGTCGAAATTTGAATATTGGTTTCGTAATCTAATGGAATTTCACTAATCTTTTGGTCAATAGTACCAAAGCCGGCAGCACGGTGCGATGCCAACAACGAAACACGTCCTAAGTCGGCAAGGTCGGCCTGAACTCTTCCTGTGGTAGCCCATCCCGGCGAGTCGTTAAAATCGGTTAATCGTAACTCGTCAACCCAAATGATAGCACTTTTGGCTTCCCCGTCATCGCTGGTGGCAAACCCTAGCTTCTTAGGGTTTCTAACGCCAATTAAAATACCTTTTACATCGCTAATATTCGGATTTCCTAATACCGTAATGGTGGCTTTTCCATGTATCTCGCGGTAGGGCTTGGTAAGCGACAGTGTATTGTTGGGGTCGCGCATGGCAACATTGCGATCCTGTTTAACTTTTACCATCTCATCAAGAACAATTTCCATATTATTGTCTTCGGGCCAGATAAGGTCGGGCTGATTGATGGTAGTACCCCAGGGGGTGATTTTAATGGGTATTTCGTACTCGTAGTAGTTGTTGGTGAAATCAGCACCCACCCTGACAAAGATGGTCATGTCGTTGTCGTTAAGAACTTGTTCTTCGAGTTTTTTTTCACCGTGGACAAACATTTTAATTTTTTTGTATTGCCTAAAGTCAAATTCGGTAGTTTTATAAGCGCCCCTGGCATCGCCATCCTGAAGATCGTCAATGCTGAACTGTAACGATTGCTCGTTTAGCTTTACATAGTCGGTGGTGGCGAAGTTAGACTCGCGTCGGATGCCGGGAGGAATAACGTACGGTATGGGTACTCTTCTGCCGTTTTCTTCAATGTTAACGGTGGAAATTACATACTTGGTTTCGCTGCCATCGTCAGAAGGGATATACTCACCTTGTGCCAATAACGAGTGCTGATATCTTCTCCAATCACCTCTTACTAATTCAAAGGTGGCAAAACGGCAAACGATGGGTTTTTGAAAATCTTTCATAAATACCCTCATAAACCGGATGGAACGAAAATCGGTAATCCTGCCTACCACCTTGCTTGGGTTGGTAATAGGAATTCGGAATTGGTACCATTTCACCTCAGGAAGAATATCACCATTGGCCAGTGAGACATTTCTAGCTGTTCTGATGTCTGCAATATTGTTTTTTCCTACTTCCATTTCGTTTGGATCCAGCTTTATCTTGTATTGGAAATAGCGTTCTGATTCGCTCAACGTATTATCGCGGTTGATATCTTCCACGTTGGGGATATTAGAATTAGAGGTTGGGTACTGTTCGGGATTAAGGTCATCGGTAGGGGAGTTTCCCTCTACCCCGTTAAAGTCTTTATATCGTTCGGTGATGCTTGAGTATTCGCCTTCCTGGTCGTAATCGGAACCTCTGAAATAATGGTAGTCATCGGAGGAGGGGTCGGCTTCAGCCAGTTGATAGGCTTTGGAATTGCTTCCCACGTTTTGACGAAGTTTTTCGAGGTAGATGGTTTGATAAAACGATTTTTCATCGTCATCACCCAGCCCGTCGTAACCAACATCCTGAAACTGACGTGACCCGGCCACGTTGCTAAACGATTCTACCAGCGCCTGAACGGTTGGAACGCGTCCCCAAAGGGTTGTGTCAACATTTTCTATCGCGGCTGAAGTAGGCAGCCCGTTTTCGTAACTTTTGCGGCCATCTTTTAAAATATCTTCCGAAACTTCTCCCAGGTTAATGTACATATCGCCTTTGTTGTCGGGGTCTTCCGAAAAAGGATCCATCATCCAAAACTCGATATACTCAATATTGGCTGCTTCAAAATCGGAGGTTTCAATTTTTCGCATCATCCCGCCCCATCGTGTTTCGGGGTTCAGTAGTTTTCCATCGGGACTAACGTTGTCGGCATCAAAGTTATAAGGCCCTCTCTCGTCGGGAAAATAGGCCATATTTAAGGTGGGAATGGTAGTTGGCCGCCCGTTGGGGATGTCTTTGTTAGGAAAGACCTCAGTTTCAAGAATCTGACGGGTAGAGTTTTTGGAGATTTCGTTTTTATCCACGTTGGTGGGTCGTAAACCTCCGGTTCGGTCATAAAATAGCGGGTCGATAATGTACCAGGCAAACTTGGCCCTGTTTTTTCCATAACTGTAATCCTGCATGCCTCCTTCGGGAAAAAGACTCGGCTGACCCTGTGGTGTACTGGCTATAAACCAGGAGCCGGTATGTTTAAGATCGATGGTTGATTTGGCGCCTTCAAAGTCGTCGATGTAGGATGTCCCCGATTGGCCAATAGCCTTTGAGTGACCTGGCAAAAACTGGGCAAATTCAGCATTTACTGTAATTTTCGATACCACGTTTGTTGAAATGCCGGGTAGTTTATCAATCACATTGGTGAGCCAGCGCGAATCTTTATGATAGCTTAAATCAACCCCCCAAATGGTATTTGATATTGGGTCGTCGCCGTAATTTACTTTTTGTGTTAAAGGGCGCTCGTGCAGATTTAACAAGGTACCACCAATGTGAAGGTCTTTGTTTACTTCATGATCAACATGGATACCCATCATCCGTTTTTGCTGCACATTAAACATGGAATTGCTTTCGAGCGAAACATTAATAGGGGTTCCAGAGCTTAAAATACCATCATTTAATATACGAACCCTCCCCAGGGTGTAATCAACCGTGTAGTCAACGTTTTCCACCAGCGGAACACCTCCGGCAGTAACAGTAACCGAACCCTGAGGTACATTAAGCGCGTTTAAGCTAATTTCGGAACCTGATTTTGATTTGTAAAAGCCTTCGAGGAGATACCTGTTTTTATCGGGAAATTGCTCAGCTGCCGTTTTGGTCATTGAGTATAGCGAGTCGAACGAATATTTGTCGGCTAGTGCCGGATTGGAAGGGAATACAGAATCGTGAATATAGCTTCCGAAGGGTTCTAGCACCGGAAAGTAAATTCGTCCATTGGATCCCTGAAAGGTTCCCCCGTTGGTTGCTGCCCCGTCAATAAAGTCGAATACTCCGTCACCCCCCGGGATTGGGTTTAATTGATTATCCAGATTATCGACTCCCAAAACATGGATGAGCGGTTTTCCTTTAACATCATCGGGACCTTCCATAAAGTAGCCCGTGGGGACACCGTTTTTGTCGCCGGAATAGAGTATGTTGAAAATGAAATCATCACGCTGAATCTGGTAAGCACCAATAGAATAAACGTTTTTCATCATCAAATCCCACATGGGCATGTCGGTGTTTAAAACATTGCTTTTTAAAAGTTTTACTATTAGACTGTTGGGTGGCACAATACCCTGATCCGAAAACTCACCAACCTGATAAACCCGGCTGTCACCGATGATGGAGTATTGATAGGAAACGGCCACAATCTGGTCGTCGCTAAGGGAGGTGTTGAGCGAAATAAAACCAAGTTTAGGATTGAATTTGTATTCGGTAGATTTTAACTTTCTGGCATTCTCCAATTTGATAAAATCTTCGCCTGACGTAATATAACCCGACTGACCGATGTTAAAGGGGTCGCCGGTTAAATATTTGGTAACATCGTTAATATTTCGAATCTGATTGGTATCGAGTTTGTATAGCAGGTCGTTCGAAACATTCGACGGATAATTTTGTCCCGGTACCGGTTGCACCAGCGGATTATAAATTTTTGATGGGTTGTTTTCACCCAAATCGGTAAAGGCTACAATGTTCCTGTTTTCCTCGGTGGCAGCACCAATATTGGTAACCCACACTTCTACTTTGCTTATCACTACATCGGAGGTGATGAATGGAAGGCTGCTGAGGGCACGTTCGTAATTATCACGAAAATACTGACTTAAAAAGAAGTGGCGGTTGTCTTCGTAATCGAGTGCTGAAAATTCGAAATGGTTGGCCTGGGCTCCGCCCTGAACGCGGATATTTTTTGATTCGCTTTGCTGTTGCGAAAAAACTCCGGTAATGGTGGTTTTCCCAAACTGAAGTTTTGTTTTTACACCGAAAAGGCTTTGGCTGCCCCTGATAAGTGTGGAACGAAGGGGCAAGCTTACGTTCCCTGCTTCGATTAACTGAATAATCTCATCCTCTTTTCCTTCATACTTTAACTTGAGGGTGTTTTCAAAATTAAAAGAAGACTCGGTATTATAGTTGGCCTTGAATTCAATTTTATCACCTATTTTGGCAATAACATTCATTTGGATGGTTTCTTTAAAGTCGAAGTTGGTGGTACGCCTTTGTCGTACATCAAGCGCGGGGTCGTCGCGTTTGTTCGATAAAATTCCAAAGCTGATTTGTGCCGATCCTTGCGGGCGGATGTCGATGGTGTTGCTGCCAAAAATCGACTCGAAAGCCTTACCCCCAACATAAATCTTTGGAATAAGCCGTTCGCCTTCAGAGGTGCCGACAACCTGCGATCGGTCTTTCCAGTAGCTTTTTACATCTTTGTTGAGATCGTATTTTTGAAACTCTTTAAAATCCATGCTGGTGGGTGACCGATAGGTAAAGTTTCCTACTTTGTTAACAAACTCGTAAGTGTTGGTTTTGGGGTTGTAAATAATTTCCTGCTTAACGTTAGAGGGGTTGTTAAGGAAGAAGGGACTTGAGTTTTGCTCCATGTAAGGATTTCCGGAGAAATCGTTAAAAGGATAGATGAGATGTGTGGTGTCGGTATTTTGAGCAGAATCAGCTGTTGTGGTGTTTTGATTTTGGGCAATCAAATTCCTGTTCGGATTAAACAAGCCAATCCACAACGCGAATGTTAAAATAGTTGCCAGTAATAAGTATCTGTCTCCCCGCTTCAAAACTTTCTCTTATCGTTAATCAAATGGTACCTGTTATAAGATTTTCAGAGCTTCTTTAATGAGTAGCTCAACACTATTAATCTCAGTTTGTTTCAATACTTTATTAACAGCCTTCTCGGCCGTGGTTTTATTAAACCCGAGTATCAACAACCCTGATAACGCTTCATTTTTTAAAGTATTGTGGCCTGATGGTATTTTTTCGAGCTTAATATCCTGCTTAATCAACTTATCACGAAGGTCGATGATAATACGCTGTGCTGTTTTGCCACCAATGCCTTTTACGCCTTGTAAAACCATGGTGTTGCCTTGCGTAATGGCGGTGTAGGTTTCTTCGGTTGATAGCGAAGATAATATCAATCGTGCCGTGTTGGCTCCCACTCCCGATACTGTGATAAGCATTAGAAACAACTGCCGCTCGTTTTCTTTGGCGAAACCATACAAGATGTGCGCATCTTCACGAACCACGAGATGGGTGAAAAGGCTGACCTCTTTCAAATCCTTAATTTGAGAATAGGTATTTACCGTTATGTTGATAAAATACCCAATTCCCTGGTTTTCAATAACCACATAAGTTGGGGTGACTTCTGCAAGCTTACCCCTGATAAAAGCATACATAGGCTAAAGCCGTTAAAAGATTATCATCAGTATAAAGAAAAACAAAAATACAATAAAAACTATACGAAGGAGGGGGCAACGTTATTTCTCATTTTAAAGCAAGGAGGATAACTGAATTAAAGTTTCCGATATCCTGTCAGGACTCTAAAAGGTAGTGTGTTGGAGGCTTGGTAAGGTATTGAATGAAGTTGTTTAAAGTTTCCTTAATAAGATAACTGAAAAAGCTAGTAGCATCAAGCCTTTCCAGTGTAAATCATTCGTTTCAAAACGTATCAAAACTGCTTTAAAGGCATCTAACCATGCATTAGTTCGCTCTATTACAAAACGTGTTTTATAAAGTAGCTCATCAAAAACAGTTTTGCTTTCACTTGGGTTTCCGTTTCTTTTATTTTTATCAATATTGTCAAATATTTCATTTGCATAACAATATGAACGAAAATCAGTAGTGTCAAAGCCTGCGTCTGCATTCAAGAATAGGCCATCAATAGGGATTTCGACTAACTGAATAGAATGTATCATTTTACTAAATATCTTGACCAGGTTAAAAGCATCGTTGTGGTTTCCTGCGATTGGATTACTACATGCTAAAGGAATGCTTTGACTATCTGTAACAATAAGATTACTAGTAGTTTTACTCTTCTTTCGACCCTGATAAGCTACCGATTCACCACCCCTTTTTGCAGGGGTATGGGTACCATCAAGTTGAATGCTTGATAAATCCAAAAGGTGTTTGTACTTCTTGAGAATGTTACTCCAAATCCTTTCCCAACTACCATTTTTATTCCATTTTGTTTAATAA
>Ga0164318_10000790_pt1 | contig 25951 bp, 22 predicted proteins | sample GuaBasSedimGuay9_FD_113734 | JGI IMG/M metagenome (GOLD analysis project Ga0164318, IMG submission 113734) | Subseafloor sediment microbial communities from Guaymas Basin, Gulf of California, Mexico - Guay9, Core 4571-4, 0-3 cm | ecosystem: Environmental > Aquatic > Marine > Hydrothermal vents...
CGCCTCATATGCTGCAGCTATCTCTTCCGAGTAAGATAACTGTATCCCTCCAGCTTCAATCGTTCTTCCATCTGCTGCCTCAACTCTCCCATCTTACCCACTTCAAATAAAAAGCCGGATTGCCTCCTCTGCTCTGTTATTCTCAGCAATCCGGCTCCTAATTTTTCTCCATCCTGAGGCCCCACACTTTGTCGGTTGAAGTTCTCCCCTTCGCCTCCCAGGCCCCCAGACATCAACATAATAATTCTAAGACTGTAATAATATAATAAAAAAGCTAAGGGAGTCAAGTAAAATCTTCTCTCCCATAGAGAAAAGACAGTAAACGGTAAGCAGTGGGCAGTAAGGAGTTGGCAGTAGACAGTAGGAAGTGGAGGCGACCATCCGCGGTCGCTCACGGCAGGAAGAGAGGGGAAAGGGCACGAGGGCGACGCTACAGTGGGTTAGAAGCTTCGCACTTATTATTTCACTCTCCAGGGCGCCAGATGAAATATCTATTCTCTTCTACCTTACAGGTGCCGCTAAACTTATAAGTGGCGTACGAATTGTAGTTCCAGCCTAAGTACTCCGAATCGCCGCCCCCGTGAGTGGTGACAAACAATCCAGGATGAGGTCCGCCGATCACCTTGGTGTTCCCCACCGCCTGGGTCACATCCGCCGGAGAACGACCAGAACCCACACTTGGGTCAAAGGGAACCCAACCGTAGTTGGGCAGATATACCTCCGCCCACCGGTGATTATCGCGGTCGACACTGGCCAAATCCCCTCTGATCAGCGAACCAGCCTCAAACCTGGCGGGCAACCCACTGGCCCGACATAAGGCGATGAACAAGAAGGTCGATTCCGAACAGGAACCCGTCCCCCTGGCAAGCACCACCGGAGCCGTGTCCCATCCACCCCCACCTTCATATCTCACATTCTCCAGGACAAAGCTGTGTATTCGCCTGGCCATCCAATAGGGATTTGTCTCCCCGCCCACGGCATCTCGCGCTGCCTCCTGGATAGAAGTCTCATGGATGAGATATCTGGAGCCATCGGCAAGATATTTTTCCCGAATCTCCCTGGGAACCTGAGCCAGAGTGCCCACCTTCTCAGGAAATATGTAATAATGAAGGTTCCCCAGCCTCACCCTCACCTTGTAGCCAACAGTCACCGTCTCGGAGGGCGGAAGCTCGGAGAAGCGGTAAATGGCAACCCTCTGAGCCCAGCGGTCGAGGGCAAATCGCTGGGGCTGAGGGATAAAGTCAACTGGACCCAGAAGCCGCTGATTCTCCAATTTTTCAGGTGGGACGGCCAAGGCTATTTTGATATCCTTCAGGGTCCCTGGTCCTGAATTGCGGATGTAATGGACCAGCTCAATGCTCGCCTCTCTCCAGTCGGTTACCGAATACTTCTCGTCATCGGTTGCCCTGAGCTTGTAAATCCTTCCTGTCTGGAAGTCAACATTCCAAAGATGACTTCCGTCCCAGGCCAGCCCCCAGCCAAACGGTCCAGGGGCAAACAGGCTCAGCACTACGCTTCCATCGCGGACGGAGACTGCGTAGATTTCGTCTTTACCCCTGTCCGAGACCCAGAGGTATTTGCCGTCAAAGCAAAGCCCGCGAGACTTCCCAGCCGGCGCTTTGAAATAGCCCGTCAGGGTTCCGTCCTGGGGATTGAGTTTACAGATGAGACCCTGCCGATCGTCCACCACCCAGAGGCAGTGCTTCCCCCAGGCCAGTCCCCTTGGCGAACTGCCGGGGGCGGAATATGACTTTTCAACCACTCCGGTTCGAGGGTTGAGAAGATAGATCCTCTCTGTCTGGCTGTCGGCGACAAACAGCCGCCCTCTGCCCCAAGCCAACCCCTGAGGAGATGGGCCGGGTGAAGACAGGGACCGCAGCACTTCGCCGCTATTGGGGTCGATTTTATATATCCGCGCCTGCTTCCAGTCGCTCAACCAGAGAAAACCCTGCCCCCAGGCAAGACCCGATGGACATTCCCCTGGAGCAGGGAAGGAGATGATCGGCTCCCCGGGGAAAGGAGAGGCCGTTTTGCAAAAGGGTATGCTTAGGGCGAAAATTATGAGCAGCAGTACTCTTGGGATAACCTTTTTGACGTTCATGTCTCTTCCGGCACGCAGGCCTCCACTGGGCAGACATCGGCGCAGGCGCCACACTCGGTACACAGTCCAGGGTCGATCACATAGATGTCCCCAGCGTCGGTGATCGCCTCCACCGGGCATTCATCCGCACACTGGCCACAGGCGATACACTCCTCCGTTATCTTGTAAGCCATCTATCGTTCTCCCCTGATCAATGTTGGTAATGTCCCTAAGTCATCAAAATAATTCAATGAACTTTCACAAAATACTACAACTGGAGACATAAGCGACGGGATTTCCTTGCCTTACTCAGCCACCTGTCCCTTTTCTTCACAAGAAAAGGGACTAAAAGGAGCGCACTTTCCGTAGGCATAGGCAACAGGTAGGGTTGAATGGCTGAGGCCATAAGCTCTCGGGACAGCAGAATGCGGCTTTGTTTCTTGTGGTTGCTGACGGAAAGCGCAATTTACCGCATCCTACCTCGAGCATCAGTCCTATGGTGCTACATTCTGGCGGCCTAAAGATACATTTTCCAGATTTTTTATGAGAGTCTAATAATCCACTTTCACCATTAACCACTCACCAAGACCGGCTTTTTTCTGTGACTCTGATGTTAAACAGGTCAAAACCCAGCCGTCAAGGATCACTACCCAAATCTCCGCTTATCTCTGTACTGTCTGGCCTGATGCATAAAGGCCTCCAGTCTTACCAACATACTGGCATCCTCCTGTCCGTCATAAGAGGCATTAAGCCAGGGGATGCCGTTGAAGTCCTCCCTGAATCTCTTAGAGACAATAGCTACCACAGTTCCTGGCATACAGGAGAAAGGCATCACATTGATAATGCCTGAAGCCCCTTTTCTTATGTAATCGACCGCTTTGCCGATCGTAAGGATTGCCTCCCCGCCAAAGGAGAAATGCATATAGGGAGCGCTGTACTGAAGTACCTCGGTTGTGCGTGGCTCTTCATTATTTAACAGCAACTTCTTAACCGGCTTCTCCAAACGGTGTTCGTAGTATCTCTGGACCTTCTCTTGGAGGATCGCCTTCAGCAGATCCCGATATTTGCGCTCAGCGGCGCTGTCCTCTTTATATCTTTGAGTGGTGTAGTAGATCCACTCCGATATCGGGGCCAGCCATGCTTCACCTCCCAGGGCTTCAACCCTTCTTATCACATTATCATTGCTGAAGCGGTTGTTGCGCATAAATATCTCGCCCACTATCCCAATGATCGGCTTTCGCTCCCGGCGGTCGATCTTTATCTGTTTGAACTCTTCTGCAATCTGCTTCATAAGCCGGACGAGATTTTTGCCCTTCTCTACCGCCTCGGTCAGCTTAGCCAGAGCTTTTTTGTAGACCCGGTCAGTATCCCCCTGGTTGACCTCGTAGGGTCTTGTCTCGTGCAGCAGTTTCTGTAAGATATCGGTTGCTACCAGTGCTTGCCAGGCCCTGATGCGCAACTTAAGGCTCGCTCCCCCTATGTCTGCATAAGAATTTGCTGAAGTGGGGGAGATGACAGCCACCTGTTTGTGTCCCAGTCTGTCCAAGAAGACCCGATGAATATGGCTGTACTGTCCGAAACGGCAAGGACCGCTGGCTAATGGCATAAAGAAAGCTGCTTTGTCTGGATCGAAGCCAGGTTCTTCTATCTTCCTTAGAAAATCGCCAGTTGTGACGATAAAGGGAAAGCATTCCCTGCCAGTGGAGTATTTTCTTCCCAATAGGAGCGTCTGATCGTCTGACTCGGGAAGCGCCTCAGCCGGTATTCCACAGGACCTTAGGGCAGCGCTTAACGGATAAGCGTGGTCTGCCATGTTGGGAATGTAGATAGTTCGCTCCATCTTTCAATCAACAAAGTTTCGCCTCAAATCGGCAAGTTGTAAACGCCATAAATCGGCCAAAGCCTCAATCGCAAAATGGTGCCTGGAAAGCGCAGAAGTCAAAATTGGCTTTCCTTACGGCTCTGCCAGAGCAACATCCTGCCTTGCGTTCTAGATTTCTCAACTTCTTATTCCGTGTTGGGCGTCTTCGAAAACTTGACTTTTTTTGGCTAAGAAGCTGCCCTACGAAGACGTCTGGTATCTCTCCTCTCCTTGCGTTGCACACCCTTTAGGCTGTCGAAGAAGGCCTCGCAACGGGTGATAACCCCGGCATCAGCGGAATGCTCATCAACCTCTAATTGCAGGTAGGGCCTTCCAGCCATCTTCTCTCTGACCAAGTGAGAGATGAAGGAGTCAGGACCACACCGGAAATTAGAGATATAGATCGCATTCAACTGGGGATTCTCCCTGATGAACTGAACGGCACTCAGTATCCTCTGGCCATAATACCAGTACATATTTGGAAATTCATCAGAAACATCAACCTGGTCCAGAGGAAGAAAATCCATTGGAATGGCCAGAACTTCCATATCCAGAAGTTTCTTCGGCAGATTCAGATTGAGACCTCGATCACACCCATTATAGGGGCGGCTGAGAATCACCACTGCCCATCGCTTCTCAGGAAGGTGGGCAAGTATTTCCTCTCCCCTTTTCTGAATGTCGGTGTAGAACTGCCTCTGGGCCTCGTCAGCCAAGCGAATAGCGCTCTGCACCTGCTTGGCCCTCCTGCCCAGCTCTTGACCCAATTCTGTTAATACCTTTTGGACATGCTGCTGGCCGCGCCGGAAGTAGATAGCCGGGAACAATAACATACCCTCTTTCAGGTCCAAAGCCGCCCTGATGGTGTAGGGGATTGACTGAACCAGGGGACAATTGTAACTCTGCGAGAATCTGCAGTCGCGCTCCTCCCGGTTGATGATGCTGGGAAGGAATATGTAATCCACCTCCTTGGACAGCAGGTTCAAAATATGTCCGTGGCATATTTCTATCGGGAAGCACGATTCGGAGGCAATGCTCTCTATCGATGCCTGAATTATCTTCTGATTGGTCGGGTCGGATAGAACCACTTGAAAGCCCAGCTCGGTGAAAAAGGTATGCCAATAAGGAAAGATTTCGTGGAAGAATAGCACCCTGGGGATTCCGATCCTCTCCTTTCCCTTCTCTTTTGGCTCTTCGTACCGGGCCAAGAGGAGTTTTTCCCTTTCAGCGAATAGGTCTGGCAGGCGATCTACCTTCGGATTTTTCTTCTTAATCTCGTACTTTTCGCACCTTGCCCCATAAAATACAGGGGGTTCGCCTTCTATTGTGACTTTCTTTATATTGCACTGATTGTCGCACCCGTTACAGTAGAAGGTTGTGACCTGGTATTTTCGGTTACTGAGGTCGAACCCTTTGAATTTGCTCTTCTGCCAGGTGCGTTCTTCCATTGCTAAGATCGCTGCCCCTATAGCCCCAGTGACATCGTGATGGGGAGGTACCGTTACCTTTTTACCCAGCACCTTCTCAAAGGCAGCTACCACTCCCTTGTTCCAGGCAACTCCCCCCTGGAAGAATATGTTATTCCCAATCCTCTTATCCCCTACTACCCGATTGATATAGTTGTATACGATAGAATAGCAGAGTCCGGCTATCAAGTCCTCTTTGGCCCAGCCCTCCTGCTGGTGGGCAACTAGATCCGACTCCATAAACACCGTACAGCGCTCTCCCAAATTGGCAGGGGTTTTGGCCTGCAGGGCTAAGTTCCCAAACTCCTCGACAATATTGGTGCCCAGCTTCTCTGCCTGTTCCTCCAAGAATGAGCCTGTACCAGCGGCGCAAACCTTGTTCATTTCGAAGTCTACCACTGCTCCGTTGTCCAGACTGATGTATTTTGAGTCCTGTCCGCCTATCTCGAATATGGTGTCGACAGTGGGGTCGATGTGGAGGGCTGCTGTGGCCTGAGCGGTGATTTCGTTGCGCACCACATCTGCGCCGATAAAGTCCCCGATCATATATCGGCCTGAACCAGTGGTGGCTACTCCCAGAATATTCACCTTATCTCCTACCTCTTCGCCTATCTCTTTCAGCCCCTGACGCACTGCCTCAATAGGCCTTCCCGCTGTCCAGAGATAGCGGCGGGCAAGCACATTCTTCTCCCTGTCGATCACCACCAGGTCGGTGCTCAACGAGCCCACATCCACACCCAAGAAGGCATCGGCCTTTTCACCCTCCTTGAGCTTACGGATCTGCAGCTTCGCAGCGCCGCCGGTGCCGTCGTAGCTCAGAGGAGGCAGCCCCTTTGTAGATGTCTTGTGGGCGGAGTTTAGATATCTCTCCGCTGCCTCCAGGCCTCTGAACTTGCCGTTCTTAAACCCGTTTTCCAGGGAGATTAAAACTGCCCCAATAGCCCCCATGGAGGTGAAGTGCTCAGGGATAATCAGCTCCCCTTCTTCAAGCCCCAACAACTTCTCAAATGCTTTGACTACTCCGATATTAGCTGCTACGCCCCCCTGGAAAGCTACAGGTTTTCTGAACTTTTTCCCTCTGGCGATATTGCTCTTGAAATTCCTGGCCACAGCATAACAGAGGCCGGCGACGATGTCATAATCAGGGGTGGCGATCTGCTGCAGGTGAATCATATCTGTCTTAGCAAATACACTGCAGCGTCCGGCAATCCTGGGGGGGGCCTTAGATTTTAAAGCCACCTGTCCGAACTCTTCGATGGACAGCTTAAGTCGGCTTGCTTGTTGGTCAAGGAACGATCCGGTGCCGGCGGCACAAGCACTGCTCACAGCGAAATCCTCTAATCGCGGCTCCCCAGAGCCTCCATCCCTGGTCATTAGCAGAAGCTTGGAGTCCTGCCCCCCCATCTCGATAACCGTTCTTACATCTGGGTAAAACCGGGCTATGGCTTTAGCTTGAGCGATTACCTCATTGACAAAATCGCCCCCTAAAAGAGAAACAATCAGCCTACCACCTGAACCGGTAGCGGCTACACCGGCTATCTGCTCCGGTGAGTGCCGGGTGAATATCTCTCGTAGCACCCTCACTACTGTGGCAACCGGCTGTCCAGCGATCCTATCATAGTGATCTTCTAAAATCTCTCCTCTCCGGTCTAAAATGACCGTGTCTACACTGACCGATCCAATGTCGATGCCCAGGTATAGCCTTTTGTCGTTCATGTCTTTTTTCAGTGTTATGTTCTCTAATAGGCAGATTTACAATGTGTTGCTTCTATCCTATCTTAGGATTTGGGATCGAATTTGTAAAAATTACTCTTCACCTGAGCAAATGTCAAGAGAAAAATACGATTCTGTTGAGCGGGTAGCCCAGAAGGGTTACCGCCCTGCTGTATATTTTTTGGGCAGATTACCTATGAAAACCTAGAAGCTTGGGGACATCTCTTTTCCCATATTTCCGCAAGAATTTTCACTTGACCACCTAGTGGAGAGTTTAGTGGGGACCCCCTGCGGGCCACCTGCGTCTCAGGATAACATATAACAAGGGATAACCCAAAACATAGCAGGCAATAAGTTCTCCTGTCCCCACGGAGATGACAAATAGGAAGTAAGGGGGGAGTCCCTTAAATACGGGTATCGGAGGCGGTTGGAAAAGCAGTTGCAGATAGGCACTCACTCCAAAGGCATTTACCAAAACTGGCGGCAGGGGAGCCAGCCAGGGCTTTTTCGTTTTGCGGACACAGTGGGTCAAAACGGCAGCAAGTAGGGTACAGAGGCTGCCGGCAAATATGTCCCATGGCCCTAATCCACCAAGCCAATTTGCCAGAAAACAGCCGATAAAAAGCCCCCAGACCGAGGCAGGCATAACATAAGGCAGGACAGTCAGCGCCTCTGATATCCTCACTTGTACAGGGCCATAACTTATAGGGGAAAAGGCAAAAGTCAAGGAGGCATATAACGCTGCAACCATTCCCACCTGTGCTAAGTATTTTGCATTTGTTCTCATTTTAGAAAACGCCATTAAGGTTTTACCTCACCCAATGGCCATAATGGTGATGAAATATACAACATTTTCTGCTCGATGTCTATAGAAATTGAAGAGAAAATTTATCAAACGCCGTTGATTTCCCTTGACAGGCAGGATTGAAAGGGTTATCTTAAAAATGTCGCTCTCAGAGCAATCGTTTAGATTCAGTAGACGAGCGTCGGCAATAGCGGCAGCCCTTATGTCTTGCAATGGGAAATAAGCAAATTCACTCACAAAAAGCAGCAAAACTTTCATTCCGAGGCGTTCGCTTTGTGCCATTCTGAGCACCTCGAAGAATTTTGTTCGGCTCAAGTCGGGGGCGGCAGGGTTTGTAGCTAGCCCCGTGGCAAACCTTGCCAAGAATCCGGTTTGTTGATAGATTGTAGTAACTTGTCGGATATTTCCACAGGTTTTGCATCACGAAATGGCGGGTTTTGCAGACCAGTTAACTCTCAGTTAGCAGAATCAGTCAGCTAATCCCTCTGTTGCAGAAAAGTGTTCTATTGGAGGCCCTGGAGGGAACACACAGTTCGAGGTTAAGTTACAAGAAATGCTGCTTTGTGGCGGCTCAACAGCATACAAGTGAAAGAGGAGGGGTAGATGAAAAGAATCGGTATCCTGACCGGAGGTGGTGATGCTCCCGGTCTCAACGCTGTTATCAGAGCGGTGACAGTGAAGGGAATCAAAGACGGCTATGAAGTAATAGGATTTAGATACGGCTGGGCTGGGCCGATGAAGAAAGATTATATCCCTCTAACCTTGGCCGATGTGGAGGATATCCATCGACAGGGGGGCACGATCCTCGGCTCTTCTCGCACTAACCCAGCTAAGATGGAAAACGGACTCCAGATAGTTAAGGATAACCTTGAGCAACTTGATTTGTATGCTTTGATAGCCTCAGGGGGCGAAGACACCTTAGGGGTGGCCAACAAGTTGTCCAAGATCGGAGCAAAGGTAGTAGGGGTCCCGAAGACCATTGACAACGACATCAGTGCTACTGATTATACATTCGGATTTGACACCGCGATAAACAGAGTAATGGAGGCCCTGGACAGGCTTCATACCACAGCCAGGTCTCATCAGCGGGTGATTGTAGTGGAGATAATGGGCAGACATTCCGGCTGGATGACCCTCTACGGAGGCATGGCCGGCGGTGCTCACCTGATCTTGGTGCCAGAGGTAGAATTCACTCTCCAGCAGGTCTATGATTTCGTGAATAAACGGTACAGTGAAGGCAAGACCTATGCTCTGATTGCCCTGGCTGAAGGGGCAAAGTGTCCTGAGCTGGTTAGGGAAGTGGAAAAGGAGGCTCCCAGAGATGCATTCGGCCATATACTGGCAACTAAGGTTAAAAGGCCCATAGCCCAGGTCCTGGCGGAGAAGATAGAGGAGGCTACCGGCAAAGAGACCCGACATGCCGTCTTAGGGCATCTACAGAGGGGCGGGGACCCCTCTGCTTTCGACCGGGTTCTGGCTACTCGCCTTGGCTTCAAGGCTATGGAGATGGTCGAACAGGGAGAGTTTGGCAAAATGGCTGCCCTAAGGGGCGAGGAGATTGTCTCCGTTTCCTTAGAAAAAGCCGTAGGAAAACTGAAGGTTGTGGACCGTTCCAGATATGAACTGGCCCAAGTCTTCTTTGGATAATCTGGATAAAAACTGTAAAAACACTTTTATAAGGGAGGATATCGATGGCAATTAGACTCGGAATTAACGGTTTCGGAAGAATCGGGCGTCTAACCTTTCGGGCCATTATGGCCGATGGCGGTTTTGATGTGGTGGCAATCAACGATTTAACCGACGCTAAGACCCTGGCGCATCTGCTGAAGTATGATTCGATTCATCGAGGATACCCCGGCCGAGTAGAAGCGGGGGATGACTCGATTATTGTTGATGGTAAGGCGATAAAGGTCTTGTCCATTAAGGATCCGGCCCAGCTTCCTTGGAGGGACTTAGGGGCAGAGCTGGTCTTAGAGTCCACCGGAGTTTTCCGCAAACGTGCAGATTGCGAAAAACATCTCCAGGCAGGGGCTCGGAAGGTTTTGCTCTCCGCACCCGCCAGAGATGAAGTGGACGCTACTATCGTTTGTGGGGTTAATGATAACACTCTGAAACACTCAGACCGCATTATTTCTAATGCTTCCTGCACCACCAACTGCTTTGCTCCCGTGGTGAAGGTGCTTAACGACAGTTTTGGTATTGTGAAAGGCTTAATGACAACCATTCATGCCTATACCAGTGACCAGCGGTTGCTTGATTTCCCTCACAGGGACTTAAGGAGGGCACGAGCGGCTGCTTGCTCGATCATCCCAACCACTACCGGCGCTGCAAAGGCCATTGGCAAGATCATCCCGGAGCTGGCCGGTAGACTTAATGCAGTGGCGATGAGGGTGCCGGTCCCTGACGGCGCAATGGTCGACTTTGTCGCCGAGTTAAAAAGAGATGTAACTGCCGAGCAGGTGAATGAGGCTATGAAACAGGCTGCTGAGGGAGAATTGAAGGGTATCTTGGAGTATTCAGAAGAGCCTTTGGTCTCCGCTGATGTCCTCGGCAATCCTCACTCTAGCATATTCGATTCTCTCTCCACCTTGGTGGTCGAAGGAAATCTGGTAAAGGTTGTAGCCTGGTACGACAACGAGTGGGGCTATTCCAACAGGTGCGTTGACCTGTTGAAGCTGATGGCTGCTAAATGAGGAGTATCAAATGGCGAAGTTGACGGTTAAGGATTTAGATCTGGCAGACAAGCGAGTCCTGATGCGAGTTGACTTCAACGTCCCCCTGGATGAAGACCGAAAAATTACCGATGACAGTCGCATAAGAGCTGCCCTGCCCACGATCAACTATGCGATAGAAAAGGGTGGGAAACTGATTCTTATGTCCCATCTGGGACGTCCTAAGGGCAGGGTTGTGCCTTCTCTTTCCCTGCGGCCTGTAGCCCAGCATCTGTCTGGGCTTCTGAACAAGCCAGTGCCGATTGCCCCTGACTGTGTAGGGCCGGAAGTGGAAAAGATGGTTGAGTCTCTTAAACCAGGTGATGTTCTCCTGCTGGAGAATTTGAGGTTCCATCCGGGCGAGACGGCTAACGATCGGAAGTTCGCCGGTGAATTGGCACACCTTGGAGACCTCTATGTTAATGACGCCTTCGGCACTGCCCACCGGGCCCATGCCTCCACTGTGGGGGTGACAGAATTTCTCTCTCCTTGTGCTGCTGGATTCCTTCTGGAGAGGGAGATACGTTACTTAGGTGATGCGCTGGCCCAGCCCCAGCGTCCATTTGTCGCTATCTTAGGAGGCGCCAAGATATCCGGGAAGATAGATATTGTCGAAAATCTTCTGGGCAAGGTGGATAGCCTGCTTATCGGCGGTGGAATGGCTTATACTTTCTTTAAGGCTCAGGGCCTGGAGGTAGGGAACTCCCTGTTAGAGGTCGACAAGGTCGATCTGGCAGGCGAAACCCTTGGGAAGGCCGAGACCTGTGGGGTAGAACTGCTGCTTCCCTTAGACTGTGTCATAGCTGACAGTTTTTCCAACGATGCCAATACCCAGGTAGTAGAGCGAGATGGGATACTTCCTGGCTGGGAGGCTCTGGATATAGGCCCCAAAACCGTAGCCCTGTTCAAGGAGAGAATTGCTACCGCCAAAACCATCGTATGGAATGGGCCGATGGGCGTTTTTGAGATGGACAGGTTCGCTGTGGGAACTTCTGCCATCGCCCAGGCCCTGGCAGAGGCGACGCAAAGGGGAGCAGTTACCATCATCGGAGGAGGCGACACAGCAGCCGCGGTTGCTAAGATTGGCCTTCAAGGAAAGATGTCTCATATCTCCACTGGAGGGGGTGCCTCTCTCGAATACTTAGAGGGGAAAAACTTGCCTGGAATTGCCGCGTTGACTGAGAAGGAGGGGCAGTGATGAGAAGACCTATTGTGGCCGGCAATTGGAAGATGAACAAGACATCTGCCGAGGCTGTGAAACTGGCCGAAGAACTCAAGCCTCTGCTAGCTGACGTAAAGGGGGTAGACATCGTCCTCTGTCCGCCATTCACCTCCTTAGAGGCAACTTATAAGACCATCAGAGGTGCTAATCTGCTTCTGGGTGCACAAGATATGTTCTGGGAAGAAAGCGGGGCCTACACCGGAGAGATCTCGGCAAAGATGCTCTTGACATCGGGTTGTAAATATGTTATATTAGGACATTCAGAAAGACGTACCTATTTTGGTGAGACCAATCAGACGGTGAACAAGAAACTGAAGGCTGCCTTGCGGGCGGGATTGGTTCCCATCGTCTGTGTGGGAGAGAGACGTGAGGAACGGGAAGCAGGGATCACCCAGCAGATCGTCGAAGATCATGTGGCAGGGGCATTTGAAGGGATCCGAGCCGAGCAGGCCTCTGAGGTGGTGATCGCCTATGAGCCTGTTTGGGCTATAGGTACAGGGTTAACCGCGACTCCAGAGCAAGCCCAGCAGGTCCACGCCTTTATTCGTCAGATTCTCACCAAACTTTACAACTCGAATGTGGGGCAGCAGGTCAGAATCCAGTACGGAGGGAGCATAAAACCGGATAATGCAACTGCCCTTTTCAGTCAGCCAGATATTGATGGGGGCCTGGTAGGCGGTGCCTCTTTAACGGCCAGTTCCTTTGCCGAAATAGTTAAGAGCGTATAGCCTGCATTCGAAAATTTGAACACCGAAGACAGGGACTGCGTTACCGTTATCGCATACATTCCGATTATTTTCGGGTTATTTTGTTGTTTTTTGAAACTGGGTTCAACCTAAGAATTTCGGGGGATATCCAGAATGCATTCGTTTTTGGTCTTTATTCACATATTGGTGGCCTTTGTCCTGATGATAGTCATTCTAATGCAGTCGGGCTATAGAGGTGGCGGGTTATCCAGTACATTCGGCGGCATGGGAGGCGGCGACATATTTGGCGCCAGAGGCGCAGCTCCCTTTCTAAGCAAGCTCACAGCGGTGTTAGCTGCTATTTTTGTAGTTACCTGCATTACCCTGTCTCTTAAGCCTAAGGTGGCGGCCAAGGTAGAGAGTAAGGCCCTGAAACAGATGGAGAAGCAAGCCGAAGAGAGCTCTCAAGCCAAGGCCTTGTCACCATCGTCACTGTTCAATGAGGGACAACCAGAGTCTGATAGCCTTGGGGAATAGTGGTTTGCTCTGATTACGGCGGTGCCAGAGGAGCGGTCAGGATGGATTAGTGCCGAAGTGGTGGAATAGGCAGACACGCTAGCTTGAGGGGCTAGTGAGCGCTAAGCTCGTGCCGGTTCAAGTCCGGCCTTCGGCACCAGAGCCAAGAACATATTTGTAAAGCAACAGATGGTTCTTGGTTACCCTAAATCCGTTAGGAGGTGAACAGGTATGAAGCGTTTGGTCAGTGTGCTGCTCATGCTGCTGTTAGTAATCCCGTTGTCTGTGGGATGCGAAAAGAAAGCGGAGAAGAAGCCAGCCGCCAAGAAAGCTGAAAAGGCAGTTCCCGAGTCAGTGCAGACAGAACGGGAGGCTGCTCCAGAGAGTTTGCAAGAGGCGGCCCCTGAAACTCTGGGAAAGTGAAGGAAACCACGCTGAGAAAAAAACAGCCGGTGCGGTGAAAGTGCTGGCTGTTTTTTTCTGTCTCAAGCATCCTCAGTAACGCTCGCCTTGGGAGCTTTGCGCAATGCTTTCTGGTCGGAGTCTCTCGCACTTCTCTTCGCTCTGTCAAATACCTGCTCGTACTGCTTGAAGGCGATCCGATATTGAGTCAGAACCTCTCACACAGCTAAGGACAGAGGTGATCAAAGCACAAAAGAGAAGGAGGTGACTATGTCTGTCAAATGGGGAGTCATAGGAGCCGGTGGAATAGCTGATAGAAGAACTATTCCCGAAGGCCTTATTCCAGCTAAGAATGCTGAGCTTGTGGCTGTAATGGATATAGATGAGGGGCGAGTGAAACAAGTGGCCGAAAAATACGGTGGCTTAAGATACTACACTCGGGTGGAAGACCTGTTGGAGGATAAACAGATAGAGGCTGTTTATATCGCCACTCCCACGTATCTTCACCACCAGCAGACCTTGATGGCAGCCAGGTCCGGAAAGCATATCCTTTGTGAAAAACCTATGGCAATGAACCTAAAAGACGGAGAGAAAATGATAGCCGTTTGCCAAGAAAATAAAGTAAAGCTGTCATTGGGGTATATGATGAGGTATCACACATACAACCGAAAAATCAAAGAAATAATAGATGGGGGCAAACTTGGAAATCTGGTAATGGGGAGAGCTCAACTCACCTGCTGGTATCCGCCCATAGAGGGAGCCTGGCGACAGAATCCCTCCCTGGGTGCAGGGGGCTCACTAATAGATATGGGGAGCCATTGCGTCGATTTGTTGGAATGGATGATGGGCCCGGTGAGAGAGGTCTTCTGTTTCACCTCCCGGTTGGTGCACAACTATCCTGTAGAGGATACGGCAACTGTTCTGCTTCGATTCAAAAGCGGCGCCCAGGCACTGGTGGACAGCCACTTTAACGTTCCCGACGCCTCCTCAGAAAATCGACTGGAAATCTACGGGAGCAAGGGTAGCATTTTGGCCAGAGGAACCATAGGACAGGACTCCACCGGCGAAATGGTAGCCAAGATAGAGGAGCAGAAAGGATACCAGGCAGGGCAAAGAAGAGAAGAGGTTAGGGAAGAAAGTATCGTCTTGGAGGCAAAGAATATCTACCAAGCGGAGATAGAAGATTTCAGCAATTGTATCCTCCAGGGGGAGGATGCTCAACCCTCTTTCACGGGAGAAGATGGGCTGAGGAACCTAAAAATCGTGTTGGCTGCCTATGAATCAGCCAGGAAGGGCAGAACAGTCGAGATAACATGATCCCGGAAGGTTCCAAAACTTGTTTGATTGATCGACCCGTAAGAAGGTCCAAGAAATCTTTCCCTTGCTCCGTGTAGTCTCTTTGCTGCTTCCATTTATGAGGAAGAAGCGGCTATGGAGAAGAGCCGCTCCGCTTCGCCGAAGATAGAGTAGCTGATCATTAGCAGGCCGCGACTTCGTTCGTGGGCCTCTATTTTTGGTCGGCGAGAACGGCCATATGGTTGCGAAGAACATTGTCACCCAGGACAGACGACCGGTCCTATGTAGGCGGCAGTCGGAAAGCGGATGCGGCAGGCAATGAGGTAGGCTCCAGTCACTACAGATTCAGCACTGCCCGCAGTGGTATAGATGGGTAGCACTTGATTTGAGGGGGAGATGGCATAAGGAAAATGGCGTAGCAGTGCGTTGTTTTCTCGATTTATTGGACTTGCTTTGGGGCTAATGGCGCAATGTGACGGAGTCTCTTGTAGCTTTTCTCTGTTGATTTCCGCCGGAACTGTTAAGCAGAACGAATATGCCCGGTTTCGTGCCCCACAGTTCTTCAGGAGCCTAGGATGCTCGAAAAGAGACTGGACACCGAGTCAGGTCTACTATACTGGACTATACTTAGAATAACAATTCCGGGTCGGTGGCGTTCATAGCTGTGGGACTAAAGGAGGCGTTTCTGGTGGAGGGGAAATATGTCGTTAATTATGCGGCTTTGGTTCTGATGGCGGCAGCAAGTATTGACCTTATCCTGCCTGGCCCGGGCCCTGCTTCTGAGCCTGGTCAGCCCAAGAAGCAGGTGAAGCCTGGCTTAGACTGAGGTGATGCAAGGATCAGGATCATAAGGCGCGGAAATGAGAAATTACATATCGGCCCGCCCGGGGGAGTCTCGATAGAAGAAATAACTTCACAATCTAGGGGGTCGGATGACCAATAGGCTGCAAGGCCACAGTCAAGTGAACAGACAACGGAATGCAGATTTTCCCGCCTTGCTGCGACAAGTGAGGCTGTGGGCTTAATTGTGATACACTTGCAAAAAATCGGGTTTTTTGCTTCCTCAGGGAAAGAGACAAAGGGAGGAGAGACAAAAGCTGATTCAAACACTTTCATCCCAGCCTATTCCCGTCAAAGGAGGCAGCGTTGTTGGACTTTGTATCACCCTATGCTACTGAAATGATGGCCTACAATATCACCAAGTTATCCCGGTGGACTACCTCCTCATAGTAGCAGTAGCCGAGGATCTTCTCTATCTCCGATGATCTTTTCCCCAGAATCTTCTGTAGTTCTTTATCACAGTAGTTGACCAATCCCCTGGCGATTTCTCTTCCCTTCAGATTAAGGATACTAACCACGTCTCCGTTCTCAAAGTTCCCCTGGAGGTTTACTACTCCGGAGGGAAGAAGGCTTTTCCCTCTTTCCACAATTGCCTGGACAGCTCCATCGTCAACCACAAGGACGCCGTTTGGCGAATGGCTGAAGGCGATCCATCTTTTTCTGCTGGCCATTCGGTCCGCTTGAGGCAGAAACAGCGTTCCCACTTCCCTGCCATCGAGAATATCCACAAGGCTGTGCTTTCTTCCATTAGCGATGAGCATCATTTGACCTGAGGCGATAAGGATCTTCGCTGCTTCAAGTTTTGTTCTCATCCCTCCAGTTGCCACCTCGCTGCCCGCTTGGCCAGCAAGCTCCTCAAGTTCCGGACTAATCTCTGTGATGGTGCTAATCAAATGTGCCTGGGGATCTTTGCGGGGGTCGGCAGAGAAAAAGCCGTCGGTATCGGAGAGGATTATCAACAGGTCGGCGTCAATTAGATTTGCCACCTGGGCTGAGAGGTTGTCATTATCGCCTAATCTTATCTCATCTATAGCCACGCTGTCGTTCTCATTCAAAATAGGGATAACTCCATAGTCCCACAAAGTGAGCAGGGTATTTCTCACATTCAGGTAGCGCTGTCTGTTTTTTAGATCGTCTGCAGTGAGCAGTATCTGAGCGATGGTCAAGTTGTAGCCCCCGAAGGCAACCTGGTAGCTGTGCATCAGCTGATTCTGTCCCACTGCTGCTGCTGCCTGAAGTTGCGGAATGGAACGGGGACGCCTTTTCATAGAAAGCTGCCCCATCCCAGCGCCGACGGCACCAGAGGAGACGATGGCTATGTCGACCCCTCGGCACCTCAACTTGGCTATTTGACCTGCCAGGACCTCAATCCATCCCACATCAAGCAAGTTCTTTTCGGAAGTGAGCACCCGAGTGCCCACCTTCACTACCAGCCTCTGCACTGACTTAAGTCTCCGTGTTCTATCTGCTTCTAGCATTTTCTTTGCCATCACTATGCCTTGTTAGGTCCTCATCAGTTAGGTCCTTATCAATATCTTCATTGTTAGTACTCCGAAAGCAGAGAGATGAAGCGTAAATGGGGAAATCACTTCTTAGCCCAGATTCGGAAAACCTGTGAAAAATACAGATATCGTAGCCAGAGGGACTTCGAATAGATGGCTGGCCACATTTTCTACAAGCATTCTGTCCTTGTCGGGGCAGGCAAGAGGGGCTGTATCAGAAGGCGTGTTTTACCGCAAAGTTCGCAAAGAGAGCGCAAAGGGCTAATTGTCTATCTATAAAACCGTCGCCCGCCTTATGCCGCCGTTACGTTCTTTGCTTTTATGCTAAGTGGTCAACCTTTTATACAGACGCAAGATGCAATTTTCAAACCTACGGAGTTAAGGCCTTGTTTGTTTGATAGGTCTGCAGATCCTGTCGGAAAAATGGAGTTGCTGCCGGTGCTGTGGGCTCACTTAAGATATCTATTTCTGTGAGAGGGCTCTCCGGAGCCCGATTCGATCGGCGCAATAGATAGAAAGGTCTTCAGAGGTATCTTCCCGAATCTGGGTTTAGCACTCTTACGCTTTGCACCGGATTTGAGAAATCAATCCAGGTTTGCCTTAATGCTTCGGAATTTGATAGTTACGTCTCAACTTACTCAATACCGGTAACTTAAAGGTAAGACCCATCTGTCAGAGATGTCTTCCTTCCAGCGTTACATAGCCTTTAAGCTGATGCATCAGCCTCTCAAATTCATCTGGGGGGAGCGACTGAGGGCCGTCGGAGTAGGCATCTTGTGGATGGGGATGCACTTCGATCATCAGGCCGTCGGCCCCGGCGGCAACGGCTGCCTTTGCCATAGGGGCTACTAAACTTCTGACGCCACAGCCGTGGCTGGGGTCGACGATGACGGGCAGATGGCTCAGTTGCTTCAACATGGGCACAGCTGAAAGATCCAATGTGTTGCGCGTGTACTCTTCAAAGGTGCGTATTCCCCTTTCGCAGAGGATCACCTGCTGGTTGCCTTCGGATATTATGTATTCGGCAGACATCAAAAGCTCTTTCACGGTTGCCATCATTCCCCGTTTCAACAGAACAGGTTTATCGATGTGTCCAACCCGCTTAAGCAGAACGAAGTTCATCATATTTCTGGCACCTATCTGGAGTATATCGGCATACTGGGCCACCAAGGGGACATCCTCGGGCGCAAGTACTTCTGTGACTACGGGCAGGCCTGTCTCTTCTCTTGCCTGGGCCAACAGATGCAGCCCCTCCTCCTGAAGTCCCTGAAAGCTGTAAGGGGAGGTTCTGGGTTTAAAGGCTCCTCCTCGCAGAAGCTTTGCCCCCGCCTTCTTGACCGCTGCTGCTGTCTGCAGTATCTGTTCCCGGTTTTCCACTGAACAGGGTCCGGCAATTACAACGAACCGGTCCCCTCCGATTCTCACATCTTCGACCTCTATTATTGTGGGGTCTTTCTTCAACTCCCGCCCGGCCAGTTTGAAAGGCTGAAGAATTGGCACCACCTTTTCCACCCCAGGCATTGACTCCAGGCTCTGGAGTCTTACCTTGCCCCTCTCGTCTCCAATGGCCCCGATGACCGTCCTTTCCACTCCATAAATGGGATGCGGCTTGTAACCCAATGCTTTGATCCGCTCAAAAACCCGATTAACCTGCTCTTCTGCTGCTCTCTTTTGCATCACAATGATCATTTGATCTCTCTCCCCGATTAGCCTGACAATGTCGCATTTTCTTTAAGCTCGACATCGAGCTTGGAAAGGTTCTTCGCCTATGAAAGGTTTTAATAGTTCTCCTGTATCAGAGGGCTTCTGCCCTAGACATCACCCGGACACTATCGTAAAAAAAAGAAAGTCACCTCCTAGACGTGCGCAAACGATCTCTAAGGCTCATTTCGCTACGAGCAAAATATAAGGTGTGCTGACAGATAGTCATAGGACTATGTAACCTATTTTTGTAGTCTTGCGACAGATCATGTCAATGACCATATTTTCCCATCCGTCTAATTCTGTTCTTGGCGTTTATGTGGGAATTAAGGGATTTAGTGAAGATGTGGGTTCCATCTCCCTTGGCCACAAAATAGAGGTAGTCGACCTCGACCGGGTACAGCGCAGCCAGGATAGAATCTCTACCGGGGTTACAGATAGGTCCAGGTGGCAATCCCCGGTGCAGATAGGTGTTATATGGAGAGTTGACTCTGGTATCTGCCTTCGAGAGTCTCTGTTTGCGGCCACCCAAGGCATATATCACCGTGGGGTCGGCCTGGAGGGGCATTCCCAGCTTCAGCCGCCGGTGAAACACGCCCGAAATAAGCGGCCTCTCCAGGGGAACCTGCGCCTCTTTCTCGATTATCGAGGCCAAAGTCAGCACCTGGTGGACGTTCATCCGTAGCTGTGTTGCTCTCTGTTTCAGTGAGTCAGCGAATACTTGGTGAAATCTCTTCACCATTGTCTCCAGTATCTTCTCCTCGGGTGTCTGCCAGTAGAATCTATAAGTATCTGGGAAAAGATACCCCTCTAGAGAGGGAGCGCGGACGCCTAACTTTCGGAAAAACCTGGGATTCTGGGCCAGCGTAACGAATCTGGCCGAGTCAATTTCGATGGCTTTTTGAAGCACCCCAGCAATCTGCCGCACAGTCAGCCCTTCGGGAATAGTGACCCGTTGAGTTAGAGCGCCTCCAGCCTTGAGCCTCTTAAGGGCAGAAAAGGCGGTTGTCGGCCCCTCAAAATCATACTTTCCGGCTTTGAGCCTGTTCTCCAAACCGTAGAGCTTCGCCATAAGCGTAAAGAAGGAACGACTGCCTATTATCCCCTTCGCCTGAAGCAGATGGCCAATCTGAGCAGCACTCATTCCCTCTTCTATCACCAGCTCGGCCGGTCCCACCCCGGTGCCTGGACGATCAAGAAAGATCACTATGCCCAGAAAAGCGGCAACAGCCCCCGCGATAACCAGCAGCAGAATCCTACTGGAGAGTATCCCGAGAGCTAACCGCAAAATCTTCAAAGGCAAGAAGAGGAGAGAGATAACAGCCAGTGCCACGCTGGAGAGGACAATGGCCGCCATGGAGGCAGTGAACAGAAATATCTGCTCGGCACACAGGGAACTGGTGCATTTGTTACCTGGCATCTCTACCTCCGCGATTGGAATATTTCTCCAAATAATCCTGAAGGAGCATCTGGGCAGCAATCCGGTCTACATCTCTTTTTTTGTCCTTGATCTTCAGTCCCATCCGATGAAGTATTCGGTGGGCAGCAACCGAAGTTAGCCGCTCGTCGGAGAGGGTGACTGAAAGTCCTGTCCTCTTCCTTAGCCGTTCGGCAAACCCGCTAACTTCTTGCGCTCTGCAGCCCCGAGTGCCATCCATATTTACTGGAAGTCCTAATATAATCTCCGAGACTCTGAAGGTTTTTACCAATTGCTCTATCTTGGAGAGGGCGTCTTGGGGGCAGCTCACAGATAAGGTCTCCAACCCCTGAGCAGTTATGCCCAACGGGTCGCTCACCGCAAGGCCAATCCTTCTCTCTCCATAGTCTATGGCTAAAATCCTGGTTTGCTTCTTCACCCGGTTCTGCATTGTATTATAGGTGTAGCGGCAGAGTGTGCTATGTCCTCACGCTCTCTTTGTGGAATAGTGAACGATTCCTGGCTTCAATCTCCAACATCAAACCATCTACGACCAGGCTTTGACGATTTTACCGGCATTGTTAAGCAGACTTTAACAAGGAATCTGGAAAATATACCCTTAAGTTGGCGGAATGCAGAGGCATAGCGGACACAAAGTCCCCAGGCAGGAATAGCTCCCCTTACCATATCTGTGAGCCCGTGTGAACAGAGCTTCTCTCGTCAGGCCAATTCATTGGCCTTTTCCTGTACGATAGCCGGACGATTGATCGCCACGCTTTTGGTCAATCCTGGAGGTAGGGGCAGTTGCGCTTTCGCCAAGCGGCCGACACAGCCGAAGCCACCACTTATTGTCTACAGAGCTCACAGAGTCAGCGACTCAGGCCTGCCTCTGCCGTACGCCTACGGAAAGCGCGCCTCTTCTGGTCGCTCTTCCTATAGAGAAGCGACATACAGCCGCCTAAGATAGGGAACTCTTGTCCGTTACATTCATAATTGCAATATCTTTGTGAAGGTTCAATTGTTAACTACCTGTGTGCGGACTTGGGGGGAAAAATGCGTCAAACATGAGCCATAGAACTGTCAGGCAAGCAGAGCATTTGCCTTTTTCCCCGCCGGGCTTTGTCAAACTATTGGTATTTGACAGAACCAGTTGCAGACAAACAGCACGACGAGCCGCTGACGCTTCAGACGAAAGGGTTAGGCTGGGCTTCCCAGTGTTTACTTTCCCCTTGGCAAGTAAGGGAGAGGAAATTTGGCAGAATACCCTTTCAACGAAAGATTTGCCGAAGCGCACATATAATTTAGCGAGGTCTTTGTCCATTGTCAAAGGATTTTTGCAAAGGTGCCGCCTCACTATCTGTTTTTACTGAAATTGGCGCTATTCTCCATAATCATTGATCCTGAATCTGAGTCACTCGGTGTTGATTCTCTTGTTGTCACTGCCAATAGCAGCGATCAAAGGCGATAAATGACCAGGGATTGCTGGGGAGTCGAATACTCCGTTTAGCGTGATCGTTTTTCTTAAGCCAATCTCTTGTTTCTTAGTATTATCAATACCCTGATTACAAGGTATGGTTGAGGTTCTGTCCAAAATTAAAAAAAGTTCTTGACAATCTGCCGATTCTCTGGTATAATTTGGGTAACATAGAGGCTTTTTTCTCTAAAGGCCTTAATGATTGGTGATTGAATTGAGAGGATATTTTCACAGACATAAAAGGTTTTCGGTGCTCAATTTCATAAGGCGGATGGGCCCCAGCTCGGTGCCTCAGGTGACCGCGGCTACCGGTCTGGATCGAAAGGTAGTAACATCTGTTCTGCGCCAACTGGATAGGGAAGGATTGGTGAGGCAGAAAGAACTAGGAGCTTCGACTGGCGGTCGTCGGCCACGACTGTTCGAGCTTGATCCCCAATTTGGAATAGCAGTGGGAGTAGATATAGGCTTAACGCATACCCGCGCAGTAGCAGTTAATATAAAAGGCGAACTTATAGGTGGACAAACCACGGAGACTGTGACGGGAGAAAGACTGATTGAGGGAGCGATTGAGACCATCGAGATGTTGCTCACTAAATTACGCATAACCAGAATGTTGGGTATAGGCGTAGCGATGGCAGGGCTGCTCGATCCAGAGAGGACTTTGGTGATTTTTTCACCGAAGTTTGGCAACCTGAAGAATCTTCCCTTAGGGAAGATCATAGGGGAGAGGTTCGGGGTGCCGGTCTATTTAGAGGATAATGCCCGGGCGATGGCCTTAGGGGAGAAAGAATTTGGACTTGCCAGAGAAACAGACAATTTTCTCTGCGTGAACTTAGCGACCGGGATAGGTCTGGGGATAGTGATAAATGGCCAACTCTACCGGGGCGCTTCCAACTGTGCCGGTGAATTGGGCCATATAGTGGTTGAACCGGCTGGCCCACGCTGTGTCTGCGGAAACTATGGATGCCTGGAGGTTATGGCCTCTGGTCTGGCTATCGCGCGCCAGGCACAGGATGCCCTTCAGCAAGGTGTGGCTTCTTCTATGAGAGAGATGGTCAAGGGAAGATTGGAAAATATAACCGCTAAGACTGTTTGTCAGGCGGCCAAGGCCGGTGACAAGCTTGCCTTTACTATTATAGAGAAAGCAGCAGATTACTTGGCTGTGGGGCTCGCTGCGGTAATCAATCTGTTCAACCCCGAAGTGATCATTCTAGCGGGAGGGCTTTCCTTGGCTGGGGATGTAATCTGGGAACCGATAAATCGGAGACTAAAAGTACATGCTCTGGAGATGCCTCTCAGCAAAGTGACGATTGTTTTTTCCGAGCTTGGAGAACTCTTAGGGGCACTCGGAGCAACAACTCTGGTATTAAATAGGATATTTGAACCAACAGGGCTCGTATTACCCAAAGGAGAGAAGGGTGAAATCGTATAAGGAGCTAATTGTAGAGGAAATAACCAACACTCCACAAGCTAAGGGGAACGGCAAACTGCTTGTACTGATGGACTCAAGGGCCAGTTTTTCCGAAATGTTAGTTGTAAGAAAGGGAGTTCTCCCTCTGCTCGCCCATTACGGAGTGCCATTTGCCATTCGCGATCTCGCAGGTGCTCCCTTGCAGACTTCAGAAGTTCTTAATTCAAGATGTGTTATCATCGCCCATGAACGTATGGTGAGGGCGTTTTCCAAGGGGACGATCGAAGCCCTGAAGGTGGGGTTAGCACACGGCACAGGCCTAGTTAATCTGGACGGAGACCTCTATCACGCCTCCTCCGAGCTGAAAGAACTTCTGGGTATTTCCCTTCAGGAAGCCCCTCTGTTGACTGATTCTCTTCAGTTCTCGCAGAAACCGCACTTTATTATTCGATTTAAGGAACCAGGACAAAGGTTGTCCTGGAAAAGGCCGTTGACTCTTTATTGGGCGGAGGAGATGGAGGATGACTGGCAGGTTGTAGCCAGTGGCATAATGGGGAAAGAGCAGTTAATTGTAGCCCGACATCTTATCCCTGAGATAGCGGTTGTGCCCGGTCAATACCCTGCCATTGCCGTGAAAAATGAAGAGAAGGGGAAGATTGTCCAGTGGTTTTTGAGTCCCAGGATATTTTTGCCCGATTTTCTGGGTCACTGCAAAGGGATGGATGATATTTTAGCCGGTTCCATTATCTGGGCGACAAAGAAGCCTTTCATCTACAATTCTTTTCCTCCCTTTGTGGTATTTAGAATAGATGATGTCAGTGGTGCAAAGGGGCTCAGATGGCTCCAGACTGCGGCGGAGGTAGGGTTCAAATGTGCTCCGTCAATCTTTATTGACCGCATAAAGGGAGATTCTCTTAAAGTCGCCAGGAAACTTCAGGAGGAGGGGAAGGCAGAGGTTTCCTGCCATGCCTCAAGTTATTATGAGCTTATGGGCTTCAAATTTGGATATGGTCCGCACAAGAAAGAAGCGGTCGCTGCCCGGTACGAGAAAATGCGGAAGTTTTTCGCTCAAAATAGACTCAGGATACCTAAAACCTGGAACCCCCACTGGGGTGAGATAGCACTGGATGAATTAAGCGAGATGAAGAAATTGGGAGCGAGGTATATCCTCGGGCATTTCCTGCCTGATGATGCAAAGCATGGGCGTTTGAACTGGAATCCGAAACCCTACGGAAGCGTTGAATGCTTCTACGACTATTCCCCTAACGACCCTGAAATCATCCGTTTTGCCTCGATGAAAGCCGGTGCCGAGCAGGACTTTCTGGAGGGTCTCACGGTTTTTGCCGGACATAGCGACAGAAATCAGATAGATGCCATAATCAGAAGGGGAACCGAGCAGATAACATGGGGACTTTCCTGTGGGTTCCATGGACAGTTGTTGACCCACGAGCAGAAGATAGCGGTTATTTCCGACGAAGATTGGGAGATGATATTGAGAGCAATTAAGGAGAACATCGAAAAATTCAACCCTAAATTTGCTTTATTGGACCAAATTGCCGCTTACATTGAATCGAGAATGTCTTCCCGATTAAAAAGCGTGAATGTCGAAGAGTCCGAGCTGCTGGCCGAATTTGAGGGGAATACTTTATGTGATATGTACCTAACCCGGGCAGATGGGGATGAGGAGATAAGTTTGGACTTTATCACTGTAGGGAAATTCAAGAATGATGCAACTTTTAGCGCGTAAACAACCTGCGGGAGATTCAGTACCAGGCGGGTAACAGTTCAGTGCATGCCGAAAAGAAACTTTTGTTTGTAGCAGGGACGTGAAGATTAAGCAGGGTTTTTCGCTATGCAAATTTATCCCCGAGCCTGCCCTGAGCGTAGTCGAAGGGCTGGAAATGACCAAAAAACTGAACCGTTACCTAGGGAGAAGAAACATGCAAGCAAAAGCACTCAAGCTCAAAGACAGGAAATTCGACAACTGGAGGACGGAGGTCGAAGACAGGTGGAACTATGAGGACTTTCTCAGGGATGAGGGATGGAGGAAGGATTGGATAAGCTTCGACAGCGTCCTTTTTAACCCGGGAGACAACAGGGTCTACTGTGGAATCACCTCGTTCGATGCAGATATATTCTATGCCTATGATCGAAATGAGAAAAGATTCATTTCTCTGGATTACCACCGCATCGCCGACCCGTTTGATGCCAAATTCCACCGGTCTTTAGTGAGATCAAAAAACGGGAGGATCTATGCTGCGGTTGCCCTTCTGCATGATATAGACAGCTATTGGGAAGCACCGGGAGGGGCTATAGTTGAATATGACCCCAAGACTGGCGACTTGAGAAAACTTGGGATTCCTATCCCCCACGTTTACATCCAATCAATAGCACTGGATGATGAACGGCGAATTATCTATGGCCAGACGTTCACTCCGGAGATGCTTTTCGCCTTTGACCTGGCCAGCAAAAAGACAAAGATATTGGGGCCAATAGGCAGTGGGATGCAGATGGGACAGGGAGAGAATATAACTTTGGACAATGAGGGCAATGTATGGGGAGGTTGGAGCGTAACCCGGGCCTGGCAAAGCTCTCCAGGGGTGGACTCCTTGAGGCTTTTCAAGTACGACAGGAAGAGGGGGCGGATAGAATACCTCAAACACGGTTTGCCCAGACTTGACGGGGCTTATGGCTTCGCTAAGCTGGATGGAATATACAATCCTGGAAATGGGTTCATATACGCCGGCACCGGAGAAGGGGGGTTGATGAAGATAGACCCCGAGACTGGAGAAGTTAAGCTGCTTGGAGCACCCTGTCCCCCCCGAAGGCTGGCGGCAATGGTGAAAGGGCC
>Ga0164318_10000791_pt1 | contig 25948 bp, 20 predicted proteins | sample GuaBasSedimGuay9_FD_113734 | JGI IMG/M metagenome (GOLD analysis project Ga0164318, IMG submission 113734) | Subseafloor sediment microbial communities from Guaymas Basin, Gulf of California, Mexico - Guay9, Core 4571-4, 0-3 cm | ecosystem: Environmental > Aquatic > Marine > Hydrothermal vents...
ATATTCACCCTTGTGGCCCGCGATTCGGCTGTAGAGGTGGTACCACGCATCGCCATTGCTGAACTTGATTCTGCCAATTCGAGGCATAGATGCCTCCTTCCTTGGCAGCGTGGACGGGTACCAGGTCAAGGGTATCGGGAACCGGACACGATGGCAAGAGTACGGTAGTGTCCCCTTTAAATTCTAATTCGATGGCAAGAGTACGGTAGTGTCCCCTTTAAATTCAGGTCTGATGCAAGAAGGGAAAATGAGCCTAGAAGGACAAAGCAGATGAGTACGGCTATGGTTCCGTTTTCTTTCATGTCGTCCCCCTCAGGAAACCGTAAAAATCGTGACGATCATGGCCCTGGAATCCAGGCCGATGATGAGGTCGCCCGTCTGGGTCGATGCGGGCGCCTCGGGGGCTCGTCCCCCTGGCCCGAGGAGGGCGACATTGGTTGTCACGACGTGATTTTGGACGCCATCGTGATCGTTCTGGGTGCCGTCGTAGACCTCGGTATACCAGGCCCCGACTCCTGGGCGAACCAGCAGAAGGGATACTCTGCCCCCGGGGGCAGAGATGGTCTGGGAGGACTCGGAAGTTCCGCCGAGAGCCTGAGCGCCCTGGGTGATGTCGACGGCCGGCTCGTCCGGGATGCCGAGGCGGTAGGCGCCGAAAGGTCCTGAGTTGACATCGACGACTGCCCACAGCGCCCCGGCTAGGGCTGCCTTGTCGAGACCTGTGAGAACGATCACTCCGTCGCGGTCGTCGTCGTTGGCGAAGAAGGTGTTCCAGGACGTATGGGGAACTACACCATACAGCCTGGCCGCCCAGACGACGGCCACCTCACCTCCAGGCGTAACCTCTTCAATCGTGTGACGGCTTCGGGTGTGACCTGAAGCTCAATGGCAAAGGAAACGGCAGGCGTCGCAAGGGAAATGGCAAAGCCCAGGATGACTGACAGTCTTGATTGTCTGATGTGCATTTCTTGTCCCCTCTTGAGAAGAGGCTACCAAAAAAAAAAACAGATTTTGTCAAGAAGAATTTCTGTTCCCCCAAAGGAACGCAACAATTTCGAACTGCGGGCCTCTGACGTCGTACAACTCCGGTCGCCCATCTGTCATGTTGGTACTTTCCTATCTCAACCAGCCCTCTCGCCGAGCCTGCTGGGCAAAGCGGTTGATTTCGGGGTCTTCGGGCGCCACCTGGAGCGCCTTGAGAAGCCAGCCTTCGGCCTCGGTCAATTGCCCATCATTCCATTCAAGTTGACTGAAGAGCAGCAATCTCTTGCCGGCTATCAACCTCTTGATATCAGGGACGAGGTGCGGCGGAATGTTTCGGATCTCCCCAATGGGCGACTGATAGGCTTCGATCAAGGTCTGGGCGTTGGCTTTCCAGACATCCTTTTCGAAAGCCGCCGGTTCCAAGAATTCCAGAATCGGGACGAGATCAGACGAGGAAGGCAAGAGGCTGACAGAACGGCACCCCTGGGTGTGCAACTGCATCAGCGCTGCGATCTGCGCCGGCGTCTGGAGGACCGCATCGATCAGATCGGAGGGTTCTTCGAAGGCCCGGAGCCGGTCGGTCCAGGTATTCCAGTCCATGGAAATTGCCCGGTCCGATCCAATCAAGACCCCGTGGCCGAGACTGAATGCGACCCTGGAATGAGGAAATACCGCCGAGAAGGTGCCGATTGCTTGACGGAAGGCATCGGGCGGCATGTGGTGGAGCGGAAGGTACTGGTACATCTGACCTCCCGGGTTCAGCCGTTTCTTGCACAACTGAAAGAACTCTAGGGAATAGAGAGGAGCGGATCCATAGAGGGGATGTACCGGGTCGCAGGTGATCACATCCCAGCTCTGATTGGTCAGGAGCAAGAAATTCCGTCCGTCCCCATAACCGAGATGGACCTTGGGAGATCCCAGAACGCCGTGGTTGACGTTCTCGAAGAGGGGAGATGCCTCAATAACCGCAGGGATGATCTCTCGGACATCAATGGAATGAACCGAGGGGGACGCGGCCAGTATCGAGGTTGTCACCCCGGCGCCGTAGCCTATGACAAGGACCTCTTCGGGTTGGTTGTGAAGAAGCGTTGGCAACAGGCCCAGCATGCGAACGACCTTGAGCGCATCGTAGGTCGTGCCGATCACGGCGCTGTTGTCTACGAACATCGAGCGTTGCCCACCGGAAGGGGCCTCGAGAACGGTGACTGTACCGGTCGGACCTTCGCGGTAGAGCACGGTGTGCCACAGAGCATCCCCTTCGACAGTTGAGGGTAAGGCGATGCGGCCGAACGAGGGGAGCAGCAGTCCGAACAATAAGAATACGGCTGCTGCTCCGCCCAGGACCTTGGAAGTCCCCGAGCGTTCCTCTCTACCCATGGCGACCGCGGCCAGCATGATATGGAAGGCGGCCAGGACAATCAGCGAACGCCCGATGCCCAAAGCGGGCACGATCCACCATCCGGCGATGCCTCCGCCGATCGCTGCCCCGATTGCGTTGGTCATACCCATCAGTCCGATTCGGCGGCCCCCGTCCTCAACTCGGGGTGTGCCCGCAACCAACAGGAGAGGCCACGCTGCGCCAAGGAGAATGACTGCCGGCACGATCAGGCTGCCCCCGACAGCCAAGGGCGTCATCAAGACCCGGCCCCAGCCGTCGGCGGGGCGGATGTGTCGGACCCACGGTGAAATCCTGGGCAGAAGGGCCAGTGAGAGCAGGATCCATGCGCCGGCGCAAGCCTGAAACAGGCCCCACAGCTTCAGCGGATCTGGGCGGCGCATCAGTCGGGAGGCGCCGAGGCCGCCGATTGCCAATCCTCCGAGGTAGAGCGCGAGGAGAAGGGCGAAGGTGAAGGTTGAGTTGGGTAACACGATGCCCAGGATCCGGTTCCACAGGGTCTCCCCGGCCAAGACAGCACCTCCGGACAACGCCGTGAGAAGCAGGAAAAGCATTTGATCCGGCCTGACCTTGAGTTTCTGAGCCGTGATGGGCTTCGGCAGTGAACCGGTCCGGCACCCTATCCACAGACCGAGACCGGCAGCGCCTCCATTGAAGGCTGCTGCGGATGCTGCAACAGCTATTACACCAAAATTCGGCAGAAGAAAAAACGACGAAAAGACAACCCCTACGACTCCACCGAGAGTATTGATGCCGTACAGAAGGGGCAAGGCTCGGTGCAAGGCCGATGGTCCGCCGGAAAGAGATCGGGTCATCAGGGGAAAGGTTGCTCCCATCAAAATAGTGGCCGGCAACATCACGACCAGGGCTAAAACAAAGCGGGAAAGGAGGGCGACAGGGTCGTTGATGGAGACCTCGGGTAAGAGCCCAGCCGCCATACTCGGGAGACGGATCAGACCCACCGCAAGGAGAGGCCCGAAAAAGGCCAGTCCCAACTCGGCGCCGGCCAACCATAGAATCGGTCTTCGGACGCGGTCGGCGATCCGGCCACCGAAAAAACTCCCAATCCCCATTCCAAAGAGAAATCCTGCGAGAGTCGTTGTCACAGCGTAGTGCGAGCTTCCAAATGTCAGCGTCAACTGGCGGGCCCACAGAAGCTCCAGGGACAGGGCCGCAGCACCGGAGAGGAGGGCGAGAAGGAGGAGAGGAAAAAGTGAGAAAGCACGACTTTTCATCGGGGTCAGTGTACCTGGAGTTTCGGCTTAGGGTAGAAGCTGAGAATTGTTTTCAAAATTGACTTTTCCTTCTCCCGTGGGATGATCTCCGGTGGCCCGTCAGGGTCTGGCGATTCCATTGGAGGTTTTCATGCGACGGTTTATGGTTTTTCTTGCAGTTTTGTGTATGTTTATCGGTGCTGCCGGCGCCGAAGAAATGTGGGTCGATCTTGGATCCAACCGAAGTATGAGTCCGACAGAGGTCCAGATCAGTCGGTCGGACATCACTATTTTGGAGTTTGACCTGACCGTTCCGGGCCTGATGCTTGAGGCTGTTCAGGAGGATGGTCGGAGTTTTACCCGAGTCTCGATCCCCGGGGCCGGCCAGATCGGAAACGTCGGTTCGCCACTCTTACCAGCATTCAGGCGGTTCGTTGAGGTTCCGGAACAGGCAAAAGTGGTGGTGACGACCCAAGTCCTCGATTGGGGTGAGGTCGCCCTTGCCGATAAGGGTTTTTCAACGAATCTCTATCCGGTTCAATTGCCGCTGCCGAAGTGCGATTGTCCCGAAGCCAGGGACTGGCGTTTCAGTTTCAAGGAAGGCGCCTACTCCGGTGTTGTCGAGCATGAACTGGTCGGCGTTGAATCTCCGGTGACGATGCGGGACCACCGGATGGTTCGATTGACGTTCTCACCGGTTGAGTACGATGTTGAGGCAGGAATTCTCAGGGTCGCAACACGGGTCGCGGTTCACCTTGAATTTGTCGGAGGAGATTCTCCCGCGACGATGGCCAAGCGGCAGAGACTCTCGAGTCGGGCGTATGATGCATTCGTTAGCCGAAGTTCATTGAACCTGACTTTTGCCAACCCTGACGACAGCCGGCTCGGCGAGTGGCAGTATCCCGATGACGCTCCTGTTGAGTTTTTGATCGTGACGCCTCCGGCCTTCGTGACTGATTTACAACCCTTTGTTGACTGGAAAACCACCTGTGGTTTCAACGTCACGGTTGCAACGACCGATACGACCGGTACGACGACGACCGACATCAAAAACTACATCACCGGCCTTTACAATGGTGCAAACCCGCCGGTCTACATCCTGATGATCGGTGATTCTCCAGGGGTTCTGGCGACCTACACTCCGAGCGGTGGCGGTGCCGGTGGAACAGACTTGCCCTTCGTGCAAATGGATGGCGATCTCTATCCCGATATGATGGTCGCTCGCTGGCCGATCGACGACTCGGCCGAGCTGATCAACATGCGGGACAAGATCCTTCATTACGAGCAGCCGACGGCGGCCAACTCTGGATGGTTGAACCGGGCTTTGTACCTGGCCGGCAACGACTATGAGAGCCACAGCATGTCGACTCACGAAGATGTGATCGCGGAGCTGATGCTCCCGGCGCCCAACAGTGCCGAAGCTGTCCTGTGGTATGACAGCAACAACCCGACCACCACGGACCTGATCAATGACCTCAACACCGGTCGGGCCTGGACGGTGTACTCGGCACATTCGGGGCCTTCGGGTTGGTCCGGCGCTCCGGCATTTGGTTCGGGTGATGTTCCCAACATGGCAAATATCAACAAGTATCCTATCGGTATTGGTCATTCCTGCAGTTCCAATGAGTGGGCTACACATGACGATGTCTTCGGTGAAGTGACGGTCACCCAGGCCGACAAGGGTTTTGTTTCCTACTGGGGCGGCTCCAACTCGACTCAGTGGGTTGGTGACGACTGGTTGGAACGCGGGTACTTTGACGCCCTGTTCGACATCGACATGGCCGGAAGCCAGATTCCCGATCTTGACGGTCAGTATTCCAATGTTGCCATCTGTTATGCCGGTTTGACCTCTGTCTCGCTCCAAGGGGGAGATGACGAGAACTACTACTGGCCGATGTACAACCTCGACGGAGATCCGACGCTGGATCCCTTCACTCGCCAACCTACGGCAATCAACGTGGGTGCACCCCCGGCGATTGCACCCTCGGCGACCGACACCTTCACGGTGGTTGTCACTGACGCTTCGTCTGGAGCGGTTACGGGCGCCCTGGTCGGTGCGTCGCAGAACGGTGTTCTTCTGGGCGCCGGCTATACCGATGCTTCCGGCACAGCTGTTTTCCATATCGATGCTCCGGCTGCGGGCACGCCTGTACTTGTCCGAGTCACGGCACACAATTATCTGCCGACGGACGAGAGCGTGATGGTCGGTGCCGAGGCTGATGGTGTGGTGACTCTTGGTGCTTCGCTTTATTCTTGTTCGGCAACGGCCGTCATCGATGTCTTCGACGCCAATGCGACAGGACCGTTCTCTGTAACGCTGCAAACGGCGGCGGGGAACTCGATTCTGGTCACGATGACCGACGTCGGTGATGTGACGGGGCATTTCCAGGGTTCGGCAGTCCTGGGTGCCGATCTCATTGTGGCGGATGGTGACACCCTTTCTGCTATTTACAACGACCAGGACACCGGGTCAGGCTCAAGCGAGATAAAGACCGTCACCGCGGCGATCGATTGTTCAGTACCGGTGATTTCGGGTGTGGTGGCCGCCGAGATTGAATGGGACAGTGCGAGGGTGCAGTTCAATACCAGTGAGGATGCGGCTGCTACTGTTCGCTATGGAACGTCTTGTGGCGCCTTGGATCAGTCGGTCTCCGGAAGTTTTGCAACTGCTCACAGCTTCCCAGTAAATGGACTGACCCCGCTGACCACTTATTTCTTCGCCATTGATGCGGTCGATTACGTGGGGAATTCTTCCACCAACGACAATGGTGGCGCATGCTTCTCCTTCACGACATTTGAAGAACCGGTTTTCTTTGCCGAGATCTTCGAGAGCTCGGACAACGATCTCGACGGACACTCTTTCACATTCACACCGAACGGGTCGGGCAGTTATTATTCGGGTTGCGCCGCCGAGATCACGGTATTGCCCGTCGATCCGACTGGGGGCACGGTTGTGTCTCTGTCGGACGATGACTCTGAACTGGTGACATTGAGCGGTGGGGCAACTGTTGGTTTATATGGTGCCCAGCATGGGTCCTTCTATGTTGTCAGCAATGGCTATATCACCTTTGGTGAGTCATCGACGGATTATTCCGAAACGCTGGGTGAGCACTTCGGTCGGGAGCAGGTGGCTCTGCTGTATGACGACCTCAATCCCTCTTCTCAGGGTACGGTTAGCTGGAAGCAACTGAGCGATCGGATGGTGGTCACTTGGGAGAACGTTGCCGAATACAATACTTCAAACAGCAACACCTTCCAGGCAGAGCTGTATTTTGACGGGATGGTCGTTCTCAGTTATCTCCAGATCGATGTGCTCGACGGTCTGGCCGGTCTTTCCGAAGGGCAGGGTCTGGATCCGGATTTCCTTGAGACTGATCTAACAGGGATGGGAACTTGCAGTCTGTTCCTCGACGGTTTCGAATCTGGAGACTGTTCGCAGTGGGGTTACGAAACCCCCTGATCCGGCGCCAATCATTCTTAATCCGCCCACCTCGATGGTGGGCGGTTTTTTTTGAGTCCGTTCTTCCGTCGGTTGCGTATGATGAGAGGGAGGTTATGTCATGAGTGAACCAGAATCGTTGCTGCCAAGCCCAAATCTCAAGCCGGCCAAGCAAACAAGTCCTTGGCTGAAGCTGGCGATGGTTGTCGCCGTTCTCGTGGCCGCCGCCCTGGTGCTTCGGGCGACGGTCCTGGCGCCCGAAGTCTCCGTTGTGACGGTTGCCCCGGTTATAAGGGGTGAGGTTGAAGAGACGGTAACGAACACCCGGGCCGGAACGGTCAAGGCACGGCGACGGGCCAGCCTGTCTCCCCAGTTTGGGGGCAGGGTGGTGGAACTCCCGGTGTTGGAGGGAGACGATGTAATTACAGGCCAATTGCTCCTCAAATTGGACGATGCAGTCCAACAAGACCAGTTGGCCCTGGCAACCGAGGATATCCGGGCGGCCTCGGCTCGCTCGGATGAGGCTTGCTTGACGGCTTTGCTGGCGGTGAAAGAGCAGGGTCGTCAGGAGGGATTGCACCGGCAGGGTATTGCCAGTGAGGGCGCCATGGATCGGGCCGTTACCGAACGAGACCGGAGTGAGGCTGCGTGCCGTGCCTCCAGGGCGGGTATCGAACAGGCCCGTGCTCGTCAGGCTCTGGCTCGCACGCAGCTCGATCAAACTCGGATCGTGGCTCCGTTCGATGGTGTGGTTGCGGAGGTCAGCACCGAGGTGGGGGAGTGGATCACGCCCTCTCCACCGGGTCTTCCAATCCCCCCGGTCGTCGATCTTCTCAATCCACACTCACTGTTCATCAGTGCTCCGATCGACGAGATGGATGCCGAGCGGGTTCATGTTGGACAGGACGTCCGAATCACGGTGGATTCTCGTCGAGGCGAGTCCTTCAAAGGCCGCCTCGTCAGGGTGGCTCCTTATGTTCTTGATGTCGTCGAACAGAATCGAACGGTTGAGATCGAAGCGGAATTCTCCGATCTCGAAGTCGTCTCATCGTTACTTCCCGGGACATCGGCTGATGTTGAGGTGATTATCGAACGCCGCGAGGACGTATTGACGGTACCGTCCACCGCGGTTGCTGACGGCCGTAGGGTCATGGTCGTCGTGGACGGGGTCCTGGAAGAGCGGAAGGTCGTCAGCGGGCTGGGAAACTGGCGAACGATTGAGATTGTAGAGGGACTGACGGAGGGCGAGACCGTCGTCACCCTCAGACGTTCCGCCAAATTGAAGCCGGGCGTCGAGGTTGAGATCAAGGAAACCCAGTGATCGAACTGATCGATCTCTGCCGAACCTATCGCATGGGGTCCGAGGATGTCCATGCTTTGAACGAAGTCACCTTACACATCGACCAGGGTGAGCACATTGCAGTCGTCGGTCCCTCGGGATCCGGGAAATCAACCCTCCTGAATATCCTGGGGTGCCTGGACCGGCCGACCTCGGGGTCCTACCGATTTTCGGGTCGGGAGGTGGCGGAGCTTGGGGAAGTCGAGTTGTCCCATCTTCGACAGCGATGGATAGGTTTCGTTTTTCAGTTTTTCCACCTTCTTCCACGGCTTGATGCTGTGGGCAATGTTGAGGTGCCGATGATTTTTTCGGGAGTGGGACGCGAGGAGCGGCGACAACGAGCCCGGCGGGCCCTTGAATCTGTCGGTTTGGGTCATCGGATGACTCACAAACCGGAGGAACTCTCGGGTGGTGAAAGGCAGAGGGTTGCGATTGCCAGGTCAGTGGTGATGGGCCCTCGACTCCTTCTGGCAGACGAGCCAACCGGGAATTTGGATCGGAATTCAGCAGAGGAGATCATGGAACTGATAGAACGAATGAACGCCGAGGGCCTGACGCTGATTGTCGTCACTCATGACCCGGCGGTTGCCAAACGGGCGAGGCGGATCATCCGCCTCGAAGATGGTCGTGTGGCCGAGGGCGGGGCGGTTGATCCGGGGACATGAGAGTGCTCGACCTGATTCGCTTCGCCATTGGGGCACTGGTGGGCCATCGATTGAGGACGGTATTGTCGGTCGCCGGTGTCTCGGTCGGCATCGCGGCCGTTGTTTCCCTGACCGCTCTTGGGGAGGGAGCACGCCGGTATGTCACGGGGGAGTTCGAGGCGTTGGGCGCCAATGTTCTGATCGTCCTTCCGGGGAGGGTAGAAACGACCGGAGCCATGCCCTTTGGGGGTGTGACACACGATCTGACTCTTGACGACGTTCGCGCAATGAGAGGGCGGCTTAGGAATGTCCTGAGGGTGGCGCCACTCGCGATGGGAACCGAAACCGTTCGGTTCGGAGGACTTTCTCGTTCCCTGCCCGTGGTCGGGACCACTTCGGATTTTCGGGAGGTTCGCCGGGTGGTGGTGGGTGCCGGCCGCTTCTTGCCGAAAGGGGATATGGACCAGGGCGGAAACCAGGTGGTTTTGGGGACCAAGGCGGCCGAGGAACTGTTCGGTTCCGGAAATCCTCTTGGGCAAGCCGTTCGAATCGGCGAATGGCGTTTTCGGGTAATCGGGGTCATGGCGCCGCGTGGGCGCGGTCTGGGATTCGACTTTGACGATCTGGTCATTATTCCGGTCAAGACCAACTTGGCAATGTTCAACAAGACGACCTTGTTTCGGGTCTTTGTCGAAGTCGACGGCGCCGATGCCATGAGGGCGACCGAGCATGAATTGGAAGACCTGATGGAGGAGCGACACAGAGTCAAGGATGTGACGGTCATTGCCCAGGATTCGGTGGTTGAATCCTTCAGTTCTATTTTGGGCGCGATGACCCTGGCACTGGCCGGTATTGCCTCGGTATCTCTGGCGGTTGCCGGAATCGGCATCATGAATGTCATGCTGGTTTCGGTCAGCGAGCGACGAACAGAGATTGGGCTCTTGCGGGCCCTCGGGGCCGGGAAACGGCAAATCTTGATCGTATTCCTGGTGGAAGCGGTCATGTTGTCGGGGATTGGCGGCCTTCTCGGCCTCGGGATCGGCCTGGCTGCGGTGGCGGTATTCGTTGAAATTTATCCGGCCTTCCCAGCTGTGCCGCCGCCCTGGGCCATCGTGACTGCGATAATGATGTCGTTGGGGGTTGGAGTGGTCTTCGGAGTGTTACCCGCGCGGGACGCCGTCAGGCTTGACCCGGTTCAGGCATTGGCGAGGCGGTGACTAATGCGGGCTGGTATGGATCGCTTTCGCTTCGCTCTCGGTGCACTGGTGGGACACCGCCTGCGGTCTTCGCTGTCGGCTCTCGGTGTCGCTATTGGGGTGGCCGCCGTCATACTGCTGACGTCCCTTGGGGAAGGAACGAGGGACTCCGTCATTTCCCAGTTCACGCAATTCGGAACCGATCTCTTGGCGGTGAACCCCGGGAAGATCAAGACGTTCGGTATGCCGGGCATGCTCGGCGGAACCACCCACAAGTTGACGATCGACGATTCCGAGGCTCTTCGACAAATTCCGGGCGTCAAGAGCCTGGTGCCCATGGTGATTGGACAGGCCCGGGTCGAAGGGGGCGGGAAGGGGCGTTCGGTCTTCATTTACGGAGTCGGCCATGAGGTCCCTGAAACCTGGCAGTTTCCGGTTGGGCAGGGACGTTTCTTGCCGGCGACCGACCCACGGCGCAAGGGCGCAACAGCGGTGTTGGGGCCGAAGTTGTCCCGGGAGCTCTTTGGAGAGGCACAGGCCCTGGGCCGAAGAGTGCGAATCGCCGGCGCCGGCCTTCTGGTGGTCGGCATTATGGAGCCCAAAGGCCAATTGCTCGGGTTTGATCTCGGTGATGCCGCCTATGTTCCGGTGGCAACGGCGATGGATCTGTTCAACGTCGACGAGCTTAACGAGATCGACGTCTTGGTGGAAAATGCCGACATGATTCCCTCTGTTGTCGAAGATATTCGAGCACTTCTGATCGAGCGCCATCGGGGCGAAGAGGATTTCACGATCACGACGCAGGCGGAGATGCTGGACACCTTCGGTCGAATTCTCGGCATCATTACGGTTTCGGTCTCAGGAATAGCAGCGGTGTCATTGCTGGTAGGTGGGATGGGCATCTTGACCATCATGTGGATTTCCGTAACCGAAAGGACCCGGGAAATCGGGCTTCTGCGTTCACTTGGAGTGACTCCTGGGGGTATTTCTCGTCTTTTCCTGACGGAATCGATCGTGGTGGCAGTGATCGGGGGTCTGGCGGGTATTGTCTTCGGTCTGGGTGTTTCGGCAATCGTAGAATTATTGGTCCCGTCGATGCCTTTGAAGACACCACTGACTGCAGTCGTTGCCGCCATGGTGATGAGCCTGGTGGTCGGAGTTACTTCCGGCTGGCTCCCGGCCCTGCGTGCGGCTCGAATGGATCCGATCGAAGCTCTTCGGGAGGAATAGGAACAGGATCCTGAAGGGGATAGGCCGCCAACATGGCCAAGACGGCTAGCATTGCCGAGGCCTCTACCCTTCAGGATCCTATCGATGCGCAGGGCGCATCTTTTAATGACAAAAAAAATTGAAACCCTTTGCGCGAAGCGCATTCTCTAGGAGTGTGGACTGGATTGGCACAACGCCGATAACAAGCCTGTGCCCGGCCTTCAACTGCCAATACGGTCCACGCTCCTAGTCAAGCTTGAACGCGACCTCGAGACTGGCCTGCCACTCAATATTGCCATCGGATGCAAGTCCGCCTCGAAGTTCCTTGACCTCAAACCACGCGAGTCCGCGAAGGCTCTCGCCGGCCTTGCTCAGTCCAAACTCAATGGCCTTTTCGTAGGACTCCGAGGAACATCCGACGACCGTGATCTTCTTGAAAACCTTATTTGACATGGTGACCTCCAATGCAATAGCTAACAACGAGAGACCCTGATTTAATTCCAGGAGGAGGAAGCCCCTGTCGGCAGCTATTAGCAATTAGCTTTTAGCCGTTAGCTCAGGAAACACCGTTCTGAGAGTCGTGGGGTTATGTTGCTAAAAGCCAACAGCTAATACCTAAAAGCTTTCCTGCCAATGCCCGTAGAATCTCGATGGTAAGAAAATCACCCCTCAGCCAGTTGCTGGCCGTCCTGTACAGAATCAACCCCGGCCCAGTTTTGCCACGCAGCGGTCAGTGGCTCTCCACCGTTCCATAGGGCTTCGGTGAACTCTACAACCCAGGGGTCAAATCCAGGAATGACTCGAAGGTTGTCCGCCGAGGCCAGGATTTCAGGGTCGTTTTGGAGGTGTTCGAGGGCGCTGGCCGCTCTTCGCAGGCGCCATCCCCACGAACTCTCCTCGTGACTCTGGTCGAGGCGTCGCGCCCAGAGCCGAAGTCTGGCAGCTGTAGCCAACGCGGAGGCGTTTCGTCCGTCCAGGGAAGGACCGTCAACCCATGCTTTCATGCCCGATTCACGGATGGCAATACCCGCCCTCCTTTCGAGAGCGTGGAGTCCTCTGGAGACGTCTGCATGGAACAGGGAGTTTTCCATGCGGTCTTCATTCTTGCTGTCTTGAAATGTGTCGAGAATACGGTGTCTGTCTTTGGGAGTCAGCAGTAGAGGCGCGGCGGCTACAAAGGAAGCCCCGGCTCGGGCGAGCCTCTTGACTCTGCGCTCAATTGCATCTCCGGCGTTCGGAAATGGGAATAGACCCAACATTGCGCCCCATGCGTAGCCTTTCCAAGCCTTCATCGAACCAATACCGTTACCGAGGTATTTGGGGAGGACAGGCAGGAGGGGCGTCAAGCGAAGGCCGTCCTGTCGTTTTTCCAGGCCGAGGTCACCTGGCGTTGCTGTGGCTTCGTCCAAGACCAGAAGCACTGAGGAACCCCGCTCGAGAAGCATATCGAGCATGTCTGGTCTCTTGAGAGCGACGCGGGCGAAGACGATAGCCTGAACGGGGTCCCGGGGAACCCACTCACTATTGGGAAGCATTCGGCGGGGTGCGTCATTCCAGACGATGGCCATCCTGATTGGGTCCAATTCCACGCGACCACTCTGTAGGTATCCCGGCCGGACGACGTGGGTGACCGGCAGAAGATCAGGATAGGCGGGTTCAACTCTCCGCATCAGGGTGCCAACGCCTCAGCTTAACAGAAACCGGCGTGAACGTGGGAAATTATTGGAATCCGCGAATGACTCCTCTGAATCACGATTCGAGCAGCGCGTCGACGAAATTTTCAGGGTCAAAAGGCAGGAGATCATCAGCACCTTCACCGACGCCAACCCATCGAACCGGGAGCCCCAGGCTGTCGGCGATTGCCAGAATTACGCCACCCTTGGCTGTACCGTCGAGCTTGGTCAAAACAACGCCGTTGACGCCCGCCGTCGCTCCAAATCTCAGCGCCTGTTCGATCCCGTTTGACCCGGTAGTGGCGTCCAGCACCAGAAGGACCTCGTGGGGTGCGCCCTCGACCTCCCGGGCGGCCACTTTTCCGACCTTTTCCAGTTCCTTCATCAAGTTGGCGTGAGTATGGAGCCTGCCGGCGGTGTCGATTATTACCTCATCGGCGGGTCGTGCCTTGGCGGATGCGATGGCGTCATAAACCACTGCAGCAGGGTCGGCGCCTTCATGTTGCGAGATGACCGGCACACCGACTCGGTCGGCCCAGATCTGGAGTTGTTCAACTGCCGCTGCCCTGAAGGTGTCGGCGGCGGCCAATACTACGGTGGCGCCGTTTTCCTTTCGACGTTTGGCGATCTTGGCTACGGTCGTCGTCTTGCCGGTGCCGTTGACACCGACGAGCAAAGTTACCTTGGGTCCGATTCCCGTTTCAGTGACGGGATGAGACGAAAGGGCTGTATTCAGCAGATCGAGGAGCCGGCCCCGAATCGCCGGCCGAAGCTCTTCCGCCGTCGTCAGACGCCCTTTGCGAATCTCTTCCCTCAACTCGTCAGCCAGGCGGATTGAAAGTTCAACCCCGGTATCGGCGGCAATCAGTGCTTCTTCGAGACGGTCGATGTGGCTGAATTCCACCGGTCCGGTCCGGCGAAAACTCTCGCCGACCTTCTCGATGAATTCTGTATGCGTCATCAACAGACCGCGTTTGAGTTTTTTTACGAAGGATCCCGCCATTTTCTTAACTCCGATTTCAGTATTGGCCCACAACCTTCAGCGCACTTGCTTCTCACCAGATTCCAGGGTGGGCAACGACTTGCCGGCCCTTGGGGACAGGAACAATCAGGCGAGTTCTTTTGCCAAGACTTCGGCTGTGTTCTCGAGGTGAAAAGTGGCTTTCCCGAGGTGGCCGGGTCGGTCCATGACCAGAAGGAGATAATAGCCGTCCGGCAACGGATGCGTCAACGCTGTCAAAGCCTCACCCTTGATAATGTATTGCTTCAATTTTCCGAACTGGTTTTCTGCTGAAATTGTCGTCAGCCGACGAACAAAGATCGAATGGTATGCGCCTTCCACCTTGAGGTCGAAGGGGTCATTATGCCTGGTGACCCACTCAACCGCCTCCCCCTCATCATCGAGAAAGATCGCACCGACAGCTTCCGGTACGTCTACCAGGAGGTTGGTCAACAAATAGTTGAACGGCATCAGTTCTCGCCGATCATTCTGCGAGCCTCGGCCGCAAACTCCGAACGAGGTTCATCAGCGATGACCTCCCTGAGGTACGGTTCCGCTTCGCTCTTTCTGCCAAGGTTTGTCAGAAGTCTCCCCAGTGCCAACGGCGCCTCAATTCTATTGGGAAAACTGTGGGTTGCTTCTTCGAGCAGGGAAACTGCTTCGTCGGGATAGCCCTCCTGCTGTTCGATTTCTGCAAGTCTCAGGTAAGCCTCAAAAACCGGTTGGTCGGGATCCAGAGCGTTGTGGAAATTCTCCTTGGCTGCCGATGTAAGACCTCGTTGGAGATAGGTCATGCCCAGGTTATAGAAAACGCTGAAGCGGTGGGGATAGGTTGAATCCGACAGGACTGCAATGAAATCGACTTCTGCCATGCGGTATTGCCCCATCGCCATGTAGGTGGCACCCCGGTTGTTTCTGGCGTCCGTGAAGGCCGGTATCTGAGCCAGTGCCTTGTCAAACGACAGCAGAGCCTGATCGTAGCGCTCCAGACGTAAGTGACAAAGTCCCATCATATTGAGGACCGTGCCGTTGCCGGGAGCAACCTTGTCGGCCTTCTTGAACTTGTCCAGGGCCGCATCGAAACGACCCTGTTGCAGCAGCAAGGACCCTGCCCTCATCAGGGTCAGAGAGTACAACGGGTTCTCGACGTCACGGCCGGCAGGTCCAGCTGGTTTCGAACTTGTGCAACTGCTCAGAACCAGAGTGAGGGTGAGAATGAGGAGAGATGACTTCATGATGCCTCCTGTTGTGGAGCCGGGCCTCCATGTTCCGCATCCGGTGGCGTGATGTCGCCTGCCTCGACGGCAGCCAGAAGGGCTTTGACCACGGGTGGCGCAAACCGATTTCCAGACATTTCGCGCATTTTCTCGAGAACAAAGTCCAGCGTGGCGGCCTTCTGGTAGGGACGCGTTGTCGTCATCGCGTCAAAGGTATCGGCCGCACCGATAATCCTTGCCACCAATGGGATTTCTTCGCCGGAAAGACCGTCGGGATAGCCCCGACCGTCCCAGGTTTCATGGTGATTCCGAATTCCGGGGAGGATGTCTTTCAGGGCTCTGATCGGCGCCATGATCTGCGACCCAATTTCTGGATGCTGTTTCATAATGGCGAATTCTTCCTCGGTCAGGCCTCCGGGCTTGTTGAGGATGCCTTCGCGAATGCCGAGTTTACCTACGTCGTGAAGGATTGCTGCGATTCGGACGCGAAATACTTCATCTGACCCAAGCCCAAGATGGCGGGCGATCGCCAATGAATAGGAGCTGACACGCTCGGAATGGCCTCTGGTATAGGGATCCTTGGCATCGATTGCTGCTGCAAGTGTCCTGATGGTCTCCAAAAACAGTTCCTGATTTTGTCTGAGAGCATGACGTAGCTTACGAACCAGGGTTTCGATATTCCCGGCCATGTGGTTGAAATTTTCGGCCAGGTGCGCCAGTTCGTCTGAGCCGGTGACCGGCGCCCTGACCGTCAGGTTCCCCTCGGAGATCTCGGAAGAAACCCGATCCAACCGCTGAATCGGGCCGGTCAGGCGCCGCGCCAGAAAGAAACCAAGCCCCAAGGCAACGAGGCCGGCGATGGCGGTCACCGCGACGGTACGGATCAGCATGACTCGAACCGGCCGGAAAGCGTCGGTGGCCGATCGCTCAACCAGAATTCCCCAGGTGTTGAAACTGATTGGCGCCACGGAACCGACCAGGGAGTCGTTGCTCTCGGAATCCTTGTAGATTCGAGTCAGTCTGACAGGGGAACGAGCAAAATCTGAAACAAGTGGCGACAAGGCAATCACTGTACCTCTGAGTCCAGGGTCTGAGCCGGCAATGATCTGAAGGTCCTGATCGAAGAGGACCGAGTACTGGCCGCCGGAGGCGCTCTCTTGAAGACGATCCTCGATCGGCCTCAGGTTCAAGACGGCAGTCAGGCTGCCCCAGATGTCACCCTTGAGGTTCTTGATCGGGGCGCCGATGATGGAGACTGATCCGTAGCCTTGGGGAAGATCAGTTCGCAAATTCGTCGTCGCCTTCCCTTTAAGAGCGCTGCGATGTGCTTCGCCAAGAGTGTTCGACAAGGCCGATGCAGCATCATCACTCAATTCCGGATCCCGAACAAATGCACCGTCACCTTTGATATCAGCGATTTGCAGGTAGATAAAGGCCCTCTGGGAATCAGCGGCCGTTTCACTGAGCAACTCGGCCTGGACCTCAGCCTCGGCAACAGGGATTATCTTGAGCGCTCTGGTGATCCCGTCCAGTCGACTCTTGTTGGCCGCGAGGTACATCGTCGCCTCATTTGCCAGGCTGACCGCTTGGCGGGTCAACGTCTTCCGTTCTTTGGTGGTCAGTACTTCCCGGTTGTATCTGGCGAGGTCGAATCCAACCAAGGCAACCGGGACAACCGTCACAAGCAGTAATGTGGCGGCGATGGAGTAGGTCAAGCTCGAGTTGAAACGTGCCGATAGCTTCATGAAGACACCGACAGTATAGCGAGGTCTCGCCCGGAACCGGTGCGTTGCCTAAGAATTTTCGAATGAGAACTCGGGAACAGCTTCATGAATTCAAGGGTGGCTCGAATAGCGATTGTCGCTGGCGAGAGCTTCATACTCTTCCTCGGTTGCAAAGGACTCGATATCTTCGTTACCGCAAATCTGGCAAAGGGCTTCGATTGTCTTGCCGTCTTTCCATTCAAAAACGTAGGTGGGGGTTTCGCACTCGAGGCAGATCAGATAATCGGGCGATGCCATAGCATGAGTTTAACCTATATTCAGGGTTTACCCTGACCCAAATCCAAAAGCTGAGCCAATTCCTTCCGATCGATACCGCGAATGATATTTTCGGTTGGGGCTACCACCTCTTCAAAGAGCGCTACCTTTCGCCGAATGAGCTTGTCGATCCGCTCCTCGATGGTGTCTCGGGTGATCAGCTTGAACACATGGACAAAACGTTTCTGGCCCATCCGGTGGACGCGATCAGTCGCTTGATTCTCCTTGGCTGGGTTCCACCAGCGGTCGTAGTGGATAACGACCGAAGCGCCGGTCAAGTCAATGCCGACACCTCCTGCGAGGAGACTGGCCAACATCACCCGTTCGTGCTGGCCGGAATTGAAACGCCTGATAACCCGGCCCCGGTTCCGCGTTGCTCCAACCAGCATCAGATGACTCACGTCCTGGTTGTTAAGATGAGCCGACAGGAGTTCCAGCATCTTAACGTACTGGGAAAAGACCACGATCTGCTGTCCACCGTCCAATGCTTCGTTGAGAATTTCGTCAAGGATCTCGAGTTTTGCGGAGGATCCCCCTTCGAGACTGGGTGTTTCCGTTCCCAGGGTGGAGTGGTCGCAGACCTGCTTCAAACGAGTCATCAATGCGAAGATGTGGATGAAGGGAATAGCCTGGTCTGTATCGATGAGGGTTTTCGCCAGTTCGGAAATCGCCCCGGCGTGAATTTCAGAATAGACCTGTTTTTGTTCGGGAGTCAGATTACAGAACCGTAGGTCTTCAACCTTTTCCGGAAGATCCGACAAGACCTGTTCCTTGAGTCTGCGAAGGGTGAGCACGCCAAGTCTCCGCCGGAGCAGAGCCAGCTCTGGCTGCGACGGATGTCTATAGATCTCCTTGAATTCCCTCTCCGAACCCAGATAGCCCGGCAGCACCAATTCGACGAACGACCACAGCTCAAGTAAACGGTTCTCCAGCGGCGTTCCCGAGAGGGCAATTTTGAAATGAGCTTGGAGTTTCCTCGAAGAGCGGGCAGCCTTGGTCCTTGGATTCTTGATTCGTTGGGCCTCGTCAAAGATGGCGATGTCCCATTGTTGGGAAATCAATTCCTTGGACGAGCGCACGAGGATGTCGTACGTGGTCACGATAACCGGATTTTTCGAAGAGGAAACCGGAAGTTGACGGTCGGTGCCGTGGAAAACATGCACACCGAGGCCTGGAGCGAATGTTGCCAGAAGATCACACCAATGTTCGAGGACTCCTCGAGGACAGACCACAAGTACCGTAGCATCTGGGCGCGCCGCTCGGATATGGCAGAGCAGGCCCATGACCTGGTGGGTCTTTCCGAGGCCCATATCGTCTGCCAGTAACGCGCCGACTCCTGCAAGATGCCGTTGCGACAGCCACCGTACACCGTCGGTCTGGTAGGGCCTCAGAGTGGACTTCAATCCTGGGGGAGGCCCGAGATCGGCCGCCTGGGATCCGCGAAGGAGGGCGGCAAGGTCGGTCAGGTCGGTTTCCTCCGATTCGACGACAATGTTGGTCTCGGCGACCAGGCGGATAAATGCCAACCGATCCCCTTCAAGGCCCGCATCCATACCACGTCGGGGCAGCTTGAATCCGGCCTGTTCGAAGATGGAAAGATCGGGCGCGTGAACCAAACTCCCCTCAATCCGGGCGAACCCGGTCTTTCGAAGGTCCAGCGCAGAAGCCCAGTCCAGGATGTGTCCTTCGGCGGTAAACGACGGCCGTATCAGGATCGTTCCTTCATTGTTCCTGCCGACAACGATGGATGTCGGCTGCGGCACCATCGGTTGCCGGTAATCGGCCAACTCCCCGCTCGGGATGTACCAGTCGTGTTGCCTCAGCTGGGGATGGTCGAGACTCAAGAATCTCAGTGCCTCCCGCCCCATCAGCAGTTGCCGACCCTTTCGGTGGAACGGGACCAGAGGAGTTGCTGGGTCCAGAACCCGGCATAGATGCCGGCCGACCCGGGCCCACCGCCCGTGAATTCTTCCTTCCAACTCGGTGGCCGCAAGAACAGACCGGTTGCCCAAACGGTACCCGGGTTCCAGTTGGATGCCGTCTTCGCTCCAGCCGGCCGCCAGTACGGGGTGCAGTCGAACTTCCGAAAGCTCGAGTTGTTCCAGCTCGCCTTCCAAGACCATGCGTTGCATGGCTTTAAGGACTGGAAGTGCGCTGGGGAGCACCGTCGCACTGAAGACGACAATTCGGTGTTCGCCCGACGGTAGTGTGATCAGTATATGGACCTCTTGGCCAGAAAGCCGAACGCTGGCTGTACCCGTCTTCTGCAGCGAGAGTTGGAGTTCGAGCGCGGACCTCAGGTCGGGACCGGTGAGGTGACTGAGGTCGACCCTGTCTTCGGCCGAACGGGCCGGGGCGATAAACGGATGCCTGGAGTGTGCCCTCCAGGCTGATCCGGGTCCCAGTCGAACCAGAGTGGCTCGGACGTCGAGCCAACGGAGGAGGACAGCCATCGCGTGATAGCAGGGCGGTTCGACGGCGCCGCAGGCAGAGCAGACGGCCTCCATGTTTTGGACCTGGTTGGGTTCAGGAATATGAACTGTGATTGTAGATCGCGCGAAGGCGGCTTCGACGCCCTCACCCGACCAAACGATCCTCTCGGTCGAATGTTCCTGGTACAGACGAAATGCTCTTTCTGCACTTACCCGGTCCAATCGACCGAGGATGTCACCCCGTTTCAAACGAAGCAGCGCGGAACTTAAATCGCCGGCTTTGCACGCCGGATCCGAACGAGTCATAGCCTCTGATCATACCAAGAATTCTTTCGGCATGGCAGGGGCCAGGAGGAATTCGGTGGATAGACAAATCCCCGGGTGATGCCCGGGGATTGGAGTTGAGAAATGCGTTTGAAAATCAGGCTTGGTTCTTTTGAGCCTGTTGCTTTGCAACCTCGGCGTGAACTTCCTTCATGTCGAGCCCCTGGACCTGCCCGAGCAGGTCTTCCAACGCCTCTGCCGGCAGCATACCGGGCTGACTGAAGACGTTGACGTTTTCTCTGAAGATCATCAGGGTGGGGATCGATCTGATACCGAACATCGCCCCAAGCTGCTGCTGCTCTTCGGTATTGCAGGAACCGTAGACCGCCTCCGGATGTTTTTCGGCGGCGTCATGGAAGATCGGCTTGAAAGTCAGGCAGGGGCCGCACCATGGTGCCCAGAAATCAATCAGGACGATATCGTTGTTGGAGATCGTTTCGCTGAGATTCTCTTCGGTAATTTCAATAACTGACATGAGTTCTCCTTTTGATTGGGTGTTGAATGGTTTTTAGCATAACCATTCAAGCAGATTCTAATGTATTGATGAATTAATGTCAAGAGGAGGAGACTGGACCGCAGGACAGCAAGAGTGGAGTGCGGGGCTCCTGCCCCGCTTCGGTATTCTGTGGTAGAAGAAGTGAGTTTTCAGTTTTGAGTTTCATCGCCCAGTCTTCCCTCACCGCAGACTCAATTGACTTCCTCATCGCCGTTCGCAGGTCCGGGCAAGAGAAACGCAGGCAGGTCGTACCTGCCCTCAGGCAGGGCAACAGAATCCTCCTGGGCGGGCAGGAGGGGTTTGACAATAAGATCGTCCAGGAGGCCGTGAGGAAGTTCCAATAGAAATCGGGAGGGGTCGATGATGACATCGACCTGGTAACGGTCACGGGCCATTTGAGGATGAACCAGGGCCAGGAAGTCCTTTGCCCTGGTCATCGCAACGTAGAAGAGTCGCCGTTCTTCTTCGATATCGTCGCTGCGTGGGCCAGGAAAACGACCCTCCGAAACCCAGAGAACAAAGACCGCTTTCCATTCGAGCCCCTTCGACTGGTGGGTCGTCGACAGGATCAGACACTCATCCTCGGGGCCGCCGGTTTGGTCTTCTCCGGAGAGATCGTTGAGCATCATTACCTCCGCCAGGAAGGTCGGGACATCCGGCTGCGCATCGGCATAAAGGGCCAGTTGCTGAAGGTCCTCAATCCGGGAGGAAGCATTTTCCAGATTGTCCCGGGCCCAGTCCTGGTAGAAGTGATCAACAACGTGGCGAATCGCTTCCCCAGGATTGCCGAGGAGGCGTGGCATTCCCAGTTCTTCAAGGAGTTTGATTGTCGGTCCCAGTTCCCTCGTGGCCGGTCGGCCAAGACCAAGAGCCGAGGGGTCGGACCGAAGGAGGGATTGAAGTCTGTCACCGGGCCCGCAGGCTGACCATAACCTTGCGGTAATCCGAGGTCCGAACCCGGTGCGGAGCTTCAGCATTCTGGCAAAGGAGACTTCGTCTCGTGGGTTGTCAACAAACCGGAGGTGGGCCAGCACATCCTTGATATGCCGTTGTTCGAAAAACCGCAGGCCGGATCGAACCCGGAATGGGATATTGCGCCTGGTCAGCTCGACTTGAAGGTCTATTGAATGGGCGTGGTTTCGGTACAAGACCGCCATGTCCTCGAGGTCGAGGCCATCCTCCCTCAGCCGCAGGACCTCATCCGCGACCCATCGGGCCTGATCTTCAGGTGCGGGGACGGAAACCGAACGGGGTCGATCACCACCGGAGCGAACGGCCCGAAGCTCCTTGCGGAACTGGCGCTGGTTACACTCGATCGAGGCGTTGGCGACTGCCAGGATCTCCGGTCTGGAGCGATAGTTGGTTTCCAGCCGGAAGATGGCGCAGTCCTCATGCCTCTCTGGAAAGCCGAGGATGTTCTCGAAATCAGCGCCCCGAAATCCATAGATCGATTGTGCATCGTCTCCAACAACCATCAGGTTATGTTGGGGGCCCAGCATCTTCTCGACAATATCCGCCTGGAGCCGGTTGGTATCCTGATATTCGTCAACCAGGACATGGTCGAACCGTCGGCTCAGCTCCTGCCGGACAGATGCGTTCCTGGTTAGAAGCAGCAGCCAGTTCAGCAGCAGATCGTCGAAATCCATCAAATCGGCGTCCCGTTTGCGCTCCAAATATCGTCGAAACACCGCAGCCATCATCGGGGCCTGGTCGAGAAACTGGGGCGCCCTGTCGGCAAGAACGCTCTCCAAATCCCTGCCGGTATTAATCACCATGCTGTAAACGTTGGTGAGCAGGCTGGGTTTGGGCCCTCGTCGTTCGGGCAATTCCTGTTCAATATCGGCCAGGGCGTGTCCCATCAGATCAACCGAATCCTCCCGATCCAGGATCGAAAAGCGGGGTGAATAGCCAATCGACTCGGCGTAGCGACGCAGTATTCGGTGTCCCGCCGAGTGGAAAGTGCCGCCCATTACCCGGCTCGGGCCTGTTTCAGCCAATCGTTCGACTCGATCCAGCATTTCTCTCGAGGCCTTGTTGGTGAAGGTCAAAAGCAGGATCTTCCCTGGCGGAACCCCGTCTTCGATCAATCGGCACACTCGGTAGACCAGGGTCCGGGTCTTCCCTGATCCTGCCCCCGCCAGAACCAACATCGGTCCTCCGGGGTGCATGACCGCCGCTAACTGCTCCGGGTTGAGGTCGCCCTCATAGTCGATCCGCCGTTGCCGGCTTTTCCGGATCGGCCCCTGGGTTTGGTTCATGGCAGGGTTGGATTGCCGAAGACCACACGATCAAAGGCGGAGGTTGAACCCCTGCCATAGAGGAGTGATGTCGACTGGATTCGGGCGCCTGCTTCCAAAAGGGCCTGGACGGCTGGAGAAAATGACGCCGGCATGGAGATCGAGATGTCCTGTTCCGGCCGTGTTTCGAGGGCCATTTCGATAGAGTGGCCGAGGGCGCATAATGCTGCTTCCTGGGTCGTGCCGCAGACGGGACCAACTTGATGGGGGCCACCGTAGCCGTACGCGGCGACTCTCGCACCCTGGCGGACGAAAACCGTCCTGCCGGATCTCTCTTTGAGCCAATAATGATGATCGACTTCCCGAACGAGGTTCCGTGCGATCTTGTCAATTCGGTCGACGTCTGCCTGGCCTTGACGTGCCAGGAGGTCTTGCGAGACTTCTTTGGCAGGGAAGAGGCGAGCCATCGCTCCTGCCGGCCCTTCCGCCGAGGATGCCGAGAGGTGGATGTGAAAGACGGGGACCACTGGTTGAAAACCGTGTTTCACGAGCAAAGCCTGAATGCCGCCGGCCGGTGGCACGAGAGCCAGATACTCTTTGGCACCGGAATTCTCTCCAAAACTCAGGAGTTTGGAAAAAAGGGCTTCGCCGGCGCCAGTCCCCTGGTGTTGAGGGAGCACCCACAGTTGAGAGAGAATCCATTGGCGGGATCGGATGAAGGCCGCCCCATAGCCCAGGGTTTCGTCCCGGTCAATAGCTGTCATAAACCCATCTGGGTCGTGGGTGATCAGGTGGTTGAGATCGGGGTCAATCTCCATGTCAATGTCGAGCATCTGATCGCTGCTTCCAGCGACGGCATCCCGAAGGACGACGACGCCCGGCAGTTCTTCCCGGTGGGTTCTTCTCACCTTGACCTTGGCCATGCAACACCTCTGTCCCGACGTTCCCTGAGGTCGTCTCGTATTTGGGGAGTGTAGCACCCGCCCGGGCGGGCGCCGTTGGCAGTTGGCCGGGACCGGGGCGGTTGGCCGTTGACCGGGTGCGCGTTCTGTTGACTGAGGGGTTTCTGGATAGGGGCGGGGTCCCTGATCCTAAACCTGGCCTCTACGGTATGATCACAGTCGACTGGGGGCACGATGCCGAAGACACTGAAAATCACAAGCCATGGGGTCAATTTTGAAACCAACAAGGATCACTGGCTTAACGAATTGAGGATTCTCGAAGCTCAGAAGCTGTCAATCGCAGAAGGAGGAGGCGCCCGGGCGGTGGAACGCCAACGGAGCCAGGGCAAGATGCTTGCTCGAGAACGAATTGAGTACTTGATCGACGCCGAGACTGATTTTCATGAGTTGGGGTCCTTTGCGGCGTGGGAGATGTATCAGGAGTGGGGGGGGGCGCCGGCAGCAGGAGTGGTTACCGGTCTGGGACGGATTGAAGGCCGCGAGTGCGTCATAGTTTCCAACGATGCGACGGTCAAAGCCGGAGCCTGGTTCCCGGCGACCTGCAGGAAGATCCTTCGGGCTCAGGAAGTGGCGATGGAGAACCGTCTTCCCATCGTCTATCTGGTGGATTCAGCCGGGGTTTTCCTTCCCCTTCAGGATGAGATCTTCCCGGACAAAGAGGATTTCGGCAGGGTCTTCTTCAACAACGCGCGTCTGTCGGCTGAGGGTATCTATCAGATTTCGGCGATCATGGGCTCCTGTGTTGCCGGTGGGGCTTATCTGCCGATCATGTCGGATGAGGCCCTGATCGTTGAAGGAACGGGAACGATCTTTCTTGCCGGTTCACACCTGGTTCAAGCGGCGATTGGCGAGCGGATCGACAACGAAAGTCTCGGTGGCGCCGAGGTGCAGGTTGATGTTTCGGGAGTGGTCGATGACCGGTTCCCGGACGATCGATCAGCCCTCGACCACATACGGGCACGGATCGGGGAACTGGCTCACCCAACGATGGCGCCCTTCGACCGCCGAGAGGCCAAGGCGCCAGAGCCTGAGCTCGACTCCGTCCTTGGCGTCATGCCGGTCGAACGGTCCAATCCCTACGACACACATGAACTTCTTGCCTGTCTGCTCGATGCATCCGAATTCACTGAATACAAAGCAACCTACGGCAAGACAATGGTCTGCGGAACCGGCCGGATCGACGGATGGGCGGTGGGCATCGTCGCCAATCAGCGCAAGATCGTTTACCGGCGCCGGGGCCTCGAGGCAGGCAAACAGGAGATGCAGATCGGTGGTGTCATCTACAGTGAAGCCGCGGACAAGGCTACTCGTTTTATTTCTCTAATGAACCAAAAAGGCATTCCGATTCTCTTCCTTCAAGATGTCACCGGTTTCATGGTGGGTTCAAAGTCTGAGCAGGAGGGAATCATCAAGGACGGCGCCAAGTTGGTCAATGTCGTCGCCAACTCGGTGGTCCCGAAGATCACGATCTTCGTCGGGAACTCATTTGGAGCGGGGAACTATGCCATGTGTGGACGAGCCTATGGCGCTCGTTTCTTCTATGCATGGCCCTCGGCCTCGATCTCGGTGATGGGGGGTGACCAGGCTTCCAAGACCCTTTTGGCCATCCAGCTGAAAAATCGGGGTGATCAAGTGTCGGAGTCTGAGAAGACAACACTCCTGGACGAGATCAAGGCTCGGTATTGGGCCGCCGCTCAACCCCGATATGCCGCCGCGCGGCAGTGGTTCGACGAGATCATCGATCCCAGGGAGACTCGAACTCTGATCTCCCGGAGCATCAACGCCGCGGCCCACCAGGGCCAGATCGAAGAATTCAAGGTCGGGGTATTGCAGACATAACCCGGCTCTGCCGGGTTGCTCTCAGCGGATAGCTGAGCTACCTGCAAAATTCGTAACGGCACGATGCAGGGCGGGAGCCCCACGATCCAAAACGCAGCCCCAGCATTTCAGGTGGCTTCTTTCTTCGTGCCTTTTTGTGCCTCTTTGTGGCTATTTCATGAATTTTGCAAGCGGCTCAGTTGACGGCGTCACCCACGCAACCCTGAGTGCCCCTCTCCGTATTGACATACAAGAGTAACCTGGAAGAGGGAAGTGGCACATCAAGCACATGTATGGTCAGCACCAACCAGAAGGCATCGGGGGTATGA
>Ga0164318_10000792_pt1 | contig 25942 bp, 15 predicted proteins | sample GuaBasSedimGuay9_FD_113734 | JGI IMG/M metagenome (GOLD analysis project Ga0164318, IMG submission 113734) | Subseafloor sediment microbial communities from Guaymas Basin, Gulf of California, Mexico - Guay9, Core 4571-4, 0-3 cm | ecosystem: Environmental > Aquatic > Marine > Hydrothermal vents...
GACGGGTTACACCCTGGCAATAATAATAAGCCATTATATTTATTCTGAATGGATTTATCCTTCCAGTTCCAGCGCCACAAAATCCATTTTTCCTCCGAGGGGCGGGTTGAGTTTTTTAATTTTTATTTTGGCATGAATTATGGTCGGGAAATCATGGTTTACACGATTTAATATTCTACGAGCAACATATTCCAATAATTTGGATTTGGTGCTCATCTCTTCTTTTACCGACTGATAAACGGCGAGATAATTAATTGTGTCGTTAAGACTATCGGATTGTTCGGCAACAGAGGTATCAGTTTCCAAAAATAAATCGACATTAAATTTAGTACCTATAATTTGTTCTTCCTTAAAACAACCGTGATAAGCGAAAAACTCCATTCCTTCTATTGATATTACCGACATCTTTTTAACTGTTTGTAAAAATAAATAGGGTTGTTAAATATCTACATATTATCCGTTGTCTCATTCTCATATCGTTTCATCTAACCACTAAACCATTATATCATTATACCATTATACCATTATACCATTATATCATTATACCATTAAACACCTCCCCTACTCTTTTCTTCCCAGCTCCTGTAGGCCGAGGGTAATTCGTTCCAGGGTTTCTTCTTGTCCAAGTAAGGCTATGATATCAAACAAGTGAGGCCCTTTTAGCGCACCAACAACAAGTAACCTGAAAGCATTCATTACAGCCCCCATACCGTACTCATTTTCTTCAATCCAGCTTTTTACAGCCTTTTCGGTATTTTCAGAAGTAAAAGGTTCGGTTTTTAATAGAATCTCTTTCAGCTCGGTCATTTGATTGTATGAAGCAGCCTTCCAACGTTTTTTAACAGCCTTTTTATCATAATCTTCGGGTCGTTTAAAAAAGAAACTGCTTTGATCCCACAGGTCAGCAACAAAAGTTGCCCGCTCTTTTATGAGTCCAACAATTTTTACCACAAATACCTTGTCTGCTAAGATACCTTTTTTCAATAATATAGGGGCAAAAGCTTCGGCCAACTCTTTATCACTTTTTTTGATAAGATACTGATGATTGAACCATTTTGCTTTTTCGGCATCAAATTTTGCCCCCGATTTGTTTACTCTCTCAATGCTAAATGCTTCAATTAATTCTTCCAGCGAAAAGAGTTCCCGTTCGTCACCCGGGTTCCAGCCCAGTAAAGCAAGCATGTTTACAAACGCTTCGGGGAAATAACCTTCTTCGCGGTAGCCGTTTGATATTTCGCCGGTTTTTGGATCTTTCCATTGTAACGGGAAAACCGGAAAGCCAAGCCGGTCGCCATCACGTTTGCTGAGTTTACCATTGCCGTCGGGTTTTAAAAGCAGCGGCAGATGGGCAAATTCAGGCTCTTCCCAGCCAAAAGCACGGTAAAGCAAAACGTGTAACGGTAACGAAGGTAACCACTCTTCGCCCCTGATAACATGTGATATTTCCATTAAATGGTCGTCAATAATATTGGCCAGATGGTAGGTAGGCATTCCGTCGCTTTTAAAAAGGATTTTATCATCTAGCACTTTCGTGTTTACCTCAACTTTTCCCCTTATTAGGTCGTTCATAACAACCCTTTCCTCATCAGGCATTTTAAACCGGATTACAAATGGCGTATTGTTTGATAATAATTGATCAACCTCCTCTTTTGGCAGGCTCAGCGAATTACCCATGTTTAAGCGTTCGCTCGCATTGTAGGTAAAAGTTTTTTTCTCAGCTTCAAAGGCAGCCCGTTTTACCGACAGTTCTTCCGAAGTATCGAAAGCATAATAGGCGTGTCCGCTTGTAATAAGCTGCTCGGCATACTGTTTGTAAATTGCTTTTCGTTCCGATTGGGTGTAGGGTCCATAGTCGCCCCCTTTGGTAACTCCTTCGTCAAATTCAATACCGCACCATTTAAACGCTTCTATAATATAATCTTGCGCTCCGGGAACAAAACGGGTTTGATCGGTATCTTCGATTCGAAGAATGAATTTACCCCCGTGTTTCCGGGCAAAAAGATAGTTGTATAATGCGGTTCGTACTCCACCAATGTGTAAGGGGCCTGTGGGACTGGGAGCAAATCGCACACGAATATTATTATCACTCATTTTTTTATTTTTAAGGGGCAAAGATAAATAAAAAAACCCCCATCGGCCATAGACCGAAAGGGGTGTGAATTTGATACTGAAACAACTATTTAACCAGTCGTTTAACTATTTTGTTTGAGCCGTTAATTACCTCCACCAAATAGGTTCCGTGTGGAAAATGAGAAATATCAAGCGTGGTTTTTGTTTGGGTAGCTTGTCGGGTAAGCAATATTCTTCCCGACAGATCGCTGATGGTTATTACTTTTTGTGAATCTGCGCTATTTGGAAAATAAAGGTTAACCCGATTAAATGCCGGATTAGGACCCATGGTAAAATAGGCCGGCGACAATTCGTTTTCATTAATGTCTAAAATCAGGCTACTCACTTTTTCCATGGTCCAGTTATCAGGATCAATACTAACACTAACCACCTGTTTGTTTTGTGGCGAAACAAAATAATTATAGTTGGCGGTTTGTTCAAAATGAATTAATGTGTCGGTTCCGTCGTCAAATGTAAGTTTAACATCAAACAACATTTGAAACAAGGGTGTTGACGATGAGGTTGATTGTGTTGATGAGAGATGAAACTCCTTTATACTGTCATCATAAAACCACTCGAAGTCGTAAATAGGATATCCCTCGCCATAATACCATTGATTAAAATAGTAATCCCAATCTTTTCCGGTAACATCTTCAACCACATTTTTAAAATCTTCACCGGTTGCCGTACTGTTGCTGTATTGTGTTTGATATTGACTAAGGCATCTGAAAAAGATGCTGTCGTTTTGAATTTCGTGGCGAAGGGAGTGAATAATAGCCGCTCCTTTATCGTACGATAACCGGCCGTTAAAAATACGCCACTCGTTGCCGGGATAAACCTGGCTTTCAGGTACGTAAACGGTGCCACCGGGCTGCGACATGGCATTGTTTTGCGCGCCCACAATAAATGATTGAGCTGCATCCCACCCGTAAATATTTTCATTGGCGAGGTAATCTGAGTAGGTGGCAAAACCTTCGTTAACCCAAATATCCTGCCAGGTGGCACAGGTAACATTATCGCCGAACCACATGTGCCCCATTTCGTGCGCTACGAGATGGAAACTGAACCCACCAATGGTAGTCATGGTTTGATGCTCCATACCGCCTCCGAGTTGCGTAAGGCAGTGGCCGTATTTTTCATCGTAAAACGGATAGGTAATATACAGGTTTGAGTAAAGTTCTAAAATCGGAATAGAATTATCGATACCCTCTTTCCAATAATTGAGACAGCCGGCATCGTTGTATATAAAATTCTGAATTAATACGGAATCACCGTTTAAGCTGTCAGGATGGGCATAAATGCTATAATCCATATAATCGGCCACGGCAAACGACAAGAGATAATAATCGATAACGTGATGTGTTTTCCACTCATAACGTGTATAACCATTTCCTAAGTTTACGGTGTTGGTCAGAATTCCTTCTGATCCGGCCATTTCACCCGAAGGGCAGGTTAAAAATATCCAGGCCGAGTCGGCTTTGTCTTCCAAATCCTGTTTAACGGGAAACCAATCCTTGGCGGCAAACGATTCGGAAAGTGTCCAGGTAACATCTTTGTTCCAGGTACCATTATGATCGTGGGTTACGCCGGCAAAAAAACCTCCCGAAGGTGGTGCCCCGTGGTAATAAATTTTAGCGGTAACCATTTGTCCCTCTACTGCCGGGGCAACAGCATACAATACATTATCACCATCGCGGGTGTAGCCTGTATATCGTATGTTATTAAAAAAGAAGGAGTCGATGGTTATTTCCGGGATCAGCTCAAAAGCAAAGGTGTCAAGCACAGCGGCAGTAACTTTTGCGGTAATGCTGGTATTTCCGGAAACATAGGTGGAGGCACTCGACACGTTCAAATCAAGCCAATAAAAGGTAACATCGTAATCGTTTAGGTTTTCGTTTTGCCAGTTGTAAATATATTGTAATGTTTTTTGATTGGGATCAGGAACGTGCGAGCAGCGTTTTTTCCAGTTAAACGTATCGTTATATTGTCCAAAAGTTGATAAATACAACAGCGACAAAATAAATGAGGTAATAATTTGTTTCATGATGATTGAAATTTAATACTGTGGATCGAATTCATATCTTTGCCAAAGATATTGAAAAGACAGAAACAACGCCCTACAAGTTGCCCATGCACAATGAATTTAACATATTATCAACCAGAATAAACGCTTTTATTCGTAAGTATTATCAAAACAGGCTTATCAAGGGGTTGATTTTATCGATGAGTTTATTGCTGGCGCTCTACCTGTTTATCGACTTTATCGAATACTTTGCCTGGCTTGGGAAAACCGGTCGAAGGATTCTGTTTTTTGGGTTTATGTTTTTTTCGCTCTTTAGTATGATTTATTGGGTGATTGTTCCTTTATTAAAGATATTTAACCTGGGTAAAACAATATCTCAGGAAGAGGCCGCTGTTTTTTTGGGGAAACATTTTCCGGAAGTAAATGACAAACTGCTTAACCTGCTCCAGCTGGAAGAAAAAGAAAGAGATGTTGCAGCAGCAGAAGTGGAACTTTTATCTGCTTCTATTGAGCAAAAAACAAAGGAGCTTAAACCGGTACCGTTTACACGAGCTGTCAATTTTAAAACAAACCTAAAATATCTGAAGTATTTTGTGCCTACGGCAATTGTTTTGGCATTTTTGTTTGTCGTTTACCCTTCTTTTGTTACTTCACCTTCAAACCGGATTTTTCATTATAACCAACGTTTTGAAAAACCTCTCCCCTACAAGGTTACTCTTTTAAATACTGAACTTTCGGTTGTTCAGCACGATAACTTTACACTAAAAGTCAAAATCGATGGTGAAGAGATACCTCAGGATGTTTTTGTTAAAAGTCCCGGGTTTACCTATAAGCTATACCCGGTAAAACCGGGATTTTTTGAATACACATTTAATAATGTTAACAACGATTTTTTGTTTCAAATAGAAACGGGTGATTATATTTCGAAGGAATATCAACTAAAAGTGTTGGCTAAACCGGTGGTTTATTCGTTCGATGTGCTGTTAAAGTATCCCGCTTATCTGCATAAAAAGCAGGATAAAATTTCAGGTCTTGGCGATTTGGTTGTACCCGAAGGGACAATTATCTACTGGCGTATTCATACTAAGGATGCCACCGAAGTACATTTTGTATTAGGTGATACTACGCTCAATGCAACACCGGTAAATGAAAACACTTTTGAACAGCAATACAGGGTTAGTAAGTCGTTTCAGTACGGGTTTGTGGCATTGAATAATTTTGTGAATAGCCACGACACGATTTATTACGCTGTGCAGGTTGTTAAAGATGAATATCCTAAAATTACGGTTAAAGAATACAAAAGTATGCAAGTGATGGGTTACCTGCAATTTAACGGACAAATTAGTGATGATTACGGGTTTTATTCGCTGAAGGTATACTACAAACAGGATAAGAATGAGGCAGGTAGTTGGGCTTCGGCTGATCTGCCATTCAATAAATCAGTTCCGGAGCAGTATTTCGAGTATAATTTTAATTTAGTCGATCTTGGCCTTAAGCCGGGCGAGGGATTAAACTACTTTTTTGAAGTACGTGATAACGATGCATTACACGGGTATAAAAAAACAACCAGCCTGAAAGGGTATGCTAAGTTGCCCTCAAACGAAGAGTTGGAAAAGGCAGCCGATAGTACGGCTGATAAAGTAAAAGCGTCGCTACAAAAACGGTTGCATGAATTGGAGAAGTTAAATAAACAGGTAGAAGAGTTTAAACTTGATTTATTGGACAAGAAAGAACTAAACTGGGCAGAAAAACAAAAACTGGCTCAAATGCTAAATCGTGAAAAGGAAGTTCAACAGCGGTTAGACGAATTGAAAAAGCTCAACGAAGAAATACAATCGCTTGAACAAGCCATTAATAAAGTAGCAACTCCTGAACTAAAGCAAAGGCTTGAAGAGTTACAAAAGATGTTTGAAGAACTTAATGATAAGAAGTTTCAGAATGAACTGGAGAAAATGAAGAAGGATTTGGAGAAGATGGATAAGGACAAGCTTAACCGTTTCTTAGACGAAATGAAGCATAAGAATGAATCGTTAAAGGAAAATCTTGAACAAAATCTGGAGCTTTTTAAACAGATGGAGTTGGAAAAGAAGTTCACCGAAACGGCGCAAAAACTGAGTAGGTTGGCGGAAAAACAAAAGCAACTCGCGGAAGAATCGAAAAACAAAACTAAAAGCAGCGACTCCCTATCAAAAGAACAACAAAAGCTAAACAACGAATTTAAAAAGCTGGAAAAAGAAATTGATGAATCGGTTAAACTTGATAAAGAATTAGAGCAGCCATTTAATATTAAAAAGGATACGGCATCCATTAACAAAATAAAAAGCGATTTGGGTGCCTCCTCCAAACAGTTAGAGAAAAATAGACGTAAAAAGGCTTCCGAAAGTCAGGAAGGTGCAGCGGCAAAAATGAAAAAAATGTCGGAGAGCATGATGAGCATGATGTCGGCGGCCATGCAACAACGTACTGGTGAAGATATGGATATGATCAGAAGGCTTCTCGATAATTTAATGGATTTGAGTTTTCAGCTTGAAAAACTGAATACGAGTATCTCTGAAACCGATGCGGCTGACCCGAGGTTTGTTACAAGTGCTCAAGAGCTTAGTAAGATGAAAGAGAGCTTTACCATTCTTCGCGACTCGTTACGAGCGATTGGGAAACGCCAGGTTTTTATTCAGCCATTTATCATTCGCGAATCTAAAAGCATCAAAACCAACATGACGAATGCCATTGCCTTGATGCAGGACAGAAAAAAGGGACAAAGCTTAGCTCAGCAGCAGTATGCCCTGACCCATGTAAATAATCTGGCGTTAATGCTTGAAGAGGCTTTAGAAAAGATGCAACAGAGCATGAGCATGAGTAGCAGCAACAAGTCGGGAAAAAATGCTTGTCCTAATCCCGGTAAGGGCGCTGGCAAACCAAGCCTTAAAGATATTATGCAAATGCAGGAGTCGCTGTCAAATGGTCTTAAAAAAGGAAGTAAAGGTAAGGGCAAGAAGTCGAGTAGTGGTAAGAAAGAAAAAGGTAGTGGACAGGGCGAAAATGGCAATAGTGCCGAATTAGCCCGTATGGCAGCCATGCAATATGAAATCAGACAAAAGTTACAGGAATACATGGAGGAGCTAAAGAGCAATGGTGGTAATGGCAACGCATTAAATGATATTTTAAAAAATATGGATAAAACCGAAGAGGATATTATCAATCGAAATATTACTCGTCAAACCATCGAGCGACAAAATCAAATTAAGGTTCGGTTGCTTAAAGCTGAAAACGCCGAGCTGCAACGTGAAAAAGAAAAACGTCGTGAGTCGCAGGAAGGTAAAAATAACCTTAACAGAAACCTTACTAAAAATTTAAAGTATAAAAAGAGTCATACTGGTCAGGAGGGAATTATATTATTAAAACCTGTTGAGTTAAATTACTTCTTAAAATCGGTTTATAAAAAGTATTTATTTAAAATTGAAATGGATAGTGAAAAACGCCAACTACAAAATGAAAATTAACCTTCGGCAGGATAATCGCCACAGTATTGAATATTTTGTTGAGGAGGTAAGTAATAAACTCCATATAAACGAAACCTATTTCGGTAATTTACTCACTAGTATGGAGGTCTTATTATCAATACTTACTGAAAACCAGAGAGATAGTATAATCGAAATATCATATAATACAGATTATCAGACAGTTACTATAATAATAGTAGGTGTTTCACGTGAAACAGAAATAAATATGAAAAGGCTGATGGGCGATAAAAAGGATAATGCTTCTTGGGATATGTTTACCCTTTTTAACTTGTCTGAGTCTTTTGAAGTAGATGCCGGTAAATTATTTGTAGTTTTTGATATTGGCGCATTAAATCGTTTAGAATATAAACGCAGGAAGCGTATATTACAAACCTATTTTAGTAGTGAGAAAGCTGAAAAACCAATTAAATCAAATGATCAATTTTACCTATAATTACGAAAAGTTTAAGTTAAAGGACGAAAAAATATATTCATCTTGGTTGCATGGTGTAATTGAAGCAGAAGGGTTTCTGCCCGGAGAAATACATTATGTTTTTTGTACCGATACTTCGCTTTTGTCTATCAACGAACAATATTTGGATCATCACGATTACACGGATATCATCACTTTTTCTCTATCAGAGGTTCCTAAAATCATAAGGGGTGAAATATATATCAGTGTTGATCGTGTAAAGGAAAATGCCACTCTCAATGATGTTTTGTTTGAAAAAGAACTGGCGCGTGTGTTGGTTCATGGTGTGCTGCATCTTGTAGAGTACGATGATCATACCGAAGATGAAAAAACAATCATGCGCACTAAAGAAGATTATTATATAGATTTGCTGCCTCGTTAATGTTCCACGTGAAAAAATACAATGTTTGAAGAATACGATATAATAGTAGTGGGTGCCGGTCATGCCGGATCAGAGGCTGCTGCTGCTGCTGCCAATATGGGATCAAAAACACTTTTGATCACGCTTAATATGAATGCCATCGCGCAAATGTCATGTAATCCGGCTATGGGTGGAATTGCAAAAGGTCAAATTGTTCGTGAGATTGATGCGCTGGGAGGGTACTCGGGAATTGTTACCGATAAATCGATGATTCAATTCCGGATGCTCAATAAATCAAAAGGTCCCGCCATGTGGAGTCCCAGAGCTCAAAATGATCGAATGCTATTTTCTGCTGAGTGGCGAAGGATGCTGGAAGAGACTAAAAATCTTGATTTTTGGCAGGATATGGTGGTAGGTTTGCTTGTGAAAGATCATCATGTCTGCGGCGTTAAAACAGCCATGGGGCTTGAAATTAAATCAAAAGCGGTTATCTTAACCAATGGAACCTTTTTAAACGGAATTATTCATATAGGCCAGAAAAAGTTTGGCGGTGGCCGCATTGGTGACCCTGCTTCTACAGGAATTACTGAACAACTAATCGAATTGGGCTTCGAATCAGCACGATTAAAAACCGGAACTCCGGTCAGGGTGGACGGACGAACCATTGATTTTTCAAAAATGGAGGAGCAAAAGGGAGACGAAAACCCGTCTAATTTTTCTTTTTTAAAGCATAAAAGACTAAAAAAACAAAGGAGCTGTTGGATAACCTACACTTCACCTGTTGTACACGACACCCTTAAACTTGGTTTTAACGAGTCCCCCATGTTCACAGGAAGAATTCATGGCGTAGGCCCAAGGTATTGTCCTTCCATTGAAGATAAAATAGAACGCTTTTCTGACAAATCACGCCACCAGTTATTTGTGGAACCTGAAGGCTGGAATACGGTAGAGTATTACTTGAATGGTTTCTCCAGCTCATTACCTGATTATATTCAGTTTAAGGCGTTACAAAAAATACCAGGTTTTGAAAAGGCTAAAATTTTCCGTCCTGGTTATGCTATCGAATACGATTATTTTCCACCAACCCAATTAGGCTACACACTAGAAACCAAACTTATTGACGGGCTCTATTTTGCAGGACAAATTAATGGTACTACCGGATATGAAGAAGCGGCAGCGCAAGGACTAATGGCCGGTGTTAATGCAAGTTTAAAATTACTGGAAAAAGAGCCATTCATATTAAATCGAGCCGAAGCATACATAGGCGTATTAATCGATGACCTTATTACCAAGGGTATTGATGAACCCTATCGCATGTTTACTTCCCGCGCTGAATACAGAATACTTTTACGACAAGATAATGCCGATGTCAGACTAACGCCACTTTCTTATAAACTAGGACTTGCTTCAAAAAAGCGTTACAAAAAGGTAATAAAAAAGGAAGAAAAAGTTGCTGCATTAATCGATTTTGTAAAAAAACAAAGTATAAACCCTGATGAGGTTAATCAAATGCTGCTTAACGGGGGAACTTCCCAATTAAGGCAAAAACAAAAGTTGGCCTCATTGTTATTACGTCCTCAGGTAAATATTGCAGCGCTTTCAAATCACGTGTTATCACTTAATCAATTTGTTGCAAAGCATAAACTCGAAGAGGAAATCCTTGAGTTAGCCGAAATCCGTGTGAAATACGAAGGTTATATTAATAAAGAAAAGAGTCTGGCCGATAAAATGAGGACAATAGATGAAATCCCACTCAAATACGATTTTGATTACTTTGCTCTCAAGTCACTTTCTTACGAAGCGCGTGAAAAGCTGACTAAAATAAGGCCAAAAACATTAGGTCAAGCCTCCAGAATTAGCGGTGTATCCCCATCAGATATTAATGTGTTGATGGTTTTTATTGGAAGATAATCGGTCTGTTTCACGTGAAACGGAACAAATAAGTTTTATGGTTACCAAGGATAAATATGTAAAGCGATTCCTCCTGGTGTCGATTCTGTTCTTTGTCTCTTTCTTTATGCTTACTGCCTATTATCACGATTCGGATAATTTAAAGATAGAGCAGAAAAAGATACAGAGAGAGTACACACGTGAGAATATTGTATTTGAATTAACGGCTCGAAATATTTTCAAAGCGCTGGAAATTGATAGTCTTTTAACATGGGATAATATCGGTTCTTTGATACCAAATAAAAACCTTGGTTGTTATATCCTAAAAAGTGATTCGTTATGGTACTGGAACAAAAATGAAATTGACCCGAATAATCTAACCGTTCTTAAAGATGGTAAAAGCAGCATTTACCATTTAGAACATGGATGGTATTTTTGTTTTGCTGATACGTCCAACAATTGGAGAATCATCCTCTACAAAATTATTAAGCACGAGTATGCCATTTCCAACCAATATTTAGAAAGTAACGAAGGAGCACTATTTAGCAACGATTATAGCGTAGGGTTTACTTACGATACTACTGCAACAAATTGCAAAATCAAAGATGATACAGGAAGAGCTGTTATTGGATTATTAGAGAACAGTCAGGATAATGGGAATCATTTTTCAACCAATATCTTGTTTTATCTTTGGTTTATTGGTTGGCTTTTTGTTGAATTGCTTCTCCTGCGTTTACATACCTTATTAACAGAAAATTTTAAAATATATTTTCGGTTGTTTCTGGTGATTATTGATGTTATTATTTTGTTATACATTATAAATCAATTGTTTATACCTGAATTATTGACAAATTCCTTTTGGTTTGAACATTGGCATCAATTATGGCTCTTTATCAATTCGCGCGGAATGACGCTGGTTTTTATTTCCATGCTTTTGGTTGTGGCGTTTTACCTTAGTAATCAATTCAAAAATAAGGTTATTAAACAGAATATCAATAATATAGAAGTGTTTTTTGTTTCCTTATTGCACTTTTTATTGGTTTTTTCATTGCTCTATACTTTTTATCGTTTCTACGGAAATAGCCTTAAGTTACACGATAGTGCGATTGGTTTTTTGTTTCGGCGTGATATTATAGAAGTGTATTTTGTTTCCGGTATTGTTGTATCACTATATTTACTGCAAAGCGTTCTGTTTTCTGTGATAGAGATATCGAGAAAGCAACAGATACTTATGTTTCTTTATACATTGGTATTTACTTTGTTTACTTTTTTGATTATCAAATTATCACCACTATTTTACCTTTCGGTTTTCTTTAGTCAGCTGCTTTTTGTTTTAATTGTAAAGTTTACCTCGCGCGATCAAAACTTTCTCTTTTTACGTTATTTATTGTTAACCGTATTAATGGCCATTAGTTTGTCAGTTATTATCAACGATAGATATGCTACGTTAAAAAACCAATTTCATCTGAAAATTGTTAAAGAGCTTATCATAAATCGTGATACTGTGCTTGAAAGCAGGTTTCAAGCCATTGTGGATAAAGTCAGGGAGGATAAAATAGTAGCCCAATTTATTAAAGATGGCGTTCCGGATGAGCCAATAAAGGAGTATCTTAACAAAACATATTTTGAGCATAAGTTCGGAAACTACGCTTTACAATTAACCATTTGCCATGATAGTGATTGGTTGGAGGTTAATTCAAAAGGCGATCTCGTTAATTGTAACCAGTATTTTGAAAATATCAAAAACGAACAAGGAAATAAAATGGTGGATTCTACCCTTGTAGTAATGAGTCAGGAAGCTGAGAGCCGTTATTATTTGGGTAAAATCTTTCTTGGTAACGATTCGATAGCTTCCTCTACTCTTTACGTTGAGATGTTTTCTTCCATTGTTCCTTCAGGGTTAGGTTATCCCGAATTGTTGGTTGATAACAGTAACCAGATCGATTTAACAGGCTATTCTATTGCCAAATTCCACCACAACCAATTGGTGTATAAAGTGGGGGAATACGATTATCACGGCAGCTACACTTTTATACAACCATGGTCAAACGAACAATTCTTTTACCTTAATAACTACCTGCATTATAAACTTCGATTAAATAGTACTGATGTATTGGTAGTTAGCCGACCGGTAACAACTTATGCCGAACAAACGGCATCCTTTACCATACTCTTTCTCCTTTTCTCCTTTTTAGCTATCCTGGTCTATTTTGTTACCACAGGACGAAAGCAGATGAAGCTGTTTAAATATTCTTTTAGAACCCGCTTACAGTTTTTCATCATGGGCACCTTAATGGTGTTGTTTGTCTTAATGTCAGCGATTTCGGTGTACTATTTTAACGATATTAAAAAAACGTTTATTGTTAATCAGCTTAACGAAAAGTCAAAATCAGTATTAACGGAGTTGCAAGATAAATTTTCAGAAGAGGATATTAATTCAATGGATGATAGAGTGTATTTGCAACAGCAGCTCCAAAAGTTTTCGATTATTTTTTTTACCGATATTAATCTTTACGACAGAGCAGGGGAGTTGATGGCCACTTCAAGGCCCACCATTTTCGAGACGGGTTTGTTATCTCCGCTTATCAATCCAGAAGGATATAGTCAGATTGTTTTGGATCAGAAACTATTCTTTCTAACCAGGGAACGAATAGGTAAGATGTCGTATTATTCGGCTTATGTACCTTTTAGTTTTGATGCCGGAGCATCGATGGCCATATTAAATTTACCTTACTTTGCCCGGCAGTCGGAGATAGCCAGATCGTTTTTACCCATGATTTTTAATTATTTAAACATTTTTGTTTTACTCGGTATATTGGGAGCATTTATGGCACTTATTATTGCAAAAATTTTAACCCGTCCGCTTACCATGTTACAACGCAGTTTATCAGAGATTCAGATTGATAAAAAAAATGAACCGCTTGTTTGGGATAATGATGATGAGATTGGACATCTTATTTCGGAATACAACCGGATGGTTAAAAAAATTGAAGAGAGTGCCGGTATTTTAAAACGTTCGGAACGGGAAACAGCTTGGCGTGAGGTGGCTCAGCAGGTGGCACATGAGATAAGAAACCCTCTTACACCCATGAAACTCAACATTCAATATTTGCAAAAGGTATATAAAGAATCTAAAGAGGAATTTAACAAAAAATGGAATTCGTTATCATCGTCATTAATCGACCAGATAGAGGCGCTCAACGAGGTGGCTTCCACCTTTTCCGATTTGGCCAGCAACAACACGTTTGATAGAGAAAAAATTGACATAGTTCAACTTATAGGATCAGCCATTGATATTTACAAAAACCATGAAAAGGTAACCATCCGTTTTAAAGCCAATACTGAACGAGCTTATGTTTTGGCACGACCAAACGAGTTATTAAGGGTTTTTAACAATCTTATTAAAAATGCAGTTCAGGCAATTTTACCCAATGAGGGTGAAGTTGAAATAACCATTTTCCAACAGGAGAACATCATAGAAATAAAAATTTCAGATAACGGACGGGGTATTCCCGAAGAGATGAAAAACAGTATTTTTCAGCCCTACTTTACTACTAAGAGCGGAGGAACAGGCGTGGGCCTTGCCATTGTAAAAAATATATTAACTGAAATGGGAGGGGAGATTACTTTTGTTTCGCGAGAGGGTGAAGGAACCGAATTTACCCTGCATTTAAGATCGGTAAAATAATATTTGGTTACCACCGGCGTTTATAAAAAGCCTTTTGATACTTTTGCCACGATATGTCGAATAGCCCAATAAAACGTCTTGCCGGAGAAACAGCCATTTATGGCTTGGGAACCATTATTCCACGGTTGCTCAACTACCTCTTGGTTCCATTTTATACCTACTTGGTATTTAATCAGAACGAATACGGTCAGATAACGGAAATCTATTCCTACATTGCATTTTTAGTTGTTTTTCTCACCTTTGGTTTGGAAACGGCTTACTTTCGGTATGCCAATCAAAGTAACAATCCTCAAAAAGTTTTTAATTCTGGATTTCAGTTTATTTTATTTGCCGTACTGACTTTTATCGTGCTTATTTGGATTTTTATCAATCCCCTGTCAACTGCCATGGGTTATGCTAAGCATCCGGAATACATTATGATGTTGGTGTTTATCGTTTCCTTTGATGCCATTACTGCGCTTCCGTTTGCATGGCTTAGGTTTCATCGCAAGGCAAAAATATTTTCGGCCGTTCGCGTGGCAAGCGTGATTATCAATATTTTGAGTAATATTTTGTTGTTGGTAGTATTTCCCAAGGTGCTTGCTCCTGAAACCTCCCATTATTTTCCGTACTATTTAACCACTAATGTGGGATTGGTATTTGTATCTAACTTAATTGCATCAATGGCTACATTGGTGATGATTTTACCGGTATTAAAACAGTTTAGCTTTAACAAAGATACTGGCCTGTTAAAAAGATTGTTACAATACAGCCTGCCGGTGCTGGTAATCGGATTGGCTGGAATGATAAACGAAGTGGCAGATAAAATACTGATGAAATATTTGTTGCCTGACCCCGCTACTGCCGAAAGCCAATTAGGGATTTATGGTGCCAATTATAAACTGGCCATTTTAATGATGCTTTTTATTCAGATGTTCCGTTATGCCTTTGAGCCGTTTTTCTTTGCCGAAGAAAAAAAACGAAATTCAAAACTCATATATGCACAGGTGATGAACTGGTTTGTTGCTTTTGTTTGGCTTATCTTTTTGGGAGTAACGCTTAATATTGAGGTTTTTAAGTATTTTGTCGGTCCTGCTTTTCGAGCCGGTTTAGTTATTGTGCCAATTGTTTTAGCAGCCAAACTATTTTTAGGTGTTTTTTACAACCTGTCAGTTTGGTATAAATTAACCAATAAAACCCTGTACGGAGCTATTATTGCCATTTTAGGGGCTACCATTACCATTACACTAAACGTAGTGTTAATTCCTAAATATGGGTACATAGGTGCTGCATGGGCCAATTTTGCCTGTTATTTTACCATGATGGTTGTTTCCTATTTTTGGGGTCGAAAAGTTTACCCGGTTCCATACAACGTGGCAAAAGTGTTAATCTACACCTTGCTCGCTGTGTTAATCTACTTTGCAGCCGGCGCCATCCACATAAACAATACAATTATTACCGTTGCCCTTAATACAGTATTGATCGTATTATTCGCGGGTTTTGTTTTGGTTACAGAGAAAAAAGGATGGTTTGTGCGGCACTAACCGGTAACTTTTAGGAATAATTAACCCTTCAATGGTTTTTGTTAAACAACATACATTTCCCGTCGCTATTACTTTAACGTCGATTTATCAGCTAATATCGTTTAACCTCATCAACCGCTTAACTTTATTCTTTTTGTCTATTTTTGCCTGATTGTTTGGTAGTCAAAATAATTAGCCAACGGTTTTGATGTCCCGATAGTTATTGGGGCTACCAGCAGGAAGCAAAAATCGTGATAAAACTTAAAGTCTGAATAATAAAATGAATGTCAAAATTGTAAATGAATCAAAGCATCCGTTACCGCAATACGAAACGATAGCATCGGCAGGAATGGATTTGCGTGCTAATTTGGATAAGCCTGTCGAGATGGCTCCCTTGCAGCGAGTGCTGATACCCACCGGTTTGTATATGGAACTGCCTGTTGGCTACGAAGCGCAGGTAAGGCCTCGTAGTGGCATGGCCGTTAAACATGGCATTACTGTACTTAACACACCCGGCACCATTGATGCAGATTACAGAGGCGAAGTCAGGGTTATTTTGGTTAATTTATCTAACGATAGCTATACCATCAACGATGGTGACAGAATTGCGCAGATGATTATCTCGGCGCATGTACAGGCTCATTGGGAAGAAGTTGATGTGCTTAATGAAACCGCACGCGGTGCAGGTGGTTTTGGACACACGGGCAAATAAAGATTGAAAATAAAAATTATAATAATGAAGTTTACTGTCGTAGTGGCGATTTTTTTATCAGGAATAATAACCTTTACCTCTTGTTCTACGGTTAAAAAGAGCAGCGTTGATGAAAACCATAAACAAACTCAAAAGGAGGCATCACAGGAAGCTGACCTGTTTGCCAAAGGGGTGATTCAGAAAGAAGCGGGTAATATCGGTCAGGCTTTGGATTTCTTTACCAAAGCGCTCCAAATCGACCCTGATGACCCGGCTGCTCTTTTCGAAAAAGCTAAACTCCTTAGTGTCTATGGGAAAACTTCCGAAGCTTATGAATTGGCAAAAAAAGCAACCTTACTGGATAGTAAAAACAGATGGTATAAAGCTGCTTATGGTAAAATAGCACAGCAAGAAGGTAAATATGATGAGTATGTTAAAGCCTACGAAGAACTGGTTGAGCAATACCCCGCCGATTTAAACTTTTTAAACGAATTGGCCTATGCTTATGTTTTTACGGGCGACTATCGAAAAGCTGCGGTGGAGTATGATAAAATTGAAGCACAGGTGGGTATAACCGAGCCTCTGATATTGCAAAAAGTTAAAATCTATTCGCAGCTGGGTGATTATCAAAGTGGTGTTAAGGAGTACGAAAAACTGATTAGTACCAATCCACAGGAAACACGCTATTATGCCTTGCTGGCTGAATATTGCTCCCAAAATAAAATGGATGATAAAGCCATTTGGGCTTATCAGCAAATTGAAAAAATTAATCCTAACGACCCTTATGTTCACATATCGCTGGCTGATTATTACCGAAAGCGAAACAATGAACAAAAATCGTTTGACGAATTAAAGTTGGGAATGGAAAACAAGCAACTTGACTTGCAAACCAAAATAAAACTGTTATCTACTTACTATTCAGGCTCGCTTGATGAAATACAGAAAAAACAAGCGCTGGAGCTATCACAGATTTTGATAAAAATCCATCCCAACGACCCCATGGCCAAAACATTATATGCATCGCTGCTTTTTCAAAATGAAGAGTACAAACAAGCACGTAAATTAACAGCTGAGATTTTAGAACAGGACTCGTTAAACTATGCGATATGGGAACAGATGCTTTTTTGCGATATGTATCTGAGTAACTACAAAGAGCTTGCCCACGAATCAGATAAGGTGATTGATTTGTTTCCCAATCAACCGTTGCCTTATTTAATGAATGGTATTGCCTATTATCAGTTAAAGCAGTACGAAAAAGCTGCCAACAGTCTGGAAACAGGTAAGGAGTTTGTTGCCGGAAATCAAAACCTGTTGGAAGAGTTTTACAATTACCTCGGTGAAATATATTATCAGCAAAAAAATTACGATGCCTGCTTTCAGTCGTACGATAAAGTACTTTCGATAAACCCCTCCAACTCGATTGTTTTAAACAACTATGCTTACTACCTTTCGCTACAAAAAATAAACTTGTCAAAGGCTGAGCAAATGGCGAGGCATGCCGTAAATATTGACCCGAAAAACGTTAATAATATCGATACCTATGCCTGGGTTTTATACCAGGAAGGAAACTACGAACAGGCGCTTAAATGGCAGGATGAAGCCATTAAAAACGGTGGCGACACCAATGGAACCGTGTTGGAGCATTATGGCAAAATTCTTGAAAAACTGGGTCGTACCAACGAGGCAAAGGAATATTTACAGAAAGCAAAAAAGTATAAAAAGTAGCCCAATGTCGTTCATTAAAACACTTAAAGTGAATACAATAAAAAAAATGGGTGTTTCCCCGGTGATGTTGATTTTTCTCATCATGATAGCCTTGGCGGTTTCATCGTGTAGCGTCACAAAAAAGGTTTCGGCAAAAAGAAACCTGAAAAAATATGGCTTTGAGTATTTAAAGCTCAATATGGAAAAAAACGAATTTACCTTTCATGACTTATCGGCGAAATTGAGCCTTACCTATAAAAACGAAAAATCAAGCACGCATTTACGGGGTCAGCTTCGTATGCGCGAGGATAGTATTTTGTGGATATCCTTTTCGCCTGCTATGGGTATTGAGGCTGCCAGGCTTATTTTAACGCAGGATTCAATCAAATTTATCAACCGGTTGAACAAAACCTACTTTTTGGGTGAATATGAGATGCTCGATACGTTAATTAATACCACCATTGATTATATTATTGTTCAATCGATGATTTTAGCTAACGAATTACCCTATTATAAACTTGACCATTATAGTGTTAAAGCTGACGACAACATGTATCTGTTAACTATGGAGAAAAAAAGAAAGGTTAAAAGAAGTATCAAAAAAGGAAAATCACCCACCAATATTATTATCGAAAAGGTTTGGCTCGATCCGGTTAACTTTAGGATGCGCCGCGTAGAAATGTATGAAATGGGCAACGACAAAAAGAAACTGGTGGTGCAATACGATGACTATGGTGAAACCGAAGGGAAAATGTTTCCCTATAAAATTAAAATTTTTGTTTTTGCCGACAACGACATTGTTATTGATGTTAACTACAACAAAGTTCGTTTAGATGAAACACTTAGTTTTCCGTTTCGCATCCCATCAAAGTATAAATACGCTTTTTAATTGACTTATGTATTTTAAATCGACAATAATAACCAAAAACCCCGATAAGAACTGGCTGAAGGCTTTTGTCGGTGTGATGGTTTTACTGTTGTTGTTGTTGTTGGCTGTTCCTCAAACGAAAGCACAAAAAAAGTCAGATAATTTAAAGGCTAAACGCGAAAAAATTGAAAAGGAAATCGATTATACCAACAAATTATTAGCTGAAACCCGGAAAAATAAAAAGCACACCCTGTATGAGCTTCAGCTTATTCAGCAAAAAATCAATCAACGTAACGAATTAATTGCCACGCTTAAAAAAGAGATTGTTTTTTTGGAGAAGAAAATTTCCCGTGCCAAATCAGGTATTAGCAGCATGGATAAACAATTGGCAAATCTAAAGGAAGAGTATGCTCATGTGGTCGTTTTTCTGTCGCGTAACAACAGCCAACTGGATAAGCTGATTTTTCTTTTTTCAGCCGAAGATCTTAACCAGGCTTATCAGCGATTACGCTACCTCGATGAGCTTACTGATTTTATTCGCCATCAGGCCGATTCTATTAACAGAATGGAAACCATAAAACAAAAAGAGTTAACCGATTTCAACCTGCAAAAAGCCGAAAAGAACAAATTGCTGGAAAAGGAAAACAGTCAACTATCGAAGTTGGAAAACAATCATCGTGAAAAAGACAGAGTTCGGGCTACCTTGTCAACAAAGGAAAAGCAGTTGCGGGTACAACTTCGGAAAAAGCAAAAAGAGGCAGAAAAGCTTAATCGTCAGATAAAAAATATTATTACTGCCGAAACAAAAGCAAAAAAGAGTTCATCTGGCAAAAACAATTATGCTCTAACGCCGGACGAAAAAAAGCTGTCTGTAGAATTTAGAAACAACAAGGGTAAATTACCCTGGCCTACGCCACGTGGTTTTATTTCGGAGTCGTACGGAACGCATCCTCATCCGGTGCTTAAGCACGTGATGATAAAAAACAATGGTATCAATATTGCTACTGCTAAGGCCAGCAATGCACGTGCTGTTTTTAAAGGAAAAGTGGTGAGCGTGGCTACCATTTCCAACACTAATAAAGCGGTTATTGTTAAACACGGCAATTGGTTTACTGTTTATTCTAATCTTGAAGAGGTGTATGTTTCAACCGGCGATAAAGTGTCAATCAAGCAAAATATTGGCAGGATACACACGAATCTTAAGGGAGAAACCGAGTTGCACTTTGAGGTGTGGAACGGAAAACAAAAGCAAAATCCTTACTACTGGATAGTAAAAAAATAAATACTTATAACCATTGTATTATTTGCAATCTATTGTTTATTTTTGCAGCCGCATTCAATTTCGGGGTGTAGCGCAGCCCGGTTAGCGCGCGTCGTTCGGGACGACGAGGCCGGAGGTTCGAATCCTCTCACCCCGACAAAGTAAAAGCCTTGCATTTATTTGTAAGGCTTTTTCTGTTTCGGTAATCAATTATTTGATTGATCACAACTATGAGCAACGTAATATGCACCTTCGATACCACTCAGCATGTATTGCGATCGAAAAGGAGGGGTTAAACAATTAATATACTTCCTCCGTCAAACAAGGAGCCATCATAAAGCTCAACAATGGTGTAGTTAAGTCGATCGAGATAAGCTCTTACTTTTTCTCCTTCAGGAAAATAACTTAACGACCCGATTAAAAAAAGAGTGTCATCGTCAACTCCGGCAACACCGCCAAAAAAACCATGCTCAAATCCTGGTAGTAGAATGGTTGAAGGATTGATATATATAACGTTAAGATTGTGTTTTTTCAACACTTTGTAAATACCCTGATCGGAGGTAATAAAATGATTTTCTTTTAATGGCAGCAAACTGCACCGGCTATAACCCTGTTTGATGTTAATTTTTTCGAGGTAGCCGAATGTTTCCAATATAACAGGATCGGTAATCGAGAGGTTATGGATAACATAACGACTGGTAATCACCGCGTTATAAATGGCCGAATAGGGGTAGCTTTCGCCAACGGATTGTGATCCCAACACAAAACTGACACCTCTCTCTTTAAGCCGGTTGATATATTTTACCGGGGTGTTGGGTGCTACAACGCACCGGCCACGATCTCCACAAAAAAACAGGTCGGGGTGTCCGGCTACCTGTTGGTAAGTAATATTTTCGGAGGTAAATAGTATTACCTCCCCAAACTGTTTGAGGGTTGTAATAGCTTGATGAGGAATCTCTTTATTTATAATAAAGCTCTTTATAGCCACTTTTCTATTTTAAAGATTAGTTCTGTTTTGTTAATGGGTTTACTGATATAATCGTTGCATCCGGATTTAAGAATTTTTTCCCGATCGCTCTCCAAAGCAAAAGCGGTTTGTGCAATAATAACGACCCTTTTGTTAAATTTACGGATTTTTATTGAAGCATCATAGCCACTCATAATGGGCATTTTAATATCCATTAAAACCAAATTAATATCAGGGTGCTTTTTCATTAAATCAATGACCTCAATGCCATTGTATGCTCGTAATATTTCAAGGTTGTTAAAATGTTTTAACAAGATGGACAGATAGTTAAACGAAACATCTTCGTCTTCTGCAATTAGTATTTTATTCAGTTTAGGCGTTGGATTGTCTGTTTTCTTTTCTGTTGTTTGCGATGTCGGAGACGATTTAGTAAGATGGTTGACGGTAAGTGGTAAGGTAAAGTAGAACCGGGTGCCGGTTTCGTCGGAGTCAAGCCAGATTTTTCCACCGAGCATCTCTACATAAGCTTTTGAAATGGCCAACCCAAGGCCGGCTCCTTCGTAAGCTTTTTTATCTTCGATATCAGCCTGGACAAAACGGTCAAAAACGGCTTCCTGTCTGTCGGGTAGTATTCCGATGCCGGTATCTTTAACAAAGAATTCTATTACTCTGTCGCGACCGTCCTCTTTAAGCACGTATCCAAATTTGATTTCTCCCTTGTGGGTGTATTTAATCGAGTTTTTAACCAGGTTGGTTAAAATAGCGTACACCTTCTCCTTGTCACTATTTATCAAAAGAGGTTTGTTTTTAACATCGGGGCTTACGCTTAGCATCAGGTTTTTTTTATCCGTTTCGGGTTTGAAAAACTCAAACAGATAATGAAGTTGTTCGTTTAAGTCATAGGTTTCAAGTGAGACCTCCATTTGTCGGGCTTCAATTTTCGAAATATCAATCAAATTATTGATAATATTTAAAAGCCGGTTACCACTTCGGTTAATAATTTTAACATATCTGTTTATTTTATCCTGTGGCAGATTTTGTTCTTCCAGTAGTGAGGTAAAACCGAGTATGCCATTCATTGGAGTTCGTATTTCGTGACTCATGTTGGCCAAAAAAGCTGATTTCAAACGATCGCTTTCTTCCGCCTTTTTAAGTGCCGTTTTAATTTTTTCCTGTGCTTTAATCTGTTCTGTCAAGTCGAAATGGGTTCCCACAGCCCGAATAGCCTTACCTTGTTGATCAAAAATAATATGAGCTCTTGACAGAATGGGAACCCAGTGTCCATCTTTATGCTTCATTTTAAACTCAACATTGTAATGGTCAGTTTTATTTTCAACAGCTTCTTTTAACCTCAGTAGTGAGGCATCACGGCTTTTCTGATCGGTTAAATTATTCCACGTTTCAATGTTGTTTGAAAGTTCATGATCTTGATAACCGAGAATGCTTTTCCAGCGAGGAGAATAATAAATTTTGTTTGTTACAAGATCCCAGTCATAAAGCCCATCGTTTGAGGCTTTCATGGCTAACTCGAACCGTTGCTTACTTTTTTTAACTAACTCTTCTATATTTTTACGGTAGATGACCATACCAATTTGATCGGAAACAAACTCCAGCATCTCTTTATCTTTCTCATCAAAGGCCTGAGCATTGGTATAACTCTGAACAACAATCGCTCCTGTTATCTTTCCACTCACTTTTAACGGAACACCCAACCATACTAATGAATCTGTTCCATGCCTTTCGATTTCACCTTTCTTTTCAAGTGCCACTAATTGGTCTAGTTTGGCCAATAATGGTTTTTTTGTTTTAATCACATACCGGGTAATGGTTTTTTTGGCAGGAAATGAGTTAAAATGATCGAGTTCATCAGAATAAAATGGTAAGGAGATGGTGTCGGTTTGTGCATCATAGAGGGCTACAAAAAAGTTGGTTGTGTCGATAAGCGTAGATAGTTCTGTTTGGATAATACCAATCATCGCCTGCAAATTTTCGGCAGTAATAACAGCGTTGGAAATGTTGTACAAAACCTGTTGCAGCTTTTCCGACCTCTTTCGGTGTGAAATATCATTTATTAGCGTGTAAACGTTTTCAACATTTCCTTCCTCATTTTTTAAGGGAACCAAGTAGCTGTGCAGATAGGTCTCTTTTCCCCATTTGGTTTTGTAAGGCGTTTCAAATTCAATGGTTTCTCCCAATTCAACACACAGTCTGAATTTATCAGCATAACCATTTTGCATTAAAGGGGGAAATGTAAGAACATTAATTGTCTTTGTTGCCTCAATCGAAGGGAAGCCTAAAATTGACAAAAGTGCTTTATTAGCTTCAATAATAGCACCATCTTTAGTGGCCATGTATATTCCATGTGGAGAATTTTCAAAAATTAATTTGAATTTCTTTTCGCTATTTGGTAAGCCGGTTTTACCTGATTTCTTCATCTCATTAACACATTTTACAATACCCGAGTACTTTAACAATAGATTGTATGGCAACACAAAATAATAACCCATCAAATATACTAATTTATATTTACAGTATAGTACATTTACTTTCGTATGACTAACTTTAAACAACTTCAATATTAATCTTACGTTTGTGTTAATATTGTGCTCCTGTAAATTGTTTTTATCAACACTCATAAGTAAATATTTTGAAGCTGTAGGTCAATACCTGCCTATAAAACAATATTTTTGTGATTTATAAGTTATAGTAAAAGCTGTTTTTAGCAGCTTCTTTTTTGAACATTATAATTTGATTTTATGAAATTTAAGTGGTTACTCTTTATCTTCTCTTTAGCAATATTTTCTTCTAACCTGTTTTCACAGGAAATTGGAATTGGCCAATGGCGCACCCATCTTCCCTATCAAAAGGTAATTGATGTGGTTGCTAATGATAACATCGTTTACGCGGCAACGCCGTTTGATATTTTTACTTACAACTCGGGTGATAACCGTATTGAGCGTATTGATAAAGTAAAAGGGCTAAATGATATCGGAATCAGTAAAATAGGTTATCATGCCGGCACCCATTCGTTGTTAATTGCTTACACCAACACCAACATGGATCTTATCAAAGAGAATGGCACCATTATTAACATTGCTGATATAAAAAACAAAGAGATTCTCGGAAACAAAACCATCAACAATATTGCGTTTCGAGGTGATTTGGCCTATCTGAGCTGTGGCTTTGGAATTGTTGTGCTGGACATTACCAAACTCGAAATTCGTGATACTTGGTATATCGGTCCTGATGGTGGGTTTATTGATGTTCAGGATTTGGCTTACAACGACACTTCCTTTTTTGCGGCTACCGAAAAGGGTGTTTATTATGCCCGCATCGACGCTCCCAATTTGGCCGATTTTAATCAGTGGCATAAAGACAACAGGCTTCCCAATCCTAACCTCTTTTATAATCAGGTGGAGCTGTTTGATGGAAAAATGATTGTTAATTATGAGGCAGCAACGTATGATGGTGACACGCTCTACAGCTTTAACGGTTCATCGTGGGACTATTTTCTACCCGAAAATCATTCAAGGCACTTTCAACTGAACGCTACCCATGACAAGTTGCTTGTTTCGGAACGAACTGATGTGCTGGTGGTCGATAAAAATGCGGAGAATAATTTTCATATATGGAAACCGAGTGAAATGTCATTAAAACCACTTGCTTCCGATATGGATGATAACGGTGATTATTGGGTAGGAGATACCTATTTAGGCTTACTAAGAGTTTGGAATAAAGGATGGAAAGGGGAAATAATAAGACCCAATGGTCCCGGTACGCCCAGTATTTTTGATTTGGATGCCTGCGGCATCAATGTATGGGTGGCAGCCGGAGGACACAACTCTGACTGGGGGAAACTTTACATGCGCGATGGGGTGTTTTCGTTTGTGGATGACAGTTGGTCAACTCATAACTATAAAAATACACCTGCCTTCGACACCATTTCCGATTTTGTTAACGTAAAAATTGATCCGGCAAATCATGACATTACTTATGTGGGCACCTGGGGAAAAGGGTTAATAAAATTTGAAAATGGTGAAATTACCAATATTTATAATAAAACCAACAGCACACTACAACCCTGGATTGCCGCCAACTACTTAACGCTTGTTAGTGGCCTCGATTTTGATAGTGATGGCAACCTTTGGGTGGCAAACTCCGGTTCTCCCGATTTGCTATCGGTAAGGCTTACTGACGGAACCTGGAAATCATTTAACCTTGGTGGTGGCTTAAGCGGCATAGATATTTCAAAATTGATGGTCGATCATCAAAATCAAAAATGGATATTTAAACGTAAAGAGGGCTTTTTAATCGTTTTTAACGATAACAATACACTCGATGACCCTGCTGACGATAAAGCAAAAATATTAAGCTCCTCCACGGGAAATGGCGCTATTCCGGGTACAGGTGTTTTTGCCATGGCTACCGATCAGGATGGAGAAGTGTGGATTGGAACCGACAAGGGTATTTGTGTGTTTTCAAACCCGGAATTAATTTTTACCCCCGGCACCAATTTTGATGCACACAAGATTTTGGTTCCCCGAAACGACGGATCGGGTTTGGCTGACTATCTTCTGGAAACCGAGCAGGTTACAGCCATTTCTGTAGATGGTGCAAACAACAAATGGGTTGGTACCGAACGTGCCGGTATTTTTCAGTTTTCGCCCGACGGGCTTCAGGAGCTAAACCATTTTACTGCCGAAAACAGCCCGTTGCTTTCAAACAGTATTATTGGCATTACAATTAATAGTGATGGAGAAGTATTTATCGGTACTACCAACGGCATTGTTTCGTATAAAGGAGAGGCCACTCCCTCTAACCCCACTAACGATAGCGTGTATGCATATCCCAATCCCGTACGACCCAATTACAACGGGCCTATTGCCATTAAAGGGTTGGTTAATAA
>Ga0164318_10000793_pt1 | contig 25920 bp, 22 predicted proteins | sample GuaBasSedimGuay9_FD_113734 | JGI IMG/M metagenome (GOLD analysis project Ga0164318, IMG submission 113734) | Subseafloor sediment microbial communities from Guaymas Basin, Gulf of California, Mexico - Guay9, Core 4571-4, 0-3 cm | ecosystem: Environmental > Aquatic > Marine > Hydrothermal vents...
CGAAGTAGCAATGCTCCGTGAAGAAGTAAAATCGCTCAAAGAACTCCTAGGCTACCCAGAAATGGAAACAGAAACGAAGGAGTAAAACTCGTTAACTCGCAATCTGAAAGAGAGGATGTTCCCCATCCTTTGGAGCAGCGAGAATCAGAATGCCCTAAATGCGGGGCGGGGCCAAAATAGATTCCTCACTTTTCTAAGGTAGCGAGGTTTGTTGGGCGAGTTGAGCTTTCCTTATTTCTTCTTCCTTCAGTTTTCTGCGTAGAACCTTTCCAACGAGGCTTTTAGGTAGGTCTTTTCGAAACTCTACTTCGCGTATGGCTTTGTATGCGGCTACGCGTTTCTTAACGAACTCTATTAGCTCTTTCTCGGTGGCTCGGGCGCCTTCTTTTAGAACGACGAAGGCTTTGGGAATTTCGCCGGCTACGGGGTCGGGTTTACCTATTACGGCGCATAGCTCTACCGCCGCGTGTTCATAAAGCACTTCTTCGAGCTCCCGCGGATAAACGCTGTAACCCTTATATTTAATCAAGTCCTTTTTCCGGTCAGTGATGTAGAAATACCCGTCCTTATCCATTTTTCCAACATCACCAGTGTAAAGCCAGCCGTCCCTCAGCACGGCAGCCGTTTCTTCAGGCATTTTCCAGTATCCTTTCATAACTTGGGGGCCTTTCACCACGAGTTCGCCTGTTTTCCCCGGTGGAAGTTTGCGTTTACCAGTTTTTAAGTCGACGATTTTTGCTTCGGTGTCTGGCCATGGAAGACCTATCGAGCCTATTTTAACGGTTTTCATGGTTGGGTCGAGAGGGTTGCAGTGGGTTACAGGCGAGCTTTCGGTTAAACCATACCCTTCTACGAGGACACCCCCGGTTTTCTCCATAAACTTTTTCTGCACTTCCACAGGGAGGGGAGCAGCACCTGAAATGCAAAATTTTATCGAAGTTAAATCATACTTATCTATTTCGGGGTAGGAAACTAGCACGGTGTACATGGTGGGTACTCCGCAGAAAATGGTTACACGGTGTTTTTCTATGGTTTTGAGAACTTCTTTTATGTCGAATCTCGGTAGCAGCACCATGGTTGCAGCCATGTACACGGGGCAGTTCATAGAGGTTGTCATGCCATAAATGTGAAAGAGAGGCAAAACCGTTAACACGGTTTCTTGAGCAGGTTTTCCACGAAGCCAGAAAAAGCACATGACGGCGTTAGAAACAAGGTTGTAGTGGGTTAACATGGCGCCTTTAGGCGTTCCAGTGGTGCCGCCGGTATACTGCAACGCAGCTAGGTCTTCACGAGGATTTATGTCCACACGAGGCGGGTTAGGCCCGTATTTCTCTATGAGCTCGTCGAAGAAAAAGACGTCGGGTTCCCGTTTAACTTTGACGCTTGGAATTTTCCCTAAAAGCGTACCGAAGAACCTTTTCGCTCCGGGCATGAAAGTTTTCATTCGCGTGACTATTACGCGTTTAAGCTTGGTTTTACGCCAGACCTTTCTCACCGTGGGGTAGAACAGATCAAGGACAACCGCGGTGCCGGCTTCGGAGTTATTTATCTGGAATTGAACTTCTCTGTCTTTGCATAAGGGGCTTATCGTAGTAACCGTTGCGCCCGCTTTTAACGCTCCGTAATAGGCTATGACAAACTGGGGAATGTTAGGCATAAAAAGCGCCACACAGTCGCCTTTTCTTACACCAGAATCATAAAGGGCCGTGGCGAACCGGTCGGTGAGTTCATCTAATTCCCGGTAGGATATTTTCTTGCCGTAGAAGATTATGGCTATTTGCCGCGGGTAAAGCTTAGCAGTTTTCCTTAAAAGCTCGAACAGCGGAACTTCCGGGTACTGAATAGACTGCGGAACATCTTCAGGCCAGTTTTTCAGCCAAGGCTTTTCTTTTTCCATAGTTTTAGCCTTCATAAGCCTAACCTCGCTAATATTTTAGACTTCTTTGTATTTAAGACTAAGAATAACATGATTGCTGTTTCGTGAACCACGGTCTAATGAAATAAGTGAAAGGTTAAGAAAGAAGGTGGTCAAGATTTAGAAAGGAATTGTTGCCTTGAACCTTATTTTGTTGTGTAGCGACGGTAGTATTCCTGAGCTTTTGCTACAGCCTTTTCGGGATTTTTAAGAATCGTGTACTTTTCACCTGTAAGTTTTTGAGCTTTTCCGAAATATCGTTTTACTCTGGTCACGTCGCCTTTGTAGATGGCTAGTCCACCGGCTATTCTGTAGTATATTTTTGCTCTCAGTTTGTTCCCTTGTTTTTCGAACTCTTCGGCTTTTTTAACAGCCTCATCTATTGAAATTTTTATTCTGGTGGGGTTGAGGAACATAACTTCAGAAAGGGCTTGATATAGTTCACCGTCGTTCCCGCAGATTGTTTGAAGGGGGGAAAGGGATTTTTCCATAGTTTCTTCTGCAACTGTTTCTGTTTTTTTACGTTTGAACAGCTTATCTAACAGTCCCATACGTCTCCCTCAGAGCATCCTTAATTAGAAAGCCATACTACTTAAAAATATATTTATAGGAAAGAAACTGTTACTACTAACATTCAACCATAAAGGTATCGGTATGCCTTATCGTTTCAACTTTGACCTTTCAAAGATTCCTCGAATGCTGTTTACCGAAATTACGCGTGTCGCTTACGATAGGAAAATCCACAAAAAGCTCTCTAAGAAGGCTTTGGAGCTTATAGAGAAGTTTAGAATCCAAGAAGCAACAGGGCTAGAGATTTCGGACGCTGTTATGCTTCTCCAAGACTTTATAGAAATACAGGCTACAAATGTTCTTCAAAGAAGGAAGTTTCTGCAAACACGGAAAAGAGCTGTTTTGCTGCCGCACTGTTCGAGGAAATATATGGATAGCCGCTGTAAAGCAACGTTTGACCCGGAAATCCCATCATACTTCTGCAACCACTGCTCAGAAGACTGCTTAATAAATAAGGCAACAAGGCTTGCCCAGAGCAAGGGATACGACGTGTATATTTTACCCGGCGGCTCGTGCATTCCAAAACTTTTGAAAAGGCATCATTATGAAGGAATCGTGGGCGTGGCTTGTGGAGAGGAGATAAAACTGGGAGGAGATGTGCTACGCCGTCTAGGTTTGGTCGCGCAGGCGGTTCCACTTATAAAGAATGGTTGCGCAAACACTGTTTTTAGCTTGGAAACTTTGGAAAAAATCTTGTAGTTGTTAATGTTTTTGGCACAGCTCAACGAGCACGCCGCTCATGCTTTTAGGATGTATAAACGCGACTTTTACTCCTTCGACCCCTAAACGTGGTTTTTCATCTACGAGTTTAACGCCTTTAGCCTTGAGGATTTCCAGTGTTTCTTCGAGGTTGTCCACTTGGATGGCGATGTGATGTAATCCTTCTCCTCTTTTTTCGAGGAAACGTGCAACGGTGCTTTCAGGGCTCATGGGGGATATCAGTTCAATTTTTGTTTCGCCGAGGCGGAATATTGCGACTTTGACTTTTTGAGGTGGGAAAGGTTCTATGCGCTCGGCTTTCAAGCCTAAAACCGTTTCGTATAATCGAACTGTTTCTTCTAGGTTTTTCACAGCTATGGCTACGTGGTCAAGCCCTGTTATCAAGGTTTATCCCTTCGGTAGGGCTATTGAAGAGGAATAGGCATAAATACTATTCGTTGAGGTAGAGCAGTAAAAGTTATGAGATTTCAGCGTTTTATGATAAGAGAAGAGGAATGTGGAGGGAAATGGTGGAAGGCGAAGTTGAGGATAAAAGGATAACGCTCGAAGAAGCCGTAAAGCTTGTCCCCGACGGAGCGCATCTTTTCTGGGGAGGCTTCGGTTTTCAACGTCCACCCATGGCTTTTGCCCACGAACTAGTGAGACAGGGGAAACGTAACCTAACGATTTACACTTGCGGCTCGGAAATAGACATCGACATACTTGCCGGAGCAAGAGTGGTTTCGAAGTTTGAGCTAGCTTTCTTCGCTATAGAAGGCATAGGTTTGGCGCCGAACATTCAGCGAAGAATCCGCGACGGCTCGGTGCAGATAGAGGATTACACTAACCTGGCTATGGCGTTGCGGTTCCTAGGCGGCGCATTAGGCGTGCCTTTCATGCCCATCAAAAGCATGTTGGGAACAGACCTCGTAACCAGAAGTAAGTTTAAGCCCAACAAAGTTAAGGTCATTGAGTGCCCTTTCACGGGCGAAAAAGTGGCGCTTGTGCCTTCGGTAAACCCGGACTTCAGCATAGTTCATGTTTCCCGCGTTGACAGAGAAGGAAACGCCCAAATAGACGGAATAAAAGGCGAAGACAGCGAAGGAGCTAGAGCGGGTAAAAAAACCATAGTCCTAGCCGAGGAAATAGTAGACACCGAATTCATCCGTTCCAACCCTGACTTAACAGTTATTCCGAACATCTATGTGACGTATGTCGTAGAATGCCCTTGGGGCTCTTACCCAATGATGGTTTACAACTACTACGACTACGACATGGAGCACATACGCATGTATTACCAACAATGCAAGACAGAAGAAGGATGGCAGAAATACTGCGAGGAATACATCACGGGAGTGGAAAACCATATGGAATTCCTGAAGAAGATAGGGTTGGAAAGGCTTTTGAAGCTCAAGGCTCGAAAGCCTCTGGGCTACTAGGGGGAGGGAAAGAATGCAGAATTTGAAGGAACACGCGAAACCTGGTGAATATTCAACTTTGGAGCTAATGGCGGTCTGTGGAGCTAGAGCAATAAAGAACGGTGAAGTGGTGTTCGTCGGCACTGGTTTGCCTATGGTTGCAGCCATGCTTGCTAAGAGGCTTCACGCGCCGAAGGCGAAAATCGTGTATGAAGCGGGATTCATCGATTCCAACGCTATAGACATAGCTTTATCCATCGCTGATTCACGGTTGGAATACCGTTCTTCAGCCGCGATAGGACTCATCGAAACGCTTGGAATACTGCTCCAAGGCGGACGGGTAGACGTAGGCTTCGTTGGAGCTGCCCAAATTGACGAATACGGCAACATAAACACCACGTATATAGGGGATTTTGAAAGCCCGAAAGTGCGTCTGCCGGGAAGCGGCGGGGGAAACGACATTGTTTCGTCGGCAAAAAGAATAGTCATCGTAATGAAGCATGAGAAACGGAAAACCGTGAAAAAGCTTGATTACATGACCAGCCCGGGACATCTGGGCGGTCCCGACGGTAGGAAAAATGCTGGGCTTAAAGGCGGTGGACCGGCGTTGGTGGTTACTAATCTTTGTCAGATGGATTTCGACGAGAAAACGAAGAGAATCCGGTTAAAAACGGTTCATCCGGGAATCTCTGTGGAAACGGTTTTGGAAAACACGGGTTTCAACCTTATTGTTCCAGAGCATGTACCTGAAACGGAGCCGCCGACTTACGAGGAACTTGAGATTCTGCGAAGCGTTGACCCTACGGGAATATACATTCCGAGATCGACGTGAAGAAAACAGGGGAGATTAGGCGGGCTTAGCTTTCGGTTTTGGCTTTGGCTTTGAGCCTTGGCTTCTGACCGGTGACTTCCTTGACGATTTTCCAGAAGTCTTCGTCGGTTATTCCTTTCCGCATTTCTCTCATAAGTTTTCGAATCTGATAGAATATCATCTGCACTTCGCCTTTGTCACGGGTTTCCTGAAAGGCTTTGACTCGGCGCACTATCTCTTCTATCTGTCTCGGAGACGCTTCGATTCCGGCTTGGGCTAGGCGGTTTTCCACGAAGTGTTTTCCAGTTTGTCTTCCCAGATAGAAGGTTGTTTTCCGCCCTACAAGCTTTGGAGGTATGGGCTCGAAGGATAATGGGTGGACGAGCATACCGTGGACGTGTATGCCGGATTCGTGGGAGAAGGCGTTGTCGCCTACGAGCGGCTTGTGAATTGGAATAGGCACGGCGAAGTATTTTTCAGCCATCTGCGCCAAACGATAAAACTTTTTCGTGTTGATTCCAGTTTTGATGTTGTATAGGGCTTCCAGAGCCATGACAACTTCTTCCAGCGGGGCAACTCCGGCTCTTTCACCGAACCCGGCTACACATGTTTGCACATAGGATACTCCTTCTTCAACAGCAGCTAAAGTGTTAGCTGTGGCTAGTCCAAAGTCGTTGTGGCAGTGAACAGCTAGGGTAAAGGTTTGCCCCACGGCTTTCTCTAGGCTTTTCCGAAGGTTGGACACTAGATACTTCATAGATAAAGGTCGAAGGAAACCCACGGTGTCTGCTATGACCAGCCTTTCGGCTCCAGCGTCAATGGCTGCCTTGAAAATTTCCACCATTGAATCTAGCGGGGTTCGGGAGGCATCTTGGAGAACGAAGTCCACGGTTATCCCATGCGCTTTGGCGTACTCGATTGATTCCACGGTTTTCTCCAAGACTTGTTCACGGGTCATTTTAAGTCTATAACGCATATGAAGCTCATTGAAAGCCGTAAAAACAGCGATTTCCTTTATTCCCGCCTCCATGCAAGCGTCTATATCTCGCTGAAGAATACGCGCTGGAGCTGCGAGGGTTGCCTGCTCAAAGTCTTGATTTGCTATCAGCCGGACAGTTCTTTTCTCTTCTTCAGACACCGCTGGAAACCCGACAGTTATGATGTGAACCCCTATTTCGTCGAGAACCTTTGCAAGCTTAATTTTTTCCGTAGCCGTCAAAAAGCAGGTAGGCGTTTGAGTGCCTTCTCTTAAGGTTTCGTCCCATATGAAAACTTTCTTGGGCAGTTTTCTCGGCAGATTTTTCCGAAACCTGTTGTAGTTAGTTATGAGCCCTTTCGATTCAAACCTTCGTAACATGCATACTCAATCCTAAGGCGCACTGATGAACACATCATGCTATAAGTCAAAAGGCAATATAAAAATTTAAGAAATTCATAGAAAAAGAATGTTAGTAGAAGCCTTTTGGCTTTCAGCTTTCCACAGGGAAGACTGGAAACACGGTTTCGCCGTTGGCTTCGTTGATTATCTCTGCCAAGCCGAGATACATGGCGCTTCCTCCGCAGATAATGCCTTCGTATCCGAGAATTGTGCCGAGTTCAGCTAAGCCACTAAGCTCCTTCGCGGTCAGCAGCCAAAAGAGCACAGCTAGGCTTAAGAAGACAAACTGCAGAACTCTGTTGGTTTTTAAAGTGCCGAAGAACATGATGAAAGTGAAAAGCCCCCACATGAAGAAGTAAGCTGCCATCGCTTCGGCGGAAGGCGTTTCGAACCAGCCTAAACTTGGAAACAGTTTAAGTATTACCAGTGAAAGCCAGAACAGCCCGTAAGAGGAGAAAGCCGCTGTGCCGAAAGTATTGCCTTTTCTGAATTCAGCTACGCCAGCGATTATTTGAGCTAGCCCACCGTAGGCGATTCCCATAGCTACTATCATGCTGTCGAACCCGTAGAAGCCGGCGTTATGCAGATTTAATAGAATTGTAGTCATGCCAAAACCTAGGAGGCCCAAAGGCGCCGGATTCGCTAGTTTTTCACTCAAGTTCTACACCTTCATTCGCTATTTGAATTTGAAGACTCCTTTCAAGAAGAAAGGAGATATAAAGGTTTCTGGCGGTGGGTTATTGCCATTTCCATATTTTTCTTCCGTAGAACACTTCGGGCAGTATTAGCAAGCCGGAGAGAGATACGGGGATCACCACAGCCCAGTCTTCAAGCGTTAGAGGAACCGTGTTGAATAAGCCGGTGTAGGGGATTATCACTGTTGCTAACGCGGAGAAGACCACGGATATAAGTAGGAATTTGTTGTTGGTGAAGCCTACTTTGAAGGCGTTCTTGGTTTCGGAGCGGCAGTTCCAAACTATGAAAAGCTCTTGAAACGTTGCTTGCGTGAAAGCTATCGTCCGGGCTTCTCCCAGTGAAGCTCCGAGAATGTAATGATAAATGTAGAATAGGAGCGCCGTGCCGAGAAACTGCGTCACAAAAGTGGCTAGGATGGACGCTAATCTTCCATGCAGTATTCCCTCGTTAGGGTCACGTGGCGGACGTTTCATAACGTCTTCAGCTGGCGGGTCCATGCTCAACGCTACGGCGGGTCCTCCGTCGGTCACCAGGTTCAGCCACAGAATCATTCCAGCGGTTAACGGAAGCTCCAGCCCGAGGAGGGCGAAGGAGCCTATTACAACTAGTTCATCGAAGTTGCAGCGGAGGAGGAAGAAGGAGAACTTTCTTATGTTGTCGTAGATGTTTCTTCCACCCTCAACCGCGTTCACAATAGTGGCGAAGTTGTCGTCCGCCAAAACCATGTCCGCCGCCTCTCGGGTTACGTCGGTGCCTGTTATGCCCATGGCTACGCCTATGTCAGCCTCTTTAAGCGCTGGAGCGTCGTTGACCCCGTCGCCCGTCATAGCCACTATGTGCCCCTTCTTTTTAAGCGCACGGACTATTCGAAGCTTATGTTCCGGGGAAACTCGGGCGTAAACTTTCACGTTTTCCACGATTTTTTCGAATTCCTCATCGTTTAGCTTGTCAAGTTCTGCTCCAGTTAGCGAAAGCTCTTTTTCAGCGTCTTTGAGTATGCCTATTTCTCGGGCGATGGCTACAGCCGTGAGCTTGTGGTCGCCTGTTATCATTACGCTTTTTATTCCGGCGCCTTCACATTTTTCAACAGCTTCCTTCACTTCCTCTCTCGGCGGGTCAATCATTCCAGCCAAACCAATGAAAACAAGTTTGTTTTCAAGGGTTTCCGCCTTGAACTTTGCTTCTGAGTATGGAAGCTCCTTGAAGGCTACGCCTAGAACTCGGAGGGCTTGACTCGCCATCTCCTCGTTTACCTTCAGGATTTTTTCTCTCTCTTTCTTTGTTAACCTTTTTATTTCGCCGTTTTTGATTATGTGAGAGCATCTTTCCAGAACAACTTCGGGTGCTCCTTTAACGTAGGCAAAGGCTTTTCCGTCGCCTACCTTGTGAACGGTTGTCATTCGTTTTCTTTCCGAGGTGAAAGGCACCTCATGAATCCGCGGATACTTCTTTTCAAGCTCTTCCTTCCACAGTCCAGCCTTCCCTGCGGCTACTATAAGAGCGCCTTCGGTAGTGTCGCCTATCACAGTTTCACCGTTGTAGCTGGCGTTGCTGCAAAGCGTGGCGGCTCCTAGCAGAAGGCGGAGGTCATCTTCCTTTTCTACATCAAGTTTTTTGCCGTTCAGCAGGAAATCTCCTTTAGGCGTGTAGCCGGTTCCGGTGACCTCCACAATCTTGTCGTCAACGAAAATTTTGCGAACCGTCATTTCGCCCTTCGTTAATGTTCCAGTTTTGTCAGAGCAGATAATCGTGGTGGCTCCTAAGGTCTCGGCTGAAGCCAGCCTTCGGATTATCGCGTTTCTCTTAGCTAGTTCTCTGGCGCCTAGAGCAAGGGAAACCGTTACAACGGCTGGTAACCCTTCGGGCACAGCCGAAACAGCTAAGGCTACCGAGGTTTCGAAGGCGTCGAGAATATTTTTTAACGCTTCCCCGCTTTCAGCTACGCCTAGAACGAATATTTCGTAAAGTTCGAGGATAAAGATCACAGCGCACACGGCGACTATTATTATTCCAAGAGACTTCGCGAATTTTGCCAACTTCCGCTTGAGAGGGGTTTCCTTTTCCTCAACGGTTTGAACCATTTCGGCGATTTTGCCGAACTCCGTGTTCATGCCAGTAGCCGTGACAACGGCTTTGCCTCTGCCATAAATGATATGAGTCCCCATGAAGACCATGTTCCGCCTATCCGAAACCGGGGTATCCTCGGGCAGAGGCTCCAAGCTTTTCTCTACGGGAGTGGATTCACCCGTTAAAACGGCTTCGTTAGCTTTTAGTTCAACAATCTCCAATAATCTGGCGTCTGCGGCGATGCGGTCGCCGGCTTCTAAAAGTAGAATGTCTCCGGGAACAACTTCTTTTGCGGGTATAACGGTTTCTTTCCCGTCGCGTAGCACACGGGCTTTTGGCGCTGTCAGTTTTTTCATGGCTTCTATGGCTTTTTCCGAACGATACTCTTGGACGAAGCCCACCACAGCGTTTAGAACAACTATAGCCGCTATGGTAGCGGCATCTACTGTTTCACCTATTGCAACGGAAATGGCTGTTGCGACTAGAAGCATTATTACGAAAACGTCTCGAAACTGATTGAAGAAAATCTCCCAAGGCGTAACTCTTTCCCGTTCTTCAAGTTCGTTGTATCCGAACTTCTGCAGCCTTTGGACAGCTTCCCCACGGCTTAAACCTTTAGGCGAACTCCCTATCTTTTTGAGAACCTCTTCCTTTTCTAAGCTGTGCCAAGCAACAGGCATAGACCATCGCCCTCAACTGGAATCCACGTGTTGAACATGGAATCTTATAGAGATAATGAAGATCGCTTTAAAATCCTTTTGGAAACTCGGCGGATAAACGGTTAGCGGAACAATTAACTTTATAAAAGGTTTAGTAATCAACTCTAGAGACAAGAGGGATAACAATGGAAGCCTCTGTATGGTTAATTGCACCGATTTCGGCTTTACTATCAATATTGGTTGGCGCGTATCTCTACTATTACGTTAACAAGCAGAGCAGCGGAACGAAAAGAATGCAAGAGATTTCCACGGCGATAAGAGAGGGAGCGAACGCTTTTCTAAGACGCGAATACACGATTCTGGCGATTTTCGTTCTCGTAGTGGCTACGCTGATAGGGATATTTCTTCCATCACCGGTATGGCTAAGTGAAAACCCCTTGAGAAATCTAAGTCTATCTCTGGCTTATCTTTTCGGAGCCTTCTGTTCAGCCCTAGCTGGATTTTTCGGCATGGACGTTGCAACACGAGCCAACGCGAAAGCAGCAAACGCTGCGAGAGAAGGGTTAAACAGGGCTTTTCCAATCGGGTTTCGAGGCGGGGCGGTCATGGGCTTGTCCGTCGTAGGCTTTTCTCTTCTCGGAATAAGCATAGTCTACGGCATCACAGGAGACCCAGAAATAGTTCTAGGGTTCAGCTTCGGCGCAAGCGCCCTCGCGCTTTTCGCTAAGGCAGGAGGAGGCATATATACGAAAACGGCGGACATAAGCGCCGACCTCGTTGGCAAGGTCGAACTGGGCATACCGGAAGACGACCCTCGGAACCCAGCGGTCATAGCTGACAACGTAGGCGACAACGTAGGCGACGTCGCCGGAATGGGCGCCGACCTAGCGGACTCCTACATCGCAAGCATAGTAGCCGTCATGATACTCGGACAAGCGCTGGGACGCGTGGAAATTCCACTAGTCTTTGCGGGACTCGGCATAATAGCCTCATTAATCGGCGTGGCAACAGTCAGAGTTGGAAAGAAAGGAAACCCGGGAAAAGCACTTAACAGGGGAACCTACATCACGTGTATACTTCTAGCGGTCTTCACGTATTTGGCGTCGATCTATCTAGACATAGACATTAGAATATGGGGCGCCATGCTCGTTGGACTCGCAGCCGGAATAATAATAGGCATAACCTCTGACTATTTCACATCAATAGACCGTGCACCAGCAAAAAAGACGGCGGAAGTCTCTAAGAGCGGCGCAGCCTTAAACATAATAACAGGGTTCTCCTACGGGCTGTACAGCGTTTTTCCACCATTAGTGGGAATAGGAATAGCATCCGCCATAGCGTATTTTCTATGTAACTCTATAGGCGAAGGCTACGCCGTTTTCGGGGTAGGAATGGCAGCCATGGGAATGCTGTCCATCGTAGGAATGATAGTTGCAGGCGACGCCTATGGCCCTATAGTGGACAACGCGAAAGGCATAGCCGAGCAAGCTGGACTGGGAGAAGAAGTGATAGCGGTAACAGACAAGCTTGACGCTGCAGGCAACACGGCGAAAGCCATAACCAAAGGCTTCGCAATAGGCGCCGCCGGATTAACAGTGCTAGCACTACTCGCAGCGTACCGGGAAATAGCTCAAAAAGTCCTAGGCAAAACCATAGGCTTCAATCTCATGGACCCGCTTGTGTTGTTAGGCGCTTTTATAGGCATAGCTATACCCCCAGTGTTTTCAGCCATGGTAATGCTAGGGGTTGGCAAAAACGCTAACCGCATGATCGAAGAAATCCGTAGACAATTCAGAGAAATTCCGGGCTTAAAAGAAGGAAAGGAAGGGGTGAAACCCGACTATGCACGGTGCGTTGACATAGCAACTATTGGAGCCTTAAAGGAGCTTCTGCCAGCGAGCACCCTCGCAATAGTTGTAACCTTGTTAGTCGGCTTCATCGGAGGCATAGAAGCCTTAGGCGGATACCTAGCAGGCAGCATCTTCTCCGGACTGCTATTCGCGTTGCTGATGGCTAACGCTGGAGGACTTTGGGACAACGCGAAAAAATACATCGAAGCTGGAGCTTTAGGCGGCGAAGGCTCCGAAGCGCATAAGGCAGCGGTCATAGGCGACACGGTTGGCGACCCCTTCAAAGACACGGCTGGACCTTCACTGAACACGTTAATCACCGTGATGTCGCTGGTAGCGTCGCTGTTCGCTGTCCTAATAGCACAGTACAACCTTCTAAGCTTGCTAGGACTCTAATCTCCTCTTCCACCCGTTTTAGGGTTTTTCCAGCTTTCTTTTGAGAATTTGGCTCACAGTCTCGGCTTTGGCTTTGCCTCTCACTTGACGCATTATCATGCCCATTAGCGGCGCAAAGGCTCTAGAACCCCGTTGTTTAATGAGTTCAGCGTTTTCCGATACGACTGTGTCGATTATTTTTTCAAGCTCCTCTTGTGTGAGCATTTTTAGCCCGAGCTTTTCTATTGCCTCCTTCACCGTGGCGTCCTTGTTCTTGGAAAGCCACGTAGCCACTTCTTCCAAGGCTTCCTTTGCCAGTTCGCCGTTTCCAACCATACAGAAAATTTCGATTAGTTTATCGTTGGAGAGGTTTTCCGTTGGGACCCCTTCACGCTTTAGAGCTTTCAGCGTTTCGGTTAGGAAAGCCGCTATCATCGTCGGCGAAGCCTTTGTTTTTTCTGCTATTTCTTCGAATAGTTCAAAGTATTCCGAATCTAGGACTTGCCTCGCAAGTTTCTCGTTTAGGCGGTATTCCTTCATTAGGCGGCGGAGTTTTTGTTCAGGAAGTTCAGGTAAACGTTTGAGGAGAGCCTCGACGTATTCGCGGGTTATCTTTATCGGAGGGATATCCGTTTCCGGATACATGCGTGCGGCGCCGGGTCTCGGACGCATGTAACGTGTAGTGCCGTCAGGTCTGGCTGCCCGAGTTTCTTCCGGAACACCTTTCAAGGCTTGGCGGGCGCGTTCCACGACGGCTTTTAAGGCGTCTTCACCGTTTTCCATGGTGTCCGCCACGAAGACCACGGCGTCTTCTTCTTCGGCTTTCACGGCTTTCCGCAAGTTTTCCACTTCTTCGGAGGTTATTCCATAAGCTGGAAGCTCGTCTGTGTGGAAGATTCCGCCTACACGTCCCCAGAAACGAGCGTGGTCAGCCATTTCTGTTCCTAGGCGTAGATTAGGCGCGAGTTCCCGTTTCAGCAGCCCAGCGAACTTTGGTAAACGAACCGCTAATACACGCATGTTTCGGCTTAATGCTCGGCTTATAACCTTGCATCGAGTTTGCTGAAAAACAGCGGTTACATCAACAAATTCTTCGCTGAGCCCTTTCTCGTCCAGTCCACGTTTTTTGAGCTCCTTTTGGATTTCTAGTAGGCGCAGTTGGCGTTGAACCTCATATTCCACTACCAGCGGGAGAAGCTCGAGCTCTTGAACACCTTTTATTTCTATGAGTGCGCCTTCACTTATTGATATGTTGAGGTCTTGCCTTATGGTGCCTATCCCCCTTCTCACTTTACGCGTTGCTCGAAGGATTCTTCCGATGGCTAAAGCCACCTGCTTAGCTTCTTTCGGCGAGTAGATTACTGGGGCAGTAGCGATTTCTATAAGCGGGATTCCAAGCCTGTCAATTCGGTAACGCACGGTTTTGTCTTCCTGCCCGGTTTTTCTCGCAGCGTCTTCTTCGAGGCTCACGTGTTCTATGGGAATCTTTTTCCCGTTGACTGTTATTTCCCCGCCTAGGGCGATTAGACATGTTCTTTGGAAGCCCGTGGTGTTGGAGCCGTCTATAACCGTTTTACGCATTACGTGAATCTCGTCGACGGGCGTGGCGTTTATCATCAATGCCACGGTAAGCGTGGTTTCCACAGCTTCCATGTTCAGCGGATGCGGCGGCTCCTCATCCATTTCCACGAGGCAAGCCGTGTTAGTGTCCGCTTCATACAAGATTTTGACGCCTTTCTGGAATTCGAAAAAGGCTGCAGGGTCAATTTGTCCCAGCTCGCTCTGCGTGGGACGTAGCCTTCTGAGAAAGGTTATTTCAGGTTCTTCTTTGAAGAGCGCTGGCTCGCAGTTGCAGAAGAGCTTTGTTGAAGTATCGAGTTGCTGGTGGATTTCAAGCCCAACCTTTAAGCCGAGCCTAGAATAGTCCACAGGCATTTTATTCACCTATTTTCTCCGGAAGCGTTCGAGGCGAAAACTCGTCGGCGAAGTTTGTTGTCAACAAGGACTTTGCTTCTTCCACTTCGCCGGTTTGCCCAAGCACCCACATGAGCTTGACCAAAGCTGTTTCCGGAAGCATATCTTCGAGCGGAATAACGCCTAGGGCGAGGAGGTCTCTGCCTTGATTGTAAACGTTCATGTTTACCCTGCCCCATATGCACTGCGAAGTCATAGCAACGATTACACCTTCCCTTACGGCGCGTTTCAAAGCTTCAAAACAGTAGTTGCCCACGTGTCCCAAGCCTGTTCCTTCCAAAACTATGCCCTTAAACCCGGAATCCACATACCAGTCCAAAACAGCAGGGTTCATCCCGGGATAAAACTTCACAAGGGCGACTTTTTCCTCAAATTTCGGCTTCAAAACAAGCTCCCTTTTAGGGTCGCGTTCTTTGAACTCCCTTGTCAGCATGGTTATTGCACCGGTTTCAAGGTCGAGCTTCGCCAACGGTTTAGCGTTAACCGATTTGAAAGTGTCGCGTCTGCTGGTGTGACACTTTCGAACCTTCGTTCCCTTGTGTAATAGTATGGTTTTATCCGAAAAGTCCGCGTGCATCGCAACTGCCACTTGGGCGAACGGGGCATACGCAGCGGCTTTCACAGCGCCTATAAGGTTTGTTGCAGCGTCGGAGCTTGGGCGGTCAGCGGAACGCTGCGAGCCTACAAGAACTACGGGAACAGGCAGGTTTTGAAGCGCGAAGCTTAGGGCTGCAGCTGTGTAGCCCATGGTGTCGGTTCCATGAGCGATTACGACTCCTTCAACGCCTTCCCGTATGTGCGAGGCTGTTTCTTCAGCTATCTGCCTCCAGTGTTTCGGAGTTATGTTTTCGCTGAAAAGGCTGAACAGGATTTTAGCTTCTATCTGGGCTATTTCTGCAAGTTCGGGAACGACGCTGTAGAGGTCGTTTGCGGTTAACGCTGGTCGAACAGCTCCTGTTCGGTAGTCCACTCGGCTGGCGATGGTGCCGCCTGTGCTTATCACCACGACTTTCGGCAAGTCGCCACGTTTTTCCGGCGGCGGAGGGGGAGAAAAAGCCGGTTTTGCTCCTTCACCTATCTTTTCGATTCTTGTGGAAGGGGTTATGCGTATTCCAACGTTGTAGCCGTTCTTTAGTTTCAAAACGACGTGTTTGTCGTCGCCGTATTCGGAACGGGGAATAAGGATTCCTTCAAACCTCGTTCCGTCTTTTGTTATGCGGATTAGGTCTCCGATTTCGGCGTTTATTCTTTTTAACGCCTCTAACGCTTCGCCCTTATAGCCGGGTAGCCCGGTTTTTTCATTCAACTTTTGCATCTCCAAGTTAGCCTAATCGCGGTAAATGTTAAAGCGTAAGGCTTATTAGAAGTTTCTAAACGTTTGCCCGGAATCAAAGCTTTTTCGACATGTAGGGTCCGTCGTAGTTGTATCCAAATTTTTTGTAATATTCCTTCGTTCCCAACGCGCTTATTACGAGAATTTTCCGACGCGAGTATTCCTCGCGGGTTATGCGTTCTGCTTCCGCGAGGAGAATTCCACCGTAGCCTCGATGTTGCCATGCCCCGGCTAGATGTTGACCTACGGGGACGAGTTCACCGTACACGTGGAGTTCTCTTACTATGGTGCATGGAAACTTGCTTATCTCGGGTCTATGCGCCTTTTCAGAGGGGACACGGAGCCGGAGATATCCGATTAGCACGTCGTTTTCCACATCCTCGGCGGAGATGAAGATTTCTTCGCCTTCTGAAGCTTCTTCTCTGCGAATGAGAATCTGGATTTTGTCAGGGTCTGGTTCTACGCCGTCCTTTAGCATGCGGTGACCAACTTCTCGGCAACGTATGCACCGGCATCTTACGCCTTCCACTTCGAGTCTTTTTTGAACCAGCTGCCGTAGATTGCTACGGTTCACGCCGGCTACTATTAAGTTGGCGGGTATGTCGCGTTGAACCCGCATTATACGAATCCATGGCGGAACCATTTTTTTGATTTCCACTATTAGGCGAGCAGCTTCCTCATTTGAGTAAGGCACATATTCGCCTTTCCTCCACCATTCATAGGCACGGGTTCCCTTCAAAACGAGACACGGATAAATTTTTATCATGTCCGGCTTGAAGCATGATTCGCTGAAAACCCTTCGAAAAGCTTCTAGGTCTTTTTCGTAGGTTGAACCGGGTAGCCCCGGCATTAGGTGGTAGACGATTTTCATTCCGCTGTCCTTAAGTATCCTCGTAGCCTCCACCACGTCTTCGACAGTGTGCGTTCTACCCACGAGACGGTAAATCTCGTTGTCCGGGTTTTGAACACCCAGCTCAACCCGCGTAACGCCCATGGAAAGCATGTGGTCAACATGGTCCTCCTTCGCCCAATCCGGACGAGTCTCAACGGTTATTCCAACATTTCGAACATGGCTTGTCTCCGCGGCTTTTTTCGCTTCTTCCAGCGAAGCAGTTTTTTCGCCAGTGATAGCCTCCAAACATTTACGGATAAACCATTCTTGATATTCCACGGGTGTCGCTGGAAAGGTTCCGCCCATTACTATTAGCTCTATCTTGTCCACAGCATGCCCTATAGCTTTGAGTTGGCGTATGCGTCTCTGCACCTGCAAGTAAGGGTCGAAGCTTGCTTGAAGCCCCCGCATGGCTGCTGGCTCGAATCCTGTGTAGCTTTGAGGGACGCCATAGGGCGGACCGCCGGGACAATAGGCGCAGGGCTCCTTCTGTGGACATGGGTAAGGTTTTGTCATTACGGCTATAACGGTGATTCCGGACAAGGTGCGAACCTTTTTGCGGCGCAGTACGGGGAGAAGTCTGGACCGTTCTTCCTCTTTCAGAAACTGGATGATTTCCGAATTCGACGGAATCTTTTCAAGTTTATACTTAGCAGATACTCGAAGCTTTAAGGAACCAAGGGTTTTAGGGCTAGGTGAAGGCGAACGAATCAGGCCTTCAATTATTTCTCTGCATGCTTTTTCCATACGGCTTGAAACAGACGGACGCATTTTCACGGAAAACTATGTGCAGGAGAGACAAATAAACAATAAGGGAGATAACATGTTCGCGCCTAGTTACCACAAATATTTCTTTCTGAGACTGCGCATCTGCTCCTCTAAACGCTCGGTTTTTCGCATGTAAGTGACCCATAGCACTATGAGGGTTGGCCCAACAATCGCGGTTACTATTGTTGCTATGACCATGTAGAGGACTTCGCCGCTCACGAGGGCAACCGGGACGAGGGTGCACAACACGGCGAAGAGCAGAGCTAACCCTATGGTTAGAAGTGTATAATACTCTATCATAGCGCGGTAATGTTTACGGTTCAGCTCCAAAAGCTCTATCTGGAACTCCTTCTCCTCTCTCAGGAACGACACGACACCACGACCTCCATTTCAAAATAAATACATAGAGAAAGGTAATAACTTATCTGGAACTTTCTTCTATTTGAAAAGCTTTAAGAGGCTTCGTAGACTGTTCGCCCCGCAACAATGGTCATTTCAACATTTACGGTGCGAATTTCATCCAGCGGAATACGTGTCAAATCTTTGTCTAAAACGGTTAGGTCTGCCCATTTTCCCTCTTCGATTGTTCCGCTGACCTCTTCTTCGAAGCTTGCGTAAGCCGCGTTCACCGTGTAAAGCCGTAATGCTTCCTCAACCGTTAGGCTTTCTTCCGGAAACTTTTTGCGTGCTACCGCTGCCCATATGCCGAGCAGAGGGTTTATAGGCTCAACAGGACAGTCCGAACCGCCAGCGACCACCAAACCGTTGCGGAGAAAAGTCTTGAACGCGTAAGCCCATCGAGCCCGTTTCCTGCCTAAACGGTCGGTTATCCAGAAGTCTGAAACTGCAAAGTGCGGCTGAACCGAAAGGATTACATCTAAACGTTTCAGCCGTTTGACTAGGCGGTTGTTAACAAGCGAAGCGTGTTCGACGCGGTGTCTATGCCCGTTTCTCGGAGCCTTTCTCAAAGCGTTTTCGAACGCCTTCAAAACCGTGTTTAACGCCCGGTCGCCTATAGCGTGAACAGCCACTTGAAAACCAGCCTCATGCGCCCTAAAAACAAGGTTGTTCAGCTTTCTCTGACCATACAGAAGGATGCCACGGGTTTTAGGCTCGTCAGCGTAGGGCTCTTCAAGCGCTGCCGTGCGACCGCCAAGCGAGCCGTCTGCAAGAATCTTAATGAAGCCTATTTTAACCATTTCGTTGCCGAAGCCCGTTGTTAAGCCCGAATCGGCTAGACAGTCTAAATATTCCACTGGAACGCCGAAATACACGCGTAAAGGCAAACGGTTTTCACGGTAAAGCTCGAAAACAGCTCGAATCTCCTTCGGCGAACTCACAATCCAGTGCACACGGGTTAAACCGTTTTCAACAGCTTTCCGACAAGCCAGATAGCATACTTCCTTCATTTCTTTAAGACCCGGCTTCGGAATTGCTTGCCGAACAAGGTCTATAGCGTTTTCCCGAAGAACTCCTGTAGGCTCACCAGTCTCAGCGTCCTTATCAATTTCTCCGGCTCTAGACGAAGCCAAAGCCTTAGTTACACCGGCAAGCTCCAAGGCTTTACTGTTCGCAACAGCTATGTGTCCACATACGCGTAGCAGAAGAACCGGCTTGTCAGCCACAGCGGAATCTAGGTCCCACCGGGTAGGATAACGCTTTTCAGCGAACTTTTCCTGGTCCCACCTTCCACCCAGAATCCATTCTCCAAACCGCTTTTTATCCGCGAAGGCTTTCAACAGTTTTTTCAGTTCTTCTATGGAGGTTACGTTTCTTAGGTCGAGGTCGGCTGAGGACCTTCCGAGAGCTAGCATGTGCGCGTGGCAGTCGGTTAAGCCTGGAACAACAGTTTTGCCTTCTAAATCTATTACACGGGTTCCAGCGCCTACGTATCGGCGTATTTTTCCGTTTTCACCAACAGCTAATATTTTGTCGTCTCGAACGGCTACGGCTTCTGCTCTCGGCATGGAAGGATTTAAGGTTAAAACGTTACCGTTTAACAGAACAAGCGAAGCTTTTCCCATAGGAGAGCCTATTGTTTGAAGGGAGAAATAAGGCTTAGGTTCGAATCCAGTTTTGCCCGGGTTTCCGTTGGAGGATTATCCGTTTTTCGTAGTTTCGTCTAGTCCGTATTCTAGGCGGACGGCTTTTCTTGGGATGGGGCTCTATCTTAGGCGTTTGGGATCTCACTTTCCCGGCTTTTGCCAGCGAACCGTGTGTAGGCATGTGTTTTCACCGAAAACCTTACAATATTGCGAACTCTTTTAAACGTTTCTCCATAAATATTTAAGTTCAACACCTCAAAAATAAGAGAACGTGCCACAAAATGGTTAAATGCCAGAAATGTAACAAAGAAGTGCTTCTCCCGTTCAAATGTCCCTACTGTGGAGGCTACTTCTGCAGTGAACACCGCCTACCGGAAAACCATGATTGTCCCGAAGCTTGGCGAGCCCGCGCCCCAACCCCGCCCTTAGCGCCAGTAGTCGCGAAACAGAAAAGCCCGTACGAGTATGAAGTAACCTTTACGCCCGAGCCGTATCGGAAAACCCGTTCGCGGAAAATATGGTTCAGCACAAAGGAACTTCAACATTTAACGATAAGCGCTTTGCTCGTTGTAGCAATAGGATTCTCGTTTATGGGAGCCATAGGTATCCGGGGAGTATATCTAGCCGCGCTTGTAAGCATTTTCACCCTCTCGTTTTTGGCGCACGAGATGGCGCACAAGTTCGCAGCGCAAAGCTACGGGTTATGGGCGGAATTTCGAATAATCCTAATAGGCGCACTTTTAACGCTGATTTCCGTTTTCCTACCCGCACCGTTCAAAATAATTTCCCCAGGCGCGGTTATGATTGCAGGCTTTGTCGAAAAGGACGTTTACGGCAAAATAGCCGTTGCGGGTCCAAGCACAAACATTATCTTTTCCGCGGTTCTACTCGGCATGGCACATCTACCTTTGGGAAACGCTTTTCGCTTGGTGTTAGCTGTTAGCGCCTTTATAAACGCGTGGATGGGCTTGTTCAACCTCATTCCACTAGGGCTCCTAGACGGGGCTAAAGTGTTTTTCTGGAACAAGAAAGTGTGGCTTTTAACCTTCATCGCTTCAGCAGTTTTAATGGGTTATTCGCTTTCCTTCTTTTAAGCCGAACTAGAACTAGATTAATTCAATGCTTACATGAACTTCCTCGGGAACCCGTATTCGCATTATCCTCCGCATTACCCGTTCTTCAGCGTCTATGTCGATGAGCCGTTTATGAATGCGGAGCTCCCATCTGTCCCAAGTAGCTGTTCCTTCGCCGCAAGGAGTTTTCAAAACCGGAACACGGAGCCGCTTCGTCGGCAAAGGAATGGGACCGACCATTTTCACACCCGTCTTCTGGGCGATGGCTTTAAGCTCTTCGCAGATTTCCTCGAGCTTTTTATAGTCTGTGCTGGTTAAACGTATCCGCGCTTTCCTAACCATCGCCCTTCACCATCATACGAAACCCTTGCTCCCTATCTAAAGGGTTTAAGTATTTCTACTACACAACTAGGCATAATAAAAAGTTATCGAAGCCCTTCAGGAAGGAAAAGGAGAAAAGCAAACTTGAAAAGGAAAATCAAAGCGCTTCTCATAGATTTAGACGGCACACTTGTAGATTCAAGAGAAGCCTACATGGAAGCCTTTAAGGCTGCGATGAAAGCGATAGGAAAAACAACGTTTAACCACGAAGCAGTTTTCGAAGTTCCAAAACGCCTAGAACAAGGGCTTCCAATAGAAGATTTGATAGGCAACAAAGCTTTAACTGAAAAGTTCCTTGAAAAATACCTTTCTACATACTACGAGGCCACACTACACAAGGCAAAGCCCTTCCCAAACGTTTCTCAAACACTAGAAAAACTATCAGAAAAGCTTTCATTAGCCTTGATTACCATGCGATTCATTCCAAAAGAAAAACTGGAAAAAGAGCTGAAGAAACTTGGCTTTCACAAATATTTCTGCGCCACGCTCACAGCCCTAGACGTAAAGACGCCTAAACCATCACCGGAGGCTATACTTAAATGTCTAAAAAGCTTGAATGTACACGTCAGTGAATGCGCTGTGGTGGGAGATTCCATCGTAGACATACGGTCTGGAAAGCTTGCAGGAGCTAAGACAGTAGCTGTCTTGTCGGGGCTTTTCCGAGAAGAAGAACTGAGAAAGGAGAAACCCGACGTGATAATTCGGAATTTTAATGAGATTTTAACCGTTCCTTTGTTGAGAGACGTGTTTTGAGCTATGTCTCTTTAGGGAATATGCCGAATTTTTATTTAAAAAAGTTATAGAACCGTTCATAAATAAAGCTTAATTAACGCGTCTACATCATACTCTAATGGAGAAGGCTTCACTAATGAACTTCATAGAGCTCCTGTTATATGAATCGTTGAAGAATCATAATTCAATGCTTGACTTGTACGGCTCGGACAGACGCGTCCTCCAAATAGCCTCGCAAGACTTGATGAACTTTCTCAAAGTTCATTGGAATCTCGTGGGTAAAGAAGCAAACGAATGCGAACTTGCTGAAAAACTCCAGAAGTTCTTCGATGAAAATCCAGATGAACTTGAAGAGTTTCTGCATATGTGGACGGGTATATGGCTCAAAAAATGGAAGGAACGGGTTAGACTTTTGATAGGAAAGCAGAATTCGGACCGGTGGAGGAAAACCACGAAGCTTCTGAACGATGCTGAACCAATGTGGCGAAAGCTACCTAACAAGCGGGAGCTCCGAGAAGTTGTCACCGCTACATTAATCAAAAACGGGGAAATCTGCGGCACTTCCATCATAGCCGAAAACGTGTTGAAGCTCGAGCTGGGCAACGTCAAAAAGAAAAGCCGTGCTAGTGAAAGAGAAATCTTACTGAATGCCTTAAACAGAACATTAAAGAAGGCTAGAGAGCTCGCGAGAAGTAAAGGACCATTGATCTTCGTAAAGGTGGATGAAACATACTTTAACCTTTCAAACTCTTCTAGTTCTAGCTGAACTGGTCATCGAAGTCTCCTTCTGTTTACGTCTTTGGTTTTCCACGAGTAATTTTTGATTCTCGGGCTTTCACCATATCCGCAAGCGGCGCATCTTTTCTTCGAAACATGGTAGGCGCGTCTTCCACAACGTCTACATTTTATGTGAAGCGTTTTTCGGGAACGTTTGCCCATCGATGGTGTGCCTTTTCCCAATCGTTATCACCTTGGCGGAGGCGAAATCAACATCACGTTGTCGCCTCTAACAATTATTGTTCCAAGTTTTTTCACGTTTTCCACATTGCTCGTATCTTCCGTATCTTCCAAAACAAGGTTGAGGTGCTGGTCAAACCCTTTCAGTTTCCCTCGAAGACTTCTGCCGCCTTTAAGCTTCACAATCACCGTTTTCCCAAGGCTTTCCTCAAGTATTTGAGTAGTCATTTCACTCATACGGTTTCACTATCCTCGAAGCGCTTCTCTTCCTTAATACTTATGGAGAAGAATTTAAATCTATCTAACATGGAATATGAAGTTTATGACTAGAAAATCGTTAAGAAGACATTTTTTGAAGGATAAAGAAGTGAAAAAGCTGGTTCAAGAGTTCTCGAGACGATTCAACCTACAGCTGACGGAGATTTTGGAAAAAGATAGCATCGAAGTTGAAGTTGCCGAGGTCGGGGCGGATGTAAGGGTTTTCCTTATTTCTGGTAGGCCGTTGCTTGTTAGCCTTGAGGAAAGGCTTGTTCCTTCTTTGGTTTTTGAAGAGCTGTTTCGTTTCCTCCCCCGGGTCGTTGTAGATTCAGGCGCGGTTCCGTACGTGTGCAACGGCGCCGACGTTATGGCTCCCGGAATAGTTCGCGTTGAAGGAAACTTCCACAAAGGCGACATAGTTGTGGTGGTCGACGAACGCCACGCGAAACCGCTTGTTATAGGAGAAGCCTTACACAGCTCGGAAGAACTAAGAAAAATGAAAACGGGAAAAGCCGTGAAAAATGTTCATTACGTCGGCGACAAGCTGTGGAAGTTTATCAAGGAGATTTCGTGAGATGGAGTCGAAATATGGATTTTCGGTTCACAAATGATTTTAAATATCAAGTTTTAATCTAGAGCTGCCTTTCGGAAGAAAGGCGTTAAGGAAACGTTTAAACTTAAAAGAAGCTAAAATAGAATATGCGAGGAATAACGTTTGTCAAGCTTTAGTAAAGCTTTGGGAAAAATTTTCGGAAAGCACAAGAAAGACAAGGAAGAGAAAGAAAAGGAGACGGAAACCATTGAAGTTGTGGCGCATCATCCAGACGTAGAATCAGGCAAGGTGTATTTGAAGGCTTTACCGCTGCGAGAGCTCGCTGACCTTGACAAGATTAAGGACGAGGTGAAAGCGGGAAACATTGTTATTATCCGTGTTAATTCCCTTGCCAGGAAAAGCATTGAAGATGTTAAAAGGGCGGTTAATGAGCTCTGCGAGTTCGCTGATTCCATAGGCGGGGACATTGCAAGGCTAGGTGAAGAACGAGTTGTTTTGACTCCTCCTTCGGTGCGTATTTGGCGTCAGAAGCCTCCGATGCCTACGGAGCAAGCGTCTACTGCAGCCTAATCGTTTCCAGAATATTTGGGGCTACGGTTTGGAACTTATATTTCTTGCTCATAAAGTTGGCTATGTTTAAGCATTTGGCTCTTTCTCCGTGACAAGTGATTATTCTTTCAGGTCTAGGGGATATTCGTGTCAGGTAGTTTATGATTTGCTTTCGGTCGGAATGTCCGGAGAAGCCTTCTATGGATTCGACGCGGAGTTTAACTTTGACTATTTCTATTTTTCCTTCGCTGTTTATCGTTGATACTTCTTCTAGTCCCCTCTGGATTCTTCTGCCTAGTGTTCCTTCGATTTGGTAGCTTACGAAGATTAGGGTGTTCTTTTTATCGGAGGCGAGCCTTTTGAAGTATTCGATTACGGGTCCGCCTTCGAGCATTCCCGAAGTGGCGAGGATTATGCAGGGTTCGCCTTCAACGATTTCTTCTCTCACGCTTGGATGTTCAACTATGGTGAAGTATTCGGATTGGAAGGGGTTTACGCCTCCGTGAAGTATGCTTCGTCTGACTTCGCGGGCTAGGTATTCGGGATAAGCCGTGTGAATAGCCGTTGCTTCCGAAATCATACCTTCGATGTAGACCGGAGCCTCCTTCATCATTCCCCGACGCATATTTCCGTCTATTATGAGCATTATTTCTTGAGCCCTTCCTACCGCTGGAACCGGAATGAGAACCTTTCCACCATTTTCTAGTGTTTCGTTTATTACGCGGGTGAGGGTTTCCTCGGCTTCTATTCTGGAGGGCATAACGTCGCCGGGACCGCCATACGTGGTTTCCGTTATAACCGTTTCCGCCCTCGGAAACTCCGTTGTAGCTGCTTCGAGAAGCGTTGTTTTCGCGTATTTGTAGTCTCCTGTATAGACGATGTTGTGTAGTCCTTCGCCTATGTGAAGGTGGATTATGGATGACCCTAGAATGTGGCCAGCGTTATGAAGCGTTAAACGGATATCCGGAGCAATATCAGTTACCATTCCGTATCGCAGCGGAATCGTGTGCAAAACGCATTCCCTAACGTCTTTCTGGTCGTAAGGCGCAATTGCACCTTGTTTGCTTACCACATCTAGATAATCCAACTGCAAGAGCGTCATGAGGTTTGACGTGGGAGCTGAACAGTAAACGGGTCCGTCGTATCCGTACTTGTAAAGGTATGGAACAAGCCCGCAGTGGTCCAGATGCGAATGGCTTATTATCACGGCATCTAAAGACTCGATGTCAAATTCTGGAACGTCTAGCCTTGGAAACATATCAATAGGGTTGACGGCGCCCGGATTTATGCCACAGTCAAGCAACACCTTGCTTTCTCTCGTTTGAACTAGAAATGCGGAGCGCCCCACCTCGAGGGCTCCACCTAACGCGGTGATTCGTACGTCTCCGACTTCCATCATTAGAGGCCGGAATATTCTTTCGCCTATGGTTCTTAGGATTCTTTCCCTTTCTTTGCTTTCCGAGTGCATGAAATGTCTCATGTGCCTAATGATTTTGGACGGTATCGGTGGGGTTCGAAGCACCCGGGGTCTCCAGCGTGTGCGTTTTATGATTTCCTGCAGAACGGAGCCGTTTTTTCCTATTACAAGCCCGGGTTTTTTGGCTTCTATTATGACTTCGCCGAGGCTGGGGTCGAAGGTTATGCTGGAAATTTCGGCTTCTTCTGATATTGTTTCACGGATTATTTTTTCCGTTTCTTTTTCTGGAAGTCTGACCGAGGGGTCTGAGCGGACTACTATGCGTTTCCTTATGAGGTTGACTATGTCGGCGATTATGTTACTTTGCTCTATGAGGATTTCCGGTTTTTTCGTGTATAACGCAAGTCGAGGTCCTTCATATTCAACTCTAGTAACTTGCGCCTCTCGAGGCATGTGATCTAACACGTATTGGCTTATGTCCACCTTGGTTCTGTCACTGGAGGAGTTCAAAATTTTACTTCCCCTTGTTTCTAGCCGCCGCTTTCAAGTA
>Ga0164318_10000794_pt1 | contig 25908 bp, 22 predicted proteins | sample GuaBasSedimGuay9_FD_113734 | JGI IMG/M metagenome (GOLD analysis project Ga0164318, IMG submission 113734) | Subseafloor sediment microbial communities from Guaymas Basin, Gulf of California, Mexico - Guay9, Core 4571-4, 0-3 cm | ecosystem: Environmental > Aquatic > Marine > Hydrothermal vents...
CAGGATGACCATCCAACAACTTCGCTCCCTCTGATCCTCTGATCCTCTGATCCTCTGACCCTCTGACCCTCTCAACTTCTCAACTTCGCCCCCTCGCCCCTTAGCGGTTAATTCTTCTCCCCCCTCTTAGCGAACGAATTCAAATCAAACGAAATGGTAAAATAGTTGGGTGATCCAACCAAATGATAGGCAGCACGAGAATAGTTAATCTTAAACTTATACACCCTTACCCCGATACCCCAGCTAAAGCCAACCATACCCAGCTTATCGTTCATTTTTAACTCCTGACGACGGCGATAGTTATAACCACCTCTTAAAATAAGATTTTTACCAATATAAAATTCACCGCCAAAAATAATATGGCGCATCAGGTTATCACCAAATTTGGCCATACCTGTTTTATAAACAGGGTTGCCTGTAACCGGGTCAACACCCCCTGACGGGTTGGTAGGGTCTTCATAATAAAGATTCCACTTCTCGATATGATCGTAAATAAACGAAAACCTGAAAGGCACATGATCCAGCCGTTTGGTAAGCACATACTGCAAATCAAAGGGCAACGGGTCGCGTGAGCCCGAAACATAAGTCGTGAGCTGCATACCGATATTGCGGGCGATTAGCGACATATCCCATCCCGATTTAGTACGGTAACTGCCGGCCACATCCACCGCGAAACCAAACGACGCGTACGACTCGTAATGCGAATAAATCAGCTTACCGGCAGCGCCAATCGAAAACGAGCTGTCGAGTTCCCTTCCCCAGCCAATAGTAAGGGCGGCATCCGAAGCAGTAAAAGTTCCCGAAACATTACCGGCTTCATCGGCATAATCAAACGTGCCATAGTTGTAATATTGCATGGTTGCCACGAAACTGCCTGCTTTATTAAAGGTGTGGCCATACTGTGCAAATCCGTAGTTAATATCATCAAAAAAATCGACATAAGCCAACGAAAAAGCACCATTCATCCTGCTATTAATCAACGAGGGGTTTACCAGTCCAAGGTTAATGTCACCATCCCTGACAGCTGCAGTGTTCCCACCTAAAGCAGCCACGCGTGATGATATTGGTTTTTCCAAAAAGGAGTAGGCATAACGACCTCCAATTTGTGCTTGAACACCCGAACTAATAAACAAGAAAACAATCAGAAAAAACGTAAGAAAATATACTCTTTTCACAGGCTTTACAATTATGTGTTTTACGGCAACGTCAGGTTTAACAAAAACCCTGCAAGGCTTTTACCTTTAAAAAATTCCACTTTGCTTCTATAACGAAATACCCTCAATTTTATTTTAAGACATCAATAAGATTACAGATAATCTTCTCCCATTAGTCCATTTTGGTAACCTTACCGCTTCCAACCACTTCGGTTTTAACCTTTGGATCACCGGCATATACCACCTCGCCGCTGCCGGTAATTTCCACCACCAGTTTATTGGTAGCACTCACCGATGCCTTACCCGATCCCGACAACTCAACTTCAATACTGTTGGTTCGCATGCCAAGACCTTTAAAATTTCCCGAACCCTTTAAATCAATATTTTGTTTATTAGCTGAACCGTTCACAATAATATCGCCCGAACCACTCAAATTGGTGTTAACAATGTTAGCGTGCACATCAGCAAAAATTTTTCCTGACCCCGACAAATTAAGCGTCATCTCTCCCAGCGTTATTGGGTTCGCCGTTTTTATCATCCCGACGCCATTCACCGTTAGCTTGTAAATATCAGGCGAAAAAACCTTTATCAAAATCGGATCCGTTTTCCCCAAACACGGCGAAGCATCAATAATCAATTTTTTACCTTTTACACGCGTGGTTATAGCATCTAATACATTTTGCTGCGCGTGTATCTGCATAGTCGTTTTCGAGGCCACATCCACCACCACATCAGCGTTAATGTTAAGTACTATTTCGCTAAACGGCTCCACGGCACGCGTTTGATTTTCCACATGCCCGGTTCCGTCGATGCAACTGTTACAGCCTGTTAACAAAATTACCCATAATAAAGCTGTCACTATCACAAAAGGAAATGTTATCTTTTTCATATCTGTTAATTTTAAAACACCAAACTTACTACAAATTTGTAAACACACCTTTTCCATAAAATAATAATTATTTGGGCAGCCGGGCGGGCTGTTCGCTGTAGCCCTGCCCCGGCCGGCCGTGTTCCGTAATAAGCTGTCGGGGGGCTCCCGTTGGTCGCCCCGCCCGCTTAACGTCACATCGGCCGGCCGTGGCAGGGGCTGCCGCTTCCATCCCTGCTGCTCACGACCCCAATTTATATCCCCACTCCTAAAATATCTTAAAACCTTCTTCGTTATCACACCTAATAGGCTATTTTAATAATAACCTGTGTATTTTTGTAAATTATTAAAATTTAAATAAATGGAATTAACAATAAAAAAAGCGCTCCGTAAGCCAACAGCTGCCGACACGATTTACCTCGTGAAGGACGGAATCGGTTTAAAACAAATAAATTTAAGTCCCGAAGAAACTGAATACATTAAAAAGCAACATCGTGCCAAACAAAATGTAATTACCATTAACCGCTATAAAAATCATTTGATTTTTGTTTACGCCGAAACATTGGGCACCAAACCCAAACGCTATGAAAACTATCGCTCCTTCGGAAACGAAGTACAGGCTGTTTTAAACGGTGCTAAGGTCGAACGGGCAGTGGTTCATGTTATCACCGCTTCCAAAGCCGAAACACTGGCCTTTGTAGAAGGAATGGCACTGGGGAATTACCAGTTTTTAAAATATTTTACCGAAAGTGACAAAAAAAGAAATTCGCTGACCGAAATCGATGTTTACTCAACGCAAATATCCGACGATGATCTACAAGCACTTTCAAACCTGGCAGAAGCAGTTTATAAAGCACGCGATCTGGTAAACACCCCTGTTGCCGACCTGAATGCTGAGGCTCTGGCAGCCGCCATCGTCGAAATGGGCAAAGAAACCGGAGCCAAAGTGGATGTTTTTAATAAGAAAAAAATTGAAAGCCTTAAAATGGGTGGACTGCTGGCTGTTAACCGAGGAAGCATTGATGAGCCAACCTTTACCACCATACAGTGGAAACCCGCCAATGCCGTCAATAAAAACCCCTATGTTTTTGTCGGCAAAGGAGTGGTTTACGATACCGGTGGATTAAGTCTGAAACCCGGCAATTATATGGATACCATGAAAAGCGATATGGCGGGTGCTGCCGCCGTAGCCACAGCGCTGTATGCTATTTCAAAAGCAAAGTTACCCGTTTATGTAATCGGACTCATCCCTGCTACCGATAATCGCCCCGATGGAAACGCCTACACACCCGGCGACGTAATTACCATGTTCGATAACACCACCGTGGAAGTACTCAACACCGATGCCGAAGGCCGCATGATTTTGGCAGATGCCCTGGCCTACGCTAAAAAGTTTAACCCTGAGTTGGTGATTGATATTGCCACCCTGACCGGTGCGGCCGCCCGTGCCATCGGCCCCCAGGCAACGGTTGGCATGCAGGTTAAAGCCGATACCGAGTTTAACGAACTGCAAAAAGTTGGAAACCTGGTACACGAACGAATTGTTGAATTCCCTATGTGGGACGAGTATAAAGAACAGATAAAGTCGGAAATTGCCGACCTTAAAAATATTGGCGGCCCGGAAGCAGGAGCCATCACTGCCGGTAAATTTTTAGAGCATTTTACCGACTACCCGTACATCCACCTCGATATAGCCGCACCATCGTTTTTATCAAAACGCGACAAATACCGCCCCATAGGTGGTACCGGCGTTGGAGTAAGGCTCTTTTTTGAATTTATCAAGTCAAAGGTAATTTAACCCTCTTACAAATGACATTCACAGGTTTAGCATAAAAAAAACCCGCCACAATAAAGGGCGGGTTTTTTACAAAACCAAATTTCCTACCTTTGGATTTTCTAAAACAAAGAAACAAATTATTTATTTACTACCTGCTATCAATAAAAAAAATCTTTTCCTCATTTCTTCATCAAGAAATAATAAAACAGTGCAACCTTTGGCTCTTCACAAAATGTCAGATTAACTAATAATGATTAAAAAAAAACACTCTGAACTTCTTTCATTGCTCACGCAACAAACATGCATTAAAAGTTGTACTTTTGAGTTTTAATAAAATATGATATATCACAACAATGAAAATAGTTAAATCCCTTTTTATTACCCTGTTATTACTTGTCCTGTTCAATGGCTGCAGCACCGACGTTGATATCTACAGCGACTACAAAGACATCACCATTGTTTATGGTATTATCGACCGCTCGGATGACACGCTGTGGGTAAAAATTACCAAAGCCTATTTAGGCTCCGGCAACGCGCTGGAATTTGCACAAAACCCCGACTCAAGTAACTATCCTTACAAACTGGATGTAGTGCTTACCGCCATTAAAAACGGTTCTGAGATTCAAAAATTCGTTTTCGATACCATTACCATTCACAACAAACAGGCAGGCGATTCTGTTTTTTACTATCCCGACCAGCTTATGTACTATACCGTTCGTACGGCAGCTTTAAACACGCAAGCGGTGTATCACTTGTCCATTAATAAAAGCAACGGTATCATCGAAGCGAAAACCTCTATTATTCCTGATTTTCCCATTACTTATCCGATTTCACGAATAAACTTTAACTACGACAAAGAGGTAAAATGGATATCGGCCGTGAACGGAAAACGTTACGAAACAGGGTTTACTTTTCATTATCGCGAACTGTGGTCCAATAGCACCGACACGCTGAACAAAACCATGTCGTGGTCGCTGGGCGTTAATAAGTCAATCAACACCAATGGCAACGAAACCATGTCGATACCTTATACCGGTAGTGAGTTTTTTAACCTTCTGGATAATACGCTTGAAAAGAGTCCCAACGTAAAACGCTGGGCCGGCAACGTTGATGTTAACATCGATTGTGCATCACAGGATTTTGATACCTATTACGAAGTGAACAATATTTCAGGTGGCATACTGGAAGAAGCTCCGCAGTTTTCAAATATCAAGGGAGATGACGCCCTCGGCTTGTTTGCTTCACGCCATTCAGTTACCAAGCCCGTACAACTATCGGTCGCCACCGAGCTAACCCTTGTTCAGGATTACGACCTGGGATTTGTAGTTAGCCGATAAAATAAGCTGTAACCATTAAGTTGATTTTAAACAACTTCAGCATTAAAACAAAGCAGCACAACCCCATTTAAACTGGTTTTCATCTGCTCTGCCCTTCCAACTCTTTCAGCAACTGCTTATTTATTTTACGGGCAATAAACGGCCCTTCGTAAATAAAACCGGTATAAACCTGAACCAGATCGGCTCCGGCATTCAATTTTTCCAGGGCATCTTGTGGTGTAAATATCCCGCCAACACCAATAATGGGAAAAGCCTTTTTTGATTTTTTAGCCAGATAACGAATAACTTCGGTGCTGCGATCTTTAATGGGTTTCCCACTTAACCCTCCCTTTCCAATACGATTAACAGGTTCTTTATCAGTTGTCAGCCCCGCACGGGAAATGGTTGTATTTACCGCCACCACACCATCGATATGAGTTTGAGCCACCACCTCAATCACTTCGTCCAGCTGCTTTTCGTTCAGGTCGGGCGAAACCTTTAGCAAAATGGGCTTGGGATTGGCCTTTTTTTGATTGACTGCCTGCAAGCTGTTCAAAATCTCAAGCAAAGCCGCCTGATCCTGCAACTCACGCAAATCGCTAATGTTCGGACAGCTGACATTCACCGTAAAATAGTCAACATAATCAAACAACCCCTCAAATAAGGTAAGATAATCGTTTACTGCCTTGCTATTGGGCGTGGCCGTATTTTTTCCCAGGTTACCCCCAATAATGAGGTTTCCTTTTCTGTTTTTAAGGTTTTCAACAGCGCTGTTAAGCCCGTTGTTGTTAAACCCCATTCTGTTTATTAAGGCATGGTCACCGGGTAACCGAAAAAGACGCGGTTTTGAGTTACCGGGTTGTCCCTTGGGAGTAACCGTTCCGATTTCGACAAACCCGAAGCCCAGTTTCCCCAACTCGTTAAAGGAGGTGGCATTTTTATCAAACCCGGCAGCAATACCCACCGGATTGGGGAACATAAAGCCAAACAGCTCCCGTTCCAAACGCTTATCATTAACAGTAGCATAGTTGGCCACTACCTTTCCAAGCAAAGGTATTGAAAAAAGAAATTTTAATGAACCGATAGCAAAATGATGCACCTTTTCAGGGTCAAAACTGAATAGCAACGGCCGTATCAGTTTTTTATACATCTATCAGGCCTCTTTTGGGGAATCTTCTTTAACTTCTTTCGATTCCGTTGTATCTTCGGCTTTCAGAGCTTCTTCAAAATCAATCAGGTTTTTTTCAACAAGGATATTGTACCAGGTAAACACGCTCTTCATATTTGAAACATACACCGACTCCTTATCATATTTGGGAACCGCTTGTTCAAAAAGTGCCTTCAAGTCTGCGGAAGGCATCTTTTTAGGGTTTTCAATCAGTTTCCCGTCAAGGGCTTTAAAAAGATTTTTAAAAGCCTCTTCCAATGGAAGGTCATCAGTTTCGGTATAAATACTAATCTCTTTTAGTGAACTGATTTTGTCGTGTGAAAAAGCAGGATAACGCTTACCATCCATTAACGACTCGATGATAATTTTATCTTTGGCGTCTCCTACCATTAAAAACAGTCCGGGCTTTCCGGAGATTGATAATATTTTTGTCAAATCCATAGGTAATAATTTTAAGTGCAAAAATAACTTTTAGTTGGTAAAACCAAAATAGGTTCAGTATATTGTATAAAAAAATTTATCGGGTTACTTAAGCATGCCCTTAACATCATTTATCTTTCCATTGTTTGGAGCAGGTTTTATACCCAACAACTTTGCAACAAGCGGATAAATATCAACATTGGGAAAGGCCGGCTGATGGTAACCAGCTTTAAAATCGGGTCCCATCCCATAAAAAATAGCCTGCATATCCTTAAAGTCATTATCATAACCATGGGCTCCTCTGCCGTTTTTATGTTGCCACGACCAGTAAACACTCCATCTCGGTTCGGCCACCAGCACGTAACTGTATATGCGCAGGTTCTTGCCATAATTAAGACGTTTTGGAAGTGTACCCCGTTTCCAAACCTGAACGTGAGGAATCTTTTGCAAGGCGTTCCAGACTTTAATTTCTTTCCCGGCCTTAGGCTGTAGGTTATAATTTGGATTCCAGCCATCAAAACGACGCAGGTCGGTAGTATCAACATACTCATCTAAAATTACCTGCCGATCCTGCGAGAGCTCGGCCATGCCATGGTCAGAAACAATAATAAAATCGATGCTGTCGTAGATGGGCAGCTTGCGGGCTTCCCTGAAAAAATCACCCAACCAGTCATCTATTTGCTCAACCACCCGCTTTGTTTCCTCACTCTTGGGACCAAAACCATGGCCAGTATGATCAGGCTCATGATAATACCACATAACAAGATGAGGCCGCTGACTATAGGGCAGAGAAAGCCAATGAATAACCGTGTCTATTCTGGCTTCAAAAGTCATTTTCTGATTATACTTTTTCCAATAGGTAGGTCTGATACCCTGCACATCGGCTTCCGAGCCTACCCAAAACAATGTAGCCGATTTAAGGTTATTTTTTACCGCTGTGTTCCAAATAGGTTCGCCACCGTAAAAAGCGCCTTCGCCAACCGTTGATTTATCTTTTTTATTGTAGTCCTTTCCCAAATCCTCGGCATAAAAATTATTTAAAACAATGCCATGTCCATCGGCATACAAGCCCGTCGCCAGCGAGTAGTGATTAGGAAAGGTTTTGGATGGGAAAATGGGTTTCATCGACTCGGCACGAACGCCAACACGTGAAATGGAATCCAATACGGGAGTATTATATAAATCCTGATAGTCCCAGCGGAAGCCATCCAGCGACAACATGACAACGTATCGTTTTGGAGCTTGCGCCTTGGTTCTTTTACTATTGCTGTTGCACGATGTCAGACCGAATATCAGTAACAGGGCAACCGGAAACAGATATCTTTTCATTTGAATATTATTTTTTCTGATTTATACATTTATAAAGTTGTGTAAAATAAATCAATTATAACACCTGATTGTAAAAATCTTATAGCGATTTATTAACTATGACATTCTTTTCACGGAAATTATTTAACGTTTAAACCTCTATTTGCAATCCGTCGTGTGCCAGCTCGATAAAGTCGGGAAGCTCACGACATACTTCCTTGTGAAATCCCATCAGGTGACTGATATGGGTAATATAAGCCCGCTCAGGCCGAAGGAATTTCAAAACGCTGACCGCTTCTTTCAAACTATAGTGCGAAGGGTGTTTTCTTTTCCGCAACGCGTTAAGGACAATAACCTTGCAATCGAGTAGCTGCGCCAGTATTGAACCTGGAATATAGTTTGTATCGGTAATGTAAGCAAAATCACCGATTCGAAACCCCGTTACTTCCATTTTCATGTGCAAAACGGGCAAGGGGATAATTTTAACGTTTCCCACATAAAAAGGAGCTTGGGAAATATCTATCAAATTAAAATTGGGTACTCCGGGGTAGAGGTCTTTCTGAAAAGCATACGAATACTCCCGTATAATCTCCTTTTGGTGAAACGGCGCAACATAGATATCCATGGCGCTTTTTTGAAGATAGTTAAACGAGCGAACATCATCCAGCCCGCCAATATGATCTTTATGACTGTGGGTAATGAGGATGGCGTCAAGATGTTTAACCTCTTCCCGAAGCATCTGGTAGCGGAAATCGGGTCCTGCATCAATGGTAAACCGCTGGTTAGCCGTTTCTACTAAAACAGAGGTTCTAAGCCTGTTGTCTTTATAATCGTTGCTATGGCAAACATCGCAGGGACATGCCACCACGGGAATTCCCTGAGAGGTTCCGGTTCCTAAAAAGGTGATTTTCATCTATTAACAAAATAATGTATTGATTTGCCAAAGGTAATTCAATAAATGATGTTTTAAATTATTATTTTCTTATTTTTACCATCTCCTTTTCAAAACCAACATTTATGAAAACAGGCATCGACGGAACCGGGGTTGCCATTGTAACGCCTTTCCATAACTATGGAACAGTAGATTTTACATCGCTGGAACAAATCATCGAACACATTATCAAAGGTGGCATCGACTTTATCGTAGCACTAGGGACTACTAGTGAGGCAGCCACGCTAAGCATGGACGAAAAGTATGCGGTGGTTAATTTTATTAAAGAAATAGTGGATGGCCGGGTTCCCATCGTGCTGGGATGTGGTGGCAATAACACCCACGCCATCGTGGACTATATAAAAAGTCAGGATTTTGAAGGTATCGACGCTATTTTATCGGTGGCTCCTTACTATAACAAGCCCAACCAAAAGGGAATTTACAACCATTTTAAACTAATTGCAGGAGCCAGTCCGGTTCCCGTTATCTTGTATAATGTTCCCGGACGAACCTGCTCCACCATCGCGGCCGAAACAACCGTTCGCCTGGCAAAAGAGTTTAAAAATATCATGGGCATTAAAGAAGCTTCGGGTAATATGGGTCAAATAATGGCGCTTTTACGCGACAAGCCAAAAGACTTTAAAGTTTTTTCGGGAGATGACGCGTTAACCTATCCCATGATGACCATGGGTGCTGATGGTGTTATCTCTGTTGCTGCCATGGGATACCCTAAAGAGTATTCCAACATGGTAAGGCTGTTAAAAGCAAAAAAATATGATGAAGCCTTAAAAATTCACTTCTCATTATTAGAGTTTATTGATGCTATTTTCGCCGATGGTAACCCTGCCGGAATTAAGGCTGCACTTAGTATGATGTTATTGGCTAAAAACAACCTTCGTTTACCGATGGTGAAAATTAATAAAGCCCTTCAAGTCCATCTGCAAAAAATTATTTCTTCTAAATAAATATTCTTTACCCATGAAACGGTTTTTTATTGTTGCTTTTTTCATTGTTTTTTCCCTGTCCGGATTTGGACAACAAAGCGAAAAAAACAAGGCACTTGATTATTTAAATAATCATGGAGAAGTTTATTTTAACATTCTGACAAGCAACCCTATGGTTGATGTTATGAAAGTTGGCAAAATGGTTTATGTTGACAAGATTGGACAAAATAACATTACTGCTTATGCCAACAATACACAGTTTAGTAAATTTTTAACCACGGGATTAAGCTATCGTGTACTCACCCCTCCCTCCATGGTAAGACAACCTAAGATGGTGGATGATATTAACTTAAGGGAGATAAACGACTGGGATTTTTATCCCACCTACGAAACTTATGTAAGTTTGATGCAACAGTTTCAAACCGACTATCCTTCGCTTTGCGAGCTAATCAGTATTGATACCCTCGACAGCGGCCGCGAACTATTGTTTATTCACATTAACAACGATTTAACTACCGCTCAAAACGAGCCGGAATTTATGTACACTTCCACCATGCACGGCGATGAAGTAACAGGCTACGTATTGATGCTCCATTTAATTGATTACCTGCTTTCAAATTACGGCGTACTACCCGAAGTTACCAACATGCTTGACAGTATAGATATATGGATTAATCCGCTGGCAAATCCCGATGGCACCTATCACGGCGGCAACAACACCGTTTACGGGGCAACACGTACCAATGCCAACAATATTGACTTAAACAGGAATTACCCCGATCCCGAAGCAGGCCCCCATCCTGACGGCAATGTTTATCAGGACGAAACCGTAGCCTTTATGGCTTTTGCCGACGAACACGATTTAGTGATGTCAGCCAACCTGCATGGTGGTAGCGAAGTGGCAAACTATCCCTGGGATACCTGGCCGCGATTAACTGCTGACAACGATTGGTGGTACTTTGTATCAAGAGAATTTGCCGACACCATTCATCAATATGCTGTTCCGGGCTATTTTACCAGTCTAAACAATGGCGTAACCAATGGATATTCCTGGTACTCGATTACCGGTGGCAGGCAAGATTATATGAACTATTTTAAATACTGCCGCGAATTTACGCTGGAGCTTTCGTTCGACAAAACGCCACCGGCATCGCAGCTACCTGATTTTTGGGCGTACGATTACCGGTCGTTTTTAAATTACATGAAAGAATCGACTTATGGCGTAAGAGGTGTTATAACCAACAGTCAGACAGGAAATCCCGTGCAGGCTAAGGTTTATATTGCCGGTCATGACGCAGATAATTCCGAGGTATATTCTTCATTACCAGTTGGTAACTACCACCGTATGTTGAAAGCGGGCAGCTATAACATTACCTATTCAGCCTTTGGCTACTACTCACAAACCATTACTGTTACGGTAACTGACAAGCAAGCAACGGTTTTAGATGTTCAGTTGCAGCCGGCAGGTCCTGTTCTGGCAGATTTTTATGCCAGCGACACAACCCTTGCCAGTGGTGATGTAACAGATTTCTTTGATGCTTCGTATGGCGACAGCATCGTTTCGTGGAGCTGGTCGTTTCCGGGAGGAGACCCTGCTTCATCATCGGATCAGAATCCGCAGGAAATTATGTACAACGAAGTGGGACAATACAATGTTACCCTCACTGTTACCGATTCAAGCGGTGCACAAAGTCAGCTTACCAAAGAAAACTACATTAGCGTGTCAGAAAACTACTTGATGCAAAACGGTTCTTTCACTATTTGCAGTGGAAATTTTTACGATACTGGTGGCAACGATGCTAATTATGGCAATAACGAAGATCTTGTTTTAACCTTCTTTCCTTCCACTACAAATGCAAAAATGGTGGCTGATTTTATTAACTTCGACGTGGAACCTGAATACAACTGTAGCTACGATTATCTGGAAATATATGATGGAAGTTCAATTAGTGCCACTCCCATTGGATTATATTGCGGAACGGAAAATCCAGGCAAAATTACCGCCACCAATGGCGAAGGTGCCTTAACCTTTAAATTTCATTCTGACGGCGCAGTAACCCATGCAGGCTGGGAAGCCGTTATGAGCTGCGATACAGGAGTGGGAATTGGCGAAAACGAAACCCACATCATAACCATTCACCCTAACCCTGCTAAAGATTTCGTTACGATTGAAAGCGACGAAATAATAACAGATGTTAAATTGCTGGATGTTTCAGGTCATATTGTGATGAACAATAAGGCTAATGAGAAACAGGTTTTAGTCAACATTGGCATACTGCCCAAAGGAATCTATTTTGTAAAGATAGGCACGAGAAGCAAACAAACCGTTAGAAAACTGGTGAAAAGATAGCCATCAGATTTGCTACCAGTTAATATAAAATTCGTGAGAAAGAATGATACGAAACCCGAAGTAAACTACTACAGCAGTAATTATCAACCCTTTGGATAAGTTCACATACCTGTCCTCTTCGTCAAAGTAAAGGTTATCGGCTGAATCGAGCACCTTGTAAATAAGCAGCAACAATACAATCATAGGAGCCCAAAACCACATAACCTGAAAGTTGGGATTGGGAAGAAAATAGAGCTCAATCAAGATGGTTCCTATGATAAACGGAACAATGGCCTGCGCGGTAAAAAAGAAAGGAAATAGCCTGGGGTTAAACTCCTTGTAGTAAGAATTGGCAGAAATGGCAATGGGTTTGGCCATCAAAAATCCGGTACCTATCAATCCGAAAAAACCAATCATAGCCACTACTAGTTTTTCGGTACTATTTAAATACATCCAGTTAAACACGTGTCCTACGCCTTTTGTAAAGAGGTTTCCCAACAGCAGGCCGCCAAAAAAATAGTTAAACGATAAAAAGGTAAGCCAGATAAAAAATATTTTTGCTCGGGCAACCTCTTCCACCATCGAATAAAAACCAATTAAGGCAATAAGCCCCACCAATAGGATTAAAATAGGCCCGGCGCTGTACATCAACTTTACTGAATCGTGAGTCCATTGATAAGGTTCAATATGATAAAAAATCACGTAATAATTAAAACTGACATCATAATCGAACATGCCGGCCGTTAACAACGTGGTAAAATGGTTGACGTAAAAAACAAAGAGAAAGGCCAACACAAAGGCAGCCGTTGAGTTGGTAGTAATGACCCAAAAATTCCGTTTTGAAAGAAGTCGTTGTTCTTGCTTTTTCTTTTTCTCGTCCATAATGAATTAAAATAAAAAAAAACGGCCTGAGTTTTTCAAGCCGTTTTTTGCTTCTTATTGGGTTTTACTAAAAACCTGCTCAGGATTTATCTTGGCATAAGTACCATCTTCCAGCTTATCGCGAACATCGTTAAATGCTTTCAGGGTGTATTCAACATCTTCCAGAGTATGCATGGCTGTAGGAATAAGTCTTAACAGAATAACCCCTTTTGGAACCACGGGATAGATAACGATAGAGCAAAACAAATTAAATTTCTCTCGTAAATCATAAGTAACGGCAATAGCCTCACCATCTCCTCCTTTCATCATAACTGGCGTAACAGGTGATTGTGTATTTCCAATGTTAAAGCCCGAATCTATTAATCCTTTCTGTAATGCATTAACAATTGTCCAAAGTTTTTCGCGATGCTCAGGTTCTTCACGCAGCATTTGAAGTCTCTTCATCGCCCCCATAACCATGGGCATAGGCAACGATTTGGCATATATCTGCGAACGCATATTATACTTCAAATAATTAATCACCTCTTTTTTACCGGCTATAAAGCCACCAATTCCCGCCATCGACTTGGCAAAAGTACCAAAGTAGAGATCTACTTCGTCCATCACACCAAAATGCTCGCTGGTACCAGCACCGGTAGGCCCCATGGTTCCAAACCCGTGAGCATCATCAATCAGCAGTCCGAAATCAAACTTCTTTTTTAATTTTACAATTTCATCCAATTTACCCAAATCGCCCGACATACCATAAACGCCTTCGGTGATAAGCAAAATGCCACCCCCTTGTTTTTCGGCAAGTTTAGTAGCACGGCTAAGCTCCTTTTCAAGATTGACCATATCATTATGTGGATAAACAAAACGTTTTCCAAAGCTCAAACGCATCCCGTCAATGATACAAGCATGCGCTTCCGAATCGTAAACAATAACATCGTTACGACCTACCAGCGAATGAATAATGGAAACCATTCCCTGATAGCCATAATTAACCAAATAAGCAGCTTCCTTTTTTTCAAAAGCAGCCAGTTCACTTTCTAACTGTTCGTGATATTTTGTATGACCCGACATCATACGGGCACCCATAGGATAAGCCAGCCCCCACTCTTTAGCAGCTTTGGCATCAGCTTCTCTAACATCAGGATGGTTGCCAAGACCAAGGTAATTATTCAAACTCCAGACTAAGCGCTCTTTCCCTCTAAACATCATTCGGTTGCTTAAAGGCCCTTCCAATTTTGGAAACGCAAAATATCCTTCGGCACCTTTGGCATATTTCCCTATAGGCCCCATGTTTACAACACACTTATCAAATATATCCATTGTTAATGTTTTTAAAAAATTTAAGCTGCAAATGTATAGTTTTTAATTTATTATTCAAATCTAAATAGAGGATGGCCCAATGGATTATTAACACAAAACCAAAAAACAAATCAATGTATACTGTAACCAAAAAGTTAAAGCGTGTTAAGGGATGTTAACATCCTGCGTTACTGTATAAGAATCTTCAATTTTTTACGTTTACGGTTCAATTATTTATATTACTTTTGCGCAATGTTTAAAAAATTAGTTTTTATATCGTTATTAGTTGGTTTACTGGTTTTTAGCTTTGGCTGTAAAAATTACCAAAAAGTTTTAAAAAGTGGTAATAACGACCTCAAGTATGAAACCGGGGTTGATTTATACACCAATGGCGATTATAATAAAGCGTTACAGTTTTTTGATATCCTGAGAGCGATTTATCGAGGTACTGAAAAAGGTGAGAACCTTACCTATCTGACTGCGCAGTGCTATTACAACACCCACGACTATCAAATTGCCAGCTACTATTACAAACAATACATTCAAATGTACCCCAGGGGTGAAAAGGCTGAAGAGTGTGCTTACCAGAGCGCCTATTGTAACTACCTCTCGTCTCCCCGTTACAGTCTTGACCAAACCAATACCTACGCGGCGCTGACTGAGTTACAGGGATTTATCGACATGTACCCTAAAAGTCCCAAGGTTGCCGAGGCCAACGATTTAATGGATCAACTAAGGGCAAAACTTGAACGGAAAGACTTTAACATCGCCAAACTCTATTACAAAATGAGAAGCTACCAGGCTGCCAACACCAGTTTTGAAAACTTGCTGGATGACTATCCTGATACCGACTTCAAAGAAGATATTTTATACTACATGGTGAAAACCAATTTCGAATATGCTGAAAAAAGCATCTACTCGAAACAAAAAGAACGTTACGAAAAAACAGTTGAGTCGTATAACAGCCTGAAGTATCTCTTTCCCGAAAGCAAGTACCTCAAAGAATTAAAAGATATTAACGAAGAAGCAAAAAAACATTTAAAATAAATAAACGGATGGATTACAAAAAAATTAAAACAGAAACCACTGCTGTTACCCGTCAGAAAGACAGATTTTACGATCACACGGGCAATATTTATGAAACCCTTGTTATTTTATCGAAAAGAGCCAATCAGATTGGCGCTGAGCTAAAAGAGGAGTTAAATCAGAAAGTTTCAGAATTTGCCACTCATTCCGACAATCTCGAAGAGATTTTTGAAAACCGTGAGCAAATCGAAATTGCCAAATATTACGAACGATTACCAAAACCCACTTTATTGGCCATTCACGAATTTTTAAATGGCGACATCTATTTCCGCAATCCTCACAAAGAGACCGCTGAAAGTTTTTAAATAAATGTTAAAAGGGAAAAACATACTTATTGGCATTACCGGCGGCATTGCTGCCTATAAAGTTCCTTTCTTAATCCGATTTTTTAAAAAGGAGGGCGCTGCCGTAAGAGTTGTTTTAACCCCGTATGCCAAGGAGTTTGTTACTCCGCTAACCCTGTCGGTACTATCGGAACAACCTGTTCAAAGCGATTTTTACAATACAACTGACGGTATCTGGCACAGCCACATCGAAAATGGCTTGTGGGCCGATGCTATGGTAATAGCACCACTCACCGCCAATACCATGGCTAAAATGGTGACCGGCATTACCGACAACCTGCTTTTAGCCAGTGTGCTTTCGGCAAGATGTCCTGTTTTTATTGCCCCTGCCATGGATTTCGATATGTATAGGCATGTTACTACGCAACAAAATGTAGCTAAGCTGGTGCAGATGGGTTATCATCTTATCGAGCCCACCGCAGGCGAGTTGGCTAGTGGCCTGGAAGGAAAAGGCAGAATGCAGGAACCGGAAGTTATTTTTTCGGAATTGAAAACATTTTTTGAGGACGCAGGTGATTTTAAAGGAAAAAAAGTTTTGGTTTCGGCTGGCTCCACACACGAGCCTATCGATCCGGTTCGATTTATCGGAAACAGCAGTTCTGGTTTAATGGGAATTGAAATTGCCAAAGCTTTTGCTGATCGTGGTGCCAATGTCAATCTGGTTTTAGGCCCCACCCATTTAAGCGCCGAGGGCCAAGGCATCGCCATCCACCCTGTACAAACAGCCTCCGAAATGGAGCAAGCCTGCTCAACATTGTTTGCTGAATCGGACATCACGATTATGGCTGCTGCTGTGGCTGATTTTACCCCAAAACATAAACCTTCATCCAAAATTAAAAAGGAGGATGGCTTAAACCGAATTGAGCTGGAACCCACCACCGATATTCTAGCCGGACTGGGCGCTGTTAAAAAGAAACACCAGCTACTCATTGGTTTCGCCCTCGAAACAGACAACGAAATGGCGAATGCCCAATCCAAACTACAACGAAAAAACCTGGATTTAATCGTGCTAAACTCCTTAAAAGATAAAGGAGCAGGCTTTGGCATTACCACCAACAAGGTAACAATCATTGGACGCGATACTAAACACACCGAGCTTCCGTTAATGTCTAAAAGAGATGTTGCCCGCGAGTTGGTTAACACCATAAAGCAAATCATGAAATAGACATGGCAAAAAAATTAGCGATACTACTGTTGGTTATCCTGATGGCAGGAAAGGGGTTTAGTCAGGATTTTTACTGCACGATTCAAATTCAAACTCCAAAGATACAGGGTGTTGACCCCACCATTTTTGAAGCTTTAAAGACTTCCATCTACGAGTTTATGAATAACCGTAAATGGTCGGAATATAACTTTAAAACCGAGGAGCGTATCGAGTGTACGATGGTATTGACAATAGAACAGGCTATATCCAGCGATGAGTTTAAAGGCACTCTGAACATTGTTCAACAACGACCCGTTTTTAACACCGATTACCAAACACCACTATTGAACATGGTTGATAAAGACATCCACATTCGTTATACGCCTTACCAAAACATGGAGTATGCCGACAACACCTTTACCAGCAACCTCACCTCTATTTTAGCCTTTTATGCCTACACCATGCTGGGAATGGATTTCGACTCTTTTGCCGAGCAGGGAGGAACATCCTATCTCCAAAAAGCCAAAGATGTGGTTACCGCTGCTCAAAATTCTAACGAAAAAGGATGGGGATCGTTTGACGGAACGAAAACCCGATACAGCCTAATTGAAAATCTTTTAAACTCGTCGTACAATAATTTGAGGACTTTTAATTATCGCTATCATCGCTTAGGGCTGGATGTGATGTCGAAAGATGTAATGAAAGGAAGAGCTGAAATTAATAAAAACCTGAAATTACTAAAAAATATTTACAATAAACGTCCGGGCTTGTATCTGTTGCAAATTATCATCGAAGCCAAACGCGACGAGATGATCAACATATTTAAAAATGGCGACCCGGCTGAGAAAAGTAACTTCATAGAAATCATGAAAGATATCGATGCCGCCAACAGCTCAAAATACAACAGGGTGATGAGATAACTCCGGTTTTTTCCTACTTTTGCTTTTCGTTCAATTAATTTGTGTTTGATGCTTACATCGCTGTCAATAAAAAATTATGCCCTCATCAACTTTCTTACCATCAAGTTTGAGAAGGGATTTTCTGCCATCACCGGTGAAACAGGAGCGGGAAAATCTATTTTATTGGGTGCTCTGACAATAATTTTAGGAAAGCGTGCCGATACGGGCGTTTTAAGCGACAAAACTACAAAATGTGTTATCGAAGGCGAATTTGACCTATCTACTTTGGATTTAGAATCGTTTTTCGTGCAAAACGACTTAGATTATGACACGACAACATTTATCAGAAGGGAAATCCTACCTTCAGGAAAATCGAGGGCATTTATTAATGACACACCTGTTACACTATCCGTTCTAAAAGCGCTGGGAAGCTACTTGGTCGATATCCACTCGCAGCATCAAACCTTAATGTTATCGAACAGTAGTTTTCAGCTTGAAGCGCTGGATGGTTACCTTGACAATAGCAATTTATTGACTTCCTATAAAGCGACTTTTCAACAATATAGCACCCTGCAAACTAAACTACAAACCCTTCAAAAACAGCAATTGGAGTTAAAAAGAGAAGAGGACTTTTTAACTTTTCAGTTTGAAGAACTGGATGACGTAATACTTGACGAGAAGCAGTTTAAGGCCATGGAAGAGCGCCAGCAGTTTTTATTACACTCCGAAGAGGTAATGGCTGCTCTTGGCATGACCAGTACTATCCTGTCGGATGACGAGCTTAATCTGCTCGACCGGATAACAGTTCTGAAAGAAACATTATCGTCGATAGCCGGTTTTTACCCAAAGGCCAACGAACTGCTTAACCGGTTTGAGTCGGTAAGACTTGAGCTAAAGGATATGGCAGATGAAACCACCGCTTTGCTGACAGAAGGAGAGGCAAACCCTTCTGAGCTATCAGAGCTCACTGAAAAGCTGGATGAAATTTATAGGCTGCAGCAGAAACATCATATTACTTCGATAACGGAGCTCATCAAATTAAAAGAAGCGCTTTCCAATCAGTTGCTGGACATTTCAAATCTTGAAGAGGATATTGACAAGGTTAGCCGTAAACTCGATACAGCTACAAAAGAGTTACAAAAACAGGCATCTGCCTTAACAAAGAGCCGTAAAGCAGGCTTTATTCCTTTTACAAAAGCCGTAGAAACCATGTTGCAAAGACTGGGTATGAAAGATGCTATTTTTGAAATCAAACATACCATGTCCGACCATTTTTCGAAAACCGGTATTGACCGGGTTGACTTTTGGTTTAGCACCAACAAAGGGGTAGCTGCCGGAGAAATCTCAAAAATAGCCTCAGGAGGAGAGCTTTCACGATTAATGTTAGCCATTAAATCACTAGTTAGTGAAAAAAGCTTTTTGCCCACAATGGTATTCGATGAGATTGATTCGGGCGTATCGGGTGATATTGCAGGAAAAGTGGGCAACATTATGCAGGAGATGGCACGAAACCACCAGCTTATTGTTATTACCCATCTTCCCCAGATTGCCTCCAAAGCACAACAGCATTACAAAGTATATAAACAAAGTAAGGGAAAAGCTACCCACACCAACATTATTTTGTTAGATAGTGAGCAACGCGTGGAAGAGATAGCCGCTATGCTATCGGATCAAACTGTTTCGCAAGCAGCACGAGAGGCTGCAAGAGAGTTATTGAATTAAAAATAGTTCACGCGAGTAGTGTTGGAGAAATATTTGAGATATTGAATTTATTTCCTGATTTTTTGCTTACGCAGACATACTATAATCGACCACCATTGTACTGCTTTAAAATAATGGCTCCTTCCTGAACACCGAGATGACCAGAAATAACAGCGCATTTTGCTTTTAGCATAAAAAACACCTGACGGTTGCAATCGGACAACCCCTCGTAGTTCCCTTGTCCTTTACTAATAACAAGGTCAGCATGATTAAAGATTTCGTGAAACGCGGCTGAACATTGATTAAGAATAATCCCCGGAGCCTCGCTTCCTGAATCAATTAACTCTGCCACCTTATCAAGTCCCGATTCAATGGCATCATCCATGGTGGTATCATTAATAATAGGAACAGAACGTACCGCGTACTTTACCGGTTTTTTTAAGGCCTTGATGAGCAGTTTATCAAAAACCGACTCCCCTGCATTATCTCCCAAATAAAGGATATTTTCCGCTTTGTCCAGTATTTGTTTAAATGCTTCGTAGTCGAATATACCAAACTCCTGATGCATTATTTTTTTTACATCGCTAACAATATCGAAGGTTTTATTAATCCCAAGATCGATAACGTTGCCGGCAATAGCCACACGGATGGCAGTAAGTAACTTATCGTTCGAGTTCTGCACTAACTCCTCCAGCTCCGGGTAAATTGATTTTGCCTCTGCAATATGCTTTCTTTTTATTGCTTTGTAGGGATCATCAACGCCTGTAACCTCTTTTACGATACGATAGACCATCATACCCGTTTCGGCTGGGGTAGCCTGCATGGGAATGGTTTTTATCATTTCGCCTGTTCTGTCAAGAATTTCCTTTATGGCAGTTTCATCAGCTGTAGCCATTTTAGCGGCACGCAATGCCTGATGCATAAAGCATGGAATACAATCAAGATATGTTTTCATGTTAATCGCTTTTTTCTAACAACACGAGCTATAATTATTTAATGATCCTCTTTTGCACATTCAACAGCATAATTAATTTCTAGCTGCACAATATGATAACCCAGTCGAACTTCGCGTGCGGCGAAGAATATTCCGATCAAGACCACCACTAAACCCAGTACAAAAAACAAAAATGAAAATTGAATAGCCAAACCGCCATCGCTTAACTGACTGATACCTATCGTAAAAATAGCAAGGATAAACAGGGCAATACCAACAGTATAGAGCCAAACAGCATTCTCAACTAATTTCATCCTATTATTAAGCAATGGTAATTGACGATGTATGCAGTCAATTCTGTCTTCGGCTGAATGGCCAAACTCCAACGTACGCATTTCAGCGGTTAAAGTTCTAATTCTGTTAACAATCAACGAATACTTGTTATTCATGCCGAGCAACAACAGCCCGCAAGCTGAAATCATAATTCCCGGGGAGAGCATGCTCTGGATGAGCGCGATATAATTTATTTCCATGAATTTAGCTAATTTTTCCGACCACTTTACTTACACGTTAAACCGGATGTTAAGAATATCACCATCCTGTACCACGTAATTTTTTCCTTCCACACGAAATTTACCGGCCTCTTTAACAGCGTGCTCCGAACCATATTTTATCAGGTCTTCATAAGCAATCACTTCTGCCCTGATAAAGCCCCGTTCGAGGTCGCTATGAATCACACCCGCAGCCTGAGGAGCTGTCATACCATTTTTAATGGTCCAGGCTCTGTTTTCAGTTTTTCCGGCCGTAAAAAACGACTGGAGATTCAGAATATTGTAGGCTGCACGAACCAGCTTATTCACACCCGGCTCTTCCAATCCTGCATCATTCAGAAATTCTTTTCTATCTTCCTCATCTTCCAGCTCGGAAATTTCCGCTTCCAGCTCACCGGCAATAACAATAACCTGGTCTGATTGTTCGCCTAGTGCCTCTTTCACCCTGGCCACATAGTCGTTACCCTTTAAAGCAGAAGCATCGTCCACGTTGCACACGTAAATAACAGGTTTGGCTGTAAGCAGTTGCATATCCTTGATGATTTCCGCATCCTCTTTTGAAACCGGAGCCGTACGGGCATCACCCATATTTTCGATATGGTCTTTGTAAATATTCATTATCTCCAGCGACTTCTTTGCATCCTTATCGCCGGTTTTCACCAATTTTTCAAGTCGTTGTATTTTGCGCATCACCAAATCAAGGTCACGTACCTGAAGCTCGAAATCCACTATTTCCATATCACGAACCGGATCAACCGAACCCTCGATGTGAGGAAGATTATCATCGTCAAAGCATCTCAAAACATGGATAAGGGCATCGGTTTGCTGAATATCGGCTAAAAACTTATTCCCTACGCCTTCCCCCTGCGATGAGCCTTTGGCAAGGCCGGGAACATCAACAATTTCCACCGTGGCAGGTACCACTTTATCTGCTTCAATCAGCTTATCAATTTCGTAAAGGCGAGGGTCAATTACATTGACCACTCCTTTATTTGATTTGGTAGCGCTAAAAGCGTAGTTTGAACTCTCTGCTTTGGAGTTCGACATACAATTAAAGATTGTTGTTTTTCCAATGTTGGTAAGACCTATTATTCCACAATTTAAAGCCATCTATTTTCGGGTTGAGCGGGTTAACAATAAATAAAAACTATACTGTAAATTTTAAAGTGCAAAGGTATTACAAATAACCAACGATAAATAATGAAAATAAAAAAAGCCACGCTGTTCGGCGTGGCTTTTTTGTATTAAACGGATTAGGTTTAGAAACGAACTTTCAAAGAGAAGTTCATGTTACGTCCCCAGCTCCAGAAACCTTTTTTAAATGCATACTCACCACGATCTGAATTGTATTTGTCTTCAGCTTCAACCAATGCTACATTATCAGTAACATTATAAATATTCCAGTTGAAGTATGAATCGAGACCAGCTAATTTAAATTTCCAGCCTAAACGCATATCTAACATGCCGTAGTTAGGCAGTTGAAAAGCCTGAGCTCTTACATCAGGATCTTTACGTGTTTCAGGTTTGAACTGAGCGTAAAGCTGTGTATAATAGAGGTAGTTAAATCCTATATCGATGGTTTTTGCAATTTTGAATGTTCCATTAACACCAAAAGAATTTTGTGGTTGGTTACCAACTTTAAGATCTTTGGTATAGATGATTCCTTCACCAATTAACTCATGAGTTTGATCGTCATAAAGTTTGGCTGTGGCATCATCAGCATATTTCCAGTTACCAAAGTTAGCCATACCACCCAATCTTAACCATCTGGCAGCAATATAGGTAGCTTCTAACTCAATACCACTATGAATTTCCTGTAAGCTTGACATGAAAGCATTTACGTAGCTGCCATCCTCAGCAACAAATCCTGTAAGTAGTGAAATGTCATTCCAAATGGTATAATAACCATTGGCTCTGATTTTAAGTTTTTTACCATTAAAAGCATAACCTACTTCAGCGGCAGTAATTTTTTCATTGGTAAGATCGGGGTTCACATCATTTCTGTAGTTTAAGAACATAAATCTAAAGAAAGGAACACGTGAATAGAATCCACCATTAACAAAAATGTTACTTGTTTCGGTAATGTTGAAGTTAGCGCCAACTTTAAAGTTGTAACCTAAGTTTGAAAGCACATCACTTTCAGCTGCATCATTATCCGGTAAATAAGTTCTGTAATCAATTCTTTTAGTCCAGGTGTTTGAAACGGTAGCAGCAGCAAAAGCGTTAAAGATACCTTTTGTGTACTCTAACTGTGCAAACAGACCACCATAAGTTACGATACCATCATTCCAGTAAGCAATTTTATCGCCAACTTTTGTCATACCGAATTTACTATCATACCAATAGTCGCCACCAACGAGGTCGCGTACTTCGCGGTAATGTTCACCTTTATAATGACGGGCATCAAGACCGGCAGTAAGAACAAGCGCATCGCTGAAGTTATAATTTAAGGTTGAGAGGATTCCCATCCACTGGTGATTATTCATTGAATTACGGATAATGTGAGCGGAGCGTGATTCAGTTTCTGAAATAGTAGAATCAATATTATTGGCATTGTATTCGGCCAGCGCATCCCAGTCGTAATAACCGCTTGCAGTCTGAGGAGGCTCATATTTATAAGGGCTCATACCCAAAGGACCTGAACCACCACCATTACCAAATGAATAATAAGCAGAAGTAGATAAGAAAGCTTTTTCGTTAATAGTCCAATACCAGTTTAAAGCCATCTGGGGTTTATGATAAAAGTTAACACGTTCGTTCAGCACTTCACCCCCACGATATCCCCAGTTCTGGGTATAACGAGGACCATACTTATTAAATTTAGCTGAGTCGAGCATATAATAACCGTCTCTTTGACCATGCTGCTGAGGAGCACCAATAACGGTAAATACTAACTGATGGTTGTCACCAATTTTTTGTGAAACAGAAAGAAAATAGGACCAGGCATCAACCCAGGTAGCATCAATGTATCCGCTTCCAAAAGTACGTGAACCAACAAAGGTAATAGCAGTACCTGATTTTAATTCGCCGGTTGACAAAGTCAACATTGATTTGAAACGACCGTAATCAGTTGCGCCTACCTGGAACGAACCACCTTTGTTCATGCTGGATGTTTTGGTGATAATGTTAATGGTACCACCCACTGAGTTGATAGCCAATTTTGAAGCTCCTAATCCACGCTGAATTTGGATGGTACGGGTAGCATCACCCAAGCCTGCCCAATTCGACCAGTAAACCCAACCGTTTTCCATATCGTTAACCGGAATACCGTTGATCATAACAGCCACGTTCTTTTGGTCGAAACCACGAACGTTTACACGGGCATCACCAAAACCACCACCGGTTTTAGTAGCATACACGTTAGGAGTGTTTTTCATTACTTCAGGAAATTCCTGACTACCCAGCTGATTTTGGATTGTTTGAGCATCCAGTGTGGATACAGCAACAGGAGTTTTACGGTCAACGGCTACCGAAGCCATTACGTTAACTTCATCCAAACCGATGGCACTCGATTTTAACAGAATGTTACCTACATTATAGGTAGAACCATCTTTAACTGTTATGTCCATTTCCTTACTTTCATACCCAACATAGGTAATGTCGAGTTTGATATCTCCGGCAGGAGCCACCAACAGGAAGCTACCGTCGAGATTAGTAGTTACACCAAATGTTGTTCCTTCAACAACTACGGTGGCACCAATAAGAGTTTCATTAGTGTTGGCATCCATTACAACACCCTGAATAACTCCTTGTGCAAATGAGGTAACGGCCATTGCCAAAACCATCATTGTAAAGAGTAAACTTCTTTTTTTCATAAGCTTAAAAATTTGATTTTTTTTTGGTTTTCAAACATTAATTTGTTGCGCAAATGTATAAATTCTTTCACACTAATAAAACCATCCATATTATTTTATCATTAACATCTATTAACATAAATAGTGTATGGTACTTATCGTGTTGAAATTATGACATTTATCAAATTCAGAATTTGTTAATAAAATGTTAATTTTTTTCAGCAAGTGCTTACAACCATAGGATTTTTTGTTCCTTTATTTAAAGGTAAAGTGCTTATATTATTAATTTTCAAACTTAAACCAGGGTATTAAAAGTAGATACTTAAACGAGCAGTAAATGTAAGCCCCTCAGCCCAAAATCCACTAAAAGTATCAAGTGAATGATCAACGCCATCCTGACCCGTGATAATAAAATGGTTGTTGAGCAAATTATTAAAACTCAAATCCAGATTGCTATGTTTTTTAGCTACATCAAAGGGAATATTAGCATATAAATTTAAGAGGTTGTACGATGGAAACAGATAGGATTGCATTTTATCAGCCGAGTTACTCCGGTTAACGGGGTCAAAATCGGCATAACGTTTCCCAAACCAAACCCACTCTGCTTTAAGATTAAAAAATGAGAATACTGAGAAATTGACAGATCCACCCATCTGCTGCTGGGCTGTCCCTCCTACTCTAAGTCCCGAAGCATAAACAAACACCGTATCAACGGCAACATTATTATCGTTAAACAAAGTGGCTTCCACATCGTTTTGCCATTGGTAATTACCCAGCGAACCAAAAAAGTTAAAGTCAACCCGGTTTTTCCATTGATACCCGATGGTTGTCTCCACTCCTTTATGAACAGCATTCAGTCCATTTACCATGGCTCGCGTTTGGGTATTATCTTCCAGCTGTATGTACTCATTGGAGAGCATGGATACATTATTCCACCCGGTATGATAACCATCAATGGTCAGATGCCACCCGTTATGATTAAATACATAACCGATTTCCATGGTTGCTACCGTTTCGTGTTTTAAATGAGTAACCGGAACGTTGGTAAAGTTTCCATAAACATATTTA